>Ga0207644_10000200_pt1 | contig 42321 bp, 40 predicted proteins | sample KBSS73metaG_FD_184326 | JGI IMG/M metagenome (GOLD analysis project Ga0207644, IMG submission 184326) | Switchgrass rhizosphere microbial communities from Kellogg Biological Station, Michigan, USA - KBS S7-3 metaG (SPAdes) (version 2) | ecosystem: Host-associated > Plants > Roots > Rhizosphere... | reverse complement strand
TGGCCGCGTCCCCGCCGTCGTCTACGGCAACAAGGAAGAGCCCCTGGCGATCCACGTCGAGGCGAAGGAGCTGGTCCGCCTGCTGGGCACCGGCCACTTCATGAACTCGGTGGTCGAGATCGAGGTCGGCGGCAAGAAGCTGCGTACGCTGCCCAAGGACGTCGCCTTCCACCCGGTGAACGACCGCCCGCTCCACGTCGACTTCCTGCGCCTGGCGGCCAACGCCTCGGTGCACGTGAACGTGCCGGTGGTGTTCGCCAACGAGGAGGCCTCGCCGGGTCTCAAGAAGGGCGGCGTGCTCAACGTGGTGCGCCATGAGCTCGAGCTGGTCTGCGATGCGAACTCGATCCCCGACGAGATCGTCGTGGACGTGACCGGCGCCGAAGTGGGCGATTCGATTCACATCAGCGCGGTGAAGCTGCCGCGGGGCGCCACCAGCGCGATCACCGACCGTGACTTCACGATCGCCACCATCGTCGCTCCTTCGGCCCTCAAGTCCGAAGAAGGCGCCGAGGAAGCCGCCACCGCGGAGTAATCCGCCCTTGACCCCCTCTCGAATGCGGGAGGGGTTCGGGGAGGCCCGCTCGGGGACGGCGCTGTCTTGGCACAGGCCCTCCCCCGGCCCCTCCCGCGAGCGGGAGGGGAGTTGCGGTGCAGCTTTGGGTCGGCCTCGGCAATCCGGGCGCGCAATACGCGATGCACCGGCACAACGTCGGCTTCATGGCGACGGACACTATCGCGGAAGTGCACGGCTTCGGCCCGGTGCAGAAGAAGTTCCAGGGCTGGCTGCAGGAAGGCCGGATCGGCACGCACAAGGTCCTGCTGCTCAAGCCCGCCACCTTCATGAACGAAAGCGGCCGCGCCGTGGGCGAGGCGATGCGCTTCTACAAGCTCGGCCACGAGGCGCTCACTGTCTTTCACGACGAGCTCGACCTCGCCCCCTTCAAGGTCAAGGTGAAGCAGGGCGGCGGCACCGCCGGGCATAACGGTTTGCGCTCGATCGACCAGCATCTGGGTGCCGACTTCCGCCGGGTGCGGCTCGGCATCGGTCATCCGGGGCACAAGGACAGGGTGACCGGCTATGTCCTGGGCAACTTCGCCAAGGCCGAGACCGACGACCTGGCCGACATGCTCGGCGCCGTCGCGGCGGAGGCGGAGTGGCTGGCCAAGGGCGACGGCACCCGCTTCATGAACGACGTGGCGCTGCGCCAGCAGGATTGATCGGCGATTTTCCGATCTCACTTTCCGTCACCCTGAACTTGTTTCAGGGTCCATCCCTCGGCGCTGATCGGACGGCCGGGATGGCCGGGCCACCCGTCGGTTTGACATCGCAAGGCTGCGGCGCTCCCGCCCCGATGGACCCTGAAACACGTTCAGGGTGACGAGGAGCAGGAACACAGGGTGTGCTGGGGCGGTCAGCTCGCCCACCGGACCAGCCCCTCGAAATTCGCTAGTGGCACCGCGGCGCTTCGCCGCTATGGCGCCGCGACACACAATCGGAGCATACCATGGGTTTTCGTTGCGGCATCGTCGGCCTTCCCAATGTCGGCAAGTCGACCCTGTTCAACGCGCTGACCGAGACGCAGGCGGCGCAGGCGGCGAACTATCCGTTCTGCACGATCGAGCCCAACGTCGGGCAGGTCGGCGTGCCCGATCCGCGCCTGGACAAGCTGGCCGAGATTGCCAAGTCGGCCAAGACCATCCCGACCCAGCTCTCGTTCGTCGACATCGCTGGCCTGGTGCGCGGCGCCTCCAAGGGCGAGGGGCTGGGCAACCAGTTCCTGGGCAACATCCGCGAGGTCGACGCGATCGTCCACGTGCTGCGCTGCTTCGAGAACGACGACATCCAGCACGTCGAGAACAAGGTCGACCCGATCGCCGATGCCGAGACGGTCGAGACCGAGCTGCTGCTCTCCGACCTCGAGAGCCTGGAGAAGCGCGTCCCCGCCGCGCAGAAGAAGGCGGCGCAGGGCGACAAGGAGAGCAAGCTGATCGCCAGCGTGCTCGGCCAGGCGCTCGAGCTGCTGCGTGAAGGCAAGCCCGCCCGGCTGACCAAGCCTGCCGACGAGGAGGAACAACGCGTCTTCCGCCAGGCGCAGCTGCTCACCGCCAAGCCGGTGCTCTACGTCTGCAATGTCGAGGAGGAAGCGGCGGCCGAGGGCAACGCCTTCTCCGCGCGCGTGTTCGAGAAGGCGGCAGCCGAGGGCGCCAGCGCGGTTATCGTCTCGGCCGCGATCGAGGCCGAGCTGGTCGGCATGGAATCGGAGGAGCGGCTCGATTTCCTCAAGGAGATGGGCCTCAGCGAGACCGGCCTCGCCCGCATCATCCGCGCCGGATACGAGCTTCTCGACCTGCTCACCTTCTTCACCGTCGGCCCCAAGGAAGCCCGTGCCTGGACCGTGCACAAGGGCGCCAAGGCCCCCGAGGCGGCGGGCGAGATCCACTCCGACATGCAGCGCGGCTTCATCCGCGCCGAGACCATCGCCTACGACGATTTCGTGTCGCTCGGCGGCGAAGCGGCGGCGCGCGATGCCGGCAAGCTGCGCCAGGAAGGCAAGGACTACGTCGTCCACGACGGTGACGTGCTGCACTTCAAGTTCAACGTCTAGCGTCGTCCCGGGTCTGCGGAGACGACAGGCGATTCAGCGGTCGCGTCGTAGCGGTTTCGCCGCGATAGACTGACCTGTTTATCGTCGAACCCGCCCCGCTTTGTGGGCTGACTGCTCACGGCGCGTCACCGGACGGCCAACGCCCCGCGTCGCTCAAGTCCAGCATGTCGCGCCCGGCGACGTGCTGCAGACCGCATTCTGATCGAGGCGCGACAATCCGCAGCTTGGATCGCGCCAACTCCCGAGCCGGAAAGCTCCACAGCCCATCGTTCGATTTAATCGAAAGACGGGCTGTGTTTTATCGGACTGCGCAGCAGTAATCATCGTCGATAGAACTCCGATCACACCCGGGCAAACCCGCGAGTGCGAAATTCAGATTGGAGACCGACATGACCATCAAGGCCACCCCGACCCCCGGCAAATCCCTCATCACGGCGGACGACCACACCCTCGTCCTGATCGACTTCCAGTCGCAGATGGCCTTCGCCACCAAGTCGATCTCCGCCGAGCTTCTGCGCAACAATGCCGCGCTGGTCGCCAACGCCGCCGCCGGCTTCAACGTCTCCACGATCCTGACCACGGTCGCCGTCGACAGCTTTTCGGGCCCGATGTTCGGCGAGATCACCGACGCTTTTCCGGGCCAGCCGCTGCTCGACCGCACGTCGATGAACACTTGGGAGGATGCCGCCGTGATCGACGAGGTGAACCGCATCGGCAAGGAGCGGATCATCTTCGCGGGTCTGTGGACCTCGGTCTGCATCGTCGGCCCCGTGGCCTCGGCGATCGACCAGGGCTTCGATGTCTACTTCATCTCCGACGCCTGCGGCGACATCTCGCAGGAAGCACACGAGCGCGCCGTCGAGCGCATGATCCAGCTCGGTGCCAAGCCGATGACCTCGCTCCAGTATCTGCTCGAGCTGCAGCGGGATTGGGCGCGCACTGAAACCTACGACATGACCACCGGCGTCGCGAAGAAGTGGGGCGGCGCCTACGGCCTGGGCATCACTTACGCCAAGACCATGTTCGGCGCGTCCGAAGCCCACTGATCCCCCCCTTCCCCATCTTCCATCCTGTCCAGAGGAATTTCCAATGAGCAACTTCATCACCACCGCTGACGGCACCGAGATCTTCTATCGCGACTTCGGCCAGGGCCAGCCCGTCGTCTTTGCACATGGCTGGCCGCTCAACGCCGACGCATGGGACGGCCAGATGCTGTTCCTCGCCCAGAACGGCTATCGCGTCATCGCCCATGACCGTCGCGGCCATGGCCGATCGGGGCAGCCGGCAACCGGCAACGACATGAACACTTATGCCGACGATCTGGCGGCGGTGATGGACGCCCTCGACCTCAAGGACGCCATCCTCGTCGGCCATTCGACCGGTGGTGGCGAGATCACCCGCTACGTCGGCCGGCATGGCACGGCGCGGGTCGCCAAGATGGTGCTCGTCAGCGCAGTCACCCCCGTGATGAAGCGCAGCGAAGGCAATCCGGATGGCCTGCCGCAGGAGGTGTTCGACGGCATTCGCAAGGCCGTGCTGGACAACCGCTCCGCTTTCTACCTCTCCTTTCCCGACACCTTCTTCGGCTGGGACATCGGCCTCGCCAAGGACGAAGGCCTGCGCCTCGCCTTCTGGCAGCAGGGCATGTCGGGCAGCGCCTACGCCCAGTACGAATGCGTCGCGCAGTTTTCCGAAACGGACTTCACCGCCGACCTCAAGGGCATCGATGTCCCGGTGCTGATCGTCCATGGCGACGCCGACCATGTCGTCCCGATCGACATCACCGCGCGCAAGGCCGTGCAGCTCGTTCCGAATGCGACGCTGACCGTCTACGAAGGAGCGCCGCATGCCGTCCCGACCATGTTTCAGGACCGGCTGAACGCCGACCTGCTCGCCTTCATCAAAGCCTGACGCCAGGAAGGGAGAACGGACATGAAAGCCTATCTGATTTCGCTCGGTGCAGGGCTGCTGGTCGGCATCGTCTATAGCCTGCTGGGTGTTCGTTCTCCCGCGCCGCCCGTCATCGCGCTGGTCGGGCTCGCCGGAATATTGCTGGGCGAACAGCTGATCCCGGTCGCCAAGCGCCTTGCCGACCGGCCCGAACTGGCCCGCTTCGTGAAGAACGACTGCGCCAACCATGTGCTGGGCGATCTGCCCGCCCACGCGAAGCACGACGCATGATGACTCGCCGCCAGTGGCTCGCCAGCGCTGCGGCCACCACTGCCCTGACTGCTACCACGGAAGGTTTCGCCATGACGCAGACCGATCTCATTCTCACCAACGCCCGGATCACGACACTCGACCGCGAGAACCCGCAAGCGCAGGCCGTCGCGATCCGGGGCGGCAAGTTCCTCGCGGTCGGCACCGAACAGGAAGTCCGCGCGGCCGCCGCGCCGGATGCCCGCATCATCGACGCCGGCGGCCGGCGAATGATCCCGGGCCTGATCGACAGCCACATCCATGTGATCCGTGGCGGCCTGAACTACAACATGGAGCTGCGCTGGGAAGGCGTGCCCACGCTGGCCGATGCGATGGCCATGCTGAAGCGCCAGGCCGAAAACACCCCGCCTCCGCAGTGGGTGCGCGTGGTCGGCGGCTTCACCGAGCACCAGTTCGCCGAGAAGCGCCTGCCCACGATCGCGGAGATCAATGCCGTCGCCCCCGATACACCGGTGTTCATCCTCCACCTCTACGACCGCGCGCTGCTGAATGCCGCCGCCCTGCGGGCGGTGGGTTACACGAAGGACACGCCCAACCCGCCCGGTGGCGAGATTGTCCGCGATGCGCAAGGCAACCCCACCGGCCTGCTGCTGGCGCAGCCGAATGCGACGATCCTCTATGCGACGCTGGCGAAGGGGCCGAAGCTGCCCCAGGACTACCAGCTCAATTCGACCAGGCATTTCATGCGCGAGCTGAACTCGCTCGGCGTCACCAGCGTCATCGACGCGGGCGGCGGGTCCCAGAACTATCCCGATGACTACGAAGTGATCGACAAGCTGCACAAGGATGGCGAGCTGACGCTTCGCATCGCCTACAACCTCTTCACCCAGAAGCCGAAGGAGGAGCTGAAGGACTTCGCCAGCTGGTCGACGCAGATCAGGCCGGGCGATGGCGACGACACTTATCGCCACAATGGCGCGGGCGAGATGCTGGTCTATTCGGCGGCCGACTTCGAGGACTTTCGCGTGGCGCGTCCCGACATGCCGCCGGAGATGGAGGGCGATCTCGAACCCGTCATCCGCCTGCTGGCCGAGCGTCGCTGGCCCTGGCGACTGCATGCAACCTACGACCAGACCATTTCCCGCGCACTCGACGTGTTCGAAAGGGTGAACCGCGATATTCCGCTGCAGGGTCTCAACTGGTTCTTCGACCATGCCGAGACGATCAGCGAGCGCAACATCGATCGCATCGCCGAACTGGGCGGCGGCATCGCGGTCCAGCATCGCATGGCGTTCCAGGGCGAATACTTCGTCGAGCGCTACGGCGCCAAAGCGGCCGAGACGACGCCGCCGATCAAGAAGATGATGGCGGCGGGCATCCCGGTCGGCGCCGGCACCGATGCCACGCGCGTCGCCAGCTACAATCCCTGGGTGTCGCTGAGCTGGCTGGTGACTTCGAAGACCGTGGGCGGCCTGACGCTCTATCCGGCCCGCAATCGGCTCGACCGCGAGACGGCCCTGCGCCTCTGGACCGAGAAGAACACATGGTTCTCGAACGAGGTGGGCAAGAAGGGACAGATCAAGGCAGGTCAGCTGGCCGACCTGGCGCTGCTTTCCGACGACTATTTCAGCGTGCCCGAGAACGAGATCGCCCACCTGCGCTCGGTCCTGACCGTGCTGGGAGGCAAGATCGTCTATGGCGAGGGCAGCTTCGGGCCGCTGGCTCCGGAAGCGCCCAAGGCGATGCCGGACTGGTCGCCGGTCGCGACCTTCGGCGGCCACTGGCGCCGGGACGAGACGACCAAGCGGATGGCATCGGCCTGCGGCTGCGCCTCCTCCTGCAATGTCCACGGCCATGACCATGCGGCCGCGCTCGGCGCGAACGTGCCCGCCGCGGACGTCCAGAGCTTCTGGGGCGTCATGGGCTGCGGGTGCTGGGCCGTCTGATCAACGTTCGATTTTATGGAACACGCCCTCTGACCTTATTCGGATCGTTCTGATGGTCTCGGCCCGGTAAACAAGGTCCGCGGCCTCATCGGACGCCAAGCCCCGGAGATAGACACATGATCCGCATCGCTCTCATGATGGCGACCGCCCTGGTCGCCATCAGCCCCATCGCCGCGCCGGCTCAAACCGTGGCCTCGGCGCAAGACAGGACCGACTTCGCCGTCGGTCCGCAATACGACACCACCCACGTCTATGTCGCGCCGGACGATTTCGATCGCTTCGTCACCAGCTTCACCGCGACGTTCGGCGGCACCGCCAGCAAGCAAGGCGTCTTCCAGGTCACGCCGACCACCAGCAAGACGAAGTCGCAGCTGGCGCTCACTCCGGCAGGCACCGTGTCGGTCTTCGGCTTCCTCACTCCGATCCCGGTTCCGTTCGGCGCCGAGCGCACCGGGTATCTCGTCACCGACCTCGATGCGGCGGTCGCTTCCGCTGTCCGGCATGGCGCGACCCGCCTCATCACGAGCTTTCCCGATCCCATCGGACGCGATGCGGTGTTGCAGTGGACCGGCGGCGTGAACATGCAGTTCTACTGGCACACCACCAAGCCCAACTATCCCGCGCTTGGGACCGTGCCGGAAAACCGCATCTACCTCACTCCCGATGCGGCCGACACGTTCGTGAAGCAGTGGCGCGGCTTCGCTCATGCGACCGTCACCTCCGACGACAAGGACGCCCCGGGCGCGGAGATCGGCCAGCCGGGCAAGAGCTATCGCCGCATCCGGATGACCTCGGGCTATGGCAAGATGAGCGTGATCGTCTCGGACGGTCAGCTTCCCTGGCCCTATGGCCGCGACATGACCGGATATGCGGTGGCCGACTTGCCCGCGACACTCGCCAAGGGGACGGCGGCCGGTGTCGAAACGCTTGTCCCTGCCCATGCGGAAGGCGACCGCCAAGCCGCCATCGTCCGCTTCCCCGGCGGCTACATCGCCGAGATCCACGCACCGGTGAAGCCATGACCGGGAGGGGGGAACCCCGCTTCGTCGACGCGATCCTCGACTGGCGTCCGACATGGTTCCTGGCGCGCCTCGCGGTGGTGGGGGCTTATGTGCTGGGCGGCATCGTCAAGCTCACCGACTGGCCCGCCGCCCTCGCCGAACAGGCGCACTTCGGCATGACGCCCCCTGCGCTTTGGGCGGCGCTGACCATCGGTATCGAGCTCGTCGGGTCGATCCTGGTCTTGAGTGGCCGCTTCGTCTGGCTGGGCGCGGGCATGCTGGGGGTCTTCACCCTGCTGGCCGCCATCACCGCCAACGCCTTCTGGGCGATGCCGGCGGGACAAGAGCGCTTCATGGCGACCAACGCCTTCTTCGAGCATGTCGGACTGATCGGCGGCTTCGTGCTGGTGGCGCTGGTCGCGCGGCGGGAACGGCGCCGTGCTTAGGCCTATCATCGCAGCGGGGCTGCTGACGGGAGCCATCGCGGCACCCGCCAGTGCCCAGCAGCGGGAAGCATGGGAAGCGCCGACACTCAGCATCACACGCTACGACGAGGACTGGTCCGACTTGGCCGACGCGGAAAAGCGCGCGCATCACTGGACTGGCCGGTTCAAGTACATCCCGCTCGACGACGACGGCTGGCTCACGACCGGCATCGAGCTCCGCGCCCGGAGCGAGAATTACCGGAACAACCTGTGGGGCGGAGCGGACGCCCCGGACGACAGCTACTTGTGGCTGCGCGCGCTCCCCTATGCCGATTTGCACGTCGGCAAAGTGCGCGCCTTTGTGCAGCCGATCCTGGCCTATGCGGTCGGCGTCTCGCCCTCCGCCAGCCCCGTCGACCAGACTCGGGCCGACCTGCTCCAGGCGTTCGGCGAGGTCGATCTCGGCGCCGTCACCGTGCGGGCGGGCCGCCAGATGCTGTCGCTCGGCACGGAGCGGCTGGTCGGCACGCGCTACGGCCCCAACGTCCCGCTGGCCTTCGATGGCGCCCGGGTCGATGTCGGGATCGGGCATGCCAAACTCAGCTTGCTTGCCGCCCGGCCGGTACAGGCCGGTCCCGGCAGCTTCGATGACGCGAGTTCCCACGCCAAGATGCTCTGGGGCGCTTATGCGGCGCTGCCGGAGCTCGACATCTATTATCTCGGCTACCGCAACCGCCTCGCCCGTTTTGGCGGTCTGACGGGGCGAGAGGTCCGGCACAGCATCGGCCTGCGCTCGCACGGCCTGCGTGGCGACTGGCACTGGAATGTCGAGGGGGTGGCGCAATTCGGGCGCTTCGCAGGACGCAGGATCACCGCCTGGACCCTTGGCACGGAGATCGGGCACAGCTTTCCCGTGCTCGCTTTCGCCCCCGACGCGACGCTGCGGGTCAACGTCGTGAGCGGTGACGGCAAAGCGGGCGACGACAAGATCGGCACGTTCAACGCCCTCTTCCCCAAGGGCAAGTATTTCGGCGAGCTCTCGCCGATCGGTCCGACCAACATCATAAACGTCAACCCGCGCCTCGGCGGCACCCTGGGCAGCGGGGTATCCGCCAGCATCGGCTTGAACGCCTATTGGCGCTACAGCAGGGCGGACGGCATCTACGACATCCCAGGCAACCTGATCCGCAGCGCGAGCGACAGCAAGGCCCGCTTCATCGGCAAGGAAGCGGAAGCGACGATCGCCTGGCAAGCGACGCCCGAGTGGGAGCTGTCTGCGTCGCTGTCGGCCTTCGCACCTGGCGCCTTCGTTCGCGAGACCGGCCCGGCCAAGACGATCAGGATGATCGGCCTGGAAAGCAACTTTCGGTTCTGACGACGCCTGTTCGATATTATCGAACGAAAGCTCCGATCTTATTCGGCTGATTCACGGAAGGACGCGCTGCTAGACACACGTCGTGGACATCCTGGAGAACCCTATGCCCCTCGACACATCCGCCGCGGCGCCGCTCCCCCGGCTGCTCCTGCTTCTCTCCGTGACGACCGGCCTGGTCGATGCCACCTCGGTCCTGGGTCTCGGCAAAGTGTTCACGGCGAACATGACCGGCAACGTCGTGTTCCTCGGCTTCGCGGCCAGCGGCGCCCCGGGCTTCGCGATCGCGCCCTACCTCTTCGCCATCGCCTCGTTCATGACCGGCGCGCTGGTCGCCGGAGCGATCGGAAAGCGGTTTGCCGGCTCCCCTCTTCGCCATTGGCTGATCACCGCCGCCTCGATCGAGGCAATCCTTCTCTGGATCGCGGCGGCCGTCGCAGTCGGGTTCGACGTAGCGTCCCAGACACCCGGCTCCAGCGTCACCATCATCATTGTCCTGACCGGCATCGCAATGGGCTTTCGCAACGCGACCATCCGCCAGCTCAAGGTGCCGGACCTCACCACGACGGTCCTCACGCTCACGATCACCGGGCTTGCAGCCGACTCGAGCCTCGCCGGCGGGACCAATCCCAACTGGGCCCGGCGCGTCGGCAGCGTCGTCGCGATCTTTGTGGGCGCGGCCATCGGCGCCTATCTCGTCACCCATGACGGGCTGGTGGCCCCGCTCATCCTCGCCGGCGGGCTGATCTTCGCGGGCACGCTGGCCTGCACCCTTCACCCCGCCACGTCCAAGCCGCTCTAAGTCTCCAGCGTGCGCTCGATCCTGCGGTCGGGCACGAGCCACAGCATCAGCACGACGATGTACAGGATGAGCGCCACCGGCCGGGCGAAAAAGGCCACCGGCACGGCGACGGCGTACAGCGCGAGGCTGATCTTGCCCTTCCAGTCCTTGCCGATGGCCTTCGCCACGGCGGACTGGCGCCCGTTGCAGGCGATGATCGCCCGTTCGGTCAGTTCATAGCCGATCGCCGCCATCCCCAACACGACACCGTAGGACGCCGTGGCCATCGGCGAGAAGCCGCTCGCATCCAGCCATCGGATCACGAACGGGACGAGCGAGAGCCAGAACAACAGGAACAGGTTCGCCCACAGCACGCGACCGTCGATGCGGCCGGTCGCATGCATCAGATGGTGATGATTGTTCCAGTAGAGCCCTACGTTGATGAACGACAGGACGTAGGCAAGCAGGACCGGCAGGCTGCTCGACAGCGCATCGAGCGTACCTTCCTGCGGCACCTTGAGCTCGAGCACCATGATGGTGATGATGATCGCCACCACGCCATCGGTGAAGGCCTCCAGTCGCCCCGACCCCATGCCGCGCCCCGGCCTGCCTTCGGCATGATCAGACATCGCCCATTCCCTCCAGTTCCTTGTCCGTCGCGCCGAGCGCGACGAACTGGTCGAGCAGCCAGGAGGCGGCAGGTCCGGGCGGACAATCACGGCGCCAGACACCCGCGAACCGATAAGTTCCGCCGAGATGATCCGGCATGACCAGCCGGACCAGCGTGCCGTCGACCAGATCGGGCTCGATCATCGGCAACGGCATGTTGCCCCAGCCGATCCCTTCGCGCAGCAAGGCGTGCTTGGCGCCCAGATCCGCCAGTCGCCAGGTCTTGGGGCTCATCACGGAATAATCCTGTCCTTCGGTGAAGCGGGAGCGGTCCGTCAGCACCAGCTGGGTATGATCTCGCCCCGCCCCCGGCGGGATCCGCTCCATGCGGCCGAGCGGATGGTCGGGCGCGGCGACCGGCACCATCGGCACCGACCCGGCGGCAATGCACTCGACCCCTTCCACGCCGGCCGCCAATGGCCCCGAGATCCCGATCGCGGCCGTCCGGTCGAGCACCATCGCCGTGATCGCGCCCAGGGCTTCCACATGCAACCGGAGCTGGACGGTCGGAAACTGCGCCGCGAAGCCGCGAAGGACCTTTCCCACTCGCTCGGACGGCACCATGACGTCGACCGCCACGTCCACCTCTGCTTCCAGCCCGTCCAGCAAGCCTTTCACCTTCGCGCGCAGCCCGTCGAAGCCGTGCGAAATGAGGCGGGCCTCGGCCAGCAACGCCCGCCCTGCAACGGTCAGCTGGGGTTTGCGCGTCCCTTCCCGGTCGAACAGGGAGATGCCAAGTTGCGCTTCCAGGTTGGCGATCCCGTAGCTGATCACCGACACCGCGCGGTTGAGCGAGCGCCCTGCGGAAGCGAAGCTCCCCGTGTCGACGATGGCCAGGAAAATGCGCAGCTGGTCGAAGGTCGGGGTTCCAGGTGAGTTCATCGTTCTACTTTCTCGAATGATCTCCCGTGATTTATCTGCCTGAGACGAAGTTCGCGCAAGGCGTAAGACAGCTCCAACGACAGCCCGATGCTGTTTCGAAGGAGACATGAGATGATCGAAGTTCGCCCTTTCGCAAACCTTGGCGGCGCAAACCACGGCTGGCTGGATGCCAAGCATCACTTCTCGTTCGGCGGCTATCACGATCCGGCGCGCATGAGCTGGGGCAACCTTCGCGTCTGGAACGACGACACGATCGCGCCGCACACCGGTTTCCCGCCGCATCCGCACCGCGACATGGAGATCATCACCTATGTTCGCGAAGGCGCGATCACGCACGAAGACAGCCTGGGCAACAAGGGCCGGACCGAAGCGGGTGACGTTCAGGTCATGAGCGCCGGATCAGGCGTGCGTCATTCCGAGTACAATCTCGAGGATGTCACGACGAAGATCTTCCAGATCTGGATCGTGCCCACCCGCAATGGGGATGCGCCGAGCTGGGGCGCGCGTCCGTTCCCCAAAGGGGATCGTGCCGGCCATTTCATCACGCTCGCTTCCGGATACGAGAACGACAACGAAGCGCTTCCCATCCGCACCGATGCCCGCATCGTGGCCGCGACGCTGAAAGCCGGCGAGAGCGCCGAATATCCCATCGGCAAGGACCGGAAGGCCTATCTCGTTCCCGCCACCGGCGCGATCCGGATCGACGGCGTACAAGTCAACGCGCGTGACGGCGCTGCGATCAAGGATGTCGATGTAATCCATGTCACCGCGGTGGAAGATAGCGAGATCGTCATGGTCGACGCCGCCTGATCTGCGGCAATTAGGAGATTGTCGGTCATCGGGCATTGGCCCTTCGGCAACGACGGTCACCTCAAAATCCTTGCGCCTCTCGATCGAACCTCAGCACCAGGATAGACAGACGCTTATGGCAGCGTTGATGCCCTTGGATGAGCGGCGAGAGCGCGATGGGCGGTATCGTATACTGCGGTGCCGCCTTGGGACACAGGGGGCAAGACTGCCATCAAGCATCGCTGCCGGACGATGCGGCAAGGCTTGTCACCGTGTTCACCAGGATATGTTCCTTGAACGGCTTTTCGAGGAAGGCGCTGAACCCCGCCCCTGTGGCCGAACGCCGCAGTTCGTCGGTTGCATGGGCGGTTATGAGGATCGCCGGCCCTCGCCATCCCAACTTTCGCAAGCTGCCAAGGACGCTGAGCCCGTCGCGGTCGCCGAGCAGATAATCGACGACGAGGCACGCCGCTTGCGGCAGCTCCTCATCGAGAAGCATCGGGTCTGCCGCGGCATAGGCGCGGACATCGAAACCGCGTCCCTGAAGCAGAAGTTGCATCGATCGGCGCATCCCGGAATCGTCTTCCACAATGAGTATGCGCGGCCGGCGGCTGCTTTGTACCCCTTGCACCGTGACCACTTGAGACATCCTTTCGCTCGTCGGAAAGGAATGCCACGGCACGCCGCCAAGGTCGCTACGTATTGATCCTAGGCGTCAGCCGCCCATCCCCGCGGCAAAGGCGATGCGCAGCGCATCCGACAAGCTGCGGACTTCCAGCTTCGCCATGACGTTGGCGCGATGGACCTCCACGGTTCGTGGCGAAATACCGAGATCGAAGGCGATCGTCTTGTTCGGCAGGCCCTGCGCCAAGCCTTCGAGGACGTCGCGTTCTCGGGGCGTGAGAACCCCGAGCACGACGTCTGCCGCGACGGCCCGCGCCACCGCCTCGTCGGCTTTGGCGATCCGATCGAAGGCGGCTTCGACCGCGGCCAGAAGCGCGGCTTTCTCGAAGGGCTTTTCGAGGAAGTCGACGGCGCCCGCTTTCATCGCACGCACGGCTATGCCGATATCGCCATGCCCGGTCATGATGACGATCGGCATGGTCACACCTCGTTCGGCGAGGATCTGCTGGACCTGAAGCCCATCGATCTCCGGCATGCGGATGTCGAGGAGAATACAGCCATGTTCCGCATGCTTGACGTCCTTGAGGAAGGCCGCTCCCGTGTTCCACGTGGTCACGGCATAGCCGCTCGTCTTCAACGCGAAGCCGGTGGACCGTCGCATGGATTCGTCGTCCTCAACGATATGAACGAGTTTATTGCTCACCTTGCCGGTCCTCCAATTCTGCGAGCGGCAGCGTGAAATGGAAGCGCGCTCCCCCATGCTCGCCCGGTTCCATCCAGATGCGCCCTTCGTTGGCTTCGATGATCGTCCGGCAGATCGAGAGGCCTAGGCCCATGCCGTCCTGCTTGGAGCTGACAAATGCCGTGAAGAGCCGATCCGCGATATCAGGTGCGACGCCTGGCCCTGTATCGGCAACGGTAATTCGCGCATAGCCGGGGCGGTCGAGCTGGCTCGTCACGGTCACGCGGCGCTCCTCCTGATCCTTCATCGCCTCGCAAGCGTTGCGAACGAGATTGATCAGGACCTGCTGAATCTGGACCCGGTCGACGAACACCGGAGACGCATAGGGATCGAGATCGAAGCGCGCCTCGATACCGCGCTCACGCGCTCCGATAAGTCCAAGGACCGAGGCTTCGTTGATGAGGGTTGGCAGCCGCTCGACCGTGCGAGCGACCTCGCCGCGAGAGACGAACTCTCGCAGGCGGCGCACGATATCACCGGCCCGCTGAGCATCCTTGGCGGCATCGTTCAGCGCCTCGACGAGCATGGGGAGCTCTTCGGGATCGAGATCGACCAGACGGTCGCGGACCGCCTCCACATAGTTGGCGATGGCGCCGATCGGCTGATTGAGTTCGTGGGCGAGCGTTGATGCCATCGATCCCATCGCGCTCACCCGCGAAACGTGGATCAGTTCCGCCTGCAGGTCTTCGAGCCGCGCTTCGGCTTGCCTTCGCTCGGTGAGGTCCCGGATAAAGCCGGTGAAGATGCGTTCAGCGCCCGTATTCGCTTCGCCGATCGACAATTCCATCGGGAAAGTCGAACCGTCACTGCGCGCGGCGAAGACTACTCGGCCCTTGCCGATGATCCGCCGCTCGCCGGTTTCGAGATAGCGCAGGATGTAACCGGCGTGCCGCTCACGGTCGGGTGACGGCATGAGAAGGCTGACATTCCGTCCGACGACTTGCTCCTCGGTATAGCCGAACAGCGCCTGCGCCGCCGCGCTGAAGGAAAGGATCGTACCGTACTCGTCGATCACGACCATGGCATCCGGCACGGTCGAGAGGATCGAGCTCAAGTGGCTTTCACGCGCGCGAATGGTGTTTTCCGACGCACGCTTTTCCGTGATGTCGGACACGATCTTGGCGAACCCGCGCAGCTCGCCGGCATCGTCGACGAGCGCCGTCATCGAGACAGCTGCAAGGAATTCGCGGCCGTCCTTGCGCAGACGCCAGTCCTCCTCCTCGAAGCGCCCCTCGGCCCGAGCCCTGGCGAGATCCGCCTCGGGCTTGCCGGCCGCGCGAGCGTCGGACGGATAGAAGAGCGCCGCATGCTTGCCGAGGATTTCCGCCTCGCTCCATCCTTTCAGGCGTTCGGCGCCTTCGTTCCAGATCGTCACATGGCCGGCTCTGTCGAGCATATAGATCGCGTGCCCCTGCGCCCCGTCGATGAGGAGATTCAACTCCTCGATGACCTGCTGCGCTTCACGGGACCGGGCATCGGCGTTCGCGTCGCTGGCGGCTGCCCTGCGTCGCGCTTGGTTGATCGACTGTCCAAGCCCGATGATGCTCATGGCCACGAACAGGAAGATCGCGGCTTCGACGACGTGAGCCGCGTCGAACGACCGGGAACCCGAGAAGTACCACCCCAGGCCCAACGATATGAGCGTCGCGAGCAGGGCTTGAACCGATCCGCACAACAGCACCGTAAGGAGGATGGCAGGCACGAAGGGGAGATAGGCGGCACGCTCACCCAGCACGGGCTCAAGCGCGCCGCGGATCGTGGCGAAGAGCAGCACGAATGCAATCGCGGCGCCAAACCGGAACCAAGTCGAACGCTCCCAAACGTGCATAGCGATTGCGCCTCCTCCCCGCCCGATCAGCCGATCCGCAGCGGAAAGGGACTCATCCTCGCGCCTGAAGATATGTCCACTGTAGCACTTTTTAGCCTGCGGCTGCATCGTTTCGATCCTCTCTAGGCATGGGTTGGGAGAGGCTTTGTGGTCCTGGCTATCGGGATCCGCCCCGTGTGCCGCGTCCTGATCGCGGGCGCTTGATCGCACCGCGCATCAAGATCATTCCGGGGATCAGCGGCAGCCACAGGATCAGGAGCCGCAGCAGCATCGTCCCGGCGAAGGCGGCCTCGAAGGAAATGCCGAGAAGGCGCAGCGTTGCTGTCGACGTGGCCTCGAAGCTGCCGAGTCCAAGCGGGATCGGTCCCAGGGTCACGACCATCGACGCCATGATCAGCGCGATGAACGAGGTTCCGAACGATGCGTCCGTGCCCAGCGCCCTCAGGCACGCGAACAAGGTACCGGCATCGGCCAGAAAGATCAGGGCGTTGCACAAGGCGACCCGGGCGAGGAGCGCGCGGTCCCGCAACAAGTCGCTGGGCGCCTCGGCGACGTCGTCGAGCAGGGCGCGCACCACCCCGATCTTCTCGAGCCAGCCCGGAAGCGGTTCACTCCCCCGGTTCCGCAGCCAGATGGCAAGGCTGGGAATGGCAAGCGCCACGCACAGGAACAGCGTGACCAGCCCCGCCATCAAGGGCGTCGCGCGATCATGGAACCAGAGCAGCACCAGCATCGCGATGGCGAACAGCGCGTAGGCGGCATAGAAGCCGATCATCGAGATGATGAGCGCTGCGATCGCCGTGCCGCGCTCGACACCGATGCCGCGCAACTGGTCGACGAGCAGGACATTGCCGCCCATGCCGGCACTCGGCAGGGCCTGATCGGCGAACAGCTTCGTCACGGCGATGCGCATGAGTGCGGGAAGTCTGCGCGGTGTCCCCGCCCGCCGCAGGACCGCGGCCCAACCGGCGGCGACACTGGCGTAAGTCGAGAGCTGGAGCGCGATCGCCAGTCCCAGCCATTCGGGGCGTGCCCTTTGGACCAACGCGGCAAAGCTCCTGACTTCGCCCCAATGAAGGACTGCGCCGACCAGCGCCGCGGCGACCACGAAGCCGAAGAACCAGTTGCGCCAGCCGCCGCCGGCAAGACGCTCAGTTCGCGAGGACATCGTGACTTGGTGCCCGGAAAATCGGCGGCTCGCCATCGGCGGCGTCGCCGAGCGGCGGCAAGGGTCCGAGACATCCCGAAGGTTCTGCCAGCCCATCGCTCCGGGCCGGCGACCAGCTCCGTTCCCGCGGTGCAGCGGAAACGATGCCATAATCGTGGCCGCCACTCGTCAGCAGGAACGTTTCTTCAGTTGGGGTGCGCATGTGGATCCAGGAGCCTTCCAGGCGAGCGCCCTCGATTACGCCACCGCTGCCGCGCGCGAACTTGGGAGTGCTACGTAGCATCACGGATTCGGATCATGCCGGGATGGGCGCACCCATGGCGTCCTATTCGAGGAGCATGTGCGATGCGCCATCACGGCATGATATCTGCGCCCGGCAGCGACTATGCGCGCCGCTGGGGCGGAATGAACAGCTTTCCAGGCTCGGTCTTTCTGCAAATGGCGGCAAGCGTCGCCCTCTCGGCACTGGCCGCTTACCTCGTCGTCATCGGAGACGGCGCCAGCCCGGGCGTCACGGGAAGACGCCGTTGAACGTGGTCGCTCGCGATTTCTGGTGTCAGCCCACCGATGAAGTGCTCGGCGCGCTGGACGCGACGGCGGAGGGATTGTCGAGCGAGGAAGCGGCCCGGCGCCGCCAGCTGTTCGGACCCAATCGGCTCGTCGAGGCGAAGAAGCGCCACCTGCTTGCAGACATCGGCCGCCGGCTGGCGAATCCGCTGATCGCCATCCTGCTGTTCGCCTCGGCGATCGCGGGGATGACCGGCGATTTCGTGAGCTTCGTGATCATCGTGTCGGTGGTGCTGCTCTCGACGGGGATGGACATCCTTCAGGAACGCCGCGCCCAAGCCACGGCGGAGGCACTGAAGCACTCCATCGCACTGCGCGCTTTGGCTCTGCGGGACGGCACGCAGCAGGAGATCGCGGTCGAGGAGCTGGTGCCCGGGGACATCGTCACAGTCATGGCCGGCGACCTCGTACCGGCCGACGGCCTTGTCTTGACGGCAAACGCCGCGCAAGTGAACCAAGCCGCGCTGACCGGGGAGCCTTACCCGGTCGAAAAGCAGGCAAAGGCGGAACCTGGCGAGGCGATCGCCGACGCGCGCAATGCCCTTCTCCACGGCAGCTCGGTCATCGGCGGCACCGCAACGATGCTGGTCGTCGCCACCGGATCGCGGACCCAGTTCGGGCAGATCGCCAAGTCGCTTGTCGATGACCAACCCCCCACGGCCTTCGAGCGCGGCATCCACCATCTCGGCATCCTCATCGTCCGGTTGACGATTTTCCTCGTCCTGTTCGTGCTGGTCACGCATCTGGCGCTGGGCCGGCCTCCGCTCGAATCCTTTCTCTTCGCGATGGCGCTCGCGGTGGGTTTGACGCCGGAATTGCTGCCGATGATCGTCACGGTGTCGCTCGCCCGCGGCGCGGAGCGCATGGCTGGCAAGAAAGTGATCGTGAAGCGGCTCTCGGCCATCCACGACTTCGGCCAGATGGATGTCCTGTGCACGGATAAGACGGGCACGCTCACCGAAGCGCGCATCACCATGGTCGCCCACCCGGGCATCGATGGCGAGGACGATGAAAGGGTCGCCGAGCTTGCGGCGGTCAATGCCTCGTTCGAGACGGGCCTCAAGAGCCCGCTCGATGACGCGCTGATCGCCCATGCCGCCGGGCATCCGCTCCAGGGCTGGGTCAAGCTCGACGAGCGCCCCTTCGACTTCGAACGACGACGCGTGTCGGTGCTTGCCGAGCTTGCCGGGGACCGGATCGAGATCGTCAAGGGCGCGCCCGAGACCGTGCTCGCCCTTTGCGAACGGGCGCAAGACAGGTCGGGCAAGATCGTCCCACTCGACGAAGCGCTCAGGACCCGCATCCAGTCGCTTCACGACGGGCACGCAGCCGAGGGTTTGCGCATGCTGGGCGTGGCCTGGAAGAAGGCAGCCGGCCGGACACGGATCGACACCGACGACGACGGCGACCTCGTCTTCTCGGGGCTTTGCGTCTTCATCGATCCGCCCAAGGCAAGCGCCACCGGGGCGGTGGCTGCCCTCGCCGCGGCTGGCGTCGGCATCAAGGTCATTTCGGGCGACGCTGCGGTCGTCGTCCAGCACTTGGTCGACGCTCTCAGGTTGCCGGTCAAAGGCCTGCTCACCGGAAGCGAGATCGCGCAGCTCGATGACACGGCGCTGGGCGCGCGTGTCGGCTCGGTCGACCTCTATGCACGAGTGACGCCCGACCAGAAGTTGCGGATCGTGCGTGCCTTGCAGGCGCATGGCGCCACTGTCGGGTTCATGGGCGACGGCATCAACGATGCACCCGCGATCCGGGCCGCGGATGTAGGGCTGTCGGTCGACGGCGCGACCGATGTCGCGCGAGAAGCCGCCGACATCATCCTGCTCGATCCCGACCTGAGCGTCCTTGCCGCAGGTGTGCAGGAAGGGCGGCGCACGTACGCGAACATCATGAAATACATTCGCATGGGCACCAGTTCGAACTTCGGCAACATGCTGACGATGGCGATCGCCTCGGTGTTCCTGCCGTTCCTGCCTCTGACCGCGGTGCAGGTCCTTCTCAACAACATGCTCTACGATCTCTCGCAGATCGGCATCCCCTTCGATCGTGCCGATGAGATCGATCTGGCCCGTCCACGAGGTTGGGACATGGGCGCGCTGGTTCGCTTCACCTTCATCATGGGGCCGTTGTCTTCCGTCTTCGACATCGCGACCTTCGTGGTGCTCTTGAAGATCTTCCATCTCGACGTGGCGACGTTCCGGGCGGCGTGGTTCATCGAATCGATGGCGACGCAGATCCTGGTCGTGTTCGTCATTCGAACGACGATGCGCTTCTGGCGGGATCGGCCCAGTCCCGTGCTTACAGCGTCCGCCCTGCTCTGCCTGGTGGTGGCACTGGTGTTGCCCTACTGGCCGATCGCGGCCCTGCTCGGCTTTGCCGGACCCAGCATGGCGGTGCTGGCTGCAATCGCGCTGCTGGTCCTGCTCTACCTCGTGGGCGCCGAGGCACTCAAGCGGCTGGCCATCCCCGAGCGCTCGCGAGATGCCAGCGCAGCACGAGCCCTGACGACCTCATGACCTGCGATGTCGCGCATGCCGGACGAGGAGGCGTGGACCGGACGCCTCCCCTTCCAACGACAGTGTCAATGCCCGAGAATGAGCGGCAGCTTGGCGTTGCGCAGCATACGCTTGGTCACGCCGCCGAAGGTCTCCATCAGGCGTCCATGGCTGTAGGCGCCCATCAGCACATAGTCGGCATCATACGCGACCGCTGCGGCCGCGATCAGCTGGTCCGCGGCTTGGGAGCCATTCTCGACGATACGCACGGTGGCATGCACGCCGTGGCGCGAGAGGTATTCGGCGGCGAACCTGGGGTCGACCCCCACGGCGCCGTCCCCGGCGGTGAAGATTTCGACCGCCTCGGCACGTTGCAGAAGCGGTACGCACGCCCGCAGCGTTGCCGCTACCGAGGCCTGGCCATCCCACGCGACCAGTGCGCGCCTGATGTCGAGCCGCTTGCAGTCATCGGGCACGGCAACGATGGGCACGCGGGCCCGCATCAGGACGCAGCTCGCGACGTCGCGCATGTCGGGATAGGGGAAGTGATCGAGTTGGCGGTTGAGGACGATGATGTCCGAAAGCGTCGCCGCGTCGCACACGCCATCGACGAAGTTGCCGGTGACGTCCGCCCAGTCCCAGCAGACATCCTCATGCGCGAGGCGCGCTTCCAGAGCAGCCTTGTTCTTGCTCTCACGTTCGCGCTCAGCGGTAAGCAGCGCGGCTTCGGCAATTCCGGGTGAGTAGATATCCCCCACCAGCGCGGGAAATAGTGTAACGTCGATGCAGCTTAGATGCCCGTCGAGCGCTCGCGTCAAATCCAGCGCCACCTGTAGGCGGGCTTCCTGACCTGCGTCGTCATGTACCAGCAGAAGAACATTCTTCATCATCGCCTCCATCGTTACTCTCGCGATGCTATGAAGGCGCTCATCCACTCGATATGCGGGATGGTACTTAGGCGGGCCAGCGCGCCGCCGTCCCCATCGGGAAATCTACGGACAGAGCTCTCGAACCCAGGAGCCTAGTCTGATGCGAAGCCGGCAGGAACGCCGGCCCCCGGAATAGGAGGAGCGAATGACCGCGAATACATTCGAGGCGCAAGTGCGCGTAAGATGGCTCGATACCGAGAGCTGGAGCTGGTTCGTCGGCATCGGTGCCGCCCTCGCCTTGCTGGGCCTTCTCGCCTCGGCCAATCTGCTGCTGACGGCGATCGCAGCCACTTATGTCCTGGGAGCGGCGATGTTCGCGGGCGGCATTCTGATGCTCGTCCATGGCTTCGGCGTTCGCCGGTGGGGTTGGGCGGTGTTCTGGGCGCTATCTGCGCTGCTCTACCTCGCTGCGGCCGCTGCGGTCCTGAAGGAGCCACTGCTTGCCGCCAGCGTCATCGTCCTCATACTCGCCGCCTCGGTCGGTGCGTCCGGTCTCGTGCGGATCGTCGTCGCGGTGGGTGCGCGGACGCATGGTTGGGGATGGATGCTGGCGTCCGGCCTGATCAGCGTGGCCGCCGCCTTCCTCATCGCGATCGGCTGGCCTGCAAACGCGGTCTGGGTGCTGGGTTTCATCCTTGCATTCGACCTCGTCTTCCAAGGGACGATGCTGATGCTCGTCGGCTTCACGCTGAAAGGCCAGCGGGCTGCCTGAGGAGCGCTACCGGGCAAGGAGCGACCCGAGGGTTGCTCCCGGCTCGTCAAGCGCCGGCGCGAGTGGGAGCGAAGATCTCCGCGATCGCGGAAGGACACGAGGCGAAGTAGAGATGGGCGTAGGTCGCCGTAAGCCTTCCCGACCGGTAGACCGCCTCTCCCATCCTCCCATCGGGCGTCCTTGCGTGCCAGAGCGGCGCAAGCTTCACATCGGCGCTCGAGTAATGAAAGGTGTGGCCGCGCACCGTGCCGCCCGGCAGATCGACTTGCTGCAATCCAAGCGCCGCCAGCCGCGCGTGCATCGTCGCGGACCCCGGCAGAAGGCCCGCGAGATCCGCGCAAGTGCCGCGGCCGTCGTCCAGCCGATCCAGGCAATAGAGCATGCCGCCGCACTCGGCGAGGATCGGCTTGTCCGCAGCATGATGCCGGCGCAGCGCCACCAGCATCGTGTGGTTCTGTGCCAGCTTCACGTGATGAAGCTCCGGGTAGCCGCCGGGCAGCCAGACCGCATCGCACGACGGCAACTCGGCATCGGCAAGCGGCGAGAAAAAGGCCAGCTCGGCCCCAAGCGCTTCGAGGCAGTCAAGGTTGGCCGGATAGAGGAAGCCGAAAGCGGCATCTCGCGCGATTGCGACGCGCCGGCCGCGCAATGGCGACGGCGCGGACATGTGAGGGACTGGCGCGGAAAACGAAGCAGGCTCGGGCAGCCAGAGCGCCTCGGCGGGTAAGTTTGCCGCGCTTGCCGCGATGCGCGCCTCGAGGTCTTCGATCTCGCCGGCCTGCACCAGCCCCAGGTGCCGCTCCGGAAGAGCGACATCGGCGTCGCGCGGCATCGCGCCCAACCATCGAACGGCAGCCGGGACGCTCTCGCGCAGCATGTCGGCATGGCGCTCGCTGCCGACCTTGTTGGCGAGCACGGCGGCAACCTGCACATCCGGTCGATAGCTCGCCAGGCCCTGCACCAGCGCGCCGAAGGTCTGCGCCATGGCCGAACCGTCGATCACCGCCAGCACCGGCATGCCGAAGCGCGAGGCCAGATCGGCGGCGGACGGGCTGCCGTCGAACAGGCCCATGACGCCCTCGACCAGGATCAGATCGGCATCGCGCGCGGCATCGTGCAGAAGTTGGCGGCAACCATCCTCGCCGACCATGAACAGATCGAGCTGGTGGACGGGCGATCCGCAGGCACGCTCCAGGATCATCGGATCGAGGAAGTCGGGCCCGCACTTGAAGACGCGCACGCGTCGCCCGGCATCGCGATGACGCCGGGCGAGCGCCGCGGTGACGAGAGTTTTGCCCTGGCCGGAGGATGGCGCGGCGACCATCAACGCCGGACACGCCACTGCCGTGCTCACAGATCGATCCCGACTTGCGCCTTCACCCCCGCGCGAAAGGCATGCTTCTCGTCACGGATCGCACTGACCGTGTCGGCAAGCGCGATCAGTTCCTGGTGCGCGGCGCGGCCGGTGATCACCACGTGCTGCATCGGGGGCCGGCTGCGGATCGGCGGCAGCACCTCGTCGAGCGAGAGGTAGCGATAGTTGATGAGGTAGGTCAGCTCGTCGAGTACGACCAGCGAGATCGCGGGGTCGGCCAGCGCCCGCTTCGCCTTCTCCCACCCGGCTTGCGCCGTGGCGATGTCCCGCCGCAAGTCCTGCGTTTCCCAGGTGAACCCTTCTCCGCAGTTCTCCCAGGTGACGCCGGGCTGGCGCGAGAGGAACGCCCGCTCGCCGACATCCTGCTTGCCCTTGATGAACTGGAACACCGCCGCGCTGCGCCCATAGCCGAGCGAACGCGCGACCATGCCGAACGCGCTCGACGACTTGCCCTTGCCGTTGCCGGTGAGCACCAGGACGAGACCCTTGTCCACCTTGGCGGCGGCGATGCGGGCATCGACCACTTCCTTGTGCTTGGCGGTGCGTTCCTTGTGGCGACGCTCCTCGTCGGTGAGCGCCTCGCTCACTTCGCCTGCGCCCGGCGCAGGTCCGGCCGGGCGACCAGCACCGCGACATAGGCGGCGGCACCCACCCCCGACCACAGCAGCGTGGCGAGCAGCGTGCCCGGGAAGTACCTTTGCAGGCGCGGCATGAACTCGGCCAGGTTGGGATCGGCGAAGCGACCGCCCAGGAAGTAGAACCCACCGCTGGAGAACAGCTCCGACACGAGAGTGGCGAGCAGGAGCAGAACGGCCGCGGGCAGCAGCGCCGAGAGACGTTCCCCGAAGCGACCAGCGACGAAGCGGCCGGCAAACCACATCACTCCATAGGCCGGCAGGAGCATCCAGTAGGCGGGCGTGAAGCAGAAGCCCGATCCGCCCAGGACGTAGATCTTGAAGACGTCGATCGCGAAACCCAGCCCGAAGAGGCCGAAGAAGGCGCCAGGACGGCGCACGAGATAGCCCAGGAGGAAGAAGCTGGCGAGGCTGGTGTCGGGCAGATGCACGACCTGGCTCAACGAATGGGTGCGGGTGATCAGCATCACCGCCGCAAGCAGGGCGAGCACCCAGAGTTCGAAACGCGGCGTGGAAATCGGGAGACGGCGGTCCATGAACAGGACTCCACATAGGATCGTTGAGGGACGGCACGGCATTCAGCGCCGCGCCGATCGCGTCGGGAAAGCGGGATTACGGGCGAGCGAAAGCTCGCGCCTCGATCCGGTCAGTGGTTCGACATGACTTTACGCTCCCCTTCGACGCGACACACGAATGTCGTCCGCCAAGGGTCCTGCCCGCGACCATTCGCGAGCCCCTCGTCCGCCCGGTGCATCCCGCCCGCGCAGAGGAACGACGGCATCGGGCCGGTTTCCTGACTTCCGGATCAACGCGCTGGTCGCCGCCTTCTCGGGTGCCTGAAAGCCCCCAATGGCATCGTGGCGATGCGCTCACCGGTTACAGTTGCGGGAGCAGTGCCGGCTTATGACGGACGAAACCGCCACACCCGGACTTCCCGATTAAGCTCTCTCGAGCACCCGATACAGCCGCCCGGATAGGCCAAGTCTTGCCGCCTCGCAAGTGACACCCTTGCGCTTCCAGGAAAGCCGAAGTAGGGGCCGCGCCGCGACAGGTTCCCCGCGAGGGGATCAAAAGGGAACTCGGGTGAAAGCCCTGGGCTGCCCCTGCAACTGTAAGCGGCGAGCTATCCGGCCACTACGCCATTGGGACGTGTCGTCCTGAGAAGGCGGCCGGAACAGCGCTGACCCGCAAGCCAGGAGACCTGCCTGACGCAGTCGTTCTTCATCCGGGCAGGGTGCACCGGGTGTTCGAGGTCCCCCGCTTCATGGCAGGGGTCAGCCCTCGCGCAACGACAGCAACCGCCTTGCCGGGTGATCCCGCGCAAGGGAGCGTCATGTCGTGTCCTCGCCCAGTCGAGCGAGAACCTGCGCGCACGCCTCTCTTGCACGTGGTCGACCGGCAGGTCCGACGCCGTTTGCAGGAAGGGACCTTCCACTTGCCCCGTACAGTCACCCTGGCCGCCTTGTCGGCCTTCACTACTTTCGTCGCCTCCCCCGCCCTCGCCGAGGAAGCGCCGGACGATGGCATCGTCGTCACCGCGTTGCGCGCACCCGTGGCGCAGGACCGCAACTCGTCCACCGTCACCATCCTCGACGAGAAGGCGATCATCGACGCGCAGCCGGTCGCGGTCAGCGACATCCTGCTGCGCACGCCGGGCATCAGCCTGTCACGCAACGGCGGCTACGGCACCGCGACCTCCTTGCGCATCCGGGGCGCCGACGCCGGCCAGACGGTCATGGTCATAGACGGCATGCGTCTCGCCGACCCGTCCTCTACCGCGGGCGGCTATGCGTTCTCCAACCTCATGATGGACGATATCGAGCGGATCGAGATCCTGCGCGGGCCGCAGTCGATCCTCTGGGGCAGCGACGCCATCGGGGGCGTGGTGAACGTGTCGACCCGCAAGCCCGAAAAGCCGCTGGAAGGCAGCATGGCGGTCGAAGCCGGCACGCACGACACGGTCTCGGCGCGGGCCGGCGTCGGCGGCACCGGCGAGCACCTCGACTGGCGGATCGCCGGATCGACCTTCACCACGGACGGTATCTCGGCCCGTGCCAACGGCACGGAAGATGATGGCTACACCCGTCAGGCGGCCAGCGGCACCGCCACCATCCGGTTCGCACCGGACGTCTCGCTCGACCTGCGAGGCTACTGGTCCAATGCCCGGAACGACTTCGACGGGACTGCCGGAGATTCGTACGCCTACGGCACGACCGATGAGTGGTCCGCCTACGCCGGCCTCAACTTCGCCCTTCTCGACGGGAAACTCGTCAACCGGGTCGCAGTGCTCCAGAGCGAGACCGACCGGCAGAACTTCGACTCTGCCCGCCGCATCCGCCAGATCACCTTCGATGCCCATGGCCGCGTTCGGCGGTTCGAGTACCAGGGGACCTATCGCGTCGCCGACATGCTCGATCTGGTGTTCGGCGCAGAGCGCGAGGAGCAGCGGATGACGACCGCCTCCCCCTCCAACACGCTGACGCCCTACACGCTGGTGCCGACCAAGGCGAACACGAACAGCGTCTACGGACAAGTCCGCCTGACGCCGATGACGGGCCTGACCCTGAATGCCGGCGGGCGGTACGACGACCAGTCGCGCTTCGGCGGCAACACGGTGTTCAGCGCCGGCGCGGCCTACACGCCGGACCGAGGCGCGACGGTCCTGCGCGCCAGCTACGACGAGGGCTACAAGGCGCCCTCGCTTTATCAGCTGTTCAGCATCTATGGCGCCGCCGACCTGAAGCCGGAAAAGGCGAAAGGCTGGGAAGTCGGCGCGGAACATCGCTTCGGCGAGATCTTCCACGCCGCGGCAACCTGGTTCCAGCGCGACACCGACAACCTGATCGACTTCGCCAACTGCCCCACCCGCGGTCCCTTGCCGCCGCAGTGCTTCATCCCGGGCACCACGACGAGCCGCTTCGGCTACTACGCCAACGTCAAGCGATCGCGCGCAAGAGGCCTCGAACTGACCGGATCGGCGCACTGGAACGTGCTGTTCGTAGAGGGCAACTACAGCTGGGTCAAAGCCGAGGACCGCAGCGACAACGCTGTCTTCTACGGCCGCCAGCTGGCGCGCGTGCCCCGTCACCTCGCGAACGTCGAAGGGGGATTTGAGCTTGCGTCCGGCCTGCGGGCCAGCGTCGCGGCGCGCTACTCGGGTCGCAGCTTCAACAGCGCGGGCACCACCGAAGTGCTCGACGACTACTGGCTGGTCGACTTGAGGGCCCAGTGGCGCCTCGCCGAGGCTCTGACGCTCCAGGCGCGCGTGGAGAACGTGGCGGACAAGGAATACCAGACGACCAGCGGCTACAATTCGCTCGGCCGCACGGTGTACCTCGGGCTGAGGAGCCGGTTCTAGATGCTGGAACCCGTTCCGCCCGGCCCCTCGGTGGTGGTCTGCTCGACCTGCCGTTTCTCCGCCGACGCCCGAGAGAACGCGGATGGACGCCGGGGCGGCGCGTTGCTGGCCGAGGCCATGCGCGCGATCCAGCGCGACGACGCGGCCCTGGCGCGCGTGGCGGTGCAGGAGATGCCGTGCCTCTTCTCCTGCAAGCGCCACTGCTCGGTGCACGTCCGCGCACCCGGCAAGGTCGGCTACGTGCTGGGCGACTTCACGCCGGACGGCGAGGCCGCCCACGCCATCCTCACGTACGCGGCCCGGCACGCCGCCAGCGAGGAAGGCCAGGTACGCTACGCCGAGTGGCCGGAAGGCGTGAAAGGGCACTTCATCGTGCGCACGCCGCCGGAAGGATACCTTTGCACATGATCGCCTTTGCCAATCGCGAGAGCTTCGCCGCCGCGATAGACGATCTTCCGGCGGCATCGGCTCTGGCCAGCGCGCAGGCGCAAGCGCGCCAGGCGGAACTCACCAAACCGGCCGGCTCGCTTGGCCGGTTGGAGGAGATCGCGGTGTTCATGGCAGGCTGGCAGGGTTCGCCTCGGCCTCGGCTCGACCATGTGCGCTGCGTGGTGTTCGCCGGCAACCATGGCGTCGCGGCACGCGGCGTGAGTGCCTTCCCGGTCGAAGTCACGGCGCAAATGGTCGCCAACTTCGAGGCAGGAGGAGCTGCGATCAACGTGCTGGCCCGCAGCTGCGGCGCGGAGTTGGTGATCGTGCCCCTCGAGCTCGACCGTCCGACCGGCGACATCGCGGCCGAGCCGGCGATGAGCGAGGCCGAGTGCCTCGCAGCGCTCAATGCGGGAGCCGCAGCCGTCACCCCGGACACCCAGCTGCTGCTCGTCGGCGAGATGGGCATCGGCAACACCACACCCGCTGCCGCCCTGTGCGCCGCCGCGTTCGGGGGCGAAGCTCGCCAGTGGTGCGGGCATGGGACCGGCATCGACCAGGCTGGGCTGATGCGAAAGAGCGCCGCCGTCGACCAGGCCCTGGCGCTCCACCGGCCTCACTGCGTCGATCCGTTCGAGACCCTGCGCCGGGTCGGCGGCCGTGAGATCGCGGCGATGGCCGGGGCGATCCTGGCGGCGCGGCGATCCCGCATCCCGGTGCTGCTGGACGGCTTCATCGCTTGCGCCGCGATCGCCCCCCTCGCGGCCCGCAACCCCGGCTTCGTCGACCACTGCATCGCGGCGCATTGTTCGGCCGAGGCCGCGCACGAGCTGCTTCTCGATCGCCTCGGGCTCGAGCCGCTCTTGCGGCTCGGCATGCGGCTGGGGGAAGCGAGCGGCGCGGCGCTGGCGGTGCCGCTGGTGCGCGCCGCCGTGGCCACTCACAACGAGATGGCCACCTTCGCGCAAGCCGCGGTGGCGACAAACCGGTGAGCGCGCGGGTGGTCCACTTGCTGCGGCATGGCCCCCCGCTGCGCCAGGGCCTCCTGCTCGGCCACACCGATGAGCCCGCGTGCGTTTCCGATTGCCCAGAGATGCGCGATCGGGTGCGCCATCTCGCCCTGGAACACGTCGTCACATCCGACCTCGCCCGGGCCGCCCGACAAGGCGAGCACATCGCCCGCGATCTGGGCCTGCCGCTACGTCTCGACACGCAATGGCGCGAACTCGACTTCGGGGCCTGGGACGGGCTGGCCCCGCAGAGCATCGACCCCGCCGCCTTGAGCCGCTTCTGGGACAATCCCGAAGACCACGCGCCGCCCGGCGGCGAGCGTTGGTCGGATTTGCGCGTTCGCATCGGCGAGGCGATCGGCCGATTGGAGACGCGCACCCTGGTCATCACCCACGCCGGAGCGATGCGCGCGGCGCTCTCGGTGCTGACCGGCCTCGATCATCGCGGCGTCTGGGCTCTCGACCTCCCCTACCGCGCCTTGCTGAGCCTGCGGCTGTGGCCTGGCTCGCCGCTGTCAGGGCAGGTCATCGGCCTTGTGACGGACAGCGCGCTTTGAAGCCGTTGGTCCTCGCCCTGCAGTTCATGACACGGTTGCCTCTGCCAAACGTGCAGGCCGACAGCCGCGACATGGCGAGGGCCATTCGGTGGTTCCCCGTCGCTGGCCTTCTCGTCGGCGGCGGCGTTGCCGGAGCGGCCTGGCTCGGACTGCAGCGTGATCCCTGGGCCGGCGCGATACTGGCTCTGCTCGTATGGGTCGCGATCACCGGCGCTCTGCATCTCGACGGGCTGGGCGACATCGCCGATGCCGCCGGAGCGGGCCATGCCGATGCGAGCCGCATTTCCCAGGTTCTGAGCGACCCGCATGTCGGCAGTTTCGGGGCGACAGCGATCGCGCTGCAATTGCTGAGCAAGCTCGTGCTGCTGCGCCTGTCGCTGGAGACATCCTCGATGCCGGCGTTGATCGCGATCCCGGTGATCGCGCGCGCCGCGCCCTTGTTCTGGGCGAGGACATTGCCGCCACTGCATAGCGGGCTCGGCACCATGTTCCGCTCCGGCGCGAGCCTTCCGGCGCTTGGCCTGTGGCTGTCCTTCATCGTCCTGGCCGCCCTTGCGCTGGCCCCTGCCCTGCTGGTCGCGCTGCCCGCCATTGCGGCCTGGCGCTGGTGGCTGCTGCGGCGCATCGGCGGAATCTCCGGCGATGGCCATGGCGCCGGCATCGAACTGGTCGAGAGCGCGATGCTCGCCGCGCTGGCCTTCATGCCATGACGCGTCATGCCACGGCCGGGCCGGACAATCACCACGGCGGCCGGCTTTCCGACGCCTGCGCGCGCTTCGGTGGGGAGCCAGGCGCCTGGCTCGATTTGTCGACCGGCATCAACCCGGACGCATGGCGACCCGGAGCAGAGTTGCAACTCGATTGGCGCGCCCTTCCCGACCCTGCCGCGCTGGCCGATCTTGAGCGCACCGCGGCTGCCTACTTCGGCACGAACGCAAGCCTGTGCGCCGCCGTGCCCGGGAGCGAGGCGGGCCTGCGTGCCATCGCCCATCTGCTCGGGCTCCCCGGTCGACACGCGGCACTGACCTACAGCACGCATGTCCAAGCCTTCGCGGCCCTGCCCGCGTTCGCCGGATCGCCTGCGAGCGTGCTCGTCCTGGCAAACCCGAACAATCCCGATGGCGCCGTCCTCTCCCGCGACACGCTCCTGGCGCACTTGGACGAGCAGGAACGCGGCGGCGGCTGGCTCCTCGTGGACGAAGCCTTCGTCGATTGCCGGCCGGAGCTGAGCGTGGCCGATCTCGTCGCCGAGCACCGGCACCTGATCGTCACGCGATCGTTCGGCAAGTTCTTCGGCCTCGCCGGCGTTCGCCTCGGCTTCGTGCTCGCGCCGTCGGCGCTGCTCGCACGTCTGCGAAACCTGATGGGAGAATGGCCGGTCGGCGCCGCCGCGCTGGCCTTCGGGCGAGAGGCCTACGCGGACCACGTGTGGACCGAACGGACACGCGCACGGTTGCCCATCGCGGCTGCGCAACTCGACGCCGTGCTGCACAACCACGGCCTGACCGCGACAGGTCATTGCCCCTTGTTCAGGCTGATCGAAACGCCACGCGCCCGGCGCTTGTTCGAAGCACTGGCAAAGCGGCGGATCCTGACGCGCGCCTTCGCGGATCACCCCCACCTTCTCCGCTTGGGCCTTCCCGGCCGCGAAGACGCGCTGGCGCGACTGGACGCCGCGCTCGCCGCAGCTCTTCACGATGGCTGAGCCGATCGCTCTTGCCGCGCTCACGCTCGACGCCGCGTTCGGCTGGCCGGATCGGCTCTACCGCCGCCTCGGCCATCCTGTCGGCGCCTTCGCGCGCATCATCGCGGCTTGCGAGGCGGGTTGGAACACGCCCGGGCGGTCCGAGGCCGCACGCCGGGTCCTCGGCGTTGCGACCCTCCTGCTGCTGCTCCTGGCAAGCGGCGGGGCGGCGCTCCTCCTCGAACGGGCGATCCGCGCGCTGGCCGGAGCCTGGGCTTGGCCGGTCGTCGCGCTGCTCGCCTGGCCCGCGCTGGCGCAACGCAGCTTGCACGACCATTACCGGCCCGTGGAAGCCGCCTTGCGGCGCGGCGACTTGCCGTCGGCACGGGCAGCGGTGGGCATGATCGTGGGCCGTGACACCGCCACGCTCGACGAAGCCGGCATCGCCCGCGCCGCGATCGAGAGCCTGGCGGAGAGCTTCTGCGACGGCGTGATCGCGCCGCTGTTCTGGTTGATGGTGCTCGGCCTGCCGGGGGCTTGGGCCTACAAGGCGGTCAACACCGCGGACAGCCTGATCGGCCATCCGGAAGAGCCCTTGCGGGCGTTCGGCTGGGCAAGCGCCCGGTGCGACGATGGCGCGAACCTCGTCCCGGCGCGGCTGGCCGGCGTGCTGATCTGCCTTGCCGGCCTTGGCGGCTGGCGCGTGCTGTGGCGCGATCACGCCAGGCACGCCTCGCCCAACGCGGGGTGGCCCGAGGCGGCGATGGCCGGCGCCCTGGGTATTCGCCTCGCCGGCCCCACGCGCTACGACGGCGCGTACACACCCAAGCCGTGGATCGGCGAAGGGGACGAAGCCAATGTCGAAGTCATGCGCAAGGCGCGGATCATCTATCTGCGGGCCTGCGCACTGGCCTGGATTCTCGTGGGAGGCGTGACGTGGCTGCTGTGATGCTGCAGGGGACCGGCTCGGACGTCGGCAAGTCGGTGCTGGTTGCCGGGTTGTGCCGTGCCTTGTCGAACCGGGGCCTGCGCGTCCTGCCGTTCAAGCCGCAGAACATGTCGAACAACGCGGCGGTGACGGTGGATGGCGGCGAGATCGGCCGCGCGCAGGCGCTGCAGGCCCTCGCCGCTCGCGCGCCGGCGCACACGGACATGAACCCGGTGCTGCTCAAGCCGCAGGCCGATCGCACCTCTCAGCTCATCGTCCACGGTCGGGTGCGTGGAACGCTCGGTGCCGCCAACTTTCGCGAGGCCCGACGCGATCTGCTGCCCGACGTGCTGGCGAGCTGGCACCGGCTGCAGGAGCGGTGCGACGTGGTGGTTGTCGAGGGAGCGGGATCGCCGGCCGAGATCAACCTGCGCGCCGGCGACATCGCCAACATGGGCTTTGCGCGCGCCGCCCAAGTGCCCGTGGTGCTCGTCGGCGATATCGACCGCGGGGGCGTGATCGCCTCGCTCGTCGGCACGCGCGCCGTCATCGATCCCGAGGACGCGGCGATGATCCGCGGGTTCATCGTCAACAAGTTCCGCGGCGACCCAGCTCTCTTCGCGGACGGCTATGCCGCCATCGAGGAGCGGACCGGATGGCGCGGCTTCGGCCTGGTGCCCTGGCTTTCCGCGCCCTCGCGCCTGCCCAGCGAAGACGCCGTCGTCCTGGATCGCGCAAGGTCCGCCAAGGGAGGCGGACTGCTCGTCGCCTGCCCGATGCTGCCGCGCATCGCCAACTTCGACGATCTCGATCCCCTGAAGGCAGAACCAGGGATCGAGGTCGTGATGATCCCCCCTGGCAAGGTGATCCCGCCCGAGGCAGCGTTGATCGTCATCCCCGGCTCCAAGGCTACCATCGCCGACATGGCGTTCATCCGGTCCCAGGGATGGGACGTCGACATACTCGCGCACCATCGCCGCGGCGGCGCCGTGCTCGGCATCTGCGCAGGGTACCAGATGCTGGGCCGCTCCATCGCCGATCCGCTGGGCATCGAAGGCGCTGCGAGCGGCATCGCGGGTCTCGGTCTGCTGGAGGCACATACGGTGATCGGCGCCCGAAAGACGTTGCGCCACGTGAGAGGCTCAGCGCTGGGCGTCCCGTTCGAAGGGTACGAGATGCACATGGGGCGAACCGAGCTGCCCGCGGATACCGCGCCCTTCGCCTTGCTTTCCGGCGGCGAGCCAGACGGAGCGGTGTCCTGCGATGGCCGAGTGGTCGGGACGTACTGCCACGGATTGCTCGCGTCCGGGCCATTGCGCCGCGCTCTGCTGGAACCCCTCGGCGCGAAGATCCAGGAGGCCGACTACCACCAGGGCGTCGAGGCGGCGCTCGATGACTTGGCGGGAGAGTTGGAGCACCATCTCGACGTGGAGGGACTTGTCGCCTTGGCCCGGGGGCATTCGGCATGAGAACGCTGTTCGTGATCGGCGGCGCGCGCTCGGGCAAGAGCCGCTATGCCCAGGCGCGTATCGAGGCCTTGCCTGGAAGGCTCGCCTTCATCGCCACCGCCGAGGCCGGCGACCCCGAGATGATCGAGCGCATCGCGCGCCATCAGGCGGACCGTGGCCCACGCTGGACGGCTTACGAAGCTGCGATCGACTTGCCTGCCACCATCCGCCGCACGCAAGGCGAGGCCGATGCGATCCTGGTCGATTGCATGACCCTATGGCTGTCGAACCTCATGCATGCAGAGCGGGACATAGACGCCGCGACGTCTGAACTGGAGACAGCCATTCGCGACTGCCGGGTTCCTCTGGGCCTGGTCTCCAACGAGGTCGGTGGCGGGATCGTACCGGCAAACCCACTCGCCCGTCGCTTCAGGGACCATGCCGGTCGGCTGAACCAGCGGCTGGCGGCGATTGCCGAAGAAGCGGTGCTGGTGACCGCAGGCCTTCCGCTCCGCCTGAAGTGACGCCGGGCCGACACCGGGGTTTGCGTGAAGTTGGCGCGGTAGCGGTTCGTCGAACCCGATCCCGCGCGGCGATTGCCGATAGTCACGCGCTGTCGTCCCCCAGCCGCACGGCGTTGAGCCGCAGCGCATTGGTGACGACGGTGAGCGACGAAAGCGCCATGGCGGCGCCGGCCAGCATCGGCGAGAGCAGAGTGCCGGTCAGCGGATAGAGCACGCCGGCCGCGACCGGCACGCCGATGCCATTGAACAGGAACGAGAAGAACAGGTTCTGGCGGATATTGGCCATCGTCGCGCGGGCGAGCCGGCGGGCACGAACCATCGCCGCCAGATCACCCCTGGTGAGCGTCAGCCCGGCGCTCTCGATCGCGACATCGGTGCCGGTGCCCATGGCGATGCCGACATCGGCGGCGGCGAGCGCGGGCGCATCGTTGATGCCGTCGCCCACCATCGCCACGCGCGCGCCCTTCGCCTTCAATTCGCCGACGATGCGCGCCTTGTCGTCGGGCCGCAAATCCGCGTGGACCTCGTCGATCCCGCCGATCGTGTGCGCGACCGCCTCGGCCGTGCCGCGACCGTCACCGGTCAACATCACGATCCGCAGCCCTGCGCCCCTGAGGGTCGCGATCGCGGTGCGAGTTGAGGCCCGGATCGGGTCGGCCACCGAGATCAGGCCCGCGGCCCGGCCATCCACCGCCACGAGCATGACCCCGCCGCCCCCGGCGCGGTGGCGCTCCGCCGCTTGCTCCAGCGACCCGATCTGCGCGCCGACTTGTCCCATTAGCGCGGCGTTGCCGACGGCGACCGTCTTGCCGTCGATCTTGCCGCTGATCCCCATGCCGGTGTGGGATTCGAAATCACCCACCTGGCCCAGCGCAAGCTCCCGTTCGCGCGCCCCGGCGACGATGGCGAGAGCCAGCGGATGTTCGGACCGCGTTTCCAGCGCAGCCGCGAGCGCGAGGATCTCCGTGTCCGTAAAGCCGGCGAGCGGCTCTATCGCCACCAGCTTCGGCTTGCCTTCGGTCAAAGTGCCGGTCTTGTCGATCACCAGCGTATCGGCCGCGTCGAGGGCCTGCAGCGCCTCGGCATTCTTGACCAGGACGCCCGCCTGCGCGCCTCGCCCGGTGCCGACCATGATCGACATCGGCGTGGCAAGGCCCAGGGCGCAAGGGCATGCGATGATGAGCACCGCGATCGCGTTCAGCAGCGCGTGGCCGAAGCGCGGTTCGGGACCGGCGAGCGCCCAGACGATGAAGGTTGTCAGCGCGATCACCATCACCAGTGGCACGAACCAGTTGGAGACACGATCCGCCGTCGCCTGGATCGGCGCGCGGCTGCGCTGCGCCTCGGCCACCATTGCCACGATGCGCGCGAGCATCGTTTCCGAGCCGACCGCCTGTGCCTCGACGACGAGGCTTCCGGTGCCGTTGACGGTGCCGCCGGTCACCGTCGAGCCAGCGGTCTTGAGGATCGGCGCGGGTTCTCCGGTCAGCATGGCTTCGTCCACCGAGGACCGGCCCTCGATCACCGTGCCATCAACCGGGATCGCATCGCCGGGTCGGACGCGCAGGCGATCGCCCTTGGCGACTTGCGCGATCGGCACCTCGCTCTCGTTGCCCGCGTCGTCGATCCGGCGCGCGGTCTTGGGCGCCAGGTCGAGCAGCGCGCGGATCGCCCGGCCGGTCGCCGCCCGCGCGCGCAACTCGAGCACTTGCCCCAGGAGCACCAGCGCGACCACCACGCCGGCGGCCTCGTAATAGACCGGGACCATGCCCGCATGGTCGCGAAAGCTGGCGGGGAACAGGCTCGGCGCAAGCGTCGCGACCAGGCTGTAGAGGAAGGCCGCGCCGACGCCGATGGCGATCAGCGTGAACATGTTGAAGTGGCGGCTGCGCAGCGAAGCCCAGCCGCGCTCGAAGAACGGCCAGCCGGCCCAGAGCACGATCGGCGCGGACAGCGCCAGCTGGACCCAGGAGGACCATCGCATCGGCACGAGATGCAGCCCGGCCATCTCCTCGCCCATCGAGATCAGTAGCAGCGGCACCGCCAGCACGGCGCTGACCCATAGGCGGCGCGTGAAGTCGACCAGTTCGGGATTGGGGCCATCGTCCGCGCTGGGCGCGGCCGGCTCGAGCGCCATGCCGCAGATCGGGCAGCTGCCCGGTCCGGGGCGGCGGATTTCGGGATGCATCGGGCAGGTCCAGACGCTTGCCGACACCGGCGCGGCCGAGGACGCGTCGGGCGCCAGGTAGCGGTCCGGATCGGCGAGGAACTTCGCGCGGCAGCCGGCGCTGCAGAAGTAATAGGCGACGCCCTCGTGCTCGGCCCGGTGCGACGTGGTCTCGGGGTCCACCCGCATGCCGCACACCGGGTCTTTCACCTCATGGCCTTGGGCTTGGCTTTGGCTTTGGCTTTGGCCTTGGCCATGCGCGTGACAGTGCCCGTCGTGGGCGTGATGATCGGTCATGGCGATGCTCCTTGCCCCTGGGAGGTAAGGTCCGTCACTGCCTCATGGTCAAGGACGCGGGCCTGTGGCCTCAACGTGGGAGGTGGAGATCGGCCTTTCCAGCGCCGCGAGTTCGCTATCCGGGAAAAGTGCCTCGATAAAGCCGAACCGCGTCAGGTCGCGGATGCGGTGCGGATAGAGGACGCCGTTCAGATGATCGAACTCGTGCTGGAACACACGAGCATGGAAGCCCCGCGCCTCGCGCTCCAGCGCCGTCCCGTCCTCCAGCGTGCCGCCATAACGGATGTGGGTCGCCCGTGGCACCAGCCCGCGCATGCCCGGTACCGACAGGCAGCCCTCCCAGCCGTCCTCCGTCTCCTCAGTCAGCAACTCCATCCAGGGATTGATGATCGTCGTCATCGGCACCGGCTTCTCATCGGGGTATCGCGGATTGCTCTCGAAGCCGAAGATCATCAGGCGCAGGCCGATACCCACTTGCGGGGCCGCGAGGCCGACACCGTTCGCGGCGCGCATGGTCTCGTAGAGATCGGCGATGATGTCCTTGAGCGCCGGGTCGCCGATGTCCTCGACCGGCCGCGCGATGGCGAGAAGCCGGGGATCGCCCATCTTGAGGATCTCGCGGATCATCGGTCGCGATCACTCCGCCCGCAGGATGCGACCGATCGGACCGGCATATCCGGCCAGGCAAGGATCGCAAAGCTGCGCAGGCTGTCCATCGTGACTGACTCTCATCGGTGAGGAAGCGTTTTACCGCATCGATCCCGGCCCGCGAAACACGTTATGCCACGCAAGGGAGGACGCGTCCCCTATCGCGCCACTCGCCCGCACCTCGGACCAAGGGGCCGATGCCCCCGCGATCAGGTTCCCGTGAAGTCGGGCGGACGTTTGGCGAAGAAGGCGGCGAGACCTTCGCGCGCTTCCGCGGACGCCGCGGTGACCATCGAGCGGAGCTCCCGATCGAGCTGCGCCTCGAAGGAGCCGTCGAAGCTCTCCAAGAGCAACGCCCTCGCTGCGCCGAACGCGGCGACCGGAGCCGCCACCAGCCTGGCCGCCACCGCGTCCCCCTCGCTCGCCAGCATCTCGTCGTCGACGGTGCGGGTCACAAGGCCGATCGCCTCGGCTTCATCGGCCTTGATCCGCTGGTTGGTGAGGATGATCTCCTGAGTCTTCCTGAGGCCGACAAGGCGAGGCAGGAGCCAGCTGAGACCGGCATCCGCGGTCAAGCCGATCGCGCCGTAGGCAGCCGTGTAATGCGCGGACCGTGCCGACAGGACGACATCGCCCAGCAGCGCCAGGCTGAAACCCGCCCCGGCGGCCGGTCCGTTCACCAGCACCAGCAGGGGCTTGGGCATCCGCGCCAGGCGCGTCACGGCCGCATGGACGATGGCGATGAGTTCCGCCAGCAACGCGGGCAAGCCATCGCCGGCGCTTCTCATCGTGCTGACGTCGCCCCCTGCGCAGAACAGGCGTCCCTGGCCGGTGAGCACGACGCAGCGGACGGAAGCGTCCGTCTCGCAGCGGATCGCCGCCGCGAGCAAGGCGCGCGCAAGCGGGATGTCGATGGCGTTGCCGACCTCGGGCCGGGCCAGGGTTAGCCGCGCGATACCATCGGCGATGCTGAGATCGATGCCGTCAGCCATGGTCAGCGTGGCGCCATGCGGATGGCGCCATCCAGGCGGATCACTTCGCCGTTCAGCATGGCGTTGCGGATGATGGATTCGACAAGCTGGGCATATTCGTGCGGCCTCCCGAGCCGGCTGGGATGTGGAATCTGCGCCCCCAGGGCGTCCTGCACCTGCTGCGGAAAGGCCTCGATCATCGGCGTCAGGAAGATGCCCGGAGCGATCGTCATGACGCGAATCTTGTGCTCCGCCAAGTCCCGCGCGATCGGCAGGGTCATCCCCACCACGCCGCCCTTCGATGCGGAGTAGGCCGCCTGCCCGATCTGGCCATCGAAGGCGGCAACGCTCGCGGTGTTGACGATGACGCCCCGCTCGCCCTCGATCTCCTCGGCGGCGGCAAGGCGCGCGGCGAACTTCGAGATCATGTTGAAGGTGCCGACCAGGTTGATGCTGACCGTCCTGGCGAACATTTCCAGCGGATGAGGCGCATTCTGCTTGCCCACCGTCTTCGCCGCCGGAGCGACGCCCGCGCAATTGACGAGGATGCGCGCGACCCCATGAGCCTCCTCGGCGGCAGCGAGCCCCGCGCTGACGCTGGCGTCATCGGCAACGTTCACGCTCACGAACCGGCCGCCGATCGCGGCGGCCTGCGCAAGTCCGGCTTCCTCGTTCAGGTCGAAGATCGTCACTCGCGCACCGGCGGCGGCGAGCATCTCGGCCGTCGCCTTGCCCAGGCCCGAGGCGCCGCCCGTCACGACCGCGCCCACACCCTCAATCCGCATCGAACCGATCTCCGTTTCCTCGCTCATGAGCAACCATCGACGCCCGGCGCAAGCGTTTTCGGACGTGAACCTGCCCTGGCAATGGCAGCGCGTCGATGCGGCTGATCGTCGTCCCTGAAGGCTGAGCCACCACCTCAGAGCGGCAGGGTCAGGCCGATCTTCACGGTCCGGGGCTGCTGCGGCGTGTACTGGTCCATCGTCCGGTAGCGCAGCGGATTGCCGAAGGCGAAGACGTTCGCGCGCTGGTTCAGCAGATTGCTCGTCGAAAGCTCGACGCCCAGCCGCCCCAATGTCGCGTGGGCGTCGAACGAGAGATCGAAAACCTTGCCCATCTTGCGGTCGAGGTCCGGATCGAAGCTCATCCGCGATGGCCCAAGGTACCGCGCGCCGAGCTGCGCCCAGCCGCTCGCGCCCAGCAGCCTCACATCTTTGCGCAGCGCCGCCCGGAAGGTGTAGAGCGGCACCGCGGGCAAGCGGCGGTCGTTGACCTGGAAACCCAGCGCATTGCGTGTGAGCACCGCGCGCGTCACGTCAAACCCGCCGTCCAGGCGCCAGCCCCGCGCCATCGGCAGCGTCGCGCTGGCCGAGGCGCCGGCGATCCGTCCGTCGCCGGCGTTCACCGTGTTGAGCAGGCCGTTGGCTTGCAGTTCGTCGGACTGGATGTCCATCCACCAGGAATACCAGACCGACACGTCGATCAGGCCTTCGCCGCGGAGCCGACGCCGCCAGCCGCCCTCGATCGTGGCGAGCTCGTCGCCCTCCAGGCTCTGGACGCGGTTGCTGCTCGTCACCGTGCTGCCGCCCTGCCGGAACGCGGAGCCATACCGCACATAGACTGACTGGGCCGGGTCGGGCTGCCACGACAGCGCGATGCTCGGCGTCACGCCGAAGCGATGTCGCCTGCGATCGAAGTCCACGGCGTCGAGCACCCGGTTTTCGTGCAGCGAAGCGTAGAACACGCGCGCGCCGGCATCGATGGTCAAGCGGTGCGCGATCGGGTGCGTCAGGTCGAAGTAGAAGGCGGTGTCGCTGGCCTCGCGCCGGTCGTTTGCGACGCGCAGGCGAGTTCCCCCGAAGCTGGTGAGGTCGTCGACCAGCACCTGGCGGGCGGTGACGTGCGAGAGGCCGACGAGCCAGCCCAACCGTCCGGCGCTGCCGCGCAGGCGCAACTCGCTGTCCCAGGTCCGATAGGCGCGGCTGTCCAGGAGCAGGCGCGGATCGGCCAGGCCGAACGCCTCGGCGCCGACGGTCGCGTCATAGGCATCGTCGACATCGTGCCAGGTCATGGCCGTCGCCAGCATCGCCGAGGCGCCGCCGATCTTTCCTTCGGCACGCAAGGCGAGATGGCGCAGATCGTTGTCGTGCGGCTCGACGAGCTGGACCGGGCGCGTGCGCGCATGACGGCGGTAGACGTAGCGGCTGTCCCCTGCCTCCAGCCACTGGCCGAACGCCGTCAGGTCGATCCGCCAGTCGGGTCGGGGCTCGAGGCCGAACAAGGCGCGCAGTCCAGTCACGTGCGTGCGGTCGGAGTCCTGGCGCGATCCGGTGTCCACCCAGCCGGGCGAACGCTCGAGATAGCCCGCCAGGCGCAACGCGGCGGCGTCCTTGATCAGCGGCAGGTTGCCGACCGACGAGACGCCGTAGCCCAGCCCGCCGCCGGCGATCGCGGTGCTGAGCGCCGTCGCATCGAGCGTCGTCTGGTCCAGCTGCGCCGGGTGAGTCACCAGCCGGTAGATGCCGCCGAGCGCGCCGGTGCCGTAGAGGGCGCCTTGCGGCCCTTTCAGCACCTCGACCCGGTCGATGTCGACGAGCCGAATGTCGGGATCGGGCGCCGCGTACGTCAGGCGTGCCTCGTCCAGCACGACCGCGACGGTCGACTGGCTCTGCCCGGAAAAGGCGCTGTCCGCCACTCCGCGCAGGAACATGCGGTTGCGCCCCGGCCCCAGCGACGTGAGCGCCAGGCCCTCCTGCTCGCCCGCGACGGTGGCGCTGTTCGCCCCGGGATCACGGCGCCGGTGCTCGCGGACCAGAACCACCGAGACCGCACCGGGCACGTCGATCAGCTCGAGCGGTTGCTTGGTCGCGGTGACGATGATCGGCACGGGATCGATCGCGGGCGGCGGAGGGGGATCGTCAGCGGCGGCGACCGGCGGTGGAGCGACGGCCCGCTCGATGCGCCAGGCCGATGGTCCCACCTGCCGCGCGGCAAGGCCCGTGCCCGCCAGGACGCGGCGCAGCGCCTCCTCCACCGACATCTCGCCGCGGATCGCCGGGACGCGGCTGTCGGGCAGCGCCCCTTGCGCACCGATGGACACGTGCAACTCACCCGCGAGTTCGGCGAGCGCGCTGGCCAGCGTTCCACTCCGGACATCGACCCGGTGGGTGCCGCCCGCCCCTTGCGCCGACGCGCTACTCCAGGCGCCAGTCGCCAGGACGACCGCTGAGGCGCAAGCCCAGGAGCTGCGCCAGATCGCGAATTGCCTCGTCGCCATTGCCGACCGTCAGCGTCCCAGAAAACCGCCGGTCCCGCACTGCGTCCGACACCGTCACCCGAGTGCCCGCATAGCGGCCCAGATCGGCGGCAACCAGTGGCAGTGCAACATTATCATAGGTCAGGCGCCCATCACGCCATGCGCCGACCGCCTTGGCGTCGACGGAAGCGACCTGGGAGACCCCCGCCTTGCCATCGAAGGTCAGGGCCTTGCCCGCATCCAGCGGCACCGGCTTGTCCAGGGCATCGCCGCTCACGGCCACCTTGCCCTGCGCCACCGCGACCCGCAGGTTCGTGCCTTCGGACTGCACGTCGAAACGCGTGCCGATATCGCTGATGGTGAGCCCCCCCGCATTGATCGCCAGCTGGCGCCGCGGATCGTGCCGGATATCGAACAGCGCGCCGCCGGCCAGCACCATCTGCTGCTGATCCGCGCCGGACACTTCGAGCCGGCTGTGCGGCGCAAGCGCGATCGTCGAGCCGTCCGCCAGCACGATTTCGCGGGCGGCATCACTGGTCGCATAGACCTGCCCGGGCGCGGTGCGCAGTTGCGGCACGATCAGCAGCGCGGCCAGGCTCGCAGCCATCGCCGCCCCGGCTCCGGCGCCGACCCAGCGGAAACGACGCACGCGGCCCGGCGCCTGGACCACGGCCGGCGTCTCGGTGAACGCGCGATGCGCGGGATCGGCGGCCAGCTCCAGCACCGCGCCATCGGTCAGGCTGATCTCGTCGTAAGCGGCGGCATGCCGCGAATCCGCCTCCAGCCATGCGGTGAACCCGTCCCAATCCATGGAATCGGACTCGCTCGCGATATGCCAGCCTGCCGCATCTTGGCGGATTTTATCCAATTCCTCGCGGCTCATAGGTCGTGTTCCTCGCGCGGTTCCCCTCCGCGTAGTCCCCCACTCCCCTCAGACGTTGCCCTTACAAGGTATCCACAGTCGGCCAGCGAATTTCGCAAGCGCTTCATCGCAAGGGCGAGATGCTTTTCCACCCCGCTGCGGCTGATTCCCAGCGTCCGTGCGATCTCGGCCTGCCCCATCCCTTCGAACCGGTAAAGCCGCAGCGCCCGCCGTGCCCCTTCCGGCAGCGCGTCGATGGCCTGTTGCAGCACCTCGCTCTCCTGCCGGCGCGCGATCGCCTCGTCGGCGGGCTCGGCCATGTCGACCCGCTCCTCGGGCGCGGTCGCGCCGCCGCCCTCCTGATCGAGCCAGGCGTGATCGCGGCGCATCGCCCGGTGGCGCGCGCGGGCCGCATCGGCGACCAGATTGTTGGCCATGCGGAACAAGTAGGCGCGGCCATTGGCAATCGG
>Ga0207644_10000198_pt1 | contig 42421 bp, 41 predicted proteins | sample KBSS73metaG_FD_184326 | JGI IMG/M metagenome (GOLD analysis project Ga0207644, IMG submission 184326) | Switchgrass rhizosphere microbial communities from Kellogg Biological Station, Michigan, USA - KBS S7-3 metaG (SPAdes) (version 2) | ecosystem: Host-associated > Plants > Roots > Rhizosphere... | reverse complement strand
CGCGTTGCGCCAGTTCGGTCTGCAGGAAGGCCGGCGCCTCCGGATCGGCGAGATCCGCGGCGATGCAGCTGACCGGCACGTGCGTGCGCAACGTGGCGGCGAGTGCTTCGAGCCGGTCCGCGCGACGCGCGGTCAGCACCAGCGGCACGCCGCGACGGGCGTACTCGCGGGCGATGGCGGCTCCGATCCCGCTGGAGGCGCCGGTCACGAGGGCATGGGGAGGCGTCAAGGCAGGCATCCGCCGCGGAATTTCCGGATGCATCGTACAGGGCGGTGCGCGCGGAAGGTTCAGGCGGCACGGCGAGTCCGGTATCCTTCGCGGCCTGATTTTCGAAGGGAAGGGCCATGCGCCGCAGGATCGTCGCGGGGAACTGGAAGCTGCACGGCGACCGCGCCTTCGCGCGCGCGTTGCTCGACGAGGTCGTCGCCGGCGGCGCGCCGCAGGGCGTGGAGCTGGTCATCCTGCCGCCGCTGCCGTACCTCGGCGAGCTGGTCGCCCATTACGGCAGCCGCGGCCTCGCGTTCGGCGCGCAGGATGTCAGCGCCAACGAAAAGGGCGCCTACACCGGCGAGGTCTCGGCGCACATGGTGGCGGACGTCGGCGCGCGCTTCGGCCTGGTCGGCCATTCCGAGCGCCGCCAGTACCACCACGAAAGCAGCGAGCTGGTCGCCCGCAAGTTCCTGGCGGCCCGCGCGGCCGGCCTGACCCCGATCCTGTGCGTCGGCGAGACCCTGAACCAGCGCGAGGCGGACCAGACCGAGTACGCCATCGAAGCCCAGTTGCAGCCGCTGTTCGAGCTGGGCGGCCCGGGCGTGTTCGCGAATGCCATCGTGGCCTACGAGCCGGTCTGGGCGATCGGCACCGGCCGCACGGCCACGCCGGAGCAGGCCCAGCAGGTGCACGCGTTCATCCGTGGCGAAATCGCCGCGCGGGATGCTAAAATCGCCGACTCGCTGCCGATCCTGTACGGCGGCAGCTGCAAGTCCGACAACGCCGCCGCGCTGCTTGCGCAGCCGGACGTCGATGGCGGGCTGATCGGTGGGGCGTCCCTGGTTGCCCAGGACTTCCTCGCCATCGCCGCCGCGGCGGCACCGTAGGGAACCCCCGGATGTTGATGCTGATCCTTAACGTCGTGTACGTGCTGCTCGCGATCGCCATGATCGCGCTGATCCTCATGCAGCGCGGCGCGGGTGCGCAGGCGGGCTCGGGCTTCGGCGCCGGCGCGTCGGCGACGGTGTTCGGCGCGCGTGGCGCGTCCAACTTCCTGACCAAGAGCACGAAGTGGCTCGCGATCGCGTTCTTCGCGATCAGCCTGTTCATGGCGTGGTACGCCACGCATAGCGCCGCGCAGTCGCAGGGTCCCGCGCAGCAGGATCTCGGCGTGATGTCGCAGGTGCCGACGGCGCCCGCGACGCAGCCCGCCGGTAACGGCGCGGTGCCGGCCGCACCGTTGCAGCAGCCGGCCGCGCCAGCGTCGAGCGTCCCGGCCGCGCCGGCGCCGCAACCGGCGCCCGTGCAGCCGCAGCAACCGGCGCAAGGCAAGTAAGACACGGTAGAATTCGCGACACGCCGACGCGGAGCGTCGGTGCGACGGTCAGGATGGCCGCAGGTTTTAGCCCAGGTGGCGGAATTGGTAGACGCACTACCTTGAGGTGGTAGCGGCTTCGGTCGTGGGGGTTCGAGTCCCCCCTTGGGCACCATCCACGCGTTGCAGGACATCCCAGCATGTCCCGACGTGACAAAAAACCCCGGCCCGTCCGGGGTTTTTTGTGTCCGCTCGTCCCACCGTCTCCCGTTGCCTCCCAGTGTCTTAGGGAGAGGTTTGGGGAGACGCGGAGCGGGCCATTCCGCGCGAGACCCGAACCGACAAGAGGTTCGAGCATGCCGCGCCGCGCCACTCCGCTCACGCCGTTGCGCATTCGCCACGCGTCGCCGGATGCCTATCCGCTGTGGGATGGCGATGGCTTGCATCTCATCCTGACGCCCGCCGGCGAACGGCACTGGCGCCTCAAGTACTACCGCCCCGATGGCCGCGAGAATCGCCTCGCGCTCGGCAACCTGCGCGAGGTCAGCCTGGCCCAGGCGCGCGTCGCGTGCAGCGAGGCGCGCGCGCTGGTCCGGCTCGGGCGCGATCCGGGGGCCGAGCGCATCGCGGCCAAGCAGGCGGCCAGGCGCAAGGCGGGCGCCGCATTCCCGACGGCCGCCGCGCACTGGCTCGCCAAGAAGCAGCCGGAGTGGGCGCTGGCCACCCACCGCAAGGCGAAGTACGTGGTGGACACGTATCTCGTGCCGAAACTGCGCCACGAATCGGTAGCGACCCTCGGGTCCAAGGAGGCCAACGCGGCGTTGGACAGCGTCGCCGCCGTCGCGCCCGAACTGGCGCGCAAGGCGCGCCAGTACCTCAACGGGATTCTGGAGGAGGCGGTGCTGGGCGGCCTGCGCGACGAAGGCCGACCGCTGCTGCTACGGCGCGGCACGCGGCGCCACCAGGGGCATATCCCGGCCGCCACCGAGCTCAAGCAGGTGCGCGCGCTGGTGCGCGCGATCGAGGCCTATCCCACCGCCGTGACCCGCGCAGCGCTTCAGCTCGCCATGTACACCGCCATGCGCCCCGGCGTGGTCGCCAGCGCGCGCTGGGAGGACATCGACGCCACCCTGGCCGAATGGCACGTCCCCGGCGACCGCATGAAGATGCGCCATGCGCACATCGTGTCGCTGCCCCGGCAGGCGCTGGGCGTGCTTGCGGCGATGCGGCCGCTGACGGAAGGGGGCGAGTTCGTGTTTCCACCCCTGGCGCGGCAAACCACGCCGCATTTGCATCGGGATTCGCTCAGCGCAGCGTTGCGGCGCATGGGCTTCCAGGGCAAGCACGCCACCCACGGGTTCCGCGGCATGTTGCGCACGGTGGCACGGGAGCGGTTGGACATCGACCCGGACGTGTTGGAAGCGCAGCTGGCGCACGCCAAACGCGACGAAGTGCAGAAGGCCTACGACCGTACGACGTTCAACCAAGCCCGCCGAAAAGCCATGCAAGGCTGGGCCGATTTTCTCGATGGAATGAAAGCCTAAGAGTTCAGGGAAGGATCTAATGGCAGATGAGCAACGAAAACCGGTCGCACGAGATCAGTTGTCCGAGGCGCTCAGAATCCTCGCAGAGCGCCAAGAGGAGCAGCGTCGACGGTACCGTGATGGATTCGATGGTCTGCTTGGACGAATCCCCGACGGCGCGTCTGCGTTGCTAGTGACGATTATTCGAGAAGTCCAGCGGTTTCTATTACGCAAGTACTCGGAAGACAAGGCACGGGTTCTCCTCGAAGCCGCGAAAAGCGGGATGGTCGCTCACCCAGACATGAACCTCATTCCCGAGGGCGATCTATTAGCGCTGACGATCTTGAACAAGATCCATCGTGCCCTGGATGCCGAAGGGGAGCGGTACCTCGATCTGCTACTAGGAAAAGCGGGAGCGCAGGAACATCGGCGCCGTGAGGCGAGTAAGAGAGAGCGCCACCCAGAGATCACTGCTTGGATACGCAGGCAATTGACCGCGGATCCGGGAGCGAAATCGCCTGACCTTTGGGGCCGCGCGCCTAACTCAATCAAGGATGTGGTGGGCGAGGGGAGATTCCGGAAGAGAGTGACGGCTGAGCGTAAGCGAATGAGAAAGGACGCTTCTAAATAGCGTCCTCCGCGCAAATTCGCTGGCTAGGGACGCAAGTCAAATTCGTCTCATTGAAGTGATTTGCTTGTCCGTGACCGCACCACTCATGCGGCGAGGAGGGAGCATTGAACACTCGATCTAGAACTAATCCCCTAGATGTTGAAAACGGAATGCGGATCCTGCGTCCGGCTGAGGCGTGGCGACGGACGGGCCTCTCGAGAAGTTCCGCGTACAGGCTTGAAGCAGCAGGTTTGTACCCACGCAGAGTGAAGATCACCAAGCACGCTAGTGGCTACATCGCTGGAGAAATCGAGGGCTGGATCGAAGCTCGCATGAACGAGCGCGACGAGCGAGGCGTCAAGTGAGGCGTCGTGCTCGGCAAGAAAATTCCGTCGCGCCGAGTCGAAAGGCCTTTTCACCGCCTGTGCAGGTGGATCGGTGCTTGAGAGTCCCCAGTAATACAGAACAAAAGGGGGCCTTGTCCGCGCCATTGATCGACTGGTGCACGGCCATCTTGGATTCCGAAAAAGCCAAAGCCTTCTGCAGGACCAAGGAACCGGTGGAGATTGTGCGCGCATTGCTCGCCGTGGGGTCCGAGATTGCTGCGGGCCCGCTGCGGGATGTTGCGTTGAACTACTACCCACGTTCGGCCGTATTGGTGGATTGCACCGGATCGCGAGCGGGTGCCGTCGCGGTTCGGCACGATGGAGCAGTCCAGGTGGTGCTGGCCGGGCAAGGTTGCCAGTTCGTGGCGGATTGGCCCGCGGTGGCCGATCGGCTCGACGCGCTCGATGCGCATGTGTCGCGAGTCGACATTGCCGTCGATGACCTGGACGGCGACCAGATCAACGTGCACGCATTCAAGAAGTTGCACGGCGCCGGAGGGTTCAGCAGCAACGGTCGTCCACCGCTTCCCACCTTTGTCGACGACATGGGGACGGGACATGGGTCGACCCTATACATCGGCAGGCGAGGCCATAAGCAACTTTGCGTGTACGAGAAGGGCCGGCAATTGGGCGATCCCACCAGTCGGCATACCCGCTGCGAGCTGCGCCTGTACGCCAAGCGGATCGCCTTGCCCAATGATGTTCTGCGGCGGCCTGGGGCCTATTTTGGAGGCGCCTACCCGGCCCTTGCGGACCACGTTGGCGGTGAACTCGCGCCCCTGGAGGTGAAGAAGGCGGTCGTGAACGCGACGGCGATCGGGATGGTGCACTCCCTTCGACGGCAATCCGGGCGCTCGCTCGGCCTGCTGGATGAAGCGTTCGGTGAACACGCTGCCGCGTTTCTCGCAAAAGAGGTGCTGCGACCCGGCCGTCCCCGTCGGTTCCGGGACATCGCCGGAAACGTCGCTGATCTCATTCGCCAAGAGCTCGCTCACAAGCTCCCGGGGGATCCCGTAATGGAGACCCAGCATGAATGAGGCTTTGGAAGCCAGCGCCAAATTGATTGTAGATGCGTGGTGGACCCGTGGCCGGGAGCATCTGGATGGAGCCAAGACTGAGCTTGGGGTCTGCCTTGAATTGTTCGAGGCAGATCTCTCGAAGGAACCGGCGTGGTACCAGCGGTGGTATGAGCGGGCCTCTCCACGCAGGCGGTTCCAGATCTTCCTGCGCGCGATGAAGCTACCCGAGTTCGGGACCTCATCCGAAAGTGTTTTGATCGGATTGAGCCTCGACGAGCTCGAATTGGTATGGGTCGCGCTGCACCTTGACTACATGCAGTGCACCGCCGACCCGAACTCCGCAGACATGGTTGAACTGGCGTGCAGGGGTGTCTCCGCTCGCAATGTTCAGATGATTCTGATGCACCGGCTCACCCGAGAACTTTGTTCCACGTAGCTGCCTATGTTTCACAAAGAAGGTGTCAACCTCCTTTGTCACAGGAAATCCTCGCGCCTGCGCGAATAACTTCGATAGAGACTTATGAAACGTCGATATCAAGCCACTTGGCGAGTCACCTGCCGTGGGCTGACGCGGGACAGGCGCCCATGTAAACGGCTGAGTCTTCCCGGCACCAAGCGCTGCCGCGTGCATACGCCCCGAGGGCCGCGGGTGCGGTGCGGGGCCAAACGGCGGAGGGATGGGCTGCCATGCACGGCCAGGAGCGTGCGCGGCAAGCAACGCTGCCGGTGGCACGGCGGGGCCTCAACCGGCCCTCGCACGTCAGCGGGACAACAGCGAGCTCTTGCGAACCTGCGCCAGTACTCGAAGCCTGCCAACCCCGAATCTTGAATATTCGGGCGGGTGCTTCGCATACGCGATGACCCAATGGACTGCGGCTCGTGCGGCCTCGTAGCCCGCCTAGATTGCGGCCTCCCTTGCGGCAACAAGCGACAACTAGTGACGAGTTAGACCGGTTTCGCGAGCCGGTCGCTGCCGGTCCGAAGGTCTTTCGCCAAGGCATCGGCCTGCGCGGCGTTGAAGTACAAGTCTTCGAACTGGTCACCGAACTTCTCGTTCATGAGACGTGAGAACTCCAGAGTTGCCCCGAGCGGGTAGTGATGGATCAGCAGCGAGTCTGCTTCTCCCTCTGCGTTCAAGTGGACGAGGACGGAGCAGTCCACGGCCACGCCGTTGACGCTTGACCGGTACGATTCGAAGAAGAAATCGTTGCCGCAGTGGCCGTAGTACGTGTAGTCCTGAAATTCGTACAACGTGCGGGCATGGGAGATGAGAGCCAGGATGTTTTCCCTGCCTTGAACGGGTCTGCTGAGGACGGCGCCTTCCAACGTTGCGTCCTCGGCGATCTTTCCAAGCCAGGGGGGCGGCCCCACCGGGCGAGGCAGCGTGGGTGCGGTATTGGTGAATTTCATATGTTCTTTCCAAAAGGTGGCAAGCGAATAGGTCCCGAGAAGTACTCGCGCGTTTCCATATGGTCGGGACCAAAATGAGGAGACCTGGCCTAGCGGCCGCGGGCATAGGCTTCAGCCAGTGCACGAGCCTGCTGGGTGCCACTGGCACCGGCTCCCTGTTCGATCACCTTGGCAACCGTCACGGGCACCGACTGGTAGATCGGCTGCGTGCCGGACAGCTCCACCATGATCGCGCCCGCGCGATGGGCAAGCGACCGTTGCGTCTCGACCGGCAGTGGTGCATCTCGGCCGGCGACGAGGTAGACACTTGGTTTGGTCTTCCAGGTGGCGCCGGTGATGGTGTTCGAATCCGAACGTGGGGCGCCGGCGGCGGGCGCCTCGCCTGCATCCGGCACGACCGCCGCAATGTAGACGAGGCCTTGCACGCGCGGGTCGTTGCCGGCCTCGGACACGGCGGCGCCGGCGCCCGAATACGCGACCAGCACCACCGGGCCATCCTGCGCGGCTATGGCTGCGCGCGCACGTGCGACGTCGCAGGCCAGGTCGATACCAGCGGCCGGCACGACGGTGACGGCGTAGCCGTCGCGCGTGAGGACGTCGCGGACCTTGTGCCAATCGGCACCGTCGCTGGCGGCGCCCGTCAGCAGCACGACGTTGTGTGCGGTCGGCACCACGTCGGCGATAGCGGCCCGGGCGGAGCCGGCCACGACGAGGGCAGCGGTGGCGGCGAGGGTAAGCAGCGAAGTACGCATGAGGATCTCCTGGAGCGATCAGCCAAGGCTGCGCCGCAGGCGTCGCATCGCCCATCAGGCCGTGGCATGCGTGGACTCACCCGTGGGTATAGGGAAAGGGCCTTCACCAGCGGCCGTGGTTTACCCAACAAGCCGCGCTACGCGTGTTAAGCGTTTGAAAGCCGATGGCCGAGATGCTCGCCGGCATTAAGGGCAGCTTCGACAGTTGACCGTGGCGGCAGCCCCAGGCCAGACAGAGCGCGATGCAAAACGTCCTCAGCGCCTCCTTGGATGGTGGCATCCGAAGCACTCAGGAGACGGGCGGTTCCGCCGCTCATAGAGTCACCATGATGGGTGATTTACATAAAAACCCCCCCTGGAATATTGGTGGTGCTTATGCCTTCGTTCTGGTGACCTTTATGCAGGCGCGCAAATCAGGCGACCTTAGTCGTCGTTGGCTCGCAGCGGTGGTAACAGCCGGTGCGCTCTGTATGGCAATTCCCCACGCCGACGCGCAATCTGCAGCCGCTGCGTTCGAACTGGCTGACGCACCCGGGGCAGCTCAGGCACGCGCCGACGAGGCGATTCGACCCTTCAAGTTCCACGCGAGCGATGCGGCGCTTGCAGACCTAAAACGACGCGTCGCAGCCACTCGGTGGCCTTCGCAGGAGCTCGTGCCCGACGCCACGCAGGGGGTCCAACTCAAGACCATGCGGGCCTTGGCCCAGTATTGGCAGAGCGGCTACGACTGGAGGAAATTCGAGTCAAGGCTCAACGCTTTGCCGCAGTTCGTGACGACCATCGATGGGCTGGATATTTACTTCATCCATGTGCGCTCGAGCGACAACAACGCCTTGCCCCTGATCCTGACGCATGGCTGGCCAGGTTCGGTCATCGAAGAGCTGAAGCTCATCGAGCCATTGACGAATCCGACCGCACATGGGGGAACCGCCGCCGACGCCTTCGACGTGGTAATTCCGGCGATGCCTGGGTATGGGTTTTCCGAGAAGCCAACCGAACTCGGCTGGGATCCGGTGCGCATTGCTCGGGCGTGGATCGTGTTGATGAAGCGCTTGGGCTACACGAAATTCGTCGCGTCGGGCGGCGATTGGGGCGACCCGGTGACCGAGCAGATGGCCCTGCTGGATCCCACCGCTGTGAAGGCCATTCACTTGAACATGCCCGCTGCGGTGCCGCCGGCCATTGCGAAGGCGCTTCACTCCGACGCCCCACCGCCCCCGACGCTCTCAGCCGAAGAGCGCCAGGCGTGGGACCAGCTCGACTTCTTCTTCAAAAAGGGACTTGGATACTCCAACGAGATGCGGCTGCGGCCGCAGACGCTATACGCGTTAGAGGATTCGCCGGTCGGGTTGGCCGCGTGGATTCTGGATCACGACGCACGCAGTGAGGCGCTGATCGCGCGCGTCTTCGGAGGCGGACAGGAAGGGCTGACGCGTGACGATATTCTGGACAACATCACGCTCTACTGGTTGACAAGTACCGCTGTCTCATCGGCGCGCCTGTATTGGGAAAACAAACTCATGTTCTTCGCACCCGAAGGGGTGAAGGTGCCTGTCGCCGTCAGCGCATTCCCCGACGAGCTCTACCAAGCCCCGCGATCCTGGGCAGAGCAGGCGTTTCCCAACCTTATCTATTACAACCGCCTTCCCAAAGGTGGCCATTTTGCCGCGTGGGAACAGCCCGATATTTTTACGCGTGAACTGCGGGCCGCGTTCAAGTCAGTGCGGTAGCGGGCGGCGTGCTGGATGGTGCCAACACGCCGCCCGCAAGTCGGCGCACATCGCGATTAGGCGAAAGCGTTCGACGTTCCCTGCGCCGTAAGCAGTCAGGCAAAGGTCGCGCGGATCTCGGCGATCACTTGCGCCGGCACCTGCAGATGCGGGAAGTGCCCGACATCAGGAAGTACCGTGAGTGGCACGTGGACCTTTTCGGCAAACTCGGCTCCCATGTCCTTGCTGATGAACAGGTCTTTTTCACCCCAGATCACCTTCACTGGCGTCTTGAGCCGTCCGATGTTCGATTCCAAGTACTGCTGGTCCCGGGAGAAGTGGCGGTAGTAATGGGCTAAGGCGTCCACGGGTGTCATCCCGTTCTGTGTCCAGCTGCGTTCAATGTCCTCGCGAAATTCCTGAGACACCTCGTATCGAGCTTCGTCGGGCAAGCCTCTGGTGAAGATGTTCTGGAGGATCTCATCGCGACTGGCGTTCATTTGGAGCCGCACCGCTTCAGACGAGGACGGTGACTTAAGCGCTTGCAAGCGGGGGGACATCTGGTCAAGTCTGTCGAACGGGGCAAAGTCCCCGACGATGATGGCTTGGGCCACTTGAGGATCCTCGAGGGCCAGCAGCAAGGCGGGCAATCCGCCGAGATCCGTCGCGTAGATCGTTAGCTTGGTTTTATCGATATTCGAGGCCTCAATGTACGCTCCCAAGATACGCGCATAGTCTCTCGGCGAATACGAGAACGCGTCGGTGCCGGGGCGGGAACCGAGGCCGTAACCCGGCCAGTCGAAGGCGTGCACCTCATAGTCGCGTCCTAGCGACATCGCAATCTCCGTCCAGGCATACACGCTTTCTGGAAATCCATGCAGGAGCAGCACGGTGCCATTCGCTCGCGGTCCGCGTACGACCATCCTCCTGAAGGACAAGCCGCCTGCTTCGAGGAAGTCGATGTCAACCTTCGGGGTCTGAGCGTCGGTAGGCGCTGCGCTGTTGGTGAGCGCAACATTGGAAGAAGTGGGATGGATATCGCCGTGTGTCTTTGACATGTTAGTCACCGTGGGTTTTTGAGGTTCTAGGAGGCGGCCAGCGGAGCTCAGAGTCGCTTCCATTTGCGTTGGCTTAGTGGGTTTCTGCGGCGCTGGCCGCGGTCGGAGCGGCGCCCATCTTCTTCATCAGCGGGACCATGGCCGCCGTCACCGCCATGCCGGCCATAACGACCAGGAAAGTGTCCGAATAGGCGAGTGTTTGTGCTTCACGGAACGTAATTTGCCAAAGCGCCTGCAGTGCCGGTTCCTGGGCGGCCGTCCCCAAACGCTCCGACGCGCTGGACAGAAAGGCGTTGGTTGCCTCGTTGGCGTACGTCAGATGCTCGGCCAGGCGGTAGAAGTGCAGGTTGGTGCGGCTGTTGAGCACGGTGGCGCACAACGCAATGCCGATCGCGCCCCCGAGGTTGCGCATCAGGTTAAACAGGCCCGACGCAAGCTTCAGCCGTGCTGGGGGGAGACTACCGAGGCTCAGTGTCACCGTGGGCGCCACCGACAGTTGCTGCGCCATGCCGCGCAACGCCTGAGGGAAGAGCAGCTGTGTGCCACCCCAGTCATGGGTGATCGGCGCGAACTCCCACATCGACAAGGCGAACAGGCTGAGGCCGGCCATCAGGATCCAGCGCAGGTCGTAGCGCTTCGCCAACCATGAATACAGGGGCACGGTCAGAATCTGGAACACCCCGGTCGAGAACACCGCTTCGCCTATCTGCAACGCGCTGTACCCACGGACCCGGGCAAGGAACAGCGGGGTGAGGTAGATCGTGGAAAAGAGGCCGAGGCCGGTGATGAAGGAGAAGAAGCAGCCGAGGGCGAACGTGCGATCCCGCAGCGCGCGCAGGTCCACCAGGGGCTGTGCGTAGGTGAGGGTGCGCGCGATGAAGGCGATTCCGGTCAAACCCGCGATCCAGGCAGTGGCGAGGATCGTCGTATCGCCGAACCAGTCGAGGCGCGGCCCTTCCTCGAGCGTGTATTCGAGGCAGCCCAGGAACAGCGCCAGCAGCACCATGCCGAGGTAATCCGCACCGCGGAGCAGGGACAGGTCCGCCTTGTCGATCTTCACCAGCAGTGGGACCACGATTGCGACGAACGCGCCTGGCACCAGGTTGATCAGGAACAGCCAGTGCCACGAAAAGTGGTCGGTGATCCAGCCTCCAAGCGTCGGGCCCAACGTCGGCGCGAGCGACGCGAGCACACCGAGCGTTGAGGCCGCGACCACCCGCTGCTTTGGATCGAAGTAGATGAAGGCGGCGGTAAAGACCGTCGGGATCATGGATCCGCCCAGAAACCCCTGCAGGGCTCGGAACGCGATCATGCTCTCAATGTTCCACGCGACACCGCAGAGCAGGCTAGCCAGCGTGAATCCCACCGCGGACGCAAAAAACAACCAACGCGTTGAGATCAAGCGTGACAACCAGCCCGATAGCGGGATGACCACGATTTCGGCGATCAGGTAGCTGGTTTGGACCCAGGCGGTTTCATCGACGCCGGCGGAGAGCCCGCCGCCGATGTCCTTGAGCGACGCCGATACGATCTGGATGTCGAGCAGGGCGATGAACATGCCCAATCCCATGGTGGCGAAAGCGAAAACCTTCTGCCGGATCGGGAGGGCGGCCGGGTTGGGCGGCTGGGGGAGGGCCCGAGCGGTCACAACGCACCTGCTCGGCGCGACGGCCGCGTATCAACCTCAGCGACCACCGACAGCCCGGGGCGCAATAGGCCCAGCGTGCCGTCCTGTGGGTCGAGCAAAATCCGCACGGGTACGCGCTGCACAATCTTGGTGAAGTTCCCGGTCGCGTTTTCCGGCGGCAACACGCTGAACTGTGCGCCTGTCGCCGGTGCAAGGCTCGCCAGGCGGCCGTGGAAGGTGCGCCCTGGCAGCACGTCCGCATGGACGGCGACCGGCGCGCCCGCGCGCATGTGCGCAAGCTGATCTTCCTTGAAGTTGGCATCCACCCACAGCCCGTGCGAGGGGACAATGGCGAGCAGCTGCGAGCCCGCGGCGGCGTATGCACCCAATCGTGCGCGCCGGTTACCGACGACCCCGTCGACGGGCGAACGCACTTCGCTGTAGGCCAGTTGCAGGCGCGCGGCGACTTGGTCAGCTTTGGCCTGTGCCAAGGCTGCTTCAGCCTGCAGCCGTTGTGTTGCAATCACCTCCGTCTGCCGCTGCGCGGCAACCACGCCTGCTGCGGCATGCTGGGTGTTGGCGAGTGCAGTGCGGTAGTCAGCGTCGGCGCGTTCCGCGCTTTCCCGTGAAACCAGCCGCTGCGCAGCCAGGATGTCGTAGCGGGCTTGATCGTCACGCGAGCGAATGGTCTCGGCATTTGCAGCGCTCACGCTCGCTCGGGCCTGGTGGATCAGCGCATCCTGCAGCCGGGCGGTGGCGTCGAGGTTCGCCAGCAGCGCCTGTTGCGCGGCCACCGCGCCGTCGGCCTTGGTCAAAGCCGCGCGGAAGTCGCGATCGTCGACCCGGAACAGCAGGTCGCCCGCGTGGACCTGCTGGTTATCGTGTACGGCGACCTCGGCGATGTACCCGGACACGCGCGGCGCGATGACGGTGACGTCGCCACCAACGTAGGCGTCGTTCGTCTCTTCGATGAAGCGGTCGTCGTTCCACCAATGGGCGGCATAGACGCTGCCAGCGACGGTGGCGATGAGCGCGCCGGCTGCCAACGCGAGCGTACGGCGACGCAGCCGCCGTGGAGCTCGCTGCTCCTGGTCCGGCACGGTACCGACAGCGGAAAGATTGGTCATGACACGCCTCACCCTGATGAGAAGTGGCTGCATCGTCTGCTGCGAGAGCCGCTTCGCCCATCAGGCCGTGGCATGCACGGACTCATCCTCTGGTATAGGGCCGGAACTATTGTCGGTTGCCGATTGCCGCTAAGGCAGTGTCCTCTACGTACTCGTCGCGTCGCGCCCGGGCGGGCGGGTGGGTGGGGAACGCTGCGCTACACGCCGCCCAAAGGGAACGTTCCTATCGCTGGCGTCGGCGGCCGCCGGAAGGCGAATGTGAAGGGTGGTTCCGTTGCCCAGTTCACTCTCGGCTGCGATATCGCCGTCCGATGCCATTAGGAGTTCACGAATGATGGCGAGACCGATCCCGGCGTTTCCCCTTGAGGTTTTGGTGTTGAAGAAGGGGTCAAACATCCGCTCCCGAACCTCGGATGTCATCCCATGGCCGGTGTCTGAAAACGAAATACGCACATAGCTTTTTTCCTGCGACAGCCGCACTGCAAAGCGCCCGCCATGCGGCATCGCATCGCGCGCATTGGAAGCAATGGTGAGAACCATGAGATCGAATGCGCCACGATCGACGTAGACATGGATTGCGTCGCTGTGTACCGGAAATGCCAACTCGACGGTGCGCGACAAGAGGTGACGTAACAGTGGTTGCAAGTCAGCTAGCGCGGACGTCACGTTGAACGCTTCCGGATGGGCGTACTCAAATCGTTTGAAGTCAAGAAGCTTGCGCGTGAACGCTGAGCCACGCAAGGCTGCTCCTTCGACTCTTTCGAGGACGCGCACAAATGCCGCCTTCTGGGTAGCGACATCCGACATCCAGACAACGTGTTCGCGACGGGTGGTGTAGCCAAGAACCAGGTCGAGGAGATTGCTGAATTCGTGCGCGATCGCACTCGCGAGCTCTTCTGCGACCTTCATTTTGCGCACCTGCATAAGCTTGGCCTGTGCACGCAGTCGTGCGTCGAGTTCGCGCTGCAGTTCACCTTGGCGGGAGGTGGCCTTTGTTAGTCGGTGTCGCAGCGTGCGCATGCGGCGCTTCAGCATTAGCGCAATCAGCAGAAAGAGCGAAGCGGACGAGGCTGCCTTGTACATCGCCTGCAAGTGGCCCGGGTCGCGATGACCCGTGAAAAGTTCGCTGGCCAACATCAGTGCGATGACGGACAGGGCCAACCAGCGCTCGCGGCGTTTGAGCATGAAGCCGCAGACAACCACAGCCAGGATCATTGTCGTCTGGGCGTCCGTGGGGCCTGGCTGCCCGTCGTGCATCAAGAACGCCAGCTCCATTCCGCCGAGCAGCCCGGAAAGGAAGAGGATTGTCGCCAATCGCAACCTGCCCAGACGGATCATCACGACGGCTGTCATCGCCGACAGCGTGCCTAATAGATCGCCGATCGAGGACAACAGCGCCTTCGTCGTCACCGTGGCGTCGAACAGCTGCCAGCCCCAGTTTCCAAGCTGGAGTGCGGCGTACGCCATCAGAATTCCTTGCATCGCCAGCGTGTTGTTGCGGTTGAAGCGCGCGCTCGCCGGCGCATTGCGCAACCAATTACGGAATTTTGTGTGGGCGAACAAGAGAACACGTTCCAGTGTGACCGAACCGCACGATCCTGCCATCTCGAGTCGATTAGGTCGCTCACGATGATCCGTGAGAATCCGGTGAGCAAAGCGTGCGTGACAGTTCGTACACGTAACACTTAGTTTCGCCGACGCCGTTGGCACCGCACACACCGCGCCATTTCCGTCAACGGCCGACTTTTGCCCAGGGATTGGGGCGGGTCCTCATCGAAACGGCATCGACGACGACGGCAGCGACCGGCCCAGCCGGTGGCAGGGAGTCGTGTTGCCTCATGCAAAGCAGAGGGGCTAAATGAATAAGGTGTTTTGTCGGGTTTGGAGCCACGCCAGGCAAGCGGTCGTCGTCGCTTCGGAACTCGCAGGGGGACAGGGCACGCAGGTCGTGCGAACGGACGGTCGCCGTGCCGGGCTTGGCCTGACGGCACTCGCGTGCGGACTTGCCGCCGCGTTGCCGTCGGCGAACGCCCAAGCGTCCACCCAAGCCATGGTTAGCATGGCGGCGGTGACCACCAGCGGCTACGTGGCCGCCGACGGCGCGGGCGACGGCAGCGACCTGCCTGCTGCCATCGGCAACGGCGCATTCGCCGCGGGCCGCAACAGCACGGCGACCGCCGACGGCACGACCGCGGTCGGCGCCGACAGCGCCGCCACGGGACTCGGCGCAAGCGCGTTCGGCCAGGGCGCGCTGGGAGTGGGCAATGGGTCGGTCGCAGTCGGCCAATGGGCGACGGCGCTCGGTGATGGCAGCACCGCGCTCGGCGACATGGCACAGGCGTTGCAGCTCTACGCGACCGCGCTCGGCGCCAACAGCCTCGCGGCCGGCGAGTCGAGCACGGCGGCCGGCTTCGACAGCATCGCCAACGGCCTCGACAGCAGCGCGTACGGCGCGAACAGCCTCGCCGACGGCGATTATTCCACGGCGCTCGGCGAGAGCAGTCTCGCGCTCGGCACCGGCTCGACGGCAGTTGGCGAGGGCGCCGTCGCCGTCGGCGAATACAGCACCGCGAGTGGTTACGCCAGCGTCGCCGCCGGCGATTTCACCGTGGCATACGGCGAAGGCAGCCAGGCGGTCGGCGCAATGGCGACCGCCATTGGCGCCGAGAGTTCGGCCGGTGGCGTCGAGGCGATCAGCATCGGCGCCGGCAGCTACGCCGCCGACTACTCCACCGCGACCGGCACCTGGAGCCAGGCGCCCGGCTTCGCGTCCAGCGCGTACGGCGATTCCGCGGTGGCGGCCGGCGATTTCAGCCTCGCCGTCGGCGCTGGCGCGAATTCGCTGAGCTTCGCCGGTATCGCCGTCGGCAACAGCTATGTCGCGCAGGGTGCGGACGGCGCCATTGCGATGGGCACGCAAGCAATGGCGTTCGGGTACCAGAGCATTGCCATTGGCACCTTTAGTTTGACCAACGGCAGCAACTCGATGGCAATCGGCGGTGGTTATGCCTGCGGCGGCGACTTCTGCATCCCGCAATACACCTCTGCGTTTGGCGTGAACGCCACGGCGGTCGGCCCGGGCGCCGTCGCGGCGGCGGACAGTGCCCTCGCACTGGGTCCGATCGCGCAGGCGAATGGCGTCACCTCGGTCGCCGTGGGCTCCTTGGCGCGCGCGTGGACCGACAATTCGATCGCCATCGGCACCAATTCGTGGGTCTTGGGCAACGGTTCGGTCGCCCTTGGCGCGGATTCGCTCGCCCTGCGTGACAACACCATTTCCGTAGGCAACGAATGGTTCGGCCTGACCCGGCAGATCACCGGCGTGGCCGACGGCACCGAAGCGAATGACGCGGTCAACAAGTCGCAGCTCGATACGGTGAGCGGCCGCGTCGACACGCTGGAGACGCAGATCGGCAACGTTGCGGGCTCGGTCGCCAACGTGGTGTCGTACGACGATGCCAGCCAAGGCCAATTGAGCCTAGGTGGTGCCAGCGGCACGACCATCAGCAACCTGAGCGCCGGCACGCAGGCGATGGACGCGGTGAACTTCAGCCAGCTGTCGTCGGTGGCGTCGGTGTTCGGCGGCGGTGCGTCGTTCAACGCGAACGGCATGCTCAGCGCGCCGAGCTACACCATCCAGGGAACGAGCTACGGTGACTTCGGCGCGACCTTCGGTGCGATCGACAGCGCGCTGACCAGCCTTCAGACCCAGCTCAACCAGGGCGGTGGCAGCGGTGTGCCGGTCGGCACGGGCAACGGGTTGGCGATCGGCAATGGCAGCCATGCGCAGGACGGCAACGACACTGCGGTCGGCAACGGCTCGACCGTCGGCGCCGCCAACAGCACCGCCGTGGGCAACAACAGCACGGTGGCCGCGAATGGCGACAACGGCGTCGCGATCGGTGCCGATACGAGCGTGACGGCATCGGGCGGTACGGCGATCGGGCAGGGTGCTTCGGTGACCGCGACCGGTGCGGTGGCGATCGGCCAGGATTCGGTCGCGGATCGCGCCAACACGGTGTCGGTCGGCAACGCCGGACAGGGTCGCCAGATCACGAACGTCGCCGCGGGCACGCAGGCGACCGACGCGGTCAACCTCAGCCAGATGCAGGCCGGTGACCTCGCGGCGGTGGCAAGCGCCAAGGCCTACACCGACACGACGGCCACGCAGACGCTCTCGAGTGCGAATACCTACACCGACACGCAGGTCCATGCGCTGCAAGGTCAATTCGCGCAGCTTAACCAGGATGTGTGGGACCGCCTCGGCCAGCAGGACCAGCGCATCGATCGCACCGGCGCGATGAACGCCGCGATGATGAACATGGCCATTAACGCCGCCGGCGCGCGCAGCCCGCGCGGCCGCGTTGCGGTCGGTGCCGGTTGGCAGAACGGCGAAAGCGCGATGGCCGTCGGCTACTCGAAGCAGATCGGGGAACGCGGCTCCTTCAGCCTCGGCGGGTCCTTCAGCCACGACGACCAGTCGGTCGGCGTCGGCTTCGGTTTCGACCTGTAACCGCCCACTCCGTCCCACCCGCACGGCCGACATCTCGATGCGCTCGCGCGCAATCGCGGCCCAGGCCGGGGCGGGACGCGCCTCACGGCGGAGGGACCTGGCGCCTGACACCCCTGCATTCGCCTGGTCCCTTCGTCGTTCCTCATTTTCTGGAGACATGCAATGGAACCCAGCAACCGCGTTCTCGTATTCGGCGTCCTGAGTGCCGCCATCCTCGCCGTCGTCACCGCCTACGCGGCGACATACACGCCGGCAATCACGTCGCCGACGAGGAGCCTGGTGACGCCGCCGCAGGCCGTCGCGACCACGACGATGGTGGCGTCCGGCAAGGCGGGGCGCACGATCCTGCCGCGCGATCCGGTCGTGCAGACGCGTTTCAACCGCTTCATCGTCCGCTACAAGCCCGGTTCGGCCTCGGCCCGCAGCACGAGTACCCTGCTCGGCGCGGTGGGCGCGGCCGCTACGCGTGCCGGCATCGCCGGTGTGGCGCTGCAGGACAGTGGCGCGACCGCGGCGCTCAGCGTGCAGTACATGCGCCGGCTCGGCGTCGGCGCCGACCTGGTGCGCCTGTCGCGCAGCCTCACCCAGGCCGAAGCCGATGCCTTCCTAACCCAGTTGCGTGCCGACCCGACGGTCGACTACGCGCAGCCCGACTACCTGAAGCAAGCGTTGGCGTTCACGCCCAACGATCCGTATTTCGGCCTGCAGTGGCACTACACCGCTCCGGGATCCGGTATCCAGGCACCCGACGCCTGGAGTATTGCCACCGGTGCGGGCGTGGTCGTCGCCGTGATCGACACCGGTTACCTCGATCACGGCGACCTCAATGCCAACATCCTGCCTGGCTACGACTTCATCATCGACACTGAGGTGTCCGGCGATGGCGACGGACGAGATCCGGATGCACACGATCCCGGCGACTGGTATGGCTTTTCACCCAGTTCGTTCCACGGTACCCACGTCAGTGGCACGATCGCGGCGGTGACCAACAACGGCTTGGGCGTGGCCGGCGTCGCCTTCAACGCGAAGGTCGAGCCGGTGCGCGTGCTCGGCCACGGCGGCGGATACACCTCGGACATCGCCGACGGCATCGTGTGGGCCTCGGGCGGAACCGTTGCCGGCGTTCCGGCGAATGCGAATCCAGCCGAAGTCATCAACATGAGCCTCGGCGGCGGGTATGCGTGCTCCAGTGATCCGGTGACGCAGAGCGCGATCGACGGCGCCAACAGCCGCGGCACGATCGTGGTGGTCGCCGCAGGTAATTCGAACGATGACGCTAGCAAGTACACGCCCGCCGGCTGCAAGGGCGTGATCGCGGTCGGCGCGAGCGGCAGCGACGGCGCACGTTCTTATTTCTCCAACTACGGCCCCGCCGTGACGATCTCGGCGCCCGGGGGCAACGCCACCAGCGGCTCCGACCCGTCCGACCGCTGGATATGGTCGCTCGGTAATACCGGCGCGCAATCGCCGGATCCAAGCCCTGGCGGCGATGCCGTCGTCGGCATGATCGGCACCTCGATGGCGAGTCCGCACGTGGCGGGCGTGGTGGCGCTCATGCAGAGCGCCGCCGTCGCGGCGGGCCACCCGCCGCTGACACTGGCGCAGGTGAAGAGCGTCCTGCGTTCAACCGCGACCGCGTGGACTCTCGTGCCTCCGGCGACCAAGCCGCAGGGTCCTGGCATCGCCAACGCCGCCGCGGCTGTACAGGCCGCCACCCAACCCATTCCTCCCGATACGGGAACGCTGATCGTGAATCGGGTACCGCAGACGGAACAGTCGGGCGCCGCGGGCGAGAGCGTGCTGTACAAGCTTGTCGTACCCGCAGGACGGAGCAGCCTCAGCCTGCGCACGTACGGCGGTACCGGCGACGTATCGCTCTACATGGCGCGCGATCGCTTCCCGACCGTGACCAGCTATGACCTGAAGTCCGTCAAGCCGGGCAACAGCGAAGCGGTGTTTCTGACCACACCGGCGGCGGGTACGTACTACCTCCTGGTCGTCGGGGAAACCGCGTTCGCGGGGGTGTCGGTGTTGGGCATGTACTGAAGTGAGTAGCGCAACCCTGCCGGGGAGGTGACTCCCCGGCAGACCGGGGCGATGGCGACTTTGCCTAGCGAAGCCAATGTGGCCTGACCGCGTAGCGCGATGCCGGTTTCCCACGTGAGAGGATTGGCGACAATGCTTTGCGTGCCGCCTCGAACGCTTCCCAGTCCGCAACATTGGTCCGGGTTGGAATCGTCACCGTTTCGCCCTGCGCCAGCCCGGCAAGCGCGGCGTCAACCAGGTTCTGAACCGACATCACGATTTTGGGGGGCAGATTCGCCAATGGTCTGCCGGCGTGCGCCCAGAAGTCGGTGGCCGTGGCTGCGGGCAGCACCACTTGCACCCGCACGCCCTGGTCGGCCAGCTCATGTTGCAGCGATTGCGAGAATGCAAGCACGTACGCCTTGCTCGCGCCATAAACACCGTTGAGTAGGTCCGGCGCAAGCGCCGCGACGGACGCGATATTGATGATTGTGCCGGCACCACGCGCGACGAAGGCCGGCACGACCGCATATGCGAGACGAGTCAGTGCATTCACGTTGAGTGCGATCAGACGCTCCATTTCTTCGATATCGGATTGCAGCAGCGGCGCCGTCGCCCCGGTGCCGGCGTTGTTGATGAGCAAACGAATGCTGGCGTCATTGCGCAACACCGCCTCAACTTTCGTCAGGTCGGCTGGCCTGGTCAGGTCGGCGGGGAGGATTTCAACAGAACGGCCGGTGCGGACAGCGAGGTCCGCGGCGAGTGAACGCAGCCGGTCCGCGCGCCGGGCGACGAGGATCAAGTCATAGCCGGCGTGCACCAGACGGTCGGCATAGACAGCGCCAATGCCGGAAGACGCGCCAGGTAACCAGCGCCGTACCGCGGGAAATGTGAGTGGCCATGGGGTTCGCGCTGCCCGCGGATGCCGGGTGTTTGCGCAATGTGGGGCATGCTAGACGACGGCTTAAATGTCGGATATACCTCCTTTTCAGTCGCTCCATTCGAACGCCCATGCTCACCATCGGCTTTGTCCTTCCTGCCGGCTTCCAGACCATGGGGCTCGCGGCGGTGTCCGCCTTCGAGCTAGCCAACGTCAAGGCGAAAGACGCGCTCTACGCTGTTCGACTCCTGTCGGAGCAGGGTGGCGCAATCCCGAACTCCGTCGGTATCTGCATTGAGACACGTTCATTCGCGCGGCAGTCGCTAGACACCCTGATCGTCTGTGGATTGCTGGAGCCGACGCCGAGCAATCCGGGCCTGATTCGTCAAATCCGCAAAGCGTCCGAATCCGCAAGGCGCACCGCATCGGTCTGCACGGGAGCATTTCTGCTTGGCGAGGCTGGCCTCCTTGACGGGCGGCGCGTTACCACGCATTGGGCATTTGCACGCAGGCTGCAGACGGAGTTCCCAAAGGCGCGCGTGGAGGAGGATCGGATCTTCATCGCGGACGGCCCGATCTGGACGTCGGCCGGCATGAGTGCGGGAATCGATCTTGCACTTGGGCTGATCGAAAAAGACTTTGGCACCGAACTCGCACGCAATGTCGCCCGCAGTCTTGTGGTGTATCACCGTCGCGGCGGTGGCCAGTCGCAGCACTCGACGTTGTTGGAACTCGATGCGAAGACCGACCGCATTCAGGGCGCGTTGGCCTATGCACGGAGCCATCTGCGCGCGCCGCTGACAGTGGAAGAACTGGCTGGAGTCGCGCACTTGAGTCCGCGACAGTTCAGTCGCGCTTTCCGCGCGGAGACGGGCCAATCGCCCGCAAAAGCTGTGGAACACATCCGTCTGGAAGCAGCGCGCCTGATGATCGAGCAGAGCCGCAAAACAATCGAGGCGGTTGCAGTAGATGCAGGCTTCTCTGACCCGGAACGGATGCGACGCGCTTTCCTGCGCGCGTTTGGCCAGCCGCCCCAAGCGATGCGGCGCAATGCGCGGCGAGGAGTGGGCATCGGACGTGTCGTGGGGATGGGCTAGCCCAACGCTTCCTGCAGACGGTCATGCAGAACGTAGCCCTTGCCGTGCACGGAGGCGAGGGGTAGCGGTGCTCCGCACAGACTGGACACTTTTCGTCGCAATCGGTGGATCAGCGACTCGATGCGATGTGGATCATAATCGTGCACGTCATCAGTCACGGCGGCAATGAGCTGCTCCCGGGTTACCAGCTGCCCTAGCGTCGCGACAAGGCGGCCGACCAGGCGTTGTTCGGTGCGGCTCAGCGGCACCGACCGTCCCGCTGGGGACAAAATGCACCAGTCATGGAGAGCAAAACGCCAGCGCGGTGGTGGGGACGCCCCGGGGCCACGCAAGCGTCGGGCCACGCTGCGAATGGTTGCCGCGAGGAGCTCGACGCGCACGGGCCTTACCAAACAGGCATCCGCGCCCTGACTGAGACCCCGCAACTGGTCCTGCAGATCGCCATGGCCCGTTAGCAGCACGATCCCGACCTGCGGCAGCAGCGTGCGTATGGCTTGGGCGACGCTGAAGCCGTCGGTGTCAGACATGCGCACGTCAAGGATCACGATGTCTGGGGTGTCTGAGCGCAGCCTGTCGTACAGCGTCGTGACCGAAGCCACCCCGGTGACGAGGAACCCGCATGCTGCCAAGTCGGAGGCCAAGGGGGAGTCGCGTAGTTCGGCATCGTCCTCTACCAGGACGACTCGGAGGGGAACGTCAGCTGCGAGCGCCATGATGTGCGATTTCCAGGACGCTGAAGCAGTCCAATACCGACGCGCGGCACTCTAAACGAGAGGCAGCCAGCCCAATAGCTAGCTCCCGCGATGTTGTCCTGATCGGTGGTTTCTTTGTCCGGTCTTCGCGGCCAAACCGGATGGCATGCGACGCCAAAAATTGATCACGATCCGGGATTTCGGAGCGCGACCCGGGACTCACGCCGAGTCTAGGTGACCCCTGGTGTGCCGAACGGGGCGGCGTAGACTTAACGAGATCAAGGCGCGCGACCGGAGGCTGCCATGCGCGAGGCCCGGTGGAAACATCGCCGTTACCGAGAGGTTCGCGAGCAGCTGCGCCGCTACATCCGCCTGTTCCGCGCAATGCAGGTTGCAATCTGGGAGCTGGACGTTTCGAAGGTAGGTCAGCTTCTTGCACCGCTCGGAACGAGTGATGCCGATGCGTTGCGACAGCATTTCACGACGCATCCCGCTCTCCTGCGCGAGCTGACCCGCGCGATTCCGATCGTGCGGGCCAATGCGCAAGCCGTCGCGCTCTTCGGCCTGGACACGCAAGCGCTCGGTACGCTCGCCTGCGTGTGGCCGGACGAAAGCCTCACAGTGCTCGGCGAAGGCGTCGCGGCTGCCGCCGCAGGTCGCCTTGGATACTCCGGCGAAGCCCGCTTGCTGTCCGTTTCGCGCACGCCAGTCGACGTGCTGGTCAGCGCATGCCTGAATCCTGAGGATGTAAGGAAGGGAAAGGTGATCGTCGGGCTGATCGATATCTCGGACCGAATACGAGTCACGGAAGCGCTTCGCCAAGCCAAAGAGCGCTACGAATATCTCTTCCAGTACATGCCGATCGCCCTCTGGCAAATCGATGCAAGGTCAGTCGTTGATACATTCAACAGGCTTCGATCGGAAGGTGTGGCGGACCTCGGACAATACTTGGACGCACATCCCGGGTTCGTCGAACAGCTGATGGATGCCTTGCGCGTGGACGAGGTTAATCAGCACGCGGTGCGTTTGTTCGGTGCAAACGATGCCGCGCAGCTCCGCGGGACGATGCAGTACTGGGCGAAAAGCCCGGGAACGTTCCGTCGGGCCATGGAAGCGCGATTCCGGGGTGAGGTGGTGTTCCAGGAAGAAGCACGCTTCCAGACGCTTGATGGGCGTCTCATCGATGCACTGTTCACGGCAGCAAGACCGGGTCCTCCTGATCGATTGAACGCCAGCATCATCGGCTTGATCGATGTCACCGAACGCACGCGCGCGCAGGAGCGGTTGCGTCGCGTGCAATGGGAGCTCGCGCATGCGACCCGTGTCGCGCTTCTTGGTGAGCTGGTCGCCTCCATCGCCCACGAAATCAACCAACCGCTAGCGGCGATCACTGCAAACAGCGGTGCCGGCATCCGATGGCTCGACCGGCCGCAGCCCGATCTACAGGAAGCATTGGCATTACTACAACGGATCACGGTCGATGCCGACCGTGCGGCCGAGATTATCCGCAACATCCGCGCGATGGCTTCTCGTCGCGACCCTGAGCTGAAGCCGTTGGATTTCGGCGGACTAGTCTGCGAGTCCATCGCCTTTCTCCAACATGAATTTAAGGCGCACAACGTGACCGTGCTGGTAGCGGTAGACTCCGACGTTCCGACCGTCGATGGCGATCGCACGCAGCTGCAGCAGGTGCTGGTCAACCTCGTGCTGAATGCGGTTCAGGCCATGATGGGCGACTGCATGCGCAGGATCATTCGAATCCATGCGTGGCGAACGGATGAGGCGGCGCTGCAGTGTTCGCTGGAAGATAGTGGGCCGGGCATTCCGGAGGGCGATCTGCCCCACCTATTCGAAAGCTTTTTTACGACAAAATCAGATGGCTTGGGAATGGGGCTGGCCATCTGTCGCAGCCTCGTAGAAGCGCACGGCGGCCACCTTAAGGCCGACAATTCATCGGAGCTCGGCGGTGCGCGGTTCTCAATCTGGCTGCCAGCGTCGGCTAGTCCGGCCCGCTGCGAGTCTAGCGGGCGGTCGCATCGCCCACCCGCAGCGCCGACGCCATGTTGACCAATGTGGCAAGCGACCGCGCACCCATCTTGCGCATCGCATTGCCGCGATGAATCTTGACCGTGATCTCGCTGAGGCCAAGGTCAGCGGCGATCTGCTTGTTCATCCTGCCGGTAACGACTTGCGCCATGACCTCGCGCTCGCGCGGGGTCAGGCGTGAATAGCGCAGCCGCAGGCTTTCATCGTCCTGTTGCTCGGCACGCCGCACCCGATCCATTTCGATGGCACGGGCGATTGCGTCGAGCATATCCTGGTCGCGGAACGGCTTAGTGAGAAAATCCACCGCGCCGGCCTTCATGGCCTTTACCGACATCGCGATGTCGCCGAACCCCGTCATGAAGACAATCGGCATCTGGATGTGATGCTGTTTGAGCTGCGCTTGGAAATCCAAGCCACTCATCCCGGGCATTCGGATGTCTAGCACGATGCATGAAGGAACGTCTGGCCGGTGGGCCGACAGAAAGGTGGTTGCATCGCCATAGGCGTGTGTTTGTATTCCCACGGAACGCAGCAGAGAATCGAGGGAGTCTCGGACACTCGAGTCGTCATCGATGATGTGCACGATGGAATCCGCGCCAGTCGCAGTTTCGTGTGCCTTGCGTACGGCCGTGGATTCTTCGAAACCGGAATGCGTCACTTCTTGGACCGCGGTGACTGGCGTCACGAGTGCGTAGCCCCGCAGTGGAATGTGGGCGATGTAGCGATGTCCAGCGTGACCGTCGTCGAGCGCCTTCCGCAAGGCCGTCATGTGGAGACGCAGGTTGCCTTCCTGTTCGGCTTCGCCCCATAGAGCGGCAAGCGAGTCCTTGGAGACGGCTTCGCCGGGGTGTCGGCAGAGGGCAATCAGAATGTCGAACGGATGGCCGCTAAGGCGAACCGGCCGTCCCGACCGGAGAAGCTGGCGCTCCTCCGGTAGCACTGTAAAAGGACCAAAGCGATATGCGGTGCTCACGGGGACTGCCGGCGTGGCGTCTAGCAGGCGATCATACGCGTGTCGTGTGCTGCCCGCGCTTGGTGAATTTCATACTTCCGTACAATGGCTGTGCGTAGTTCGCATTGCGAAGCTCAGTGTATTTCCTGGGGACGAGCATCCTGTGCCTTCCAGCAAGCCCCTCGCCGTGATTGATGACGATAGGTCCGTCCGCGAGGCCATCGTGGCTCTACTGCGCTCCCATGGTCATGCGACTGAAGGCTTCGACTCGGCGGATCAGTTTATTCAAAGTTTCCAGCCTGGGAAGTTCGCCTGCATCGTCAGTGACGTGCAGATGCCTGGCATGAGTGGTATCGAGCTGGTGCATTGGCTCGCAGACCGCGACATTGATCTTCCGGTGGTGCTCATGACGGCCCAGGCCGACGAGCATGTGGCCTCGATGTTTTTCAATGCGAAGGCCGTGCTGCGCAAGCCCTTCACTTGCGAAGCCCTTGCAGACATCCTTCATGCCTTGGTGTAGTCATCCTGAGTGAAGCCTCGTTGCGACTCCTCGGAAGCGCGGAGGCGGCCCCACAGCTGCTTCACCAAGAGGCTTGGACGTTCCCTGTGTGACTCCCATACCAAAGGATGGTGCCTAGCACACACCGGTCTGATGGTGACGCGCCGGCTCTGCCGCGATTATGGCCCCGTGGCATCGCGGCCCCTCTCCCCGAAACGCGATGTCACTGGCAGCCAGCCTGCCAGCGGGGGCTGGTTGCCCTGAACGCCAGCCCCCGCGCTTTGGGGAATGACCCGGCAGCAACACGGCCGGCAAGCGTTCGACGGAGAAGCCGCCATGCAATCCCAGGTCATCATCATCGACCTACGCCTGCTGAATGCGAAGCACCGTGTCAGCGTTGTTGCGCCAGCGTCTTCCGACTACGTCAGCAAATTGATTCCGTCGGCCCGTTCGCGGCGAACCCGCGCTGCGCCAACCGACGCCTCCTCGGTTTGGGAGGAATGGCTCGCGGTCCCCTCGGATCGCCCAAGCCGTCGCTCCGATTTTGACGCGTGAGGATTGCGTGAGTGACTACGCGCGCTTTGTTGATACGACGCGTCCATCCGAAAGTTTGGGAGCATGCAGTGTCTGGGCACGACCAGTCATGCCGCAACATCACCGCTAGGCCCGTCGCTCTAGCACCCGGGCGCAGTCTTCTTGATATTGCTGCTGGTCGACCGTGGCGCGCGGCCGGCGACGTACACGCTGTGCCAGAAGCGTCGGCTAAAGGCCGACTCAGAGGTTGCGCGCCGTTTTACACATCGGCACCTGGCAGACGACATCTTGTGTCGCGCGTGCCGCCGCCCTCTCGTGACGCCGGAACGTATCCCACGGCTTCGGATGACGGCCCGCTCCCAGAAGATCCTGCGAGCACACGCGTTGCGTTTTCTTCGGGTGCCTTTGCACCTCCTCAGGAGAGATTTCGATGAAAAAGATCCTCATGGTGCTGACGTCCCATGACAAGCTGGGTGACACCGGCGAGAAGACCGGCTTCTGGCTGGAAGAATTCGCCTCGCCGTATTACGTCTTCCGCGATGCGGGCACGGAAGTAACTGTCGCTTCCCCAAAAGGCGGGCAGCCGCCCATCGATCCGAAAAGCGACGATCCCGCCAACCAGACCGATTCACAAATCCGTTTCAAGGCCGATCCAAAGACGCAGGATGTTCTCGCCCATACAAGCCGATTGGACTCCGTAAATGCCGCCGATTACGACGCCATCTTCTATCCCGGCGGCCATGGTCCGATGTGGGACCTCGCCGAGGATCCCGTGTCGGCCAAGTTGATCGAAGCCTTTTATGACAGCGGCAAGCCCGTTGCGGCCGTTTGCCACGCGCCAGCAGTGTTGCGGCACGTGGAGTCCGAGGGCAGACCCATCGTCAAAGGCAAGCGGGTGACTGGGTTCACCAACACGGAAGAAGAGGCGGTTCACCTGACGAATGTCGTCCCATTCCTCGTCGAGGACGAACTCAAACGGTTGGGTGGCAACTTTGAAAAGGTCGACGACTGGCAGAGTTTGGCGATCGTCGATGGCCGCCTGATCACCGGTCAAAACCCTGCCTCCTCTGAAGCTGCGGCAAAGGCCCTGCTGGGCGTGCTGGGCTGAGGAGGAGCGGAGGCGGCCGGGCTCAACCGTCCGCGGGGTGATCCGCGCGCAGGTAGACGATCGCCTCCAGCCCGGTTCCATCGGTGCGATTGCGCAGCTGCAGCTTCGCGCCGATGGACTCGGTCAGCTGCTGTGCGATCGCGAGGCCGAGGCCCGTGCCGCCGGTATTGCGATTGCGCGAGGTCTCGATGCGGTAGAAGGGTTCCATCACCTGTGCAAGTTCCGCCTCCGGAATCCCTGGCCCGCGGTCCAGGACGCGGATCAGCACGTCACCGACATCGTCGACGCCGACGGCGAGGTCCGCCGCGCCGGCGTAATTAATGGCGTTGTCGAGCAGGTTGGATAGGACGCGCCGTAGCGCCTGGGGCCGGGTCGTGATGATTGCAGCCTGGTGGTGCGTGAAGGCCACTTGCTTGCCGATGTCGACGTAGTCGTACGCCAGGCTCTCGAGGAAGGCATTGAGGTCGACCCGCAAGGGCGGCTCCTCAGCGCCGTGCGCGCTGCGCGCGTAGGCAATCCCTTCCCGGACAAGGTGCTGCATCTGCCCGAGGTCATCAAGCATGCGGTCACGCTCTGGCGACTCGCCCATCGCTTCGAGCCGAAGATGCATGCGCGTGATCGGCGTCTGGAGGTCGTGTGAAATCGCGGCAAGGATGCGCAACCGGTCGTGAGTGTAAGCGGCGATGCGATCCTGCATTGCATTGAACGCCGCGATGGCGTTGGCTACTTCGGCGGGCCCTCCCTCGTGCAGGCGTTTGCCGCCGCCGCCCGGATCGAGGGCCTTGGCAGCGTCCGCGAGGCCCTCCAGAGGACGTATCGCGAGGCGCACGGCCACCCATGTGCAGACGAGCAACAGCACAAGCTGCGAGATCAACACATAGGGCAACCATTTCGCGAGTGGCATGACCGAAGGCTGCACGTCGATTGTTAGCGGACTGCCATCGCTAAGCTGCATGTGCACCTCGAATCGCTCGGGCTCGGTTGTCACTGTGCCGACGCTGATGGGGTAGCGCGGCCCAAGCGCAACCGCAATGCGCTGGGACATGTCCCGTGCCGTGCGGCCGATCAGTTGCCTATGATTGCTGTGGCCCGGTCCGAGCAGGTAGCGGAAAGTGCGGCGCCTCAGCAGCGGCAGCCACTGTGGCCGATCTGGCGGGGGCAGGTGATCGAGCATGTTGACGGCCACTACCACGTCCTGCTGGATGTTCGTCATCAGCATGGTCGTGGCTGCTTCGTAGCGTTCGTAGAAGAGCAAACCGAAAGAAAGGCCGTGCGCCAAAAGGAGGCCGCTGAACAGGATCAGATACAGGCGAGCGGCGACGGTCCGCGGGAGCCAGCGAGGCGAATATGCCGTAGGGGGTTGCAGCGACACGTTCATTCGCCATCGCCCACCAACGTGATAGCCATACTGAAAACGTAGCCCTCGTTGCGTACCGTTTTGATGTATTGCGTTTCGCGGGCATCGTCCTGCAGGCGCTGCCGCAGTCGGCTGACCAGCAGATCGATCGAACGGTCGAAGGGTTCGGCATCGCGTCCTTGAGTGAGGCTCAGCAGTTGGTCGCGTGTGAGCACCCGGTTCGGGTGATCGAGGAAAACGCGCAGCAGGCGGAACTCCGCGCCACTGAGCGCTACGACCGTTCCGTCTGGGCCGATGAGATGGCGCGCAGTTGTGTCAAGGCGCCAGCGACCGAACGCGAGCAGCCGACTGGCCTCGCTCACCAGGAGGTTGGGCGGCAGCATCCGCGTACGGCGGATGACAGCCTTGATCCTCGCAAGCAATTCGCGTGCGGCGAACGGCTTGGTGAGGTAATCGTCTGCGCCCATTTCCAGGCCGATGATGCGGTCGGTTTGGTCGTCGCGCGCGGTCAGCATCAGCACAGGGATCGCCCGGTGCGAGCCGGCGCGCAGGTTTCTCGCCAACGTCAGACCATCTTCGCCAGGCATCATCACATCGAGGACAATAAGGTCCACGGATTGTGTGTCGAGCACCGACCGCATCTGCCGACCATCGGCGACGGCGGTCGCGCGCAACCCGTTTTTTTGCAAATAATCGGCGACCATCTGACGGATGTCGCGATCGTCATCGACGACGAGGATGTGATCTATGCGTTCCATAGGGTTCTTTCAAGGACAACCCTGGCCGCGTCCTGGCGATTTTGCCACTAACAAGTGGCGGCGTGCTCGAGCAGAGAGCCAAGCATCAGTGGGCCGCTAACAGTTCCCGGATCCTCGCCTCCGTTGCGTCGTAATCGCCTTCGCCGACGTGGCGGTAGACGATGCGACCGGTGCGATCGATCAAGTACATGGCCGGCCAGAAGCTGTTGTCATAGGCGTTCCACGTGCGGTAGCCGTTGTCCTGTGCAACTGGATAGTGAATGTCGGCACGGTTGATCGCTCTTCGGAGATTATTGGCGTCATATTCCTCGTCGAATTCGGGCGTATGTACGCCGATCACGGTCAGCCCCTGGTTGCGGTAGCGCTGATCCCAGTCCTTGAGATGCGGCTGAACATGGGCGCAGTTGATGCACTCGTATGTCCAGAACTCCACCAGCACAACACTGCCACGAAGCTTGGCCATGCTCAGCGAGGGGCTGTTGAACCAGCGATCGATGCCGACGAACTCGGGCGCGTAATGAGGCGACTGGGCGGGCGCGTCGAGCGAACATCCGGTCGCAGTCAGCAACAGGTAAAGGGCGGCTGCGATCGATTTCCACATGCGATCTTCTCCAAACGGCGACTATTGCGTTGCTCATCAAATTTCGCTGTCGCCACCGGCATGCAGCCGGCGGCGACAAGGGTTGCGAGGGCTCAGGCGGTGGCGAGCTCCACCTCAACGTTGCCCCGGGTCATGCGTGAGTAGGGGCAGATCTGGTCCGCTGCTTCGATGAGCTCGCGCTTCACTTTCGCATCCAGACCTGGCAGGTTGACCTGCAACTTCACGGCCAACTGGAACTCGTCGGCGCCCGTCTTACCGAGCGTCACGTCGGCGTCCACGGACGGGTGCTCCGGCAATTGAATCTTCCGCTCGGCGGCGGCTTTGAGCACGGCGCTCAAGAAGCACGCCGAATAGGCGACGCCAAACAGCTGCTCAGGGTTCGTCCCAGGCTTGCCAAGGCCAGGTGTGCTGAGCGCGACGTCGAGTTCACCGTCGCTGGACCTGCCGTGGCCTTTGTTGCGGCCGTCAGTGACGTGGGTGTGGGCGGTGTAAAGCTTCGTGGTAAGGGAAGTGGTCATTGGGAATGATCTCCGGAAGGGGAAGGGAGCCTGCTAGCGGGGATGGTCTGCGCATGGAGCCGGGCAGGCGGACGACTAGGCGCGCAGAAGAGGGGGAACTGGCGTTGATGTGTCCCGCAACGCCTTTCGGGGAGGGGGCCGGGCACTACCAGTGGAAAGCTTCTGCTCGGCTAGCCATGGAAGACAGGGCCGGGTTGGGTCCCGCATCGCCGCGGATACCTTCGTTGTGCTTGCCTCGAGCGGCCTTGATGCTTGCAATCGCCTTCGCGATATTCACGCCATTGCCACAGGCGCCATCACCGCAGCTTTCATCGGCGGCGTTTCTCACTGTCGCGCCGAGGTCGACAGGTCGGGTGGCGAATTCCGCAGCGCTTAGGGCGATGCCGGTCAGGGCAACAGCCAGCAGGCCGAAGTCAGTTGCTCGTCGATACAAAGAGCGAAACATTGCAGTTCTCACAGCGATGGCGTTGGCTCGGCGGCACCACTAGGCGGCGCGTCGAATGAGGCCATTTCGCACCGCGCCGGTATCCCTCCGGTTTCGAATTCGCCGCGGTTTTGTGTGCGCAATTGGCTAAAGACGGCCTTGTTACATTCGGATACACGCCTTGATCCCCGGTGCGGGAATAGCTGCCTCCGTTCGGTGCTGGTTGTGGAAGCGACCGGCGTCGTAGCAGCGGCAGCGAGTGCCGCGGAAAACGCCGCGACCGTGCGTTCTCCGTTGCGGTTGGTCCTTAGGGACGTTAGGCGCCGCTGTCTGCCGCTGGCATCTCGGCCCGCTGGGTACGCCCGCGCTCGTACACAAGCGGCCGCTGAGGAGATCTGATCGGGGTAACCCGTTATTGCCTGGGCAACACCCAGTCGGGGCGGATGACGTGGCAGGTATACCCGTCCGGATAACGCTCGAGATAGTCTTGATGTTCTGGCTCCGCCTCCCAGAAATGGCCTGCTGGCGCGACCTCGGTGACGACCGACCCTGGCCACAAGCCGGATGCATTGACGTCCGAGATGGTTCTTTCCGCCATCTCCCTCTGCGCTTCATCTAGATAAAAGATGGCCGATCGGTAGCTGCTGCCGACATCGTTGCCCTGTCGGTTGAGGGTCGTCGGATCGTGGATCTGAAAGAAAAATTCCAGCATCTGTCGGTAGCTGGTTTGCTGTGGATCGAAGACGATTTCAATCGCTTCCGCGTGGGTCCCGTGATGGCGGTAGGTGGCATTGGGGATGTCGCCACCGGTGTAGCCAACCCGGGTGGAAACCACGCCAGGGAGGTTCCGGAGCAAATCCTGCATGCCCCAAAAACATCCACCGGCAAGAAGCGCCGTTTCGGTTTGAGCGGCCATAGGTCTGACCTCGTATCAGAGTTGGATCTTTTCGCCGGTGTGTGTCACCTGACAGCTCGTCGACGCTTATGGGGGTAACACTAGCGGCATTCCCTTTTTGACAATGTAGGTCGCCAGTTCTTCAGCTTGACCGTCGCCTATGTTTCTCGCGCTGTGAACAGTGCCAGCAGGAATCAACAACGTTTGTCCCGCTTGGAGCGTAAGGGGGACCTTTCCGTCCAATTGGTATTGCAGCGTGCCGTCCAACACGTAGGCGACCTCGACGCCGGGATGTTTGTGCCTAGCCGCCAGCGCCCCGGGTGCGAATCCAACGCGTACCTGCGCCACAACTAGTCCGGGCGTGTCCAGATCTTGTTGCACCAGCTCGTGGCGTGTAATGCCCGCCTGCTGCGCAAATGACGCGCCCGCGAGCAGCACCAGGAGCGTTGCTAGAGGGAATCGGTTCATACGGCCTCCTGGATTTCCCGCTAATGCGAGACATAAGACGAAGGTTTGCTGCTCCGCGACAGCGACGGTAGATCGTGGGGCGAGGGAAGGGCGCTGAACGAAGCCCGGAAGCGACCGGCCGGTCGCCTCCGGGGCCGCCCCGTCACGCAGCGAGGCGGGCGGCGCTGCTGAGCCTGCTGACATAGCCCGTGACATCCTGCGATCCACTGAAAAGCAGCCGCCCGTCCACAAGGTAGCTGGGCACGCCGGTCAAGCCTGCGGCACGGACGGAAGCAGCGATCCTGCGGACTTCGTCTTGGTCGACCACTGAGCGCTCAACCGCGCCGGCTGTCATGCCTGACTCCACGGCAATCCGTTCGAGAATCCCCGGATCACCGATGTCCTGGCCATTGGTGAAGTAGGCGGCGAATAGTGCATCGACGACTGTTGTCTGCAACGCGGCCCCGCCTTCGGAGCGCGCGAGGCTAGCGAGGGCATGCGCTGCTACCGAGTTGGGAGTGCGCGTCTGCAGTTCGTAGTTGAATTCAGCGCCGCGCTGGCGTCCGGCTTCAACCGCGCGCGCATCCATGGCAAGCGCATTGTCCCAGCCGAACCGGCGTGTGCGGAATTCCTTCCGGTCCATGCCTTCTGACGGCATGTCTGGATTGAGCAGATATGGCAGCCATTCCACTTGGACGTCGATTCCTTGCGCGGCTAGGATCGGCAGCGCCTGGTCTAGGCTTCGCTTACCTATGAAGCACCAAGGGCAGATGAGATCGATCACGACCTGAAGATGTAGCGTAGTGTTGCGTTGGGTATTCAAGTGCAGTGTCCTCTTAGCCGGATAAAACGACAGCCTGATTTGCCTTACGCGAAAGCGATGGCGATAGTGATTCTTCCGCGGATCGGATGGAGGTCGTGTTTCATTTTCAAGGGGAAAGGAAACCGCAATCCGCGTCGAGCGGATCGCGGTTCCTCGTGCCTCCGCGCGGTTTAAACGCGTGGCTACTTCGTGCCCGCCTGCTGCTGCCGCCTGAGTTCGGGAACGGGTAGGCCGCCCCATCCCCAGTTTTCCAGCGGCACTTCCTCGATGACCACAAAGGTCGAATCGAGCGGCTTATTCAGCACCTTCAGCAGAACCTCGCTGACGCCCTTGATCAGCGCGGCCTTTTCTTCTGCAGTAGGCGCGTCACGATCAGGAGTAGTGCCTTCCCGGGTGATCTGGATGTTGACCATGGGCATGATCTTCTCCTTGTGGCTTGGGACGTTTAGTGACCGGCGCTCTGGCCGCCGTCGACATGGAGAATCTCGCCAGTCACGAAGCCGGCGCTATCCAGATACAGGACCGCGTCGGTGATGTCGCGGATCTCGCCCATGCGGCCGACCGGGTGCAGCGCAGCGAGGAACTCGTGCGTTTCAGGGGGATGCATCGGCGTCTTGATGACGCCAGGGGACACCGCATTGACGCGGATCCCGCGCTTCGCGTACTCGATTGCCAGCGACTTGGTCGCAGCGTTCAGCCCGCCTTTGGTCAACGAAGCCAGCACCGACGGCACGCCGTCCACCGCGTGTTCGGCGAGGGTCGTGGTAATGCTCACGACGTGGCCGCTGCGCTGCTTTTCCATCTGTTCTACGGCGGCTTGGGTGATGTGAAAAAAGCCTGCTAGGTTGACGGCAGCAACGTTCGCGTAATCCTCGGGCGTGTAGTCGGTAAACGGCTTGGCGAGAAAGATGCCTGCGTTATTGACGAGAGTATCGATCCGACCAAACGCGGCCAGGCCTTCGCGAATGACGCGATTGGCGACCTCGCGGTCCGCGACGTCGCCGGCCACAACGAGGACCTCAGGATCAGCGGAAGGCTTGATCGAGCGCGAGTTGGCGACAACCCGGTAGCCGCGATCGCGGAAAGCCCGGACGAGGCCGGCGCCGATGCCCTGCGAGGCCCCGGTGATAACGGCAACTTTAGAGGAAGTATTCATGGTGAACTCCAAAAGGCGGGAAGGGCCGGAGAGCAGTCTCCGCAATGGAGCAGCTCCGACGCGGTCCAATCTAGGAGCGGCCTGCTGTTTTGCGAATCCCCGCGTTCCGGCAGACATACTTCCGCGAGGCGAAGGAATCCAACCGAGCGGCTATGGCGCACGCAGTGCGAACGCTGCACGCAAGCGTGGGAGCGCGAAATCAACGAAGGCCCGGACCTTGGGGACCGATAGGCGCCCGTGCGGCGAAACGAGGTTTACCGGAATAGGCGGGGGCTCCGCATCGACCAAGGTAAGACGCAGGGCGTCGGCTTCGAGTTCGGGTGCAACGTGATAGGACAACACGCGTGCAACGCCGTGGCCCTCCACGACGGATGCAACTGCCGCGCGCACGTTGTTAACGACAAGGCGCGGCGTGAAGGACACCGAGCGCGCGACCGTTGACCCATTGATCGGAGGGAAGCTCCAGGAATCCAGGCCCATATGCGCGGTGGTGACGATCTGGTGCTTCACAAGGTCGGCGGGTTCGACGATCTTGGGATGGTTGGCTAGGTAACGCGGCGACGCGACCACAATGCGGCGCACCTCACCGATGCGATGGGCAACTAGCGTCGAGTCCGGGAGTTGGGTAATGCGCAGCGCCAGGTCGATACCTTCGTCAATCAAATTGACCGGCCGTTCAAGCAAGTGCATGCGTACGTTGACTGTTGGATATTCCTCCATGAAGGCGTCCACGACCGGCCGTAAGAGCTCGACGCCGGCGAAGACGGTGGAGGTGAGTGTCAGGGTACCGCGCGGCACGGACCGCTCGCCGGCCGCCTGGCGATCTGCCTCCTCTAGTTCGGAGAGCACGCGCCGGCAGGCGAGGGCGTAGCGCTCGCCGGCTTCGCTCAACTTTATCGAGCGTGTGGTTCGGTGAAGCAGCGGCACGCCGACGTGCGCTTCGAGATAGGCGACTGCGCGGCTCACTGCAGCCGGAGAGCGGCCAGTCCTGCGGCTCGCGCCTGCGAGGCTGCCCTCGTCAAGCGCAGCGATGAAGATCTTCATGGCTTCCAGTCGGTCCACCGACGCGCCTCCTGCGGAGCGGCTTCGACAGCGACCCATCCCTGGGCTCTGGGACTACGCGCGGTCCGCTCTCCCGGAAAGCGCCCCTGCTGCGACCGGCAGAAAGTCGAGCTCTCGCAAACTGGATGAGTCGTGCTCGTGGAGAATCACGCTGATCGTTTTCGGGTCGGCGCCCAGCACCCGGGTGGTTGCGTCGGCCAGATCTTCGATGAGCACGCGGCGCGCGTCCGGTGACAGGTGTTTGCTTACATGACATTGAATAAGGGGCATGCTCGTCTCTCCTCGTCTGCTTATGGCGGCTGCGTGTTCGCAATGTCTGGCAGGTGCTGCGCGTTCTCAACGAGGTTGAAACCTGGGTGTTCGCGGATGATCAGGTGGATGTTTTCTCGCGGCTCGTTCATCGCCCGGCTGACCACGTCCAGGAGCGCGCTAGCCAGGGCTCGCTTTTGGTCGTTGCTACGGCCGGCGCGCATTTCAATGGTGATGATGGCCATGAGTGGCTTTCCTAATTGGTGCGTAAGGCCCTTTTTTCCACCAGTTCGGCAAGTTTGACGAGCTCGGCCACCGAATGCGCCTGCATCTTGCGCATAACCCGTCCCCGGTGCGCTTTGACGGTGACTTCGCTTATTCCTAAGTGGAATGCCACTTGCTTATTGAGCAGTCCAGAGACCACGCCCAGCATTACCTCCCGTTCCCTAGCGGTGAGCGAGGCGTACCGGGCATCCAGAGTCTGCATCATTTCTGCGCGCTCTAAGACCGACCTGCTGAAGTCGGTGGCGTCACGAATTGAAGTCAGGAAGTCGTTCTCATGCAACGGTCTAGTAAAAAACCCGAATGCTCCTGCTTTCATGGCGCGGACGCTCACCGACACGTCGCCGTGATCCGTGATGAAAATTACCGGGAGCGAGGCGTAACCGCTCGCCATGCGGACCTGCAAGGCAGACCCATTCAAGTCCGGAAGCTCCATGTCAAGGACGACACAACCGGGAGCCGAAGGAGGCGAATGGGCCAGGAATGATTGCGCCAGCGCGAAGCTTTTTACAGTCCAGCCGCACCGCTGCAGCGTTGTCGCGAGGTGAGCACGCAACGAGGAATCGGCCACGACGATGTATACGGTTGCTGCTTCGCGCTGATACGCACGTGCCTGTCGCCGATCCTGCATATTGACGCGTAGCTCGGGTCGCGTCGTCATGTCGGCGTTCGAACGATTACGCCGGCGATCGCGTGTCTCCCGCAAATAGCACGCGAACATTACCTGGCCTTGAAACTGGACGGCGCGGACGGCGAGTTGCAGTGAGCCGAGCGATCCATCCGAACGGAGCGCGTAGACATCTACGAACCCGGCCATGGCCTGTATATCTCGCAACCAGGACATCCCGTCACCTCGGGGGATCGGTCGCAACAGCTCGACGAAATGTATTCCCTCGATATCCTCGCAGGCATGTCCTAGCAATCGCCCGGCCGCTGTGTTGACGGTCGCGACCCGACCAGATTCGTCGACGGCGAGAATTCCATCTGGTGCAAGATCCAAGAGGGCGGCAGACACTTCGCCTAGCGGTGGTGGCCGCCAGGGGTCCGATACGTTGCTGGAGTAGCTCTGCATCTCGAAGCAACAGTAAGGTGTCTTATGCAGTGCGAATAATACTCTTAATTGTTCAGGTGTCGTCGCGGCCCATTGGATACCTTCGTCCAATGGACAAGGCGTGGCGATCATGGTGAGTTGAAACGCCATGAACATGTCCAGGGCGCTGTTTTTTTTGGCTATGGCCGCTGTCATGACCGCGCTCTCGAACGCGTCGTGTGCTGACGGCTCAAGGCCGTTGCCGGCGCGTGACTTGAAAAACATGCCGTCTTTGGAGGGCGCGACTGGTTGGATCAACTCCGATCCGCTCGATGCCAAGGCCCTACGCGGGAGGGTCGTGCTCGTCGATTTTTGGACCTATACATGCATCAACTGGAGGCGTACTGCGCCGTACCTGCGCCTTTGGGCGAGGAAATACAAGGACGCTGGCCTCGTGATCGTTGGCGTCCACTCGCCTGAGTTCGGGTTTGAGCGAGATCCTGAACGCGTGCGGAAGTTCACCGCCGCCACGAATATCGAGTTTCCAGTAGCGATCGATAGTAGGCATGCAGTCTGGCGCGCTTTCGACAACCAATACTGGCCCGCGCTCTACTTCGTAGATGCAAAAGGAAAAATTCGCCAGCGGCTGTTCGGCGAAAGTGATTACGACAAGGCCGAGACTGTGCTGCAGGGGCTTCTGAAGGAAGCCGGGGCGCTTGGGGTGGACACGACCATGGCGCCAGTCGTCGGCAAAGGGGCAGAAGCGGCAGCGGACTGGGCCAACCTCAAAACCCCTGAAACGTATACCGGGTTCACTCGCACTGAGCGCTTCGCCTCTCCCGGAGGCGTCGTGCCATCGCGAGGGCACAACTATGTGGCGCCACCGAGGTTGCCGGACAATCAATGGGCGCTTGTCGGCAATTGGACTATCACCCAAGAGTCAGCCCGATCAAACGTTGCGGATGCGAGGGTGTTGTATCGCTTCCATGCGCGCGACCTGCACCTGGTAATGGGAGCGCCGGCAGGCAGCCCCGTGCGTATCCGTTTACGCATAGACGGCAAGGCGCCTGGCTCGGCCCATGGATCCGACGTGGATTCCAACGGCGCAGGCACAGTGTCCGAATACCGGATGTACCAGCTAATACGCCAGACGGCCCCGATCGAGTATCGCGAAGCGGAGATTCTCATCCTCGATCCGGGAATCGAACTTTTTTCCTTTACGTTCGGGTGAGCTCCTTCACGCAGGATCGGAAGAGCGCTGTCGACTAGACGCTAAGCGATCGCCTTGCGAACCGGCCTGCAACGTGTCGAGACTCGCTAGATGAAGCTCAGGGAGACCAAACCCACACCGCTGGGCCATCAGCGGTCTAAAGCATCTGACCATCGAGGCCATCGACGGCTCTGAAAGCGTGCGGCTCCTGGTGGCAACCTCGTCATTCCCAAATTCGAGAACAACTATGGGAGCTTCAGATGACCGGCCGATCCTCGTCACAGGAGCGGCTGGCGATGTTGGCGGCATCGGTCGAGACGTCACGGCAATGCTGCTTCAAAGGGGACGCAAGGTCCGCGCTTTGGTGCGACGCGAAGATGTGCGTTCCGAATTTCTCCGATCCATCGGTGCGGAGGTAGTGCAGGGTGATTTGACAGATCTCTCATCGATGCACCGGGCCATGGCAGGCCTCACGCGTGTTTACTTTGGCATGTCGGTCTCGCCGGCATATCTGGAAGCAACCGTCAATGTGGCAGCAGTAGCGCGGCATCACGGGGTTGAGGCACTTGTCAACATGTCTCAAATGACGGTGACACAAATGAGCATCACCGAAACCACGGATAGCCCGCAACACAAGCTGCATTGGTTGGCGGAGCAGGCGTTGTCCTGGTCGGGACTTCCAGTAGTGACGGTAAGGCCCACAGTGTTCTTCGAGGGATTCTTCTTGCGCTTGGCGGCGGCTGGAGTACGAGATCGTGATGAGCTTGCACTGCCCTTAGGGGGCGCCAGAACCTCTCCGATCTCGGCGGTCGACGTGGCGCGCGTTGTAACCGTAATTCTCGAAGATCCTGCATCGCATATTGGCCGCGTGTACAACCTGACCGGGCCTGAATCCACCGACCTAGAGCATTACGCTCAGGGATTTTCCGTCGCCCTTGGGCGAAAGATCAGGTACCAAGACGTGCCTATATCGGCATGGGTAGTCTCCCTTGAGCAAGCGGGAGTTCCAGCTCATGTAATCAGCCACTTAAGAGTCATGTCTGATCTGCACAAGCAAGGACGGTACGATCGAATGACCGATGAGGTTTTCCAACTCACCGGCGAGAGACCGACAGACGTGAGAGCCTTCGTGAAGCGCCACGCTGCAGCGTTCACTCCGCCCAGAACACCTCGAACGGACGCGCCCCTCCGCGGTTCCTCTGACTGAGGCTACGCACTCGAGCATTTCTTCCGAGGCGTTGTCGGTCTCGTCGCGGTGATGGGGAAGTCCCAGTAAGACAGCGTTGGATGGCTTCAGAGCGGAAGGGTTTCGACTCGCCAAGGCCGCCGGCAGCGAAAATGTGGCGTCTAGGCGGGGCGCTAGCGTCAGGTCTTCACGTCTCCGGCTCCGATCAATTCGATCGCGCCTTATACCAACGTATCAGGCAACACCTTCGTCTAATGGGCTCGGTGCTCAGGGTCTTGTCTAATTCCCCTGCGGGGTGATCGATCGAAACGCGAACGTGATGCCGCCGGCGGCGTGAGGACCGATATATGGCATTCAAGATTCCGCCATCCCCGTCGACGCGAGACGCATCTGGCATTTCAGTAAGTTCGTTTCGCGACACCGATCCCCTTGAGTCGCTGGCCCGCCGGAGCTTCATCGTTCGCTCGGTTGCCGCGCTTTCCGTCAGCCCACTTGTTCTTCCTCTTCTTAGCTGCGGAGACTCCATGAAAACGTCCAACACTGAAGCCGCCGCTGGCTCTGCGGCGCCGCCGGCCGGTCGTCCCGCCGCAAACGGCGGGATTCGCCCCTTTACGTTCCATGCGCCGCAGGCCGATCTTGATGAACTCCGCCGACGCGTGGCTGCCACGCGCTTTCCCGAAAAGGAAACCGTTTCGGACGCCTCCCAGGGCGTGCAGCTCGCGACGGTCAAGAATATCGCTAAATATTGGGCAACTGATTACGACTGGCGCAAGGTCGAGGCCAGGCTCAATTCGCTGCCGAATTTCGTGACCGAAATTGATGGGCTGGACATTCACTTCATCCATGTTCGATCGAAGCATGACGATGCATTGCCGGTCATCGTCACGCACGGCTGGCCCGGCTCGGTCATCGAGCAGTTCAAGATCATAGACCCACTGGTAAACCCAACGGCGCATGGCGGAAAAGCATCGGATGCATTCCATGTCGTCATTCCGTCGCTTCCGGGTTACGGTTTTTCCGGCAAGCCGGCCACACCCGGCTGGGACCCAGCTCGCATCGCGAAAGCTTGGGTCCAGCTCATGAAGAAGCTTGGATACACGCGGTTCGCGGCCTCAGGTGGCGATTGGGGCGCGATGGTCTCGGATGTGATGGCTGCGCAGGCCCCGCCGGAATTGGTGGGAATTCATCTCACTTGGCCTTTCTTGGTGCCGCCAGAAATCGACAAAGCGGTTCAAAGCGGCAGTCCGCTGCCGGCCGGCCTCTCGGCGGATGAGCGGCTGGCGTGCGAGCGGCTGGGTGCCTTGTACAAGCACGGGCTAGGCTACGCCCAGGAAATGTCGAATCGCCCCCAGACGATGTATGCAATCGAGGATTCGCCTGTTGGCTTGGCCGCATGGATGATCGACCACGACGACCGCAGCTATGCACTGATTACACGGGTGTTCGAAGGGAAGACCGAGGGTCTAAGCCGGGACGACATCCTCGATAACATCACCCTATATTGGCTAACAAACACGCCGGTTTCTTCCGCTCGAATCTATTGGGAAAACAAGTTCGCTTTCTTTGCGGCGAAAAACGTCACTATCCCAGTCGCCTTTAGTGCATTTCCGGATGAGGTCTTTCAGGCGCCTCGCAACTGGGCCGAAAAGGCGTACCCCCATCTTGTTTACTTTAAAAAGCAGGACAAGGGTGGCCATTTTGCCGCGTGGGAGCAGCCAGACCGCTACTCCGAGGATGTTCGCGCAGCATTCCGATCGGTGAGGCAACATCCAGTTGCTGATCGGGCCGCATGAAGAAGCGGCGTCTACCACACTAAGAGCACGCCTCGTTGCTCCCCGATGTTTGGCGATGACGGTGCCGCTCGGCCGCACCAGCTCCAAGGGGCTTAAACGGCATCGATGCAGGAGGGTCTTTCCATGCGAATGCTTGTTTTTCTCGCGATCGCTGGCCTGATGTGGGTGCCAAATAGTTCTCGATCACAGGATCACGACATCCCTGGTGCACCGGCGGCGCAGCCGTATGCCGCTATGCCGGAAATCGCGCCAATAGGCGTGCGTATCGGAAAGTACTTGGACGTGCCACAGGAATCCAAGGGCCCGCCGGTCGATCCGGCTAAAGGTTATCGCCTGCAGGATCTCGGCGATGGGTTGTACATGGTGACCGACAATGTGTACCAGTCGATGTTGTTGGCCTACGACAAGGGCGTGGTAGTGATCGATGCTCCGCCCACGTTCTCAGCACACCTACCGGCGGCGATCAAGGAAATCTCAGACAAGCCAATCACGCACGTCATTTACAGTCATGCGCACAAGGATCACATTGGCGGAACGCGCAGTCTCGGCGGAAAACCGATCATCATCGCGCACGAGGAAACAGCATGGCGCCTGAAGCGTGACAACGATCCGGATAGGCCTGTACCAACCGTTACATTCAAGGACAAGTACACGCTTACGGTCGGTGGAAAAACCCTCCTCTTGTCTTACCATGGCGTTGGTCACCTGCCGGGCAACATCTTCATCAGTGCTCCGAAACAGAAGGTGTTGATGGTGGTCGACACTGTGTTCCCGCGGTGGATGCCATGGCGCCGCTTTGCCGTCGCACAGGATGTGCTCGGGTCGATTGCCCAAGTGGAAGAGATCGCCAAGATGGACTGGACAACCCTGGTCGCGGGCCATGTCGAGCGAGCAGGTACGCACGCCGATGTCGATGCCCAGGTCGAGTTTTATCACGACCTCAAGGACGCGGCAGGTAAGGCCCTTGCGTCGACGAAGCCGGGTGAAGGCGTCAATCCAGCCGATATGGGGAATCCATGGGCGGTATTCGACAACTTCATTGATCGAGTCGCCGTGCAATGCGTGGACACACTGACGCCAAAGTGGAAATCGCGGCTGGCGGCGTTCGATGTTTACATCTGGGACCAGTGCTACTCGATGGAGCAGACGTTACGAATTGAGTAGGTGGGCCGTGAAAACCGGTGCCGCTGAGAGTGCAGCTGTTGACGAATCCTCAAGGTGGATGCGACGCCAGCGCAAGGTCCATGCCTTAGTCGACCAAGTTGACAGGCCGCTCCAGCATGTGCATTGGAAGCGCCATGCGTTGACTCATCTGAGGAGGCGGGGCCGGGGCCGTGTTCTGCTGCATTTCGTTGTTCGAAGGCGATCCCGCCCTTCAGACGCAGGAACTGCACAACGTGGCGCTGCTCAAGGCCTGTTCGTCGGGTGGCGCCATCGGGGTATTGACAGCATAGTGTATATACACCAATATCGGCTGATGAAGTCCAGGATCTCAAAGGAAACGGCGCTGCCCGGCCTTGTCGGCGAGGTGACCGCG
>Ga0207644_10000196_pt1 | contig 43119 bp, 50 predicted proteins | sample KBSS73metaG_FD_184326 | JGI IMG/M metagenome (GOLD analysis project Ga0207644, IMG submission 184326) | Switchgrass rhizosphere microbial communities from Kellogg Biological Station, Michigan, USA - KBS S7-3 metaG (SPAdes) (version 2) | ecosystem: Host-associated > Plants > Roots > Rhizosphere... | reverse complement strand
CGGCCGCGCCAAAAGTGGTCCAGAGCCGCCCGATCGGTGGGCAAAGGGTCGATGACTTCTACCGCGGTCGCAACAATTATCCGTTCTGGCTCGATGCGAAGGCCGGCGACGCCGCCGAGCAGCTGCTCAGCTTGCTGTCGACAGCAAACCTCGATGGCATGGACCCTGCGAAATATCATGTCGCCGAGCTTCGGCAGGCGATCGAGGCCGTGCGCGCCGGTAAGAAAAAACAGCTTGCCGACGCCGACCGCGCGCTTTCGGAAGCTTTCGTCAGCTATGTCGCGGACCTGCGCCAGGATCCGGGCGTCGGGATCAACTATGTGGACGCTGGCCTGAAGCCGACGCCGCCGACCCCGCTTGCCACTTTGCTGACCGCGGCGATCGCGGCGAACCTTTCCGACTACCTGCACAGCATGGGGTGGATGCATCCCTACTATTCCCAGCTCCGCGAGGCGCTCGCTACCCACGCCTACACCACCGAGGATCAGGCCACCCTGCTGCGCATCAACCTGGAGCGGACGCGGGTGCTACCTGCCGGCAAGCAGCGCTACGTGCTCGTCAATGCCGCGCAGCAGCGGCTGTACATGTACGAAGATGGCAAGGTCGCGGACTCGATGGTCGTCGTCGTCGGAAAGCCGAAATGGCCCACTCCGATGCTCGCGGCATATATCCGCTATGCAGCACTGAACCCGTACTGGTACGTGCCGTCCGACCTTGCCGGCGAGGACGTCGGCCAGTTCGTCGTGAAGTTCGGCCTCAAGTATCTTGACGATTATGGGTACGAGATCGTGTCCGACTGGACACCGAACCCGACGATCATCGATCCCAAGACGATCGACTGGAAGGGCGTCACCGCTGGCACCGTCAAGGACATCATGATCCGGCAGAAGCCGGGGCCGAAGAACTTCATGGGGCGCATGAAGTTCATGTTCCCCAACATGTTCGGCGTCTACCTGCACGACAACCCGCGGCGGGAGCTGTTCCTGAAATCGGCGCGCTTCTTCAGCGGCGGTTGCGTGAGGCTGGAGGACGCGCCGCGCCTGGGCCGCTGGCTTTTCGGCAAGGATCTCGACTGGCAGTCGGCGGGGACCGAGCAGCCGGTGCCGCTAGCCCAGCCCGTACCCGTCTACATCACCTATTTGACAGCAATGCCGGACGGTACGTCGATCGCTTATTACGATGACGTCTATGGTCGCGATGCCCCCAAGCTCGCGAGCAGTTCGACCGCACAGGACGCCTCAGCCAAGCCCTGATCAGAGGGCCCAGGTCGCGACATAGTCGAGCTGGTAACCAATCGGGCGTCCCCGATCGTCGAGCGCCGGCAGGAAGCGGAGCCGCTGGCTGATCAACGGGCAGAGACCGGAATCTACATAGGGATCGCCGCTTGAACGCTGGATTCGACAGCTTGAGACGGCGCCGCTCGCGTCGAGGCGGAGCGACACCATCGCTCGCCCGGCCGGCATCCGCCCGGCCGCAAGCGCGCGATAGTCGCCGCGCGTGAGGTTACGGACGAGCCGCGCGGGCGTGTAGCGCGAATAGTCTCCCGTCCCGCCACCGCCGGTTCCGCTTCCCGAACCGCCTGCGCCCGTGCCGGTGCCAGCAAGCGCAGCACCGGAGTTCGACGACGTTCCGGTGCCAGCGACTTTGGCCGCCGGGATGGGCGACGGCACCGGAAGCTTAGGTTGCGGGGCGACGACGGGCGTTGGCTCAGCCTTCTTGGCTGCAGCGCCCTCCGGCTCTTTCGTCGCCTCGGGCTTGGGCGCAGGCTTCGGGGGCTGGACAGGAGGCGGCGGCGGAGGTTCGTTGATGGCGATGGTCGTCATCCGCTCGACGGCCTGCTGAACGTTCCTGACGTCGAGCCCCGACAACAGGATGATCGCGAGCACGACGTGGATGACGATGACGGCAGCGATCGCTGCTGCCCTGTCAGGCCGGTCTGCGGTTCCGCGATAACTGGACACGTTTGTGCTCCAGCGAACAAACGCGCGTAACGCCTGAAGGTTTAGCCTGAGGCGGCCTCGTCGCGGCTACGCTCGAGCCATTTCTCGAGCCACTTGATCGTATAATCGCCGGCGAGGAACTCAGGATCGCGAACCAGCTTCTGGTGGAGCGGGATCGTGGTCTTCATGCCCTCGACCACGAACTCCTCGAGTGCGCGCTTCAGGCGGCGGATGCACTCGTCGCGATCGCGGCCGTAGACGATGAGCTTGCCGATCATGCTGTCGTAGTAAGGCGGGACCTTATAGCCGGTGTAGAGACCGCTATCGACGCGGACGTGCATGCCGCCCGGCGCGACATAGTTTTTCACAAGGCCCGGGGAGGGCGCAAAGGTTTCGGGGTCCTCGGCGTTGATCCTGCACTCGATCGCGTGGCCGTGGAGCTCGACCTGATTCTGCGTGCAGGTCAGGCCCTCACCGCAGGCAACGCGGATCTGCTCGCGCACCAGGTCCATGTCGCTGATCATCTCGGTCACCGGATGCTCCACCTGGAGCCGGGTATTCATCTCGATGAAGTAGAACTCGCCGTTCTCGTAGAGGAATTCGATGGTGCCGGCGCCGCGATAGCCCATTTCGGCCATCGCCTTGCGCACGCGCTCTCCCATCGCCTCGCGCTCGACGCGGCTGATGACGGGAGAGGGGGCTTCCTCGAGCACCTTCTGGTGGCGGCGTTGAAGCGAGCAGTCGCGCTCGCCAAGGTGGATCGCCGCTCCGTTTCCGTCGCCGAACACCTGGAATTCGATGTGGCGCGGGTCGGCGAGATATTTCTCCATGTAGACGGTATCGTCGCCGAATGCCGCGCGGGCTTCCGACGCCGCCTGGCTCATCAGGCTTTCGAGCTGGTCTTCGGACGGCACGACCTTCATGCCGCGGCCGCCGCCGCCGGATGCCGCCTTGATCAGGACCGGATAGCCGATGTCGGCGGCAAGCCCCTTGGCCTGCGCGACACTGGTGATCGGTCCGTCCGAGCCGGGCACGAGCGGGAGGCCGAGCTTGGCCGCGGTGCGCTTCGCCTCGATCTTGTCGCCCATCGTCCGGATATGCTCGGGCTTGGGGCCGACCCAGATGATGTTGTGGCTCTCGACGATCTCCGCGAACTGGGCGTTCTCCGAGAGGAAGCCGTAGCCGGGGTGGATAGCGTCGGCGTGGACGATCTCGGCCGCGGAGATGATGTTCGGGATGTTGAGATAGGAATCGGTGGCCGCGGGCGGCCCGATGCAGACTGTTTCGTCCGCCAGGCGCACGTGCATCGCATCGGCGTCGGCGGTCGAATGGACGGCGACCGTCTTAATGCCCATCTCGTGACAGGCGCGGTGGATTCGGAGCGCGATCTCGCCGCGGTTGGCGATCAGCAGCTTTTGGATGGCCATCAGCCGATAATCACCAGCGGTTGATCAAACTCGACCGGCTGGCCATCGGCGATGATGATCTTCTTGATCACGCCACCCTCGGGCGCTGTGATCGGGTTCATCACCTTCATCGCCTCGACTATGAGCAGCGTATCCCCGGCTTTGACCGGAGTGCCGACCTCAATGAAGGGCTTCGCGCCGGGCTCGGCGGAGAGGTAGGCGGTGCCGACCATCGGCGACTTCACCGTATGGCCCGAGATTTCCTCGACCGCGGGACTGCCGACGTCTTCCTTGCCGTGCATCGGTGGTGCGGTAAGCGCCGGAGCCGCCACGGCAGGTGCGTGCGACGCGGCGCTAACGACCGGTGCGGGCTCGCGGCTGACCTTGATGCGCCGATCGCCGTCGGCGACCTCAATCTCGGTCAATTCGTTGTCGGAAAGAAGTGCGGCAAGTTCGCGCACCAGCTTGGTATCGATACGCATCGCGCTCTTGTCGCCGGAGCCGGTGGGGTCCTTCGGTTGAGCCATTTTTCTTCCTGTTGTCTGCTTGGCGCAGCGCTCTGCCCCACGATGCGCGTCTCGTCCACCCTGAACAGACTTGGCGCGGCTTGGCGCCGCTCCTATTGCCCGCCCCATGAGCGTGGACGGAAGCCTTGGAATCCGGGTCAACGGTGAGCATCGCCGAGTGCCTTCAGGCGTTAGCATCGCTGCGATGCTGAACGAAATCGGGGTCGATCCGGCCAAGGTTGCTGTCGAGCGGAACCTCGAGATCGTGCCGCGGTCGACGTTCGGCGAGGTGCCGGTCGAGGACGGCGACGATTATGAGATTGTGCATTTCGTTGGAGGCGGTTGAGTGACGGCGCAGCAGGACATCAAGGCGGACACCTGGAGCGTTGCCGGGCGCACGTTCACGTCGCGGCTGATCGTCGGCACGGGCAAGTACAAGAGCCTTGAGGAGAATGCCGCCGCAGTCGAGGCATCGGGCGCCGAGATCGTCACGGTCGCCGTGCGGCGGGTGAACATCTCCGATCCGAACCAGCCGCGACTGACCGATTTCATCGACCCGAAGAAGATCACTTACCTGCCGAACACGGCGGGCTGCTTCACCGCGGAGGACGCGATCCGGACGCTCAGGCTGGCGCGCGAGGCTGGCGGCTGGAACCTCGTCAAGCTCGAAGTGCTGGGGGAGGCGAAGACGCTCTACCCAGACATGCGCGAGACGCTGCGCGCCACTGAAGTCCTGGTGAAGGAGGGCTTCGAGCCGATGGTCTATTGCGTCGACGACCCAATCGCCGCGAAGCAGCTCGAGGAGGCGGGCGCGGTCGCGATCATGCCGCTGGGTGCGCCGATCGGCTCCGGCCTCGGCATCCAGAACCGCGTTACCATCCGCCTGATTGTCGAGGGAGCAGGGGTTCCGGTGCTCGTCGACGCAGGTGTCGGCACCGCGAGTGACGCAGCGCAGGCGATGGAACTCGGCTGCGACGGCGTGCTGATGAACACGGCGATCGCGGAGGCCAAGGACCCCGTCCTGATGGCGCGAGCGATGAAGGCCGCGGTCGAGTCCGGCCGTCTCGCCTACCTCGCCGGACGGATGCAGAAGCGCCGCTACGCGGATCCCAGCAGCCCGCTCGCGGGGCTTATTTAGTTGCGGTCACGATATGCGCCGACATCGGCGCCTCGAAGCCGTCAGGCCCCTGATATTCGCTGGCGGATTGCGTGAGGTTTTCGAAGACGTAGTCGAGCGCGGCCGGCCCATATTCCTCAAGCTCGATACCCATCGGCGAGCCATAGCAAAGGCCGCGCGCGGCATCCTCGGATGAAGGGCTCCGGCTAGTCAGGTTCACTGTCTCGATCTTGATGTCGCCAAATCCGGCTTCGCGAAGATCGCGTTCTATCCATTCCGGCTCGTGATAGCTGAACGGTCCTCGCACCATGAACTGCGGCGGATTGTCCGGAAATGCTTTACGCATGCTTTCATTGGCGAGGTGCGAAAGGAGGTTTCGTTCGATCCGGTCCCAAACGGCGAACAGATAGGCTCCGCTGTCCCGAAGCACGCGCCGCGCCTCGGCGTTTCCCTTGACCTTGTCCGGGTAGAACATGAGGCCGAACTGACAGACGACGAGATCGAAGCTGCCATCGTCGAAAGGAAGCTCGAGTGCGTCAGCCTGGAGGAACGCGACCTTTCGCGACGACACGCGGGTCTCTGCCACATCGAGCATCGCCTGGTTAAGGTCCGTCGCGACGATGTCGGCGTCGGGATGCGCCTTCGAAAGCGCAGCGGTGACAACCCCTGTGCCGGCCGCCGTTTCAAGGATCCGGCGGGGCTGCGTCGCCAGCGCGCGAGCAGATAGCTCCTCTGCGTAAGGGCGGAACAGCAACGGCACCATGTAACGCTCGTAATTGGCCGGGACCGATCCTGAGAACCTGACGTCTACGCTGGCCATTGGAACGTCTCCCCCATGGGGCCGGTTTACGGATAAGGCCGGATCCATGACAGACTTCGCATTCGAGCGCGAGGCGATGGTCGAGCGACAGCTGCGGCTCCGCGGAATTCACGAGCCGGAGATCCTCGACGCGTTCCGCGCAGTGCCGCGGGAGGCGTTCGTCAGCCCGGCCTACGCGCATATCGCTTATGGCGACCATCCGCTGCCCATCGAGGCGCAGCAAACAATCTCGCAGCCGTACATCGTCGGGCTGATGATCCAGGCAGCCGCGATAAAGCGGGGCGACACCGTGCTCGAAGTGGGTTCCGGCTCCGGCTACGCGGCGGCTGTCATCAGTCGAATTGCCGCCAAGGTGGTCGGGATCGAGCGGCAGCACGACTTGGCCGAAGTCTCACGCGAGCGGCTGGCGCGGCTTGGCTACGACAATGTCGAGATCGTCGAGGGGGACGGGACCATAGGATCGCCCGAGAGAGCGCCCTACGATGCAATTCTCGCGGCGGCGAGCGGCAGCCATGTGCCACAATCGCTGCTCGGCCAGCTGAAGACAGGCGGGATGCTGGTGATGCCGTTGGGTGGGCCCGGTTCGGTGCAGAGGCTCGTCAGGGTCCCGAAGAGCGCCGACGGCTCGCTCCGAAACGAGGACCTCGGAGCAGTCCGTTTCGTCCCCCTGATCGGCGAACAAGGGTGGAGGGACGAGTAGCTGGGTCCATCCGTTTCGGTTGGGAGGGTAGGGAAGAATCCATCTTTTCAGGGCCTTCTCCTACGGTGTGCGGGAGGAGGTACGAGTTGCGTTTCATCGACGACGATTTGTCACCCGTGATCGGGCCACTGCAGCTTGCAGCGGCGGCGGTGCCCAACCAGCGCATCGCGGACCTGATCGGGCGATTGAACTCGCTGCGGCGGGCTAGCCCAGCTTCTTTTCGAACCAGTGGTGGGCGTAAAGCTCGTCGTTGAAGGGCGGTACTTCGGCGTAGCCTGAGGCACGATACAGCGCCTGCGCCTCCGTCAGGGTCTTCTCGGTCTCCAGCCGAACTTTGCCGTATCCGGCATTCCGCGCTCGCTCTTCAAGCTCGTGGAGCAGGCCCTTGCCGAGGCCCAGCCCGCGCGCTTCCGGCGCGACCCACATGCGTTTGAGATACGCAACGCCGGGCCCGTCGCGCTTGAAGCCGCCGCAGCCGATCGAGGCGCCGTCGCGACGCACGACGAGGAAGGTGCCGTCAGGCGGCGCGAAGTCGTCGAGCGTCGGAGCGGAGCTTTGGCCTGGATCGAAGCCATCCGCGAACCGCTCGGCGATCTCTGCATAATATCGGTCGAGGCATTGCCGGGCTTCGGCGCTGTCCGGATGGACCTCGACGAACGCGGCCGCGGCCACATCAGGCCTTCGCTTTCTCGCGCAGCTTGGTGATTGTCGTGGCGTTGCTGATCTGCTCGACGTCGGTCTTGCAGTGAAGGAGCCGGATGCCCTTCTCCTTCATCGCCTTGTCGAGCGCCGGGGCGAAATCCGCGGTCGCTTCGACCGTCTCCGCCCAGCCACCATAGGCGCGGGCGAGCGCGGCGAAGTCGGGATTCCTGAGCTCGGTCGCGCTGATCCGCTCCGGGTACTCGCGCTCCTGGTGCATCCTGATGGTGCCGTAGGAGCCATTGTCGACCAGGATCACCAGAAGGTCGACGCCGTATTGCGCAGCCGTTGCAAGCTCCTGCCCGTTCATCAGAAAGTCGCCGTCGCCGGCGATCGCGACCACGGGCCGATCCTTGAAGCGAAGCGCAGCCGCAACCGCAGCAGGGACGCCGTAGCCCATGGTGCCGGACGTCGGTGCGAGCTGCGTCGGCATCGCGCCGTAGCGCCAGTAACGATGCCACCAGCCCGAGAAATTGCCGGCCCCGTTGCAGATTATGCTGTTCTCGGGGAGCCTCTCACGCATCGCCGCTACACAGGGGCCGAGGTCGAGTTTCACGCCGGCACGCGGGTTCGGCTCGCTCCATTCCAGCCATTCCTTGTGAGCCTCCTCGCCGCAGGAGAAGCGGACCAGGTCGGGATCGATCCACCCGTCGATCAGCTCGGCGAACTCGCCCATGTCCGCGCAGATCGGCAGGTCCACCTGATAGACGCGGCCTAGCTCGTTCGGGTCTGGGTGTACGTGGACAAGCGTCTGGCCCGGATGGTCGGGAGTGATCAGCGTGTAACCGTCAGTCGTCGCCTCGCCGAGGCGCGGTCCAACGGCGATGATGAGGTCCGCATCACGGATGCGCTGCTGCAGCTTCGGATTGGGGCCATAACCGAGCTGGCCGGCGTAGACCTGGCAGGTGTTGCAGATCGCATCCTGGCGCCGGAAGGCGGCAGCAACCGGGATGCCGTAGCGGAAGGCGAAGTTCGCGAAATGATGGGAGGCGCGCGGGCTCCAGTCTGCACCACCGACGATCGCGACGGGATTGGTAGCGTCTTTCAGCAGCTCGAAAAGCGCCTGGACCGCGCCCGGATCGGGCGCTTCGGCGACAGGTGCAATGCACGGCCGGTCAACCGCATTGACCTCATCGCGGAGCATGTCCTCGGGCAGCGCCAGCACGACGGGCCCTGGACGCCCGGCGGTGGCGACGCGGTAGGCGCGCGCGACATATTCGGGGATGCGCCGCGCATCCTCGATCCGTGCAGCCCATTTGGCGATGGGCGTGAAGAAGGCGGGGAAGTCGACCTCCTGAAAACCCTCGCGGTCGCGGTCGCCGCGCGCGACGTCGCCGATGAACAGGATCATCGGGGTCGAGTCCTGGAACGCGACATGGACCCCGGCACTCGCATTGGTAGCGCCGGGCCCGCGGGTGACGAAGGCGACGCCGGGGCGGCCCGTCATCTTGCCGTCGGCATCGGCCATGTAGGCGACGCCGCCCTCCTGCCGGCAAATGACCGTGTCGATTTCCGCCATATCGTGGAGCGCATCGAGGACGGCGAGGAAGCTCTCGCCCGGCACGGTGAAGATGCGGTCGCAGCCCTGGATCCTGAGCTGGTCGACGAGGATGCGGCCCCCGGTGCGTAACGTCATGGGCTCGCGCTCTAGCGGGGCCGCCGGAAGCCGTCACCCCTGACGGGTGGCCGAACGGCTGATCCATGATAATCAATGCCGATGGTCCCGCACCTGTTCGTGATCGACGACTTTCTGCGCAACGCCGAGCAGGTGCGTGCCGAGGCGCTCAAGCTGAATTACAAGGTGACCGGCCGCTTCCCTGGCCTGAATTCGGTCGAGAAGATCAACATCGAGGGACTCGACCAGGTGATTTCGGCGCTGGTGCGCGAACCGGTGCATGCGCCGTGGACGAGGGACTTCTCGCACGGCAGCTGCCGGCTTGCACTGGCCAAGGACGACCGCCCGGGGCGCATCCACATCGACCAGAGCCACTGGTCGGGGATCCTCTACCTAACCCGCGACGAGGATTGCCGCGGCGGCACCCAATTCTTCCGCCACAAGCGCACCATGACCGACCGGGTCCCGATGGACTTCGAAAGCCTGAAGCGCATCGGTTACTCGTCGTATGAAGAGATGCAGCACGACATCCTCGACAAGGATGCGCTCGATCATAAACATTGGGAGCACACGATGACGGTGCCAATGCGGTTCAATCGGCTGGTGCTGCTGCAGCCGTCCTACTGGCACACGTCCGGGGAATCGTTCGGCGACAGCGTCGAGAACGGGCGGCTCGTCTACTTGATGTTCTTCATGCGCGGGCAGCAGGGCGGCCAGGCGCAGCCGGCGACCTGATTCAAGCGACCCTCGGTCAATCCGGTTCGTGCCGCGGCCGCGCATTATGCTCCGCATGATCGATCTCGAGCGCCTGATCATCGAATTCGCCGGCCATTGTCGTGAGGATCAATCGAATGCGTTCGTCGACCTGGCTGTTTGCTAGATGGCGGCAATGCTCGGCGTGCTGCCGAAGCTGCTGTGGAGTGCGGTCCACCGGTGAGAAGACTCACCTATGTTAGCTTCGTTCCGGTGAACTCAAATAAAGGCGGGTATTGGCTGCGCTGGTGGCGCCGGCGCCACAACCCAGATCAAGCCTGATGGATCGCCTTGACGACCTGGTAGCTCTCGAGCCCTTCCTTGCCGCCCTCGGAGCCGAAGCCTGAGTCCTTGACCCCTCCGAACGGCGTATCGGCGCCGCTGATCGCGAAGGTGTTGATGCCAACCATTCCGCTTTCGACGAGGTCGCCGATCAGGTTCGCGCGGCGGCCATTCTCGGTGAAGGCGAAGGCCGCGAGGCCGTAGGGCAGGCGGTTGGCCTGCTCGATCACCTCCTCGAACGTATCGAACGGCCGGCTGACGGCGACAGGACCGAACGGCTCCTCGTTCATGATCTCGGCCTCGTTGGGCACGTCGGCGAGAAGAGTCGGCTGGAAGAAGTAGCCCTTATCGCCGCGCTCGCCGCCGGCGAGCACGCGCGCGCCCTTCGCAGCGGCATCCTGCACCAGCCGCTCGATCGCTTCCGGGCGGCGCTGGTTGGCGAGCGGGCCCATCTTCACGCCGTCGTCGAGGCCGTTGCCGACCTTCACCTTTTGGGTGCGCTCGGCAAAGCCCTTCACGAAGGCGTCGTAGATGCCGCGCTGGACGTAGAAGCGGGTCGGGGAGACGCAGACCTGGCCGGCGTTCCGGAACTTCTGAGGCACAACCATGTCGAGCGTCTTCTCGAGGTTGCAATCGTCGAAGATCAGTACGGGTGCGTGGCCACCGAGCTCCATCGTCACGCGGGTCATGCTGTCGGCGCAGAGGCGCATCAGATGCTTGCCGACATTGGTCGAGCCCGTGAAGCTGACCTTGCGGATCACCCGGCTGGCGATGAGCGTCTTGCTGATCAGGTCCGCGTCGCCATGGATGAGCTGGGCAACGCCGGCGGGAATGCCGGCATCGGCAAGCGCCTTGAACAATTCGGTGGCGACACCCGGCGTCTCATGCGGCGGTCGCGAGATGACGGTGCAGCCGGCGGCGAGCGCAGCGCTCACCTTCTTGGCGAGCAGGTAGATCGGGAAGTTCCACGGCGTGAAGGTCGCTGTCGGTCCGACCGGCTGGCGGATCACGCGGCTGAGCTGGCCGGCGGGACGGACGAGCGTCCGGCCATAGTCGCGCTTCGCATCCTCGGCATACCAGTCGAACAGCTGGGCGGATGCGAGGACTTCGAGTTTCGCCTCACCGACCGGCTTTCCCTGCTCCTGCGTCATCGTCCGGGCGATCACGTCGGCGCGCTCGCGCATCAGCTGCGCCGTCTTGTGCAGGATGGCGCCGCGCTTCTCGACGTCGGTCCCGCGCCATTCGGGCCAGGCACGTGCTGAGGCCGCGAGAGCTTCCTCCAGGTCTGCTGGGCTCGCGTATGGCACTTCGGCGATCGGGCTCGCGTCAGCGGGATTGAGAACGGTGTGTCCGGCATCAGCCGATTTCCACACGCCGTCGATGAAGAGCTTGAGGTCGGTTTCGTATCCCATGGGCGCCAGATAGGCGCGCCTTGAAGCGCTATCAACGTCACGCTACCGCTACTGACAAAGGAGAAAGCAAGCGATGACCAAGCAGGATCTCGTCGAGCGAATGCAGCAGGGGCAGGCCTGGATCCCCGGCAAGCGCGTGAAGATCGACTTTGGCGGAAGCGAAGGCGCGGTGATGCTCGACGGCGCGGCCCAGCAGATCACCGAGGAGGACGGCGCTGCGGACACGACAATCAAGGTGGGCTGGGACGACTGGCAGCAGATGGCGGCCGGGCAGCTCGACGGCATGACGGCCTTCATGATGGGCAAGCTCAAGGTCGAGGGCGACATGTCGAACGCGATGCAGCTGCAGAGCGTGTTCGCGAAGCTGAGAGGCTAGGCGCGGGGCACCAGCTCGTTGAACTCGAGCACATTGCCGTCGGGATCGCGGAAGAAGCAGGTGAAGCGCCGCCCCCAGTCATGCGGGCCCTCGGTGATCTCAATGCCTTCGGCGCTAGCGAAGTCGAGCAGCGCCTGAAGCGAATCCACGATGAATGCCGCGTGGGTGTAGCCGGGCCATTTGGTCGGCTCGTCCAGCAGGATGTTGTGCGCGCCTTCGCGCGGAACGCCGTTGCAGATCAGGTTGATGCGGGTGCCGTCGGGCGCAAGCATCTCAGCGCCGTTGTCGGAGGAATATTCCGGATCGAGCCGGAAGCCGAGCTTCTCGTAGAAGCGAAGCGCGCGATCGCGGTCGCTGACGCGAATGCCGACATGATCGTAGCCCTGGATGCGCATCACGGAGCAATGACCTGATCAGCGAGCCCGTGACAGTCGGAGTTGTTCAACCGACAGTTGAAGGAAGCTCATCAATAGGCCAAACCAAAGGTATGGCCATCCGACCGCCCTCACTGCGCTCGATCGCCGCCTTTGAAGCGGCGGCTCGTCATGCAAGCTTCAGCCGCGCCGCCGACGAACTGAACCTGACACCAGGCGCGATCAGCCATGCGATCCGCGCGCTGGAGGAGCGCTTGGGCCAGCAGCTCTTCCTGCGCACCGGCAGGGCCGTGAAACTTACCCCGGCGGGGCAGACACTGGCGGCGCGGGTGCGGCTTAGCCTGGGCCTCCTGACCGACGCATTCGAGGCCGTGCCCTGGCGCTCGCGCGACCGCCTGATCGTCTCGACGACCTATTCGATTGGGCAGAAGATCCTGGCACCAATCCTGACCGAGCTGCAGGACGCTTGCGGTGGCGCGCGTCTCGACATCCGGTGCACCGACGCCCTGGCGGATTTCGAAGATGGAGTGGACCTTGCGATCCGTTTCGGACCCGGCGGTTGGCGAGGCGTCGAGAGCCGGAAGCTGGGCACCGAAGAGTTGTTTCCGGTCGTCGGCGGGAACTACGGGCGCGCACTGCCGGAAACGCAGGCGGACCTCGCAAGCCATCTGCTTATCCACCATCCCGAGAGCGGATGGCGCCTGTGGCTCGACCCAGCGGAGCCTGATCCGACTACCTCGGCCGGAGCCCTTTACGTCGACAGTGCGCTGATGGTGCTCGACGCCGCAGCGTCGGGCGTCGGAATAGGGCTCGCTCGGGGTCGTCTCGCGGCCGCGGACCTCGCCTGCGGCCGGCTGGTCCGAATCCTCGAGCGGGCTGCTCCTGCCGAATACGGCTATTGGGCAGTGTGGAACGGCAGTTCGCCCAAAGTACCGCTCATTACCGCCTTCGTTGAGCGTGTAAGCGGCGTCTTCTCGAGTGAATTTCCTTCAACTGAGGGTTGAGGCTTACTTGCTGGCGCGTCGCGCGCGCGTGCGGCAGTCCCGCAGGATGTCGAAGCCGCTGAAGCTCTATTATTCGCCGGGCGCTTGTTCGCTGGTGCCGCACGTCGCGCTGGAGGAAGCCGGTGCTACCTTCGAAGCCTTGCGCATCCCAATCGCCGAGGGCGGCCATCTCACGCCTGAGTATCTCGCTGTGAACCCGCACGCGCGGCTGCCGGCGCTCGGAACCGATCGCGGTGTCATCACCGAGAATATCGCGGTGCTGAACTTCCTCGCCGACAAGTTCGGCGCGGAGGGCTCGGTACCGCACGGCGACCCGTACGCCGCCGCCCGCTGCAACGAGCTGCTCGGCTGGTTCGGCTCCAGCGTTCACATCGCCTTTGCCCAGGTGTGGCGCGGAATCCGCTTCACCGAGGACCAGGCGCTGTGGCCGGCCCTCGAAAAAGGCGGCCGCAAAGTGCTTGCGCGGCAGTTCGATGAGATCGACTCGCTGTCCGTCGAAGAGTGGCTGGTGCCTGGGCACTTTACTGCGGCAGACATCTACGCGCTGACGTTCCTGCGCTGGGCGCGGCGAATCGGGTTCGACATCGGGCGCTATCCAAACTGGGTCGCGCTGGTGGAACGTGTGCTCGACCGTCCGGCGGTAGCCATTGCGCTCCAGCGCGAGGGACTTGGCGGCGACGAGTTTCGGCCGGCGGAAATGGCGGCGCTCGTCGCGAGCTGACCTTACGAGAGGGGGCCGGTCGTGACAGCAATCATCATTCTTGCCGCAGCCGCGGCAGCACAATCTCCCAGTCCCGCAGCACCGTGCGCCGACACCGAGCATCACCAGTTCGATTTCTGGGCCGGACGCTGGGATGTCTACAACCGCGCCGGGAAGCTCGTCGCGCACAGCCTGATCGAGCCGGTTTATGGCTGCGGGATCCGCGAAAACTGGATGCCGCTCAATGATCAGCCCGGCGGCTCGCTCAGCATCTACGTTCCCGAAGAGAAGCACTGGGAGCAATTCTGGATCGACTCCTCGGGCTCGCGAGCAGTCTTCAACGGCGGCTGGAATGGCTCGGCGATGGTGATCCAGGGCAAATGGGGCGGGCCAATCGTCCGGATGAGCTACAGCAAAAACGCCGACGGTTCGGTCCGTCAGTTCGGCGAGCAGTCAACCGATGACGGCAAGAGCTGGAAGCCAGCGTTCGACTTCACCTATCGCCCCGCAAAGGCTGGTAGCTAATGCTCCTGGAGCTGGCGGCGGCAGTCGCACTCCAGCCGGCGTCTGGCGCACCCTGTCGTGCGACGGAGGTATCGCGGAACCTCGATTTCTGGGTCGGCGACTGGGACGTCTACGTCGGGAAAGATTTCGCTGGCCGCGATACGGTCCAACGCATCCTCGATGGCTGCGGCGTAACGGAGCAATGGGATGGCGGCGCCGGTGACCAGGGCATGAGCCTGTTCGCCTATGACGCGCGCAAGGACCTGTGGATGCAGACCTGGGTCACCAGCAACAGCGCTCAGCCTGGTGGGATCAAGGTCAAGGTGCTTCGCGCGCATGCGCCGGGCACCACGACCTTCCAGGGCGAGGTCGAGGGCAAGAGCGGCGCTGTCTATTACGACCGCACTATCCTGACCTCATTCCCGGGCGGGCGCGTCCACCAGGAAATCCAGGTGTCGCACGACGGCGTCACGTGGCGCATGGGCTTCGACGCAATCTATGTTCCGCATGGGGAGAAGTTGTGAAGCGGATAGCACTCTTACTGGCTGCGGCCGCTACGCCCGCTGCTTCTCAGCCCGCTACAACGCTCGATGCGAAGGCGGCGCAGGCGATCGTCGCAGGTTGCGCGGCTCACGCGACGTCCAAGATGCAAAGCGAGGCCATCGCCGTGGTCGACAACGGTGGGCATTTGATCGCCGCGCTGAGGATGGACGGCAACGGCAGCGGCATCTTCGACTTCGCCTTGGCAAAGGCCGAAGCGGCAGCCGCCTGGGGCTTCTCGACCGCGCAGATGGCCGAAAGCGCTAAAGGAACGCCTGGCTTCGCCAACGCCCCTCACGTCGTCACGGTGGCGGGCGGCGTACCCGTGTTCAGTGCGGACGGCAGGGCTCGGATCGGCGCGGTCGGCGTATCGGGCGAAGCGCCCGCTGACGATGCCGCGTGCGCAGAGGCAGGCATCAAAGCGGCGGGACTAAGGTCCAGCCGTTCTTGACCGCCGCCAGCCTCAGCGGCAGAGGCGCGGCATGCAGAAAATCTATCCCAATGCGGAAGCGGCGCTCGAAGGCTTGCTGTTCGACGGCATGACCATCGCGGCGGGCGGTTTCGGGCTGTGCGGAGTCCCCGAGCGGCTGATCGACGCGATCCAGGCGAACGGGGTCAAGGACCTCACCATCGCCTCGAACAACGCGGGCATCGACAATGAGGGGCTCGGCAAGCTGCTTCGCACCCGGCAGGTGAAAAAGATGATCTCGTCGTACGTCGGCGAGAACAAGGAGTTCGAGCGGCAATTTCTCGCCGGAGAGCTCGAGGTCGAGTTCACCCCCCAGGGCACGCTCGCGGAGCGGATGCGCGCGGGTGGGGCCGGTATCCCCGGCTTCTACACCAAGACGGGCGTCGGCACCCAGGTCGCGGAGGGCAAGGAGCACAAGGAGTTCGACGGTGAGACCTACGTGCTCGAACGGGGCATCGTTGCTGACCTCAGCGTCATCAAGGGCTGGAAGGCCGACGAGAGCGGCAATCTCATGTTTCGCAAGACCGCGCGCAACTTCAACCTGCCTGCTGCCACGTGCGGGAAGGTCTGCATCGCGGAGGTCGAGGAGATCGTTCCGGTCGGAAGCCTCGACCCCGACTGCATCCACTTGCCGTCGATCTATGTGAACCGGCTGATCCTCGGCGCGCCCTACGACAAGAAGATCGAGTTCCGGACGGTCCGCGAAAGGGAGGCAGCGTGATGGCGACGCAAGTCGAGACCAAAGGCTGGACCCGCAACGAGATGGCGGCGCGTGCTGCGAAGGAGCTTCGCGACGGCTTCTACGTCAACCTCGGCATCGGCATCCCGACGCTGGTGGCCAACCATGTGCCGCAGGGCATGACCGTGACCCTGCAGAGCGAGAACGGAATGCTCGGCATTGGGCCGTTCCCCTATGATGACGAGGTCGACCCCGACCTGATCAACGCCGGCAAGCAGACGATCAGCCAGCTTCCGCAGTCGAGCTTTTTCGACAGCGCCCAGAGCTTTGCGATGATCCGCGGCGGGCACATCGACCTTGCGGTGCTGGGCGGCATGGAGGTCAGCGAGAGAGGCGACCTCGCCAACTGGATGGTGCCGGGCAAGATGATCAAGGGGATGGGCGGGGCGATGGACCTCGTGGCCGGGGTCAAGAAGATCATCGTGGTGATGGAGCATGTGTCGAAGGACGGAAGCGCCAAGTTCATCCCCGAATGCACGCTTCCGCTGACCGGCAAGAACGTCGTCGACATGATCATCACCGACCTCGCGGTGTTCCAGCGTCCGGACCATTCGAGCCCCTTCAAGCTGATCGAGCTGGCGCCCGGCGTTACGCGCGAGGAAGTGCGCGAGAAGACGACGGCGAATTACGCCGGGTGAAGGCGCTACTCTCCCACGAACCCGGCGGGCCGGAGACTCTTCGGCTCGAAGAGGTGGCGGAGCCGGTGGCCGGGCCCGGAGAGTTGCTCGTGCGGGTTCGGGCCTGCTCGATGAACTTCCCCGATGTGCTGATCATCGAGGACAAGTACCAGCTGAAGCCCCAGCGGCCGTTCGCGCCGGGTGGCGAGATAGCCGGCGAGGTCATCGCGACGGGCGAGGACGTTAGCGGCTGGCAGCCCGGAGACCGCATCATCGCGGCGCTGGGCTTCGGCGGCCTGGCGGAGCAGGTCATCTTTCCTGCGAGCCGCGCGATCCCGCTGCCGGCCGAGCGCAGCTTCGAGGATGGCTCGGCGCTGCTGATGACCTATGCGACTGCGATCCACGCTCTGGTCGACCGCGGCAGGCTAGGGGCGGAGCAGACGCTACTCGTTCTCGGCGCTGCCGGTGGCGTCGGCATCGCCGCGGTCGAGATCGGCAAGGCGCTCGGAGCGCGGGTGATCGCGGCTGTATCGTCCGAGGAAAAGGCCGATGTGGCGCTGCAAGCGGGCGCGGACTCCGCTGTGATCTATCCCACTGGCCAGGCAGATCCGAAGGCGCTGTCGCAGCTGTTCAAGGATGCGGTCGGTCCGGCCGGTGCTGACGTGATCCTCGACCCGGTGGGTGGCCAATATACGGAGCCGGCTCTGCGCTCGATCGCGTGGGAAGGACGGTTCCTGGTCGTCGGCTTCCCGGCCGGGATCGCGAGGCTTCCGCTTAACCTGACCCTGCTCAAGAGCTGCGACGTTTGCGGGGTTTTCTGGGGCGCATTTGCTGCGCGTGACCCGAAGGCAAACGCCGCCCATGTCGAGCAGCTGTTCCGCTGGTGGGGCGAGGGCAAGATCGCGCCAAAGATCAGTGCGACCTATCCGCTCGAACGGGCGGGCGAGGCGATCGTCGCATTGCGCGACCGAAAGGCCGTGGGCAAGCTGGTGGTGACGCTTTGAGCCTTGCCGACTGGCGCGCCAGCCGAGCCGCGCGAACTGCATTCTGGGCAGCGGCTGTTTTCTCCTTCGTGATGGCGATTTTGCCGCACCCGCCGCAAGTGCCCGGCGAACCGAACGACAAGGTCGAGCATATGATCGCCTTCGCGACGCTCGCGGCGCTTGGCAGTCTTGCTTATCCGCGGATGGCGCTGCTTCGCCTGCTTGCGGCGCTGTCGCTGTTCGGCGCGCTGATCGAAGTCGTCCAGGCGATCCCGGCGCTGCAGCGGGACAGCGACGTCAAGGACTGGATCGCCGACACGGTCGCCGTGGCAGTGGTTCTCACGCTCGTCTGGTTAAGGCGGCGCTCGGCTAGCGCCTGACCCACAACCGCTGGAGCCATCCGGTCACGATTGCCGCCAGCTGTATGCGGTGATCCGAATAGGGATGGTCCGTGGCCAATTCGATTGCTGTGAGATGCAGGTTGCCGGCAGCGCGCAAGGCCGCCGACGTCGCCCTGTTTTCTCCAGCGCCGCCATACTTCGCGGTGATGGTCAGGATGGGAAGCTTGGCGAGCCGCGGGGCATTGGCCGGCAAGTCCCACTGAACACGCTTTGCAATGACCTCATCGGCGATGCTTTCCGGCGTCGCACCGTGAAGCGCGTTGCCGAAGTCATCGAAACCGCGGACCATCTCGTCCCGGTTGACGGCGCCCTTGCTTGTTCCTCCGGCAATATTCCACGCGTCGAGTAGGATGAGGCCATCGAGGCCGGTCGCTCCCGCCGCTGCCATGAAGGCGGTGGCGCCGCCCATCGAGTGGCCTGCGAGAACGATGTGCCTGGGATCAATGCCGAGCTTGGCGGCTTCCGGCGAGCGGGCGAATGCTAGCGCGGCGACTGCGTCCTCCATCGCGTTGCTGATCGAGAAGTCGCCCGGCGAGCCCCAGGCGCCGCGGTAGGTGAAGGTCAGCACATCCCAGCCGCAGCGGCGGATCGCCTGCGCAAGGTCGAGGTTGCGCTCGTTGCCGGGCAGGCCGTGCATCATGATGACGGTCGGGTGCGGTCCTGCCCCTGCCCCGGCAAACAGCACCGCGTTCAACCCGACACCGCCGGAGGGGATCAGAAGCTGCTGGTTGTGCGTCGGATGAGCCATGTTGCGTGGTGGGTCGACTGCCGAACAAGGGGCTGCAGCAGCGGCTGCCGCTGGCAGCAAGAGCAACGCCGACAAAGCCGCGATTGTCTTCAGGATCATTTGATGCCCCTCCCAACTCGGCTTCAGCAGTAGCGATTTGGGCGCATCCCTGTCCATCGCCGCTGGACGCGGCTCCCCTGCGATCCTATCTCGCCGGCGAAACCAGCGTGGGGAACACATGACACAGTTCGACGACCGCGAACGCGCATTCGAAGCGAAATTCGCCCGGGACGAAGAGATGCAGTTTCGCGTCATCGCGCGCCGCAACCGGCTGCTCGGCGAATGGGCCGCGCGGCAGATGGGCCTGACCCAGGCCGAGGCGGAGGCTTACGCGAAGGACGTCGTCCACGCGGATTTCGAGGAAGCGGGCGAGCATGACGTGATCCGCAAAGTGCTTGGCGACCTGACGGCCGCCGGCATCGACTGCGACGAGGAGCAGGTCACTGCCGCGCTCCGCAACAAGGAGATCGATGCGCGGCGCCAGATCATCGAGGCTTCGAACCAGTAATGCCGATGGCCGCCAGCGAGATCGAGCAGCTGATCAAGGCGTCGATACCCGACGCCGAGGTGACGATCCGCGACCTCGCCGGCGACGGCGATCATTATGCGGCGCGCGTGGTCAGCCGCACCTTTGAAGGACTGAACCGCATCAAGCAGCACCAGGCTGTCTATGCGGCGCTCGGGGGGCGAGTAGGGGGAGAGCTTCACGCACTGCAGCTCGAAACCGCGGTGCCGAACGGAGAATGACAAGTGAGTGACGCCCAGAACCGCATCGACGAGCTCGTGAAGAGCAACGACGTCGTCCTCTTCATGAAGGGTACGGCCCTGTTCCCGCAGTGCGGCTTTTCCAGCCGTGCAATCGCGATCCTCGACCGCCTTGGGGCGACCTATGAGACCGTGGACGTGCTCCAGGACCCGGAGGTCCGCCAGGGCATTAAGGAATATTCGGACTGGCCGACGATCCCGCAGCTCTATGTGAAGGGCGAATTCGTTGGCGGCTCGGACATCATGATGGAAATGTTCGAGAGCGGCGAGCTGCAGCAGCTGGTCGGCGCCGAAGCCTGAAAATGGAAAGGGCGGCGCAGCTGGACCAGAGAACCGCTGCACCGCCCCTTCGTGGCGTGGAACCAAGTGGACGGCTATAAGTGTAGCAATCGGCGTGCCAAATTAAATAAGTGGCAGTTTTCTGCCGTTTTCTCTTAGGCACAGGAAAAGGCGAACGGCGCTTGCGTAAAATTTTCCGACATATTGCACCGCCGGACAGGACCGACGGCACTTTGTCGTCGGCCTCGTGTTGGGGCAGCCGGTGAGCCGGCACGATCCCGATCTCGCGCGTCCCAGCGGACCGCGACTGTTCTGCGACCTGACCCAGAGCTGGTCGGAGGTCGGCGGTGGGGTTCGCACTTATCTGCTGCATAAGCGGCGCCACATCCTTGAGTCCACGCCGCACAGCCACCTCGCGATCATCCCGGGCGCGTCCGATGCGGTGATCGAGGAAGACCGCGCGATCACGGTCACGATCGCCTCTCCGCACGTCCCCGGCAGCCCCAATTATCGCCTGCTGCTGCGAAACGGTGCGGTTCGGGACGCGCTGGAGCGGTTCCGGCCCGACCTCATCGAGTGTCAGGACGCCTACAACCTGCCGTGGACGGCGCTGGCCTATCGGCGGCGGCATCCGGAGACGGCACTGATCGCGGCCTATATGACAGATTTCCCGACGGTCTATGTCGAGCGACCGCTGTCGCGCTTACTTACGAAGCCGGTTGCAAGCGCACTCGGGCGGGTCTGCTATGCCTATTGCCGGGCGCTCTATCGACGCTTCGATTCTGTTTATGCGCTGAGCGAGAACGGTGGCGCGGCGAAGCTTCGTTCGCTGGGCATCGATCCGGTCGAGGTGGTGCCGCTAGGCGTCGAGGTCGGTGAATTCGGTCCGACCTGCCGCGACGAGCGCCTGCGTGCTAGGCTCGGCCTGAAGGACGATCAGCCGCTCCTAATTTATGTCGGCCGGCTCGACGGCGAAAAGAAGCCGGATGTGGTGGTCGACGCGTTCCGCCGGCTGCCGCGCGAGCTGGGCGCGAAGCTGGCCTTGCTTGGCGAAGGACCGCTGAAGGCCGAGATTGCCGCAATCGGCGACGATCGCATCATCATGCCGGGCTATGTTCGCAACCGCGCCGAGCTAGCGCGTTGGCTGGCGAGCGCGGACATCTACGTCTCCGGGATGGCCGACGAGACCTTCGGGATCTCAATCATCGAGGCACAGGCGTCGGGGCTGCCGGTCGTCGGCGTCGGTGCCGGGGCGATGCTCGACCGAGTCACCGATGCGATGGGCCGGCTTGGCCCCGTCGGAGATTCCGAGACGATGGCCGCCAACATCCTCTCCGCCTGGGGCGCAGACCACGATGCGATGCGCGAGGCCGCGCGCCAGCACGCGCTGCAGTTCAGCTGGGACAGAAGCATGGAGACGCTGTTCGGGCAGGTCTACCCGGTGGCGTTCGAGCGCCAGCGTGAGCGGCAGCTGCGGCTGGCTGGCCAGCCGGCGCTGGCCGCCTGAGCGGTTCAACGGGTATTCACGAGCGGGGCGGAAAATGACCGGAATGCGGCGAGTGGCCTTGTTCGTTCTGGCGTCGATGATGTTTGCTCCGGTTGCCGCGACGCCGCGCAAGGCGTCTCCCAAGGCGACGCCGAAGCTTGCGGCTACCGAAGATAAGCTCATCCAGAGCTGCGATGCCCATAAATTCGAAACCGTCGTGGACCTCCTGGTCGACGGCCAGCCCAAGAAGTCCAAGGTCAAGCTCTGCGGCGTCGAAGGGCAGAGCAACGCCGATTGGATCGGCACGCTCAAGGACGCGATCCGGAAGCTCGAGGCGAACAAGGAGATGCCCGCAGCGCAACGCGACCAGATCGTGAGCGCGATCCGGGCGGAGATTGGGCGGCTGAGCATCGTCGCAACGCCGGTGCCGCCACCGAAGCGTGAAGCGACCGAGCAACCTGCATCGCCGCTGTCCCGCGATTATGCAGCGCTGCCGCCCATGCCGCTCCCGGTGCCTGCGCCGCCATCCATAGAACGTCCTCCTGCAACGCCGGTGCAGCCTTCGGCGATCGAACCGGCGCCCTCGCCAGTTCCCGTCGCACTGCCGGCTCCTGCTTCAGCTCCCGTCGTCGTGCTGCCTAAGCTGAGCTTCGCCTGCTACACGCCCGGCGATATTGGCGGCGAGGCGCCGTGCGCCGGTTTCGAGCATGACACGCTGGTGACCGTGCAATCGAAGGGCAATGTCCCCGGCGGTGCCGCGCTTCACTTCATTCGCAATGGCGAGGATCGCGCCGACGTTGACCTGGCGCCGCTTTCCCATGGCGGGTCGATGCGCGTGGCCCTTCCGCCCGACGTCTGCGCCGGCTTTGGTGCTGGCCGCATGGAGCTGCAGGTGGTCGTGAATGGGTCACGGGCGAGGTCGGAAGGTCCGTTCCCGCTTCGCTGCTACTAACTCGACTTCGTACCGTACGGGCGGCAAGGAAGCGGCGTGGACGCCCCTTACGCGAAACTCGAGGAGCTTGAGCCGGGCATTGCCCGCGTGCTGGCGCATAACCCGTCGGCTTTCACCTATTACGGCACGCAGACCTATCTCATCGGGACTAGACAGCTCGCGGTGATCGATCCGGGCCCGGACTTGCCGGAGCATATCGACGCGCTGGAGGTGGCGATCGGCGGCCGCGACGTCGTCGCGATCATGTGCACCCACACCCACCGCGACCACAGTCCGGCTGCGCGGCCGCTGGCGGAGCGGAGGGGCGCGCATATCATCGGCTGCGCTCCTCTCGCGCTGGAGACAGTCGGGCCCCGTGCCGACGCATCGTTCGATGGGGATTATTCGCCCGACCGCGTGCTTGATGATGGCGACTTGCTCGAGATCGACGGAGAAACGGTGGCGGCGGTCGCAACCCCCGGCCACACCTCCAACCACCTTTGCTTCGCCTATCGAGGCGCTCTCTTCAGCGGCGATCATGTAATGGGCTGGTCCACGACCGTGGTCGTGCCGCCCGACGGCGACATGGCAGCCTATATGGCGAGCCTCGACAAGCTCAGGCAGCGCGATGACCGCGTCTATTATCCGGCCCACGGGCCCGCGGTGACCAACCCTCAGCAGTACGTCCGCCATCTCGTCGGGCACCGCATGCAGCGCGAGAAGCAGATCGTCGGGCTGATCGGCGATCAGGCGCGCGAGATCCCGGACATCGTCGCCAATGCCTATCCCGGGCTCGACCCGCGTCTGACGGTTGCCGCGGGCGGGTCGGTCCTCGCGCATCTCGTCGATCTGGAACGGCGGGGGCTGGTCGAGCGTCAAGGCGAAGCATGGAAGGCCGCCTGAACAAGCCGCTTGTGCTCGCGATGATCGCGATCGCGCTGGTGCTCGGCGTGCTTCTCGGCGTCACGACGGGGATCGCCGACCGCATCTTTGGCGGGCCGACCCCGAAGACGATCGCGACCTCAAGCCTGGAGTCGATGCGAGCGCAGAACCGCCTGATCGCCTTCGTTGCGCGCTACGTGTCCGTGACCACGACAACGGAGAGCCGCTTCGGCCTGTCAGCCAAGCGCACGCTCATCCTTCCCGGCGACGTCCGTTACGAGCTCGACTTGTCGAAGCTCCAGCCCAATGATGTGGCCTGGGACAAGGCGACGAGCACACTCAGCGTGAAGCTGCCTGAGATCGAGATCGCGGGGCCTGACGTCGATCTCGCCTCAGCGCAGGAATATGGCCAGGGCGGCATCCTCTCGGCGCTGACCAATGCCAACCAGCAGCTTGATTCCGCCAATCGGGCGAAGGCGGTGGCCGACTTGCGGCAGCAGGCGCAGGGAGCTGTCCAGATGCGTCTCGCTCGGCAGGCGGCACGCGCTGCGATCGAGCGCAGCTTCGCGATGCCGCTGGCAGCTGCCGGCTACAAGGACGTGAAGGTCGTTGCCCGCTTCCCGACCGACGGAACCGATGAGCCTAGCTACGTCGACCTTTCGACCCCATATGAGGATGCAATCAAGGAAGCGGAGCGACGGCGCGCCGCCGGGGGAACGAAGTGACGTTTCAGAGCACCAGCCTCAAAGGCCTCGACCTGCTTGCGGAGATCGACCGGCTTAAGGGCGAGCGCAACGCAGTCATCCTCGCGCACTACTATCAAAAGCCTGAGATCCAGGACCTCGCTGACTTCGTCGGCGATAGCCTCGACCTGTCGCGCAAGGCCGCCGAGACCGACGCGGATGTGATCGCCTTTTGCGGCGTCCGCTTCATGGCCGAAACGGCCAAGATCCTCTCACCGCAGAAAACGGTGATCCTGCCCGACATGGATGCCGGCTGTAGCCTGGAAGACAGCTGTCCGCCCGACCAGTTCGCGGCGTTCCGCGCGGCCCATCCGGACCATATCGCGCTGACCTACATCAACTGCTCGGCCGCAGTGAAAGCGCTCAGCGACATCATCGTCACCTCGTCGAGCGCGCAGGTGATCCTCGACCAGATTCCGAGGGACCAGAAGATCATCTTCGGCCCGGACCGGCACCTCGGCGGCTATCTCGCGCGCAAGATGGGCCGCGACATGTTGCTGTGGCCGGGCATCTGCATCGTCCACCAGGCCTTCAGCGAGACCGAACTGCTGAAGCTCAAGGCCGAGCATCCGGGGGCACCGGTCGCGGCGCACCCCGAATGCCCGCCGCACATCATCGATCACGCCGACCACGTGGGCTCGACCAAGTCGATCCTCGATTTCGCGCTGAACAGCCCGGCCGAGACGATCCTGGTCGCGACCGAGCCGCACATCATCCACCAGATGGAGAAAGCAGCGCCGGACAAGACGTTCATCGGCGTTCCCGGCGGCGACGGGAACTGCAACTGCAACATGTGCCCGTACATGGCGCTGAACACCCTCGAAAAGCTCTACCTTGCGCTTGGCGACCTCGAGCCGCGGATCGAACTGTCGCCTGAGGTGATGGAACGCGCTCGCGTGCCCCTGGAGCGGATGCTCGAGATGGCAGGCCGCACCGTTGGCCAGGGCGACGTCGGCACTCCAATCATTGATCGTCCCGAGGACATCGACCCCGCGATCGACGGGGACTGATTTTCAGGTGCGTTAAGCCTCTCTTTTCCCTTCCCGATTTACGATGAGCCGAAGGCAGGCTGCGGTGCTTTGCCGCGGCGTTCAGACGCCGTTGGCGACGAGCGCTCTAGCTTGCGTGCGGGGTTCGGGAGGGGTCTTTCTTGCGTACTGCTGTCGTCTTGTCGCTGCTCGCGGCAGCCGCTGCGTCGTCGTCGGCGGCTGCGCAGCCGTCGTTCGCGGCAAGCTTTCCCTCGCGCATCCTTGCCGCACATAATGCGGAGCGGGCGCGCGCCGGCGTCGGGCCGCTGGTCTGGGACGATGCGCTGGGGACTGCCGCTGCGGCCTATGCGACGCAGATGGCGATGACGGGACGCTTCGCCCACTCGGACCGCTCGCTCCGCCGCGGCACCGGCGAGAACCTGTGGATGGGCACGCACAACGCATTCAGCATCGAAACGATGGTCGGCGGCTGGGCCTCGGAAAAGCGCTTCTTCACGCCCGGCATTTTCCCGAACAACAGCCGCACCGGTAACTGGGAAGACGTCGGCCACTATACGCAGATGATCTGGCCGACTACGACGCGCATCGGCTGCGCGATCGCTTCGACGGGGCGGATCGATTATCTCGTCTGCCGCTATGCCGGTGCCGGGAATATCGACGGCCGGCCGGTGGGTTACGCCGCGCGCTAGCTGACCCAAAGCCAGATCGACGCCAACAACATTCCGACATTCATGTAGGCGGTCGAGGCGAAGCCGAAGGCGCGGTAGACCGGCTTGATCCGGTAGCCGATCCAGAAGGCGATCCGGCAGAGAACGAAGGTGATCGAAGCCGCAGCGACGATGCTCAGCCGGTGAACGGGCAGGGTGACCGAGAGCGCCAGCGATCCCACCAGGAACAGCAGGAACTGCTGCGTCGAATTGTCGGCAACGCGTCCATCCACGACCATCTTGTGGCTTTCCTTGCCGAGCGTCGGGTCGATGGCTTCGCTGAAGAACCGCGCATTGCCGACTGCGCCATACATCACGAACAGAAGGGTAGCGGGCAGGGTGGTCCAGCGGATCGCATAGGCAAGACGGTCACCGGCGCTATCGGCGATGACCGGCGGCGCGATCGATTTCGACAGCAGCCACACCAGCAAGATCATAGAAACGACGCCGCTTGCCGCGCCGACGCCTACGGCCCTTTGATCGCGATTCATTAATGCCTCCCTCGCCACTTGGCTGTACCACTGAACAACGTTTCGGGACCATAACGGAACATGGTCGCGTCACGGCAGTTAACGGGGGGAAGGTTAGTTGCTTCGCGTCTCTTGCCCGGAACGCTTCGGCGTTACCGCGTTGCGTTTGGAAACATGGCTGGCGACGCTCGTTGTACTGACGAAATTAGAAGGGAACGGGACGAGACAATGAGGAAGATTTTGAACCTTGCGACTGCTGCGGCTCTACTGGCAACCAGTGGGGTGCCGGTGATGATGTCGCCGGCCGAAGCGCATTCGACATATTACCGCCACACGCACACGTACCGCGGGCATACCCACTATGCTCGGAAGTACTGCCGTTATTCGAGCGGGACCACCGGCCTCGTCGCCGGCGGCGTCGGCGGTGCGGTAGTCGGAAGCCAGGTGCTTGGCGGTCCGATCGGTGCGGTCGCGGGCGCGGTCGGTGGCGCGGTCGCCGGCAGGGCGATCGATCGCGCGTCGACGTCGCGCAGGCGCTGCTACTGGCGCTAAGCCGCTAAGGCGGGCCTGATGCCCGCATACGCTGAACGTCGAAACTTCTCACGGCCGCGGGAGCGCGCATCTGCGCTCGCCGCGGTCATTTTCGTACAGGTCGCCGTCGGCTGGGCGTTGCTGAGCGGTCTGCACGTCGACGTCTCGCACCCCGGCGACGTGGTTCAGCGACTGATCAATGTGACGCTCCCCAAGCCGCCACCGCCAGTCAAGCCCGTTCATCGGCCTGCGCCTCAATCGGCGCCCAAGGCAGCGCCAGACAAGCTCGGCGGTTCGTCGGGCCCGAAGCCGGCTCATGCTCCGCCAAGTGTTGCGCCCGTGATAGCGGTTCGCCCGAACGCAGCGCCTTCAGGCGGGGGCACCGGGAGCGGACCCGCGCTCGGCAGCGGAGCGGGCGGGGGAACCGGCGGGCAGGGCTATGGCTCCGGCGGCGGCGGCGGAGATCTCGAGAAGATCGCCGGGGACATCTACCCAAGCGACTATCCCAGGCGCCTCGCGAAAGCTGGGATTGGGGGCACCGTCAAGATGCGCTGCACGGTGATTACCAACGGAAGGGTGTCGCACTGCGTCGTCACGCGCCCGAGCGGCGTCCCGGAGCTCGACGCGATCACTCCGCGCCTGGTCGAGCAGCGCTTCGTCTATCGCCCGGCGACCGATCGCTACGGGCGGCCGGTGAGCGACGATATCGAAGTTGAATGGACCTGGGACTGACGGGCGTTAGGGAAGCCTGTTCGCCCGTGTCTCGATCGTCGCAGTCTCGGCATGGTGCTTGTCGAGGTGACGCCTGATCATCCTGAGGTTGCGGGTGTTCGAGCGGAAGAAGAAGTCGGGAATGGCGCCGACCCACGGGATCAGTCCGAGGAGGAAGTCGAAGCCGACGTTTCCGGACATGCGCGCAATCTGCCATTTCGACATGCCGAGATTGCGCGCCTCCCAGACGATGTAGGCGCCGAGCGCCGCGCCCGCGATATCGCCGACGCCGGGGATGAGGTCGAGGATGACGTCGAGACCGATTGGCTTGTTGAGGCCGGGGATGACGAACAGCCGCTCGAGCAGCTTCTCCATCGCTTCGACACGCTGGCGCACCGACGCGGGATCGGTCCCGATCGACGGGAAAGGGAGGCGCTCGTCGCCCTGAGTTGCCATCTCACTGACTGCCTGGCTGTTGCTGCAGGTCGGTGAGCGTGTGACGCGCGTAACGGTTCCCGGCGAAGCCTTGCACTCGCGTGGAAACGAGCGACCAGCGGACCGGCGCAGCGATCGGAATGAACAGCTGCTTGTCGTCGATCTTAGCTGCGGCCTGGGTGAGAAGCGCCGAACGTTGGGCTGGGACCGGCGTCTGTCGCGCCGCATCCATCAGTTGATCCGCGTCGGGATCGCAGATCGGCACCGCCCCGCAGCGGAAGCGCCGCACGAACCATGCGGCCGAAGGCGACGGAGCAACTTCGTCGATCAGCACGAAATCCGCCGACGCAGCCGACGGCGCCCTTTCAACCGTGAGGCCGATCGCGCCCCAGTCATGCTGAAGTTGCGCGAGCAGCTGGTCGGCCCCCGAGCTTTGGGGAAGGGCTACCTCGATGATGGGCTTGGTCTTGCCCAGCAGCTTGTCAGCAGTGGCACGAACCGCGGCTAGCCGATCCGCCAACGCAGTTGCGAACCACGCCGGCTGCGCGGGAGCGGGAACTCCCTCCAGTCCCGGCTCCAGCAGGGTCGCGCGCGGCGCAAGGCCTGGAACGCGGAGCGCTCCGACATAGGCCGCCCGGTCCAGGGCCTGCGACAGCAGCGCGCGCACCTGAGGGTTGTCGAGCTTGCCGCCGCGCTGGATCGGCGCCAGTCCGAACAATCCCGATGCAGGGTCGAAGCGAAGCGCGTTGCGGGGCAGCTTGGCATTGGCGGCATTCGGCAGGTCGGTGAAGGTCCCGCCGAGAACGAGATCGCTCTTCCCATTCACGAAGCCGTTGATCGCGTCGTCGGCCGTACCGCCCGCGAGGAGCACATCCTCGTGCTTTGTCTCTTCGTCGTCACCCGCTGTGATTTCCCGGCTGAGGTGAGCTTCTCCCCCGGGCCCTCCGGTCGGGACTGCCGTGAACGGTCCAGTGCCCTCATTGCCGCGAAGGATCGCGAACTCTGGCTGTGCGAGAAGCGACAACAGGTTGGGGCGGGGGGCAAGCAAGCGGATCTCGATCACGCGGTCCGTCATCGCCACGATGTCGTCGATCGCGCCCACCGAATCCTTCAGCGGATTGCGGCTGCGGTCGCCGAGCTGGCGCTTGAGCAGCCGAGCGACCTGCGGCGCGGTGATCTTTGACCCGTCCGGCCAGTTCTTGGAGGCGATGCGGAAGATATAGCTGAGCCCGTCATCGCTGACATTCCATCGTTCGGCGAGGCCGGGAACGATGTTCCCGGAGGCATCGAAACGGACGAGGCCCTGCGCGACGTTGCTCAGAAGCACCGCGCTCGCGGGAGGCAACGGCCCGAGCGCCGGGTCGCGAAGCTTCGGCTCCGTGCCGATCACGACCGCTTTCAGCGGCCCCTGGGGTTCCTGCTTGCACCCGGCGGGGATAAGCAGCAGTCCCGGGACGAGAAACAGGCTAAGAGCGCGGCGCATGGAGGCGGGTTTACGCGCAACGTTGCATTCAGCAAGCATCTGGATATCTCGTTCCCGCTGTATTACTGAACTAAAGCAGTGGAAGCGAGTCCGCGGTTGAGATGAGGGTGGCGGAAAAGGATAGCGTCTGGACGCGCGACGGGCAGCCGGTCGAGGAGTTGCCGGATCCGTTCGCTCCGGAGCCTCCCCAAACCGAGGTTTTGGAAGAGCCGAAGCGCCGGCGGCGATGGCCGCTTGTGGTCTATTCGATAGCCGGCGTCATCTTCATCACCGTGCTTTGGCTCGTGATCACGGCTCCCTTGTCGCGAGCGCTCGAGCCGCTTCCCGATCCCGCGCTCCTGCTGGAGAGCAGTGACGGCCGCCCGATCGCGCTACGGGGGGCGATCAAGGAAGCGCCGGTCGATGTCAGGAAGCTCAATCCGGTTACGCCGGCTGCGTTCGTCGCGATTGAGGACCGGCGTTTCTACCGGCACTGGGGCATCGATCCGCGCGGTATGGCGCGTGCGTTCGTCGCGGACATGCGCGGCGGCGGCGTTCGACAGGGCGGAAGCACGATCACCCAGCAGCTTGCCAAGACCAACTTTCTGTCGGGCGACCGGACGATCAAGCGCAAGGCGCAGGAGATCATCATCGCCTTCTGGCTGGAGTCCTGGCTCACCAAGCAGGACATCCTGTCGCGCTACCTGTCGAGCGTCTATTTCGGCGACGGCGTCTATGGCCTCCGCGCCGCCGCGCACCATTATTTCCACCGCGAGCCCGAGAGATTGAACCTCGCTCAGTCAGCAATGCTCGCGGGCCTCGTTCAGGCTCCGTCGCGGCTCGCGCCCACCGAGCACTTGGCAGCGGCGCAGAAACGCAGCCAGCTTGTGCTTCAGGCCATGGCCGATACCGGCGCTATCAGTGCCGCGAGGGCCGGAGGCACTGTCCTTGCCCGGCCGGTGGCGCAGCAGGCTAAGCTGCCCGCCGGCACCTACTTCGCCGACTGGGTAGCGCCTTCGGCAGCCAAGGCCTTCGAGTCAGACTTCGGGCGCGTGGCAGTCCGCACCACTCTCGACCGCAACCTTCAGCGGATCGCCGAGCGGGCGGTGGCCCGCGCCTCGATCGGCGCTGCGCAGGCGGCGCTGGTGGCGATGCGCCCCGACGGCACCGTCGTCGCGATGGTCGGCGGCAAGAGATACGCAGACTCGCCGTTCAACCGGGTGACGCAGGCGCGTCGCCAGCCTGGATCGGCATTCAAGCTGTTCGTCTACCTCGCAGCGCTTCGCGCCGGCTGGACGCCCGACAGCATGATCGATGATTCGCCGGTGACGATCGGGGGATGGACGCCAGTAAACAGTGACCGCGTATACCGCGGTCGCATCACGCTTCGCGAGGCTTTCGCGCGGTCGAGCAATGCAGCAACAGTTCGCCTGTCGCAGGCGGTCGGGCGGCCCAATGTGATCCGAGCCGCCCGCGACCTCGGCATTTCGACGCCGCTGCCCGACAAGCCGAGCCTGGCGCTCGGGACTGCAGGCGTCAGCCTGCTCGAACTTACTTCGGCCTATGCGGCCGTCGCAAGCGGTCGCTACCCGATCGCGGCCCGCGGCCTTCCCGACGAGCAGGCGCCTGAGGGGCTGTCGTCCTTCTTCCAGCAGTCGGGGGCTCTCGACCGCCAGCGTGACTGGGCCCCGATGCTCGACCTTCTCTACGCAGCAGCGAACAACGGCACCGGCCATCGTGCAGCGCTCTCCGTACCGACCTTCGGGAAGACCGGAACCACGCAGGAGAACCGCGACGCCTTGTTCGTCGGCTTTGCCGGTAACCTGGTCGTTGGCGTGTGGGTCGGCCGCGACGACAACAGGTCACTCGGGCGGATCAGCGGAGGTACGGTCCCCGCGGAGCTTTGGCGCAGCTTCATGAGCTCGGCGCTCGCCATCGACCGCAGCCGCGGGCCACAACTGCCGGCCGATTTTCATCGGCCGGACCCGCAACCGCAACCGAAGCTCAAGAGCCCCCTCCCGCCGGAATGGAGCAATGCCACCAAGCCGCTCCGCGACCTCGCCCGGGAGCTCGAGAAGCTAGTCGACAAGGATTGACGAAAGTTACTTAACGAAAGTTCATGTGGCGCCCTTTGGTTTTAACGATTGGTAAACCGATTTGAGCGAGATTCCGCCCGTTCTGCACACGATTGATGTGCGGAGGCGTGGCGTTGTTCGATCGGGAGACCGGAGATGGTGAAGTTCATTAAGCTGATCAAAAATACGAAGGGTGCGACCGCGATTGAGTACGGCCTGATTGCCGCGCTGATCGCCGTTGCCGCTATTGCTGCGATGCAAAGCGTCGGCAACAAGCTGAACACGACCTTCAACAACGTTTCGAACAGCCTCGGCTAAGAAACGTTTGTCAGCAAAGGAGGGCGGTGGCGTCGAAAGGCGCCGCCGCTTTTCTTTTGTGCTCCGCGCCGTCATGGATTCAGATTGCGGCACTTGACGGCCGTTGTATCGTTGGGGCGGCGATGGAGCGGATTCTGCTGGCGGCCGCGCTCGCGGCAATTCCATTTTGGGGAAGCGGCGCGACGGCGTCGGTCCTGCATGACCCTGTCGCGCTCAATATCGGGGTGAACTGCCAGTGGCAGACACGTTGCATGTCACAGCAGCGTGGGGCGATGAAGCGCGCACTGAATTTCGTCGCCAGGAGCAGGCCGCCTCAATGGCGAGTCCAGCTGTGCAACCGTAACGCCCGCCGCGGCGGCAACCGCGTCGACTGGATCGGTTTCGAAAATTGCATCCGAAACGCAGCGCTAAAACAGCCCGCGAGCCTCAGGAAGCACAAGCGCTAAAGGGGAAGTGGTGGAGCCGAGGGGGATCGAACCCCTGACCTTCGCAATGCCATTGCGACGCTCTCCCAGCTGAGCTACGGCCCCACGTCCTTCGCGCCTTAGGCGATGTTTCCCGCGCTGGAAAAGCGGAAAATGCTCACCGCCGAGGCGAAATCAAGCCAGCCTAGACCTCGTCGTCCTCGCCAGCAGTTTCGACGCCAAGGTCGTCGTCACCGGTTTCCAGGTCGACTTCCTCGTCGGCACTGATCTCGGCGTCCTCATCGACGGCCAGATCCTCAGCCTCGAGCTCCGAATCCGCGGCCGGTTCCTTTGCAGCGACGGGAGCCGCCTCGAACGCGAGCGGCTGCTTCGACTTCAGGACCGGCTCGGGAATCCATTCGGTCCCGCAGTTGATGCAGTGAACCGGCTCGTCGTTGCCGAGGTCATAGAAGCGGGTCGAGCACTTGGGGCAAGTGCGCTTGGCGCCCCATTCGGGCTTCACCATGAGGGTCTCGTCTCCAGTAAATTCATGTTCGCGTGGGCCGTGCCCAGCGTTCGGCGGCGCGCCTTGCCATAGGCATATGCCCCTGTCAAAGCAGCCGCCCTTCAGCCGAGGATATGGGATTGAGCGACCGCGAGGAGAAGGGGCCCGTCATCGCAGTGGACGGCCCGGCGGCAAGCGGGAAGGGCACGATCGCCAGGTCTCTGGCGGAACGCTTCGGGCTGCCGCACATGGACACAGGCCTCCTGTACCGGGCGGTTGCACTCAATCTGTGGCGCTGGGGCGGCGACCCGGCGAGCGAGTTCGAAGCCCTGCGTGCTGCTGACATGCTGAACATCGACCCGGATGACGAGGAACTTCGCAGCGAGCCGGTTTCGCGGATCGCCTCATCCATTTCCGCCTATCCGTCCGTCAGGGCGGCCCTGCTCGAGCGGCAGCAGGATTTCGCCGGGCAGCCGGGCGGCGCTGTGCTTGATGGACGCGACATCGGAACCGTGATCGCGCCCGATGCTCAGGTGAAATTATTCGTTACCGCCTCCCCCGAAGTTCGTGCCCAGCGCCGGGTCCGGGAGCTGCTCGAGCGGGGCATGCCGGGCCATTTCGAAGATGTGCTTTCGGACATTCGCGCGCGCGACGCACGTGACAGCTCCCGCGACGTCGCGCCGCTCAAACCCGCGGCCGATGCGATCATCCTCGACACCAGCGACCTCGACCGCGACGCGGCCGTGGACCAGGCAATTCGGCTGGTGGAGGAGCGGCTTCGCAAAACCAATCTAGGTTAGCGCCGCGCTAGGATTATTTTCACTTCTCTCTGCAAGAAGCGCCGTTGAACTAGCCGGTGGAAAGAGCAGAGACCAGGTGCGCAGCAAGACCGTCCGGATCGCCAGCAGCCACATCATTACCACCTGCGCCACGGCGGCAGCGATCCTGCTGTTTGTGGTGCTTGGCAGCCAGGTCGTGTCCGGCGCGATCGGCGCCGTCCCGGTCCCTAATGCAAGCAGCACGCTCAGCGTCGCCTTCCTGCTCAACATCGCGATCATCCTGTTCGGCTGGCGCCGATCGAAGGATCTCAAAGAAGCGCTTGAGGCCTATGACGCCGCCGCCCGGCTTGCGGACCGCAACGCCAACACCGATCCCACGACGGGGCTCGCCAACCGGCGGGAGCTGGTGCGGGCGCTAGATGAGGGGCTTGCGGCTAAGAGGGGTGTGTTCCTCGTTCTCGACCTCGACCATTTCAAGCGCGTCAACGACCTTTACGGACACCTCGCCGGCGACAAGGTTCTTCGCCTGGTGGCGAACGCAGCGCGCGAGGCTGCGCCGGCCGATGCCTGCTGCGCACGCACCGGTGGCGACGAGTTTGCCGTCCTCCTTCCGGCCGCTGACGCCCAAGCTGCAGAAGCCGTAGCCCAGAAGATCATCGAGCGGCTTTCCGCGCCGGCGCTGATCGAAGGCGCGCAGATCCAGGTCACGGCCTCGATCGGGCTGACCGATCTCGCCGCCTGCAACGACGAGGAAGCCGCGTTGCGCCAGAGCGACGTCGCGCTTTACGCCGCGAAGCGCTCCGGCCGGAACGGCTTTGCCTGGTTCGACGAGGAATTGGAGCGCGAAATCACCGATCGGCTGAAGCTCGAGGAAGAAATCCGCCGCGGAATCAAGGCCGGCGAGTTCGTCCCATTCTTCCAGCCGCTGGTGGATCTCGACAGCCGTCAGATCATCGGTTTCGAGGCGCTGGCTCGCTGGCGCGCGCCTGGCGGCGGGCTACTCGAGGCAGAATGCTTCATCGAGGCGGCCGAACGCACGGGCCTAATCGGACCGCTGACGCTGAGTGTGGTGGAGCAGGCGCTGAAGGAGGCGAGGGCTTGGCCAGCGCATCTGAAGCTGGCCGTGAACATCTCGCCGGTTCAATTCCGCGAGGCCACGCTCGCGGAGCAGATCTTGAAGCTGTTGTCGGAAAGCGGCTTCCCCCCGAGCCGCCTAGAGGTCGAGATCACCGAGGGAACCCTGCTCGAGGACCGCGACCAGGTGCTGACGATCATCACCAGCCTCAAGAATGTCGGCGTCAGCATTTCGCTCGACGACTTCGGTACCGGGTACGCGTCGCTGGCACAGGTCAATCGACTGCCGCTCGATCGCATCAAAATCGACAAGAGCTTCATCACCACGATCGTGAAGAGCGAGCAGACGGCCGCGATCGTGAACACGATTGCCGGGCTCGGGCATAACCTCGACGTTCCCATCACGGCCGAAGGAGTGGAATCCGAGCAGATCCGCTCTGCCTTGGCGAACTTCGGATGTTCCGAAGCCCAGGGCTGGCTGTTCGGTCGTGCGATTTCGGGAGACGCGGTTCGCGCATTTCTAAGTCTTGGATCGGGCAACGATCAGTCTGCTGTTGAAGCGCCGAGCGAAGTGTCGGCCGAGAACAAGCGGAAAGCCAACAAGCGCTGGTGATCGCCGGCTAGGGCTTGCGACGGACCGCCCAGACAAAGGCGGAAATACTGCTGATCAAAGCAGCCATAGCGATCAGGATTGCAGGATCCAGGACGAGCATAGTTGCGACTCCACACGAGCATGTTCACTATCTGTTCCCTATTATCAATAGGAAAATTCCTAGACCTCTTGCTATTTAATCGTGAAGGTGCGGCTTTGGTGCAACGGTGGCGGCTTGTTGGAAGCCGCGCTTTTCCGTAGGTTTCATCCAGAGTCGAGGGATGCTCGACGTCGGAACAAGGGGAAATCAATCATGCGTAAGCACATGATTGTCGCGGCACTCGTATCTACGGTCTTCGCGACGCCGGCGATAGCGCGCGACGGAGCGCCTTATGTTGCTATCGACGCGGGGCTTCTTAGGCCTTCACCTCTGAATCTTCGACTGACCACTTCGTCTGCGACGATAGAGCATGCGATCCGCGTCCGTCACAAGCTCGGCATCGATGCCGATGCAGTGTTCGGCTACGACTTCGGCATGTTCCGGGTCGAGGGCGAACTCGGCTACAAATATGGCAAGCTGAACGGAGCGGACATCAAATCAAGCGCGCTCGTCCTCGAAGGTACCTCAACCCAAGGTACGGACTTTGGCGCGACCGGCCACCACAGGGTCCTCAGCGGCATGCTCAACGCCCTCGTCGATCTTGGTCCCGAGGACGGTCCCAACCTCTCGTTAGGCGCCGGCATTGGTGGTGCCAGGGTCAACTACAACTTGGGCCTCAGTCCGTCTAACGCCCTAAACTTCACCGGTAGCGAAAATGGTTTGGCCTGGCAGCTGCTCGCCGAGCTGCGCGCGCCGCTCTCCGGCAACGTCGATGCGGGCGTCAAGTATCGCTATTTCGAAACCGCTTCGCTGGACTTCGGGCCGTTTTGCCGGACCACTTGCGTGACGCCGGCCTACGACCTGCATGGCCGCTATCGTGCGATGAGCTTCATGGGCAGCCTGACCTACAATTTCTGGTCACCTCCGCCGCCTCCGCCGCCTCCGCCGCCGCCACCCCCGCCGCCTCCGCCGCCTCCGGCGACGCAGACCTGCCCGGATGGCTCGGTGATCCTGGCGACGGATACGTGCCCGGCACCGCCACCGCCTCCGCCGCCGCCACCGCCGGCGCCAGAGCGCGGGTAAGACTTCCGAGCCAACTCGGCTCTGACGACAGGAGGGCAGGCACCGCCGCGGTGCTTGCCCTCTTTTCGCCTCTAAGCTAAGGCGCGCCCCGTCCGGCGGGTGCTCCGCTTAGCGCCCGCGGCAGCCCGTCCTTTGGCGAGCGCGTACGGTTGACCGGCTATAACCGGGGCCGGCACGCGCTTTTTTCCATGCGGGCAGCTTACGGATGCCGTTTCGGGATGAGCCCGCAGCGGCACTGCATTTGACCAGGTCCGCTGTTGAAGCCTCGCCATGGTGGCGCGGCGCGGCAAGCGAATTTGAAGTTACAGGAAACAGTATTCCTATGGCGACCACGACCTTCCCGACCCGCGACGATTTCGCGGCCCTCCTCAACGAAAGTCTCGGCGGCGAGAACGAAGCCTTCGAAGGCAAGGTGGTGAAGGGCACCGTTACGGGCATCGAGAATGACATGGCTGTCATTGATGTCGGCTTGAAGAGCGAGGGGCGCGTGCCGCTTCGCGAGTTCGCTGCCCCTGGCCAGAAGGCCGAGCTCAAGGTCGGCGACGAGGTCGAGGTTTATGTCGACCGCGTCGAGAACTCCCATGGCGAAGCGATGCTGTCGCGCGACCGCGCGCGCCGCGAGGCTGCGTGGGACAAGCTTGAGAAGGAATTCGAAGCCGGCAACCGCGTCGACGGCGTGATCTTCGGCCGCGTAAAGGGCGGCTTCACCGTCGATCTCGGCGGCGCCGTGGCCTTCCTTCCCGGAAGCCAGGTCGACATCCGTCCGGTCCGGGACGTCCAGCCGCTGATGGACCTGCCGCAGCCGTTCCAGATCCTGAAGATGGACCGCCGCCGCGGCAACATCGTGGTGTCGCGTCGCGCGATCCTCGAAGAGACCCGCGCCGAGCAGCGGTCCGGCCTAATCCAGAGCCTGGCCGAGGGCCAGGTGATCGAGGGAGTCGTCAAGAACATCACCGACTATGGCGCGTTCGTCGATCTCGGCGGCATCGACGGCCTGCTCCATGTCACCGACGTCTCCTACAAGCGCGTCAATCACCCGTCCGAGGTGCTGAACATCGGCGACACGGTGAAGGTGCAGATCATCCGCATCAACCGCGACACCCAGCGCATCAGCCTCGGCATGAAGCAGCTTGAGAGCGATCCGTGGGAAGGTGCTGCCGCGAAGTATCCGGTCGGCGGCGTGTTCCGTGGCCGAGTGACGAACATCACCGAATATGGCGCCTTCGTCGAGCTGGAGCCGGGCATCGAAGGCCTGGTCCACGTCTCGGAGATGAGCTGGACCAAGAAGAACGTCCATCCCGGCAAGATCGTCAGCACGAGCCAGGAAGTCGACGTCAAGGTGCTCGAAGTGGACGGCGAGAAGCGCCGCATTTCGCTCGGCCTCAAGCAGGCCCAGGAGAATCCGTGGGCGGCCTTTGCCGAGAAGCACCCGGTCGGCTCTGCCGTCGAGGGCGAGGTCAAGAACGCCACCGAGTTCGGCCTGTTCATCGGCCTCGAGGGCGATGTCGACGGAATGGTCCACATGTCCGACATCGCCTGGGGCGTGTCGGGGGAGGAAGCGCTTCAGCTTCACCGCAAGGGTGAGACCGTCAAGGCGCAAGTCCTTGACGTGGACGTCGAGAAGGAGCGCATCTCGCTCGGTATCAAGCAGCTCGAAGGCGGTGGCACCGGTGCCAGTGCCGGAAGCCGCGGCGGTGCGACCGCAGTCGGCGGCGTGAAGAAGGGCGAAACGCTCACGGTCACCGTTCGCGCCGTTCAGGACGCGGGCCTCGATGTGCAGGTCGGCGACGATGGCGCAACGGGCTTCATCAAGCGCGGCGACCTTGGTCGCGATCGGGACGAGCAGCGTCCGGAGCGCTTCCAGGTCGGCCAGAAGCTCGACGCGATGGTGATCGGCTTCGACCGCTCGAAGAAGCCGAACTTCTCCGTCAAGGCGCTGCAGATCGCCGAGGAGAAGCAGGCGGTTGCTCAGTACGGCTCGTCGGACTCGGGCGCCTCGCTTGGCGACATCCTTGGCGCTGCGCTCAAGGAAGCGCAGGAAGCCAAGCCTGCAAAGAAGAAGAAGTAAGCCAAGTCACGGGAAACGCGGCGTTCCTTCAAGGGACGCCGCGCAAATCCCACTTGCTTCCTCGACACTTTCCTGACAGCCTGACTGCCAAGCGGTCCCAGGTGCGTGGGGGAGTTAGGGGCCGATCCTTCCTGATGCGGGGACGCCGATGATCCGTTCTGAGCTGGTGCAGCAGTTGTGCACCGATTTCCCGGACCTCACGCAGCGTGAGGTCGAAGGCGTTGTCAGCGCCATCTTCGATTCCATTACCGAGCAGTTGGCCCGGGGTGGTCGCGTTGAGCTGCGCGGCTTCGGCGCATTTTCGACACGGCAGCGCGACGGCCGGGTCGGGCGCAATCCGCGCACCGGTGAATCCGTCTCCGTGGACGCCAAGCGCGTGCCCTATTTCAAGCCGGGCAAGGAAATGCGCGAGCGCTTAAACCTGAAGGAAGTAACTGCGGAATAGCACGGCTGGCCTACCGTCGTCGTGCCCTGAGCTAGCGGACGTGGCGGAACGGTAGACGCTGAGGACTTAAAATCCTCTTCCCGTATCGGGAGTGTGGGTTCGATTCCCACCGTCCGCACCACTTCCACACCACATGAGTGGCTTCTCACGGTTATCGAGGGGAATTTATTAAGCGTTATCGCCTAGTCACGTGAACAGTGGCAGTAGTGGGCGATAGTGCGTGACGAGTAGCGCAAACAGCAGGCTGGAAAATGCCCGGCGCGACGCGATCGTGCTGACCGTCCTCATAACGGCCGTCATGCTGCTGATCTGGAATGGCAGCACCTTCTTCCACAACCTGCCGCTGTACGACAGCCGCTTCGGCCCGGAAATTCGCGTCACTAGCACTGCCCTGATGCTCAATGTCGCGCTGATCTTGTTTGGATGGCGTCGCTACGTCGATCTTCAGCATGAAGCGGAGATGCGCGCCGAGCATGAGCGCCGCGCGACCGTCCTCGCGACCACCGACCCGATCACCGGCCTCTATAATCGCAAGGGATTCGCCGACCGCGCCGGCCAATTGTGCGCCGACGCGAGTGAGCGCGGCGACCACCTCGTCGTCATTTCATTCCAGATACACCGCTTCAAATCGATCACCGACCAGCATGGCTATGAGACCGGTGATCGGCTCCTGAAAACACTTTCGGTCGCCCTTGCGGACGCGCTCGGCAGCGAGGCCGTCATCGCTCGCCTCGCCGGAGATGAATTTGCTGTCGCTCTTGCACTCGCGCCCGACGACGTAGGCCGCGCCGATGCGCTTGGCGAAACGGTCCTGCAGACGGTGAGCCGGCCATTGCTGTTCGAGGAGCGCATTATCCAGGTCGGCGCCTTCGCCGGCATTGCTTCATCCCCCGCCGGCGAGGTCAGAATTCCCGACATCCTGCGCCGCGCGGACATTGCCATGGATCATGCCCGCACGGGCAGGGTCGCCCGTCCCGTCTGGTTCGACGCCGGTATGGAGCGCGCGCTGATCGCGCACGGCGAGATCGAGCAGGGCATCCGCTTCGGCCTTGAGCACGGCCAGTTCGTTCCGCACTTCGAACCGCAGGTCGACCTCAGCAACGGTGAGATCGTCGGGTTCGAAGTGCTCGCCCGCTGGATCCACCCTCTGTCCGGCGTCATCGGCCCGGATGTGTTCATCCCCGTCGCCGAAGAGATTGGCTTGATCGGGCGGCTGTCCGACCAGGTGATCGGCGAGGCCCTGCGCCAGGCGGCCTCGTGGGACCCGGAGATCAAGATCTCGGTCAACATATCGCCCTTCCAGCTCGCCGACGGCTGGCTGGCGCAGCGTATCATAAAGACGCTGGCGGAGACCGGCTTTCCCGCCGAACGCCTGGTCATCGAGATCACTGAGAGCTCTCTGTTCGCTGACATCGATCTCGCCCGGAGCATCGTCGCCAGCCTCAAGAACCAGGGCGTCCGCCTGGCTCTGGACGACTTCGGGACCGGCTTCTCCTCGCTGGCGCACCTGAGGTCATTGCCGTTCGACATTATCAAGATCGACCGCACCTTCGTCACCAACATCAACGCCAAGCGCGAAAGCTCAGCGATCGTGCGCGCGGTGACGACACTTGCCGCGGCACTTCAGGTCCCAGTCTGTGTCGAAGGCATCGAGGACGAGGAGGCGTACCGCACCGTGGTGCGGTTGGGCTGCCAGATCGGGCAGGGCTGGTATTTCGGCAAGGCGATGCCGGCCTATGCAGCGCGCGATCTCCTGGAAGCGCGCCGACGCCCCGACGAAGGGTCACAGCGGGCGGCAATCAACAGCTAAGAAGGTGAATTGTTCGTCGTCGTCCCGGCGCGGGACGCGAGGAGCGGTTTTCGCTTGCGCGGGTTCTGGACATGGTAAACACCGCGTTAGGGTTTGTTGGCCATGTCGTTCAATCGTCCTGCATTTGCACTTTCACAGCGCCGCTTCGGACGTGGGCCGGTACGCGACGCCGGCGAGCGCGTCGCGGTTCCGCTGCTACCGGGCATTTCGGAGGACGCGAAGCTGTTTGCAGCGACCTTCCTCGCCGGCTTTCTGTTCGTCACGATCGTAATCGGCTGAGCGCTTAGCTCAATCGCAGGCGAGGTGGAGTTTCCAGCCGAGCCAGGCTGACACCAGGCACATCGCCGCGACGAGGAGCAGCTGGCCAACGGGGCCGACGCCGACGCTGCTGAGAGCGAAGGCCAGCAGCGATCCGATCACCATCGCGCCTGAGTTGACGATATTGTTCGCAGCAACCGTGCGCGCCGTCTCCGTCTTCGGAACGGTGGTCGTCAGGAAGGCATAGAGCGGCACCACGAACATGCCCCCAGTGATCGAAACGCCGAGCAGGGCGACGATCATCAGGCCGGCCATCGGGTGCAGGATGAAATTGCCGAGCGTGGTCAGATCCGCGCCACTCTTGCTCCAGGCAAGCGAGACGAAGTGCAGCAGCAGCACGAACACGGCCATGCCAAGGACCGATGCGGGAGCGAAGCGCGCCGAGACCTGGCTCTTCAGTAAGCGGTTGATCAGCACCGACCCGATAGCGATCCCGATCGAGAAAATGGCGATGAACAGGCTGGCGACCTGCTCGTCGGCGCCGAGGACATTCTTCACCAGCGGCGGGAAGATGATGATCAGCACCGCGCCGATCGTCCAGAAGAAACTGATCGAGCAGATCGCCAGGAACAGCCGCGGAATGTGCATCGTCGCACTGACGAGGTGAACCGATGCCCGGATGATGTGCCAGTTGAACGGGATACGTTCGGCAGCGGGCGGCGCAGGGGGCACCTGCCGGCCGGCAAGGAAGCCGAGAACGGCAAATCCGATCACCGCGGCGGCAGCCAAGTCGGGCTTGGTTGCAAGCGTCCCGGCCAGGATCGTGCCGAGCAGGATCGCGATATAGGTGCCGGCTTCGACCAGACCCGTGCCGCCAAGCACCTCGTCCTTTTGCAGGTGCTGCGGAAGAATGGCGTACTTGATCGGACCGAAGAAGGTCGAGTGAGTGCCCATCGCGAAGACCGCGGCGAGCATCAGGGGAATGTTGGCGAGCATGATGCCTGCGCCGCCGACGATCATGATTCCGATCTCCGCGAGCTTTATGATGCGGATCAGCCGGGCCTTGTCGTGATCGTCGGCGAGTTGCCCGGACAATGCGGAGAAGAGGAAGAAGGGCAGGATGAACAGGCCCTGCGCGATCGAGCTGAACTGAAACTCCTTGGCCGGGTTCGAGAACAGCTGGAAGGTGACGAACAGCACCACCGCCTGCTTGAACAGGCTGTCGTTGAAGGCGCCGAGGAACTGGGTCGCGAACAGCGGCACGAAGCGCCGCGAGCGCAGCAGGTGACTGACGTTCTGTATCAAGGGTGGGGCGCTGGGGCTGCCATGGACTGAACGCAGGGCATAGCCAGCTTTGCGTGGAGCGCCAAACGCTATAACTCCGGATCACGCCATGTTGTCATTACCCAACCTTCTTACGCTTTCGCGGATCCTGGCGGTGCCGATCCTCGTGTTCCTTCTGTGGCGGCCTTCTCCGGTCGATTATGCCGTGACCTTCGTTCTCTACTGCGTGGTGGGGATCACTGACTATCTCGACGGCTATCTGGCGAGGGCGCAGGGCCTGACCTCGCGGCTCGGCCAGTTCCTCGATCCGATCGCGGACAAGATCATGGTCGCGGCCGTGCTGATCATGTTGATCTCCAGCCGCAAGGCGAATCCGGTGCCGGAGATCGCGAGCCTCAACATCATTGCCGCGCTGGTGATCCTGCTGCGCGAGATTATCGTTTCCGGACTGCGGGAGTATCTGGCTGGCCTGCAGGTGTCGGTGCCGGTCAGCGCGCTTGCGAAGTGGAAGACGACCGCTCAGCTGGTGGCGCTCGGCGCGCTGATCCTCGGCGGCGCGCTTCCGCAGATGCCTTGGGTGCACGATCTGGGCATCGCTTGCCTGTGGATCGCTGCGGCGCTGACGCTCATCAGCGGCTACGATTATCTGCGGACCGGCCTCAAGCACATGGACTAGCGCCAGCCGCACTGATCGATTTACCGATTATCTGTGACGAAGATTGGTCGTTTCACGCGCGGCACGGATGCGCCTACGGCTGCTCCCAGAGCACAGGGGCGAGTGCCGCGTTTCAAGGCTTCCCCAACCTGACAGGGGCCGCGACCTTCCCTCCCCGCCCTCCGGTCGCGGCCCCAAACCGTGCTCGCCGCTGGGCAATAATCGATTTCTTCGCACTCACTGACGAGAACAACTTGTTTTCCCGTTTGCCCGCGCGCCTTTAGGGCCACGCTGCAAAATCAGGAGGATCTCGGGTCATGGATGCGAAAACTGGTGAAATGAGTGGTTCGGGGTGTCCGGCTCACGGCGGCGTGCGGAGCCTCCTCGGGCGCCAAAATCGTGATTGGTGGCCGGACGCGCTCGCGGTCGACATCCTCGCGCCGAACGGCCCTGCCAACCCGATGGGTGACCAGTTCAATTACGCCGACGCGTTCAAGAAGCTGGATTACAACGCACTCAAGGCCGACCTTACGG
>Ga0207644_10000185_pt1 | contig 44901 bp, 75 predicted proteins | sample KBSS73metaG_FD_184326 | JGI IMG/M metagenome (GOLD analysis project Ga0207644, IMG submission 184326) | Switchgrass rhizosphere microbial communities from Kellogg Biological Station, Michigan, USA - KBS S7-3 metaG (SPAdes) (version 2) | ecosystem: Host-associated > Plants > Roots > Rhizosphere... | reverse complement strand
GGATGCGACTTCGGCGCCGTACACGTTGAAGCCGGTCGAGATGTGTACGGCGCCGAAGTCGCATCCGGACCCGGCGGCGAAGCGGCAGAAGGCGCGTGAGGCGCAGGAGCGCAAGGATGAGCGCGAGCTGGCGCAGTTCCAGGAGCGCACGGAGCGTCGGCAGCGCTGGCTGATCGACTGGTGCCAGGCCTCGACGCGCATGAAGTCGGACGCCGTGATCGAGCTGGCGTTCATCGCGGTCGCCGGCGGCACGCCCTACCGGCCGAAGGCGAACTACATCGCGCAGTTCCTCGGGCTCGAGCCGGAGGACGACTGGGCGGCGCTCGACGAGTTCTCCGAGAAGTCGGCGGCGAACCGGATGCGTCTGCTGGCGGCGACCTGCGTGACCGCGTTCGAGACCGGGTTCACGGCGCTGTACGCCGAGGAGCGCTACGGCGACTATCTGGCCTGGGTCGTGGCGCAGGGCTACGACGCGGACGCCAAAGAGGACGACGCCGTGCCCACGGGCGAAGGTGTGTCCGAGGAGCTCGCGGCCGCCGTCGCGGCCGGCGAGGCCGAGGAGGACGAGCCGGAGTTCGAGGAGGAGGCGGTATGAAGGTGATCCTCGTGCACCCGGACGGTGCGATCGAGCAGACCGAGATCGCCGAGCTCGCCCAGGGCGTCGGCGGCTTCGTGCAGCAGGTGCGGACGCTGATCCCGCACGTCGACGCGTTCGTGAACGAGGACGGGAAGCGGCTCGGGCTGCCCGTCAACCTGTTCGCGACGAAGCTCTGCGCGCCCTACCTGCAGTCGGGCGACTTCGTCGTCGGCACGTTGCTGCTGACCGGGCCGGCGGACGCGGAGGGCAACACGACGGACGTGCCGTGGGGCGTCCCCGAGTTCATCGCCCGTGAGGTGCTCTAGAGTCGCGCGATCGCGCGAAGGAGGTGGTTACCAGACGGACCCGACACGTAGGCCCGCGCCGTCGTGAGCGGCGCGGAACCAACGCATCGGAGGTGCAGATGAAATGGGTAGTTCCCGTGCTGGCGGCTGTGATGCTGTTGCTGCTGGCCGCCCCCGCTTCGGCGGGCTACAGAGGCATCACGCAGATCCGCTGGGCGAACGCCTGGTGTGAGTCTGGAGGCAACATCCATGCGATCGGTTGGCGCGGCCTCTACCGCGGCAAGTGGCAGTTCGATCGCGGCACCTGGCGGGCGTTCGCGCCTGCCGGCTGGAAGAACGCCGACCCGGCCTGGGCGCCGGAGTGGGTGCAGGACCGCGCGGCGCTTGCCGTGACGTACGACGCTTGGCCGAACTGCTGAGCGCACAGGCCCGGGTGCTTCCGCACCCGGGCCCGTTTCTTTATGGTCCACGCATAGGGGATCACGAGACAGACGCGCATAGAGGCTCAGACGACCCGCCGCGGTTGCTGGCCGCGCACTCCGAGCTCGGCTACACGAGCCGGCCGCAGGAGGCGCTCGCGGGCGAGCCGGAGGCGGTCGACGAGGGCGAGCAGCGGCGGCAGACGAAGGCGGCGGCGTTGCGCGCTGACACGCGGCTCGCCGCCGACTGGCGTCGCGCCAGGGACGGGATCGCGGGCGAGCTCGCCTGGCTCCAGTCGCGGCCGGCAGCTCGCGCGCTCGAGTCCGACCTGCGCGTAATCGCCCGTGTCGTCGATCGGATCGACCGCCGTCTTGGACTCTGAGCGTAAGGGCGCGTACATTTGGTCCAGCCCGAGTCTGCATCGGCCCGATATCCGTCGAGCACAGCACGCGCAGTGAGCCGTCCTGCGCCCGTTTCCACGTGAAATGCCCGCCAAGACTCAAGCCCAGAGAGCGTTCCTGAACTGGCGGTTCGGGCACGCGTGGGTGAAGCGCCATCACTTCGACAACAAGGGCAAGTTGCCGAAGCGGGCGTCACGGCGCAAGTGAGGGCGCGCACCGTCTGCTCCGTCCCCGGCTGTCCCGAGCCGGCGGTCGGGCGAGGCGGCTGCGCGACGCACCGGCGCAAGCGCGGCCAGGCGTGGCACAGGCTGCGCGCGACCGTGCTGGCGCGCGACGAGGGCCGCTGCGAGTGCGGCGCGCCCGCTACGGTCGTCTCGCATCTCGACCCGGTTTGGCTCGGCAACCCGGAGCTGCCCGACGCGTCCCGGCTCGTCTCGCGCTGTCGGCTCTGCGCACGGCTCGACGACATGCAGGCGACCGCCAAGTTTCTCCGTGAGCGACCTCTGTAACCAGACCACCGCCGCCGGAACCCCGTGCCGCAACCGTGCGGTTGAGGCTTCGGACCGCTGCGTCGCGCATCTGCGCCTGAACGGGCGCAAGTCGACGCTGACCCCGGAGGTGGCGGGCCTGATCGTGCAGATGATCCAGGCGGGCAACCACACGAACGTCGCCTGCATCGCCGCCGGTGTGCCGGTCTCGACGTTCGAGAAGTGGTGGAAGCGCGGCGACCCGCGCAACGACGACGAGAAGGACGCCGGCTACCGCGAGTTCCGCCAGCGTGTCGAGCGCGCCCGCGCCGAAGGCGAGGTCGTGCTCGTCACCCGTGTCGCGGCGGCGGCGACCCGCGACGTGCAGACGGCGATCTGGCTGCTCGAGCGGATGTACCCGGAGCGCTGGGCGCGCGTCTCGCAGCGTGACGCCGCGGCCGAGCGTGAGCAGGCCGAACGTAATGACCTCGACGACCCGCTGAAGGAGATTGATGAGCTCGCTGACGCTCGACGGCGCCGTATCTCCGGCTGACGAGCTCGACTACTTCGTCACGTTCGCGGAGTCGCTGACGCTCTCGCAGGGTCGGCGTCTGCACCTGGAGCCGTTCCAGCTGAAGATCGTCGGCGACTACTTCGACGGTGTGCGCGAGACGCTGGCGCTGCTGCCGAAGAAGAACGGCAAGACGACGCTGATGGCGGCGCTCGCCCTCTACCACCTGGCGACGACGGCGGACGCCGACTGTGTGATCGGCGCCGCCTCGCGCGAGCAGGCGTCGATCATGTACGAGCAGGCGACCGGTTTCCTGCGCCGCTCGCCCTGGTGCCAGGCGCGGATGGTCGCGAAGCGCGGCTACCGCGAGATCCGCTCGACGAAGGACTCCGGGCGGATCCGTGTGCTGGCCGCCGACGTCGACACCGCCGACGGCGTGATTCCGACGCTGGCGCTCGTCGACGAGCTCGGCCGGCACAAGAAGCCCGACCTGTACGGCGTCTTCCGCGACGGGCTCGGCCCGCGCAACGGGCAGCTGCTCGGCATCTCGACGGCGGGCGACCACGAGCAGTCGCCGCTCGGCGTGATCCGGACGGCGGCGCGGAAGCTGCCCGGCAAGCGTGACGGCAAGTACCTGTACACGCGCGCGGACGACGACGGCTTCGCGTTGCACGAGTGGGCGCTCGACGAGAACGACGACGTCGCCGACATGTCGATCGTCAAGCAGGTCAACCCTGCCTCCTGGGTGACCGAGAAGTGGCTGAAGCAGCGTTACGACTCGCCCTCGATGATGAGCTGGCAGTGGGCGCGCCTCGCCTGCGGGATCTGGCTGACCGCCGACGTCGTCTGGATCTCCTCCGAGGACTGGTATCGGGGCGAGCGCGACGACGAGCTGGCGCAGGGCGACCGGATCGCGCTCGGCTTCGACGGCTCGCGTTTCCACGACGCGACCGCGCTGGTCGGCTGCCGGCTCGCCGACGGGCTCTGCCAGCTGCTCGGGCTGTGGGAGCATCCGGGCGGCGCCGCCGAGTGGGAGGTGCCGATGAACGAGGTCGACGCGGCGATCGACCGGGCGATGGAGGAGTTCAAGGTCGTGCGCGGCTACTTCGACCCGCCGCTCTGGCAGTCGGAGATCGACGGCTGGGCGCGCGAGTTCGGCGAGGAGCCGGTGATGCGCTACTGGACGAGCCGCTCCCGCTTCATGGCGGCGGTCGAGCGCTTCCGCACCGACCTGGTCGGCGACAAGGTGCTGCACCACGCCGACGAGCGCCTCACCCGGCATGTCCTGAACTGCCAGCTGCGCGAGGCGCGCGGCGGCTACACGCTCGCGAAGGGGCGCTCGGTGACCGACTACATCGACGGCGCCGTCGCGACCGTGCTCGCCTGGGAGGCCCGCTGCGACGCGATGCAGGAGCCTGAGGAGTCGAGCGACGGGCTGGTGTTCTGGTGAGCTCGTTGCAGGCGGACGTTCCGCGCCTCGCCGAGCGCACCCCGCTCGACTGGCACAAGCTGCTCGGCGAGCGCCTCGCCGCGCGCCGCGAGCAGCTGCAGGTGTACGAGGCCTACTACGGCGGCGACCATCCGATGCAGTTCGCGACGACGAAGTTCCAGGAGGCGTTCGGCAACCTGTTCGCCGCCTTCGCCGACAACTGGTGCGAGATCGTCGTCGACGCCGCCGTCGAGCGTCTGCGCATCCAGGGCTTCCGCTTCGGCGAGCAGGTCTCGAACGAGGCGTGGGACCTCTGGCAGCAGAACGGGCTCGACCTGCAATCGAAGATCGCGCACACCGAGGCGGGCAAGTGCGGCGAGTGCTTCCTGCTGGTGGACCCGGCGCCCGAGTCGGACTTCCCGCTGATCACGGTCGAGCATCCGCTGCAGGTGATCGTGGCGCGCGACCCGGCGAACCCGCGCCGCCGCCTGGCCGCGCTCAAGGAGTGGGAGGGCGACGACGGCTACCTGTACGCGACGATCTACCTGCCGGACATGGTGCTGCGTTTCGAGTCGGAGGCGCCGATGTCGTCCGGGCAGCAGGTGAGCTGGATCGACCGGCGCGACGAGCCGGCGGTGGTGGCGAACCCCTACGGTGTCGTGCCGATGATCCCGCTCGAGAACAAGCCGGGCCTGCTGGTGCGCGGCTCGTCCGACCTCAGCTCGGCGATCCCGCTGCAGAACGCCGTCAACAAGCTCTGCACCGACATGATCGTCGCGTCCGAGTACGGCGCGTTCCGCCAGCGTGTGATGACTGGCGTGACGGTGCCGCGCGACCCGGAGACGGGCAAGCCGATCAACAAGCCGCAGATCGAGGCGGCGATGTCGCGTATCTGGTCGACCGACTCGAAGGACGCGCGTGTCTACGACATGGCGGCGACCGACCTGCAGAACTTCGTCAAGGCGATCGACATGCTGATCCAGCATCTCGCCGCGCAGACGCGCACGCCGCCGCACTACCTGCTCGGGCAGATCACGAACGCGTCCGGCGACGCGCTGAAGACGGCGGAGGCGGGGCTGGTGCAGAAGTGCCGCGGCAAGATCGAGGCGTTCTCCGACTCGTGGGAGGAGGCGATCGCGCTCGCGCTCGCCGGCGGGCCGGACGGGTCGGTCGCCGACTGCGAGACGGTCTGGGCCGACCCGGAGAACACGTCGCTGTCGGTGCTCGTCGACGCGACCTTGAAGAAGCAGGCGCTCGGCGTGCCGCGTGACATCCTCTGGCTGGAGCTCGGGTACACGCCGGAGCAGATCGAGATGATGAAGCCGCTCGCCGACGCGGAGCAGCAGGCGAAGCTTGACCAGCAGCAGCAGCAGTTCGAGCGCCAGCAGGCGCTCGCCCAGGCCAACAAGCCGCAGCCGCAGGCGCAGGACGCCGGGCCGCGGCAACCGTAAGGAGAGTCGATGGAAGAGCCATCGCAGAGCGAGCCGAGCGTCCAGGAGGCGCAGGTCGCGAAGGAGGGCCAGGAGCCCGATCGCGAGGCTGAGGCAGACGGCAAGAAGCCGGAGCCGAAGTACAGCGAGAGCTACGTGAGAGGGCTTCGCAGGGAAGCAGCCGAGGAGCGCAAGACGCGCGCCGAGCTGGAAACCGAGTTGCAGGAGCTGCGCGACCGCGACAAGACCGAGAGCGAGAGAATCGCTGATCGGCTGACGGCGGCTGAGCGGCGGGCGGAGGAAGCGGAGCTGAACCTGCTCCGCTTCGAGATCGCCTCGAAGAACAACCTCGGTCTGAAAGCGGCGAACTTCCTGGGCGGCACGACGCGCGAGGAGATCGAAGCCTCGGCGGACGAGCTGGTGAAGCTGCTCGCGGAGCAGTCCAAATCCGCGCCTGCCGGCTCGTTCGACGGCGGCGCGCGGACCACTCCCGCGCAGCGTGAGACGCCCGAGGTCGAGCACAACAAGCTCGTCCTGAAGGCGCTCGGACGCTGAGCTTGCAGCCAAGGAGCTGAGAGATGGCGAACCAGATCCCGATCTCCGGCGCGTCGCTGGCGGCCGGTGGCTACCTGTTGCCGCCGGAGCAGGGCGACATGCTGACCTACGGGGTGCTCGAGGAGGCCGGCGCGATCGCGCTCGCCGGCGACAAGCGCGCGACCTCGGCACGCAAGACGCAGTTCACGATCTGGCTCGGCGCGCCGACCGCCGGGTTCGTCGGCGAGGGTGCGCCGAAGCCGGTCACGGGCGCTGAGTTCGCGCAGACCGAGATGAACGTGAAGAAGGTCGCCTCGATCGTCCTCTTCACCGACGAGATGATCGAGGACGTCCAGTCGGGCGACCTGAACGTGCTCGTCGACTCCGGTGTGCGCACGGCGATCAACCACGTGATCGACGCGAACGCGATCGGCAAGGACAAGGGCGTCGACATCACGACGAACTTCGACACGATGCTGCGCTCCACGACCAGCGTCGTCGAGTACGACCAGACGAAGGGGGACGGGCTCGAGTTGGCCGTCTCGGCCGCGATGGCGATCCTGGAGGCGAACGGGTACGGCGACGTCGGGCAGATGGGCGCGCTGCTCGGCTTCGGCTTCGCGCAGAAGATGCGCGACGCGCGCTCCTCGAACGACACGACCCAGCGCGTCTACGACAGCGGGCGCGACCCGCTGTACGGGATGTCCGCCTTCTACTCGACGAACCTCTCGTCGGCGGGCGCGGCGCCGGCGGCGACGAAGGTCGTCGGCTTCGTCGTGCACCGGCCGAACCTGCATGTGCGCATCCGCAAGGACGTGACCCTGAAGGCTTCGACCGAGGCGACCGTCAACGACGGGACGGCCGACCGCAAGCTGTTCCAGGAGGACCTGACCGCGGTGCGCTACGAGACGCGGCTCGGCTTCTTCGTGCACGACCTCAACCGCTCGGTCGTGAAGATCGTCGACGCGACCTAGCCCATTCCGTGCGAATCCAGATACAGGCTCAGGCGGCGCCTCCCGCGTCGGCTGATCCTCTATAGGAAGGAGCTCAGATGAGCAGCACCGAGTCGAACGCGGCGAAGCGTTCCGGCAAGCGCTCGAGCGGCGGCGACGAGAGCGGCGAGCGCCGCCAGGAGAAGCGCAAGACGCAGCAGGAGATCGCCGAGCAGCTCGACGCGAACCAGACGCTCTCCTACGACGCGGAGCATTCGACCTACACCGACGTCACCGACCAGCTGCCGGGGCCCGAGAGCGGGCCGGCGCCCGGCCGCCAGGTCGAGCAGGAGCGGGGAGAGCCGACCGAGGCGTCATGACCGCCCCGCAGCAGCAGAAGACAGAGCCTGAGATCGCCGCCGAGCACGAGGCGTCGCTCGCGCTCTCCCACGACGCCGTTTGGTCGGGCTACGCCGAGACGACGCTGCCGCCGACGGTGCCGCCGCTCGGCGTCCATTCCGAGCAGACACGGTCGGTGGCGGGCACCGACGTGACCGCCGCGTTCACGGTCACGCCGGACCCGGCGACCGTCGGCGCGGTCGTGACCGTCGACGCGGGCGGCTCGACCGGGCCGGTCCAGGAGTACACGTGGGACTTCGGCGACACCGGCCCGGAGATCAGCGGCGTGACGATGACGCACTCGTACGTGGCAGCGGGCGACTACACGATCACGCTGACCGTCACCGGTGCCGCCGGCACCGACACCGCGTCCCAGCAGCTGACGGTGACGTGATGCAGTTCGTCCAGCTTCCGGACGAGTACCCGCCGAAGACGTACCAGCTGCCGTTGAAGCAAGGGATCGGCCTGGAGATCCCGCCGCGCACGGTGCCGCCGTCCTGGCCTCAGGACTGGTGGCAGCGCAACTTCGACACGCTCGACGAGGACGGCCCCGACCCGGAGCCGTTCACGGGCAGGCAGCTGGTCGTCCCGCCGGCACCGGTGGGTGCGCGATGACGGCACCGCCCGTCACCGTGCGCCCGACGGTGCAGGACGTCGCCCGTCTTCTGCGGGCGCGGACGAAAGACTCGCGCGGCGCCGAGCTCGGCACGTTCACCCTCGACACCCGTCCGACCGACATGGCGGTCGCCGACCTGATCATCATGGCGGAGGGTGACCTGCTTGCCCAGACCGGCTCGTATCTGTCGGAGCAGCAGGCGGCGGCGGTCGAGTCGATGATCACGCTGCGCACGGCGATGTTCGTCGAGCTCTCCTACTTCCCAGAGCAGGTGAACTCGGACCGTTCCGCCTACCAGGAGTACAAGCGTCTGTACGACGACTCGCTCGCCTCGCTGCTCGCCGAGCTGGAAGGCGGAGGCGGCGGCGGAGGCGGCGACGCCGACCTCTGGCATTACGGGTCGATCCCGGTCAAAAGCTGGACGACGACGGGCCGCTACGACTTCGCCGCCGCCGAGACGGCGCCGCTGCCGCCGCCGGTCGCCGACTCGCTCGCCTCCGCGCTCGCCGAGGAACGCTCCCGGCATCCGGAGCAGACGTGAGATACGAGATCGTCGAGCAGGGCAACGGGATCCGGATCGCCGTCTTCGAGCTGGCGGCGATGGGCAGAAGGGCAAGGCACCCGCAGCCGATCTTCGAGGCGGCCGAGCAGATCCAGCAGCGCCAGCAGCGCGTCTGGTTCCGCTCGCGCGGCCGCAACAGCTGGCCGGCGCTCTCCCCGGTGACCGTCGCCGACAAGCGGCGGCAAGGGTTCGGCTCGCGGATGCTCGTGCGCAAAGGGCTGCTCTACGACTCGTTGCAGGGCGGGAACATGTCGATCCGCCACCTCAACTCGGAGCGGCTCGAGATCGGCACCTCGGTGCCCTACGCGCCCTACCACCAGTACGGCACGAGCAAGATGCCGCGCCGCCGCCTGACCGCGACCGACGACCAGGCGCGCGAGCAGCTCGAGCGGATGATCGCCCGCTACGTCGGCGGGAGGAACGCCGAGTGAGCATCTTCGGCCGGATCGTCACCGCGACCGACGTCGAGCAGTGGTGCCTCGACCTGATCGGCAAATGGTTCGGCACCTACCTGTCCGAGGTCGAGCGCCAGCACGGGCTTGCCGCCGGCACCTGGCAGCGTCCGCGCGGCCTGTTCGCGGTGCCGTCGTTCGACAAGTGGCCGGAGGACCAGCTGCCCGCGATCCTCTGCGTCTCCTTCGGGATCGCGGAGCCGCCGCGGATGCACGGCGACGGCAGCTACGACGCGCTCTGGCAGATGGGGATCGGCTGCATCTGCTCGGCGTCCACGCAGACGCTCTCGCACGAGATGGCGGCCGACTACGGGGCGGCGCTCTACGACCTGTTCGTGCAGCGCCAGTCGCTCGACGAGAAAGCGGAGGGCACACGCTGGCAGGGCTTCACGCTCGAGGAGATGCTGGAGTTCGACGACCGGCGCTCGCTCTCGGCCGGAACCGCCGTCTTCCAGGTCGAGGTGCACAACGTCGCCAGCGCGCGCATGGGCCCGACGACACCGGACGTTCCGCTCGTCCCCGACACCGATCCGTGGGACGACCGGCCGGCCGTGCAGACGGTCGAGACGGAGATCGAGAAGGTCAACTGAGAGGAGGCGCGCATGCGCCCTGGAGTGGATGTCGTTTCACGCGACCAGCCGGTCGCACACGCCGTCCCGACCGACACGAGCGTCTGCTTCGCGGTCGGCACGACAGAGAAGGGCCCGGCGTCGAAGTACACGCTCGTCACGTCGCTCGGCCAGTACGAGGCCGTCTACGGCGCCCGCTCCGGCGGCGCGACGCTGTACGACGCGATCGACGCCTACTTCCGCGAGGGCGGCGGCCAGGTGTACGTGTCGGCGCTGCCGACGACGCCGTCGATGATGCTGCAGGCGGTCGTCGACACCGGCGACACCGAGGCGGCGGCGGCGCAGGCGCGGACGCAGGCACAGAACGGCTCCCGCTACAGCGAGAGCGAGCTGAACGCGCTCACCCGCGAGGAGCTGGACGGGATCGCCGCCTCCGCCGGGCTCGACCCGGCCGACTACCCGACCAAGTCCGACGAGGTGAACGCGATCCTCGGCGGCGGCCAGAGCGAGGCCGGCCTGCTGGCGGTGCTCGACCCGACGACGCTCGCGAGCGCGCTCGACGTCTTCGGCGCCGAGCTCGGGCCCGGCCAGGTGATCGTGCCCGGCGCCTCCACCTCGGCGATGCACGCGGTGATCCTCGCCCACTGCGAGCAGCGCAACCGGGTCGGGCTGCTCGACGGCCCGCAGGTGCCGACCGTCGCCGGTCTGCAGGCGCTCGCGACGGCCCAGGCGGGGACGCCGCAGGCCCGCTACGGGGCGCTGCTCGCCCCGTACGGGGTCGTGCCCGGCATCGCCGGCGGCACCGTCCGGCAGGTGCCGTGGTCGGCGATCCAGGCGGGCATGATCGCCCGCTCCGACGCCGCCCTCAACCCGAACGTCGCGGTCGCCGGCGACAACGGCATCTCCGGCTACGCGACCGACGTGAGCGCGGTCTTCAAGGGCTCGGAGTACGACACGCTGAACGCCTCCGGCGTCGACATGGCCCGCTTCATCTACGGCGACCTGAAGATGTACGGCTACCGCTCGCTCGTCTCCCCGACCGGCACCGACAGCGAGTGGCTGATGTTCTCGAACTCGCGTCTCTACATGGCGATCGCGGCGCAGGCGAAAGCGATCGGCGAGCGGTACGTGTTCGACCAGATGGACGGCCGCTGGCTGACGATCTCCGCGTTCGGGGCGGCGCTGTCGGCGATGCTGCTGCCGTTCTGGGAGCGGGGCGCGCTCTACGGCTCGACGCCGGACGAGGCGTTCGGCGTCAACGTCGGCCCGCAGGTGAACACACCCGCGACGATCGCCGCCGGCGAGCTGCACGCCGTCCTGAGCGTGAAGATGTCGCCGTTCTCGGAGTACGTGAAGATCGAGATCGTCAAGGTCGAGACGACAACGACGTTGCTCGCGGCCTAGGAAGGGAGGAGCGATGAGACAGAACCAGTGGAACATCACCGTCACCGTCGACGGCACGAAGCTGGGCACGTTCGAGGCGTTCTCGGGCGGCGAGGTCGACTCGGAGGAGACGACCTACTTCCTGGGCGCGATGGGGCCGCGGATCTCGCTCGGCGGCTCGCAGAGCGTCGGCAACGTCACGGTCGGCGTGCTCTACGACCTGGCGGCGATCCATTCGCAGTACCACTGGCTCGCGCAGCGCGCGGGCAAGGCGTCGATGGAGGTCGCGAAGCAGCCGCTCGACACCGACGGCAACGCCTACGGCCGGCCCGCCGTCTATCGCGGCCGGCTGAAGCAGGTGAACGGGCCGGAGGTCGACGCGCAGAGCTCGGACGCCGCCGTGCTCGAGCTGGAGATGACGGTCTCCGGGACGGTCGTATGAGCACCCCGGGCGTCGACGAGCCCTGGATCGACACGAGCGACCAGGAGACGCAGATCATCGAGCCGCAGCTCGGCGTCGTCGAGTCGAAGCCGGACGGCTCGCTCGTCGGCGAGCTGCTGAAGCGGCGCAGCGAGCTCGCCGGCGAGCGCCACTACGACATCGAGGTCGCAGGCTGGAACGGCTGCGTCGTGCTGCGCTGCGGCCCGGTGCGCGGCAGCGTCATCCAGCGGCTCAGGGAGCGGGCCGAGCAGTCGCAGTCGCCGGACCGCGACCTGAACGTCAACTGCGACACGCTGATCGCGGCCTGCAAGGAGGTGCTCGTCCGGCGCAGCCGCGGCGAGGAGCTCGAGCAGGCCGACCCGGACTGGGGGCCGGTGCGGCTTGACGAGCACTGCGGCGAGCTGTTCCAGCTCGGGACGGCGAAGGCGCGCGAGGTGGTGAAGGGGCTGTACCAGAACGCGAACGCGCCTGACATCGCGATCGGCGCCGCCGCCGGCGCCTACGTGCAGTGGGCGGCCTCGGCGGAGGGCGAGCTGGACGAGGAGTTCCTGGGGGAAGCCTAGGGCGGAACGAGCTGGCCTCGGCGGCGGTCGTCGCCTACGCGGGCCTGGACGCGATCCGCTACCTGCGCACGACCGACGCGCAGGAGCGGCTGCTGCTGATGCTGCTCGCCCGCCGCACGTTCGAGCTGCACGAGCTGATGCAGCGCAAGCTTGCGTCCGAGATCGTGAACACGCTGGGAAAGGCGCTGAAACGCTAGATGGCGGACGTGATCACCTTCCTTCTGAAGCTGCGCGGGACGCGCGAGTTCGTCGGCGACGCGCACGCGGCCTCCGACGCGATCAAGGGCGTCGGCAGCGCCGCCGAGGACTCGTCGAAGAAGTCGGCGGCCGCCGACAAGCGCCGCCAGAAGGGCGCCGCGGCGCTCGACAAGGTCGCCGGGCACGCGAAGTACCTGGCGATCGGGATCGCCGGGCTCGGCGCCGTCTCCTTCAAGGCGGCGGCCGACTTCGACCAGGCGATGAACGTCTTCGGCGCGACGGCCAGCGCGACCGGGCCGCAGATGAAGGAGGCGGGCAAGCGGGCGGTCGAGCTCGGCAACGACGCGAAGCTGCCGGGTGTTTCCGCGCGCGACGCGGCCGACGCGATGAACGAGCTCGCGAAGGGCGGCTTCAACGCGGCCGGCTCGATGAAGGCGGCGCGTTCGGTGCTGCTGCTCGGGCAGGCCGCGAACACCGACTACGGCACGTCGGCGACGATCGTCGCGCGCGAGCTGAAGGCGTTCGGGATGGAGGCCGGGCAGTCGCAGAAGGTCGTCGACACGCTCGGCGCCGCCGCGCTCAAGTCGACGGTCGGGATCCAGGACATCGCGGACGGGATGGCGTACGTGTCCACCTCCGCGCACGGGCTCGGGATCGACGTGACCGACACGACGACGGCGATCGCCCTGCTGAACGACCGCGGCATCGCCGGGGCGAAGGCCGGCTCGTCGCTGAACATGATGCTGCTGAAGATGGCGAAGCCGACCAAGCAGGCGAAGGAGGCGATGAAAGACCTTGGCCTGATGACGAAGGAAGGCAACTCCGCCTTCTTCGACGCGCAGGGCCGCTACGTCGGCATGCGCAAGCAGACGGAGCTGCTGACCAAGGCGATGAAGGGCCGCACCGACCAGGAGAAGATCGCGAACCTGCAAGCGATGTTCGGCGTCCAGGGCGGCAGGGCGGCGCAGGCGATGCTGATGGGCAACACGAAGGTCTGGGACAAGTACCGGGCGGCGGTCGGGAAGGCCGGGCAGACGCAGAAGCTCGCCTCGGCGCAGGCGAAGGGCGCCGCCGGCGCGCTCGAGCAGATGAAGAACGCCACCCAGACGCTGCAGATCACGTTCGGGCAGGCGCTCGCCCCGGCGATCCTGGCGGTGCTGCGCCCGCTCACCCGCTTCATGAGCTGGCTGACGAAGTACCCGAAGCAGACGGCGATCGTGATCGGCGTGATCGGCGCCCTCGCCGGTGCGATCTGGGTGCTGAACGCGGCGATGAAAGCGATGAAGGTGATCACCGCGCTCGCCGAGTGGATGCGGCTCGCCGCCGCCGCCGCGAAGATCTGGTCGGCGATGCAGTGGCTCCTGAACGCGTCGCTCTGGGGCTTCCCGGTGCTGCTGATCATCGCCGCCGTGATCGCCGTGATCGCGATCTTCGTGATCGCCTACAAGAAGATCGGCTGGTTCCACAACGCGGTGCAGGCGGTCTGGCAGTGGATCAAGGGCAACTGGCCGCTGATCGTCGCGTTCCTGGCCGGCCCGATCGGTGTCGCGACGCTGCTGATCGTCAAGCACTTCGACACCGTCAAGAAAGGCGTGTTCGCGGTCCGCGACGCGTTCGTCGCCGCGTTCGGGGCGATCAAGGACGCGGTGCGCGGCGCGCTCAACTTCCTGATCCGCGGCTGGAACTCGCTCCAGTTCCACATCCCCGGCTTCAAGGTCGCCGGGCACAAGTTCGGCGGCGCGACCGTCGGCGTCCCGAAGCTGCCCGAGCTCGCGGCGGGCGGCACCGTCACCGGCGCCGGCGGGGTGACCGTCGGCGAGCGCGGCCCGGAGTCGCTCTGGCTGCCGCGCGGCGCGGTCGTCGAGCCGCTGCCCGCCGCCCCGATCGCCGCGCACGCGTTCGGGAGCGCCGAGATCTCGACCTACGTGACGCTCGACCGCAAGGTGCTCGCGAAAGCGGTCGGGCGCTACACCGCCGACCAGGTGGCGCGCCGCTGATGGCGAAGCTGCTTCCGCTCGGGATCGTCGAGATCTCCGCGGTCGACCCGGCGTTGAAGGTGAGGGCGCTGATGAGCGACGAGCGGCCGACGCTCGAGCAGGGCTTCGGCGGCTGGGAGGAGATCGAGCGTCCGCGGCGCACACCGATCACGACCTGGAAGAGCCTGCCCGCCCTGCACCTGACCCTGCCGCTGCTCTTCGACGGCTTCGCCGCCGAGCGTTCGGTCGAGAAGCAGCTCGGGATCCTGATGCAGATGGGCCGCCCCGTCGGTGCGAACGGCGAGCCGCCGCTGCTGCGCGTCAAGGCGCGCGGGGCGGCGCTCCCCGGCCAGGGACGGAAATGGGTGCTGCAGGACCTCGCCTGGGGCGACGCGCTGATGAACCAGAAGGGCGAACGGGTGCGCCAGCAGGTGACCTTGGCGCTGACCGAGTACATCGAGGACGTGAATATGCAGGAGCGCTCGGCCGCGAACCGGCGCCGCTCCAAGCACGCCGCCTCGAAAACCCAGCATGGCGCGAAGGCGAAGCGGGTGATCGCGAAGCGCAAGCCGCACAAGCCGGGCGCGCCCAGCCGCGCCGCCGCCGAAATGTCCACAGCTGGGGAAGACCTGTTGACAATCGCGGCGCGCGAGCTCGGCGACGCCGACCGCTGGGTCGAGATCGCCCAGCTGAACGGGCTGCGCGACCCGCGCGCGATCGCGCCCGGCCAGGTGCTGAGGATGCCGTGATCGCCTACTCGGACGCGACCGTGATCACCGCGATCGTCGCCGGCTTCTTCCTGCTGCTGGCGCTGATCGCGCTCGTCCGTGCCGTCACCCGGCGCGGCCCGCCGCAGCCGACCCGCTACCGGATCGGCGTCTTCGTCGAGCGGGACGGCGACGAGAGGCGGAGAAGTGAGTGACGACAGACCAGATCGCAGCGGCCGGCGCGTTCCTCTCCGGCGCAGGCTCCGTGCTCGGCGCCTGGCTCGTGCTCAAGAGCGCCCGCAAACGCTGGGAGCGCGAGTGCGAGGAGCGGATCAGGATGCTCAAGGAGGGCTTCGAGATGGGTGAGCACCGCCAGTGAGGACCTACCTCGGCTTCGGCGCCGTGCTCTGCCTGGCCGCGCTCTGCGGGGTGCTCGTCGCGACCGCCTTCAGCGCCGGGCCGTCCGGTGCGGTGACGACGACGACCGTCTCGATCACCCAGGGACCGACCGGGCCTCGGGGCCTGCCGGGGCCGCCCGGCCCGGTCGGTGATCCCGGCCCGACCGGCGCGCAAGGGCCGGTCGGCGAACGCGGACCGATCGGGCCTCCCGGCCCGGTCGGGCCGACCGGCCCCGCCGGCGGCCTCGCCTGCCCGCAGGGCTTCGAGCCCGGCGAGCTCGTGCTCAACCATCCCGGCGGCCAGGTGCGGCTGTTCGTCTGCCTGGAGGCGAAGTGAGCGCGCTCGCGCATGAGATCGACCTCGGCGTCCGCCAGCTCGTCCTCGACGTCGTCAACCGCAAGATCAAGGGCTTCGACACGCAGGTCGGGCAGTCGCTGATCGACGGCTCGCTCGAGCGCACGATCGAGGGCGCCTCGACGCTGACCTTGACGGTGCACGACCCGGAGCGGGCGCTGCTCCTGTCGGGGATGTTCGAGTACGCGATCCAGGTGCGGCTCGACCGTCTCTTCTTCCGGCTGGTCAAGATCGCCAAGCAGGGCGACGACCTGGCGCTCACCTTCGAGGACCGCGAGGTGGCGCTTCTGCGCGAGCGCACGCTGCCGAAGAAGGCGTCGCGCGCCTCGATGACCCGGGCCGAGTTCGCGCTCTCGCTGGTGCGCGAGGTGCGCACCCCGCAGATCCCGTTCGTCTGCCCGGAGCTGCACGTGCGCCAGCCGATCATGAACGACGCCCAGGCAAGGACGCCCGCCGCCCGCTCCGTCACGCACGAGCGCGGGATCGCCCGCGACGCCGAGCTGACGGTCAAGGGCAAGCGTGCGACGCAGTCGCAGATCCGGCTGATGCAGCGGACGCTCGACGTCGCCGACTCGCTCGACGCCGGCGAGAAAGCGACTCTGGCGCTCGTCGAGGCCTGCATCGTCGAGTCGCTGTTCGCGAACCTGTCCGGCGGCGACCGCGACTCGCGCGGGATCCTGCAGGTGCGCGACTCGACCGCGAAGGGGATGGGCATCTCGAACACGAACGTCGCCGAGTGCGTGAATGCGTTCCTGACGCGCGGCTTCTACCACGACGAGATGGGCGGCGGCGGCGCGATCGCGATCGCCGCCCGCCACCCGGAGGTCTCGGCGGGGCGCGTCGCGCAGGGCACCCAGGGCTCCGGCGTGCCGAACGCCTACGACAAGTGGGAGGCGGAGGCGAAGAAGATCGTCGACGCCTACGAGGGCGGCGGCGTCACGAGCACCCAGGTTGTGCGCAAGCTGCCGTACCAGTTCCGGCGCGGCGGCACCGACGGTGCGCCCGAGGACTCCTGGACATGTCTGCAGCGTCTCGCCGAGGAAGTGAAGTGGCGCTGCTTCATGGCCGCCGGCGCCTGCTTCTTCATCTCCGAGACGGAGCTGCTGAAGGCGCGCCCCAGGATGATCCTCGACGAGGGCTCGCCCGGCGTGACCGCGATCGACTTCGACCTCGACACCGGCAAGCCGGTCGACGAGGTCAGCCTGACCGCCCGCGCCCGCCGCTGGGCGGCCGCGCCCGGCGCGGTCGTGCAGCTGCGCAACTGCGGCCCCGCCGACGGACGCTGGCTCGTCGCGTCGCTCTCACGCTCGCTGTTCGACGCCGAGACGACGATCAGCCTGCGCCGCCCCGCCAAGCCGCTCGCGGAGCCTGCGCCGGAGACGGAAACCTCGACGGCGATCTCGACGTCGGTCGCGCGCTCGATCGGGGCGGCAGGCTCGCAGGTCGACCGCGCCTACCGCGCCGCGCGCGCGATCGACGCGAAGCGCTACCCGTACGTGTACGGCGGCGGGCACGCGAAGGCAGGCTCGCCGTCCGGCGGCGGCTACGACTGCTCCGGCTCGGTCAGCGCCGTGCTCGCCGCCGCCGGGATGGGCCTGCGCGTCGGCGGCCCGGCGATGGACTCGAACCGGCTGATGAACTGGGGCGAAGCCGGCGCCGGCGAGTTCATCACCGTCTACGCCCGGCCGGGCTCGACGACCGGCCACGCCTGGATGACGTTCAAGGTCGACGGGCAGGAGCAGCACTTCGGCACCGGCGACTGGGGCAAGGGCTGGGGCGGCGCCGGCTTCAACCCGCGCATGCACCCGAAGGAAGGCTTCACCGTGCGTCACTGGCCGGGAACATGACGGAGCTCACCGATCTGCTCGCGCGCACCCCGGAGGCTCGCGCCGTCGTCCGCGGCCAGGTCTCGAACACGGTGCTCGTTCCGGGCGACGACCTGTTCGTGACCGTGCCGTCGTTCGACGGCAACCGCGTCCAGTGGGGGCCGTGCCCGTGGTCGCCCTCGGACGCGCTGCCGACCCGCGGCGACGAGTGCCTGGTGCTCTTCGACGAGCACGAGCAGCCCTGGGTGATGGCGCTCGCCCCGGTCGGCTCGAGCGGCGACCCTGGGCCGCAGGGCCCGCCGGGGCCTGCCGGCCCGACCGGACCGGCAGGGCCGCAGGGACCGAAGGGCGACCCGGGCGCGACGGGCGCGACGGGAGCGCAGGGGCCGAAGGGTGACACCGGCGCGCAGGGGCCGCAAGGCGCGACTGGCGCGACGGGCGCGCAGGGACCGAAGGGCGACCCGGGCGCGACGGGCGCGCAGGGGCCGCAAGGCCCGACGGGCGCGACAGGGTCGCAGGGCCCGACCGGCGCGACAGGGTCGCAGGGGCCGCAGGGCGCGACCGGCGCCGCCGGGCTCGTCTGGAAGGGCGTCTGGGCGGCCGCGACCGCCTACGCGGTCAACGACGCGGTGACCTACGCCGGCTCGAGCTGGCGGCGCAAGGTCGCGGGCACGAGCGCGGGCGCGCCGGACACCGACGCGGCGAACTGGGAGCTGCTCGCCCAGAAGGGCGACGTCGGCGCGACAGGCGCGCAGGGCGCCCAGGGGCCGCAGGGCGCGACTGGGCCGCAGGGCCCGCAAGGCCCGCAGGGCATCCAGGGGCCGTCGGGCGCGTCGACGTTCGTCGCGGGCAGCGGCGCCCCGACCGCCGCCGTCGGCGTCGACGGCGCGATCTACCTCGACACCGCGTCGGGGCGGATGTGGGGGCCGAAGGCGGCGGGCGCCTGGCCGGCAACAGCCTTCGGGCGCGTGATGCCGCTCAGCCCGACCTACGCGCAGGTGACGGCCGGATGACCGACGTGCCGCACTTCAGCCTGCCGTTCCGGTTCGCGACGCCACAGGCGGCCGTCACCGAGCAGGACTCGATCGACGAGATCGCCGACTGCGCGCTCGCCGTCATGCTCTGTCCGCTCGGCTTCCGCGTCGAGCTGCCGGAGTTCGGGATGCCCGACCAGACGTTCAGCTCGCCCGCGCCCGACCTGGACGAGATCCGCGCCTACGTCGAGCAGTGGGAGCCGCGGGCCGGGCTGACGCTGAGCGAGCAGGCCGACAAGCTGGACCAGCTGATGCAGTACGTGGAGACGTTCGTCCGCGTCAGAACGGAGGAGTAATGGGCTACATCGACGTGCCGATCGAGACCGAGCCGCTCGACCTGGCCGAGGAGTCGTTCGCCTACCTGGAGGCGCAGGTGCCCGGCTGGCTACCGTCGCCGGGGAACCTCGAGGCGTGGCTGGTCGAGGCGCTCGCGCAGATCGCGTCGGAGCTGCGTGTCCTGACCGCGCTCGTGCCGGAGTCGATCTTCGCCTACTACGGCGACACCGTGCTCGGCATCCCGCCCTACGCCGCCGTCGCGGCGGAGGCGACGACAACCTGGACGATGCTCGACAGCGCCGGCTACCAGGTCGACGCCGGCACGCTGCTCGCGATCACGCCGACAGCCTCGTACGACAGCTACGCGTTCGAGGTGATCGCCGACTTCGTCGTCCCGGCCGGCCAGACGCAGACGACGGTCGACGTGCGCGCGCTCGAAACCGGTGTCGCCGCCTCCGGGCTGACCGGCAGCGTGCAGCTGCTCGACCAGCTCGACTTCGTCCAGTCGGTCACGCTCGTCGGCTCGAGCTCCGGCGGCGTCGACGCCGAAAGCGACGAGGCCTACCTCGACCGGCTCTCCGACACGTTCACGCTGCTGACGCCGAGGCCGATCCTGCCGCGCGACTTCGCGCTGATGGCGCAGGCGAACCCGTCCGTCGACCGCGCGACCGCGATCGACCTCTACAACGCCACGACGCAGGCGACGAACGTGCCGCGCTGCGTCACGGTCGCGCTCGTCGACGCCGCCGGCAACCCGGTCTCCGCGCAGGTGAAGGCGGACGTGCTGGCGACGCTGCAAGCGCAGCGCGAGGTCAACTTCCTCGTCTTCGTGATCGACCCGACCTACACGACGATCGACGTCCAGTTCACCGTCAAGTCCTATCCGGGCTACGACCCGACCGCGGTCGCGGCGGCCGTCGTCGCGCAGCTGCAGGCGTGGCTGTCGCCCGCGAGCTGGGGCAAGCCGCTCTACGGCGATCCCGGCTCGACCGTCTCCTGGCTGAACGAGACGGTCGTCCGCTACTTCGAGGTGCTCGAGCAGATCAACCGCACCGACGGCGTCCACTACGTCCAGACCTGCCAGACCCGCGTCGCGGGCGGCACCTTCTCGAACGTCGACGTCACGATGGCAGGGGTCGCGCCGCTGCCGAGGGCGGGCGCGATCACGGGGACGGCGACGACGGGATGAGCTGGCCGCTGCTCGCCGTACCGACAGGCGACGCGGACCCGCCCGCGCAGCTCGCGCCGGACACGTTCGCCGCCCGGCTCTACGAGATGCTCGCCCCGCTCGCAGGCTCCGACGAGGACCAGGGCTGGGCGCTCCTGATCTACGTCAACGCGCTCGGGACGATGTTCCAGCAGGTCGAGGACTGGGTCCGCGACAGCCCCGACGGCCCCGGCTGGTCGCTGCTGCTCGACCTCGCCCGCTGCCCGGACGAGGCGCTGCCCTGGCTCGGCCAGTTCGCCGGTGTGCGCATGCTGCCCGGCTCGAGCCCGGCCGACCAGCGCGCCCGGATCACCTCGACCGACGGCTTCAAGCGCGGCACCGCGGCGGCGATGATCGGCGCCGCGAAAGGGACGCTGACCGGCTCGCAGCGGCTCGTCTTCCGCGAGCGCGACGGCGCCGCGCACGGCTACACGCCGCCCGACGACGCCTACGTGCTGACCGTCTACAGCTACACGTCCGAGACGCCGAACCCGACCGCGACCCTGAACGCGCTGCTCGCGCAGAAGCCGGGCGCGATCAAGCTCTACTACTCGGCCGTCACCCGCCAGGACTACCAGAACGTCAAGAACACCTACGCGACGTACGCGGCCGTCAAGACGGCGTACAAGGACTACAACGCGCTCGCGCTGAACCAGCCCGGCTAAGGAGGACCGAATGCCGACCACGACCGTCCACGCCCTGCGCTACCCGGCCGCGACCGACCCGGCCGACGTGCCGGCCGACATGCAGAAGCTCGCGAACGACGTCGACGTCGCGCTGCTGCCCGCGAACACCGTCGCCGCCGCCGCAACCCGCGTGATCGCGAACCTGCTGCTCGCCGCCGACGCGCAGCCCGCCTTTCGCATCCTCGGCAACGGTCGGCACGACTGGGGCGCAGGCGGCGCGAACCCCACCGACACGAACCTCTACCGCAAGTCGCCCGGGAACCTCGCCAGTGACGGGGCGCTCTGGCTTGCAAGCGGAGGCGCCGGGAACGGCATCGTCTTCAACCCGACAGGCGCCGGTGGGAACGCGATACAGACGATCTGGGGAGCGGAGACGCAGCCGCGCTGGCGCTCGGATACGAACGGCGTTCTCGCCTGGGGGCCGGGCGGCACGACTGCTCCCGACACGAACCTCTACCGCTCGGCCGTTGACACGCTCACAACGGATGACACGTTCACGGTGAACGGGCCTCTGTTCGTGCTCGCGGCTGCGACGACGCAGAGGTTCGGGGCGGACACGAACCTCTACCGCTCGGCGGCAGGCGCACTGAAAACCGATGGACAACTGCTCGCGGGATCGTGGTTCAAGGCGAACGCGGGAACGATCAACGAGGTCATCGTTGGGCACAACGGAGCCGCTGCAAGCAGGGCTATCGGTTTCATCAACGATGCGTCGTCGGCGTACGACGTGACGCTTCGCCGAGCGGCGGCCGGGCAACTCGCGCTCGCCGGAGTCTCGTACTACGCACCCGTCTCGGACGCGTTGCTCGGGGCGGTCAAGCCTGGGAACGGTATCGAGTGGGGCCACTCGAACCCGGCCGGTTACCGCTCCGTCCTCGGTTCCGACTCTGGTTCGGGTGGAAGTTGGATCGCGTTACACGCCGAGGCCGGAACGACCAACAACACATTCCGCACACGCGGAATCCAAGCAGCGATCATCAAGGCCGTCTCGGGCGGCTTTGCCTTCGGCACGGTCGCCAGCGCGAACGCCGACAACCAGACGCTCGTGCAGACGATGTCGCTCAGCGCCACCGGGGACCTCGCGGTCACCGGCGCGGTCGCCGCGAACGGCAGGATCTCCGGGGCCTCGCTTGCCACGAGCTCCTACGGGACGTCGTTCCCAGCCTCGCCGGTCGACGGACAGGAGTTCACGCTCGTCAACGGGACGACCGGCGCGGCCTGGGCGTGGAGGTTCCGTTACAACGCGTCCTCGTCGCTCGCGTCCAAGTGGGAGTACATCGGCGGGACGGGGTACGTCGCCGTCACGTTCACGGGCGGCGAGACGCTCCCGTTCGTGAACCAGTGGGCGCCGCCGCCGACGCTGACGGATTTCGTCGTCCCGCGAACGGGCGACTACATGCTCGAGTATGGCGCGACCTTCTTCTCGGGTGCCGGCGGTGCGAGCACGATGCAAGCGGCGGTCTGCAACGCGAGCGTTAGCAACACGCCGATCACGTCGCCGGCGATCGTCTACATACCCGCGGCCAACCAGCCCGCGACCGTCTCGGCGAAGTACGGGGCCACGCTGACGGCCGGTATCACGATCCGCCTTGTCTACCAGCAGAACCTTGCGAACGGGCAGATCACGCAACGCTACATCGGGGTCACCCCGCTCCGGCTGTCCTGAAAAAGGAGGCACGATGAACATCAACGTCCAGATCAACCTCGCCGAGGGCGAGTCGGCCCCGACGGCGACCCCGGCCGAGCTGCTGAGTTCGCTCGGCGGCGACCCGTCGAAAGACTCGATCGGCGTCTCGATCAGCGCCGGGCACGCCCCGCCGCCGCCCGAGCCTCAGGCGGAACTGCCGGCGGAGCCACCCGCCCGCCGCAAGTCGTCGAAGTCCAATGCTTGAGCTGCTGAAGGTGCTGGTGCAGCCGGTGCTGCTCGAGCGGGACGCGGACGGCGTGATCGTCGGCGAACGGGTCGGCGAGCCGACGGCGCTTTACGACGAGAACCAGCTGCCGGAGTTCTGGGCGGCTGTGCAGGCGGAGATCGTCCGCGCGAACGGCGAGAACGGGCGCGTCGTCGTCCCGGAGATCGTGGTCCCCTCATGAGTGGAGAGGAGCAAAAATGAGTCTGCCCGGAGGAGCCGAGACGGCCGACGAGCAGCTGGAGCGGCTGCGTCACGCGGTGCTGCTGCTCGCGCTGAAGGTGCTCGAGAAGGGCGACTACGACGACCTCGTCGCCAGCCTGAAGCCTGACCCGGAGAAGGAGAGGGCGGAGCCGTGGGCGCGCTAGCCCGGCGCTGGATGCCTTCCCCGAACTACAGCTCGCGCGGCGGCGCGGCCGTGCGCCTGATCGTGCTGCACACCGCCGAGGGCGCAACCACGATCGAGTCGCTCGGCAACTTCTTCGCCAGCTCGTCCGCCGCCGCCAGCTCCCAGGTCGGGATCGACGACAAGGCCGGGGTGATCGGCGAGTACGTGAAACGCCAGAACAAGGCGTGGACGCAGGCGAACGCGAACCCGGTCTGCATCTCGGCGGAGCTGTGCGCGTTCGCGAAGTGGAGCGCCGCCGAGTGGAACAAGCATCCGGCGATGCTCGACAACACCGCACGCTGGATCGCCGAGGAGTCGGCGGCGACCGGCATCCCGATCACGAGGCTGAACGCGCAGCAGGCGCAGGGTTCCGGCCGGGGCGTCTGCCAGCACAACGACCTCGGCAGCTGGGGCGGCGGGCACTGGGACTGCGGCTCCGGCTTCCCGATGGACTCCGTGCTCACGAAAGCCCGCGCCTACGCGGGCGGCGACGAAGGAGAGGACGAGATGGGCTACCCCGACTGGTACTGGCAGTGGTCGAACTGGTACCTGACGACGAACCGTGACCCGGACAAGCGTCCCGCCTCGGCGCCGAAGGAGATCCCGCAGTGGGCCTGGGACGCGAACGAGTCGCAGCTGAAGCTGCTGAACCGCTACGGGATGACGAAGGACGAGCGGGAGTGGGTCGACTGGTACGAGGGCGGCAAGACCGGCAAGCGTCCTGATGTGCCGGAGACGATCCCGGACCGCTGGTGGGACGACCAGAGGTGGGTCGCGACGCGCACGTGATCGACACGCCCTGCATCATCGGCTCGCGGATCGCGTCGAACGGCTATGCGCGCGTGCCGTCGGGCGTCGGCGGCAGGTACCTGTGGGCGCACCGCTACGCCTGGGAGCGGGCGCACGGCCCGATCCCGAAGGGCTGGCAGGTCCATCACGCCTGCTGCGTGAAGGCGTGCGTGAACGTCGACCATCTCGAGCTCGTACCGTCGATGAAGGAGCACAAGCGCCGGCACCGGCAGATCGCCTGGGCGCGGCGGCAGGAGCGACGGGCGAGTTGAGCCTCGCCCGCTGGGAGTACCTGGCGATCGCGCTCGCCGGTGCCTTGCTGATCGTCCGCTTCCTGCGCTGACCCTTAGCTGAATTCCGTGCGAATCCCATACGGGATCACGCGGACAACCCGGTGACCGGATGATCCTCTAAGGTGGAGGCCGCCTCGTGCCTGTTGCACACACTCCGGGCGCGAGGCATGCTTCAACCGGCGTCGGCCGGGGCTCCATCTGCTCGGTTGGATTGCTGTGCACGTACACGGCCCGGCTGGTACTCACCTCCCAGTCGGGCCGTGTCGTCTGACGGGGCTGCTTCGCTGAGGCGTATGACAAGCACAGTGGATCCACCCAACGAGAACGACGTCGCCTTCTGGGACGAAGTGCGCGCACGCCTCGCGGCCGAGGCGGACCGGGGCACTCCGGCCGCCTGGATGCCGGAGGAGCCGGGCGACGAGCTGTTCGGCGTCTTCGTCGCGTTCAACCCGGCGGCCCCGACGAAGTTCGGGCCGGCGCCGGTCGCGACGATCCGTGACGCCACCTCGACCACCTGGTCGCTCTGGCTTCTGCACAAGGTGCTGCGGCTCAACTTCGAGCGGCAGCGGATCGCGCTCGGCGAGCGTGTGCTCGTCCGCTACCTCGGCAGCGTCCGGCCGGAGGGCGGCGGCAACGCCTACGACAACTACGCGGTGATCGTTGACCGTCCCCCGTCCGGCTCGCCCGACTGGGACGCCGTCGCCAGGCGCTACAACGACGACGCGGAGCTCGACGAGCGCCGGCCGAACGAGCCGCCGCCGCCGGGCGACGAAGACATTCCGTTCTGAGTTGACAGGTGCGAGGCGGAAGGCGTAGAACATGCCTTCCGCCTCGGACCGGGGTGTCCGGGGAACGACAACGGAGGTGAGAAATGGCAGCAGAGGGTGTGCGGTTGCCCGCCGACCTCGAGCACGTCCTGCACCGCTGGGGGCAGATGATGGACATGCTCGACGACGAAGAGGCGATCGAGGAGGTCGTCGGCGCGAACAACGCGCAGGCGATCGTGGCGGCGATCCTCGTGCTTGCGGCCGAGGCGATCGAATGAGCGTCTTCCACGGCACGATCTGTCTGGAGAACGAGTCGTCGAAGGAGTCGCGGATCGTCTGCGACGTGCACGGCCACTCGCTCGAAGAGGTGGCGTTGCGGCTCGCCTGGTTCGCCGTCCTGCGCAACCAGAACGTCGAGTCGGCGCGCGAGATGGACAACCTGATGCGCTCGCGCGCGGGTCAGCATTGCCCGTGGCTGGGCGAATGAGGTGCTGCGTCTACTGCGGCGGGCGCACGCACAGCCCGAAGAAACCGCTCACCTGCCCCGGTCACAAGGACTTGCCGTCCGTCGACCCGCACTACGGGTGGGTGCCAACGAAATGAGGTGAGTGATGGAAGATCTGCAAGACGGCCCGATTGCGATCTGGCCGCCGGTGACGCGCTGGGTGCTGTCCGAGATCAGGCCGGAGCGCGGCAGGCCGTGGACCGGGCTGGAGGTGTCGGTCGTCGTCGACACGACCGCGCCGGTCGTCGTGCGCGCGATCGAGGACGCGGCCAAGGCGCACGGGCTGATGCTCAGGCGTGAGCCATGAGGCTGTTCGAGTCAGAGGCGAAGGCTGCCTGGCGGCGCTGGGGTGACGACTTCCGCTTCGGCCGCTGTGAGCGCTGCGGGCGGATGCAGGACTCCGGCGGGCATCTGATCGTGCGCAGGCGCGGCCGCTCACGCTGGACCTGCCTCGACTGCTGGGATCAGAGACGGCGATGAGCGTCAAGTGGATGAGCTGGGCCTGGGAAGTGGAGGTGCCGACGTCGGACCGTGTCGGTGAGACGCACTGCCGGATCGTCCTGGTCAAGCTGGCCGACAACGCGAACGACGAGGGCATCTGCTGGCCGAGCCTCGACCGGATCGCCGAGCAGACCGGGCTGCACCGCGCCTCGGTGATCCGGGCGGTCAATCTGCTGGAGGAGAACGGGCTGTTGACGCGGCGGCACCGCCACGACGAGACGGGTCGCCAGCAGTCGAATCTGTACCACCTGTACGGGGGAGGGTCGCCACAGGCGACCCTCCCGTATGATCAGGGGGAGGGTCGCCACAGGCGACCCCCGAGGGTCGCCACAGGCGACGGGGGAGGGTCGCCACAGGCGACCCAGAACCGTAAGAAGGAACCGTCAGAGGAACCGTCATTAGGACCTTCGGCGCAAAATGTGTTGCAGCTGCCGCTGACGCAGCACGAAACGCACCCCGACGGCCGCGAAGCGAACGCGCATGATCTCGTCGCCGTCTACGTCGATCTCGTCCAGAGCAAGGGCGCGAAGCGCGACGCGCGCATGGTCGGACAGATCGCCCGTCAGGTCCAGGGGCTGCTCAAGAGCGGCCATGAGCCAGAAGCGATCGAGCGCGGCATCAGGCGCTACGTCGCCGAGCTATCCAAGGGGGCGCGCCTCACCGCACGACACCTGCCCGATCTCGTCGTGCAGTGCGAGTTAGAGCGCACGAAGAGGGAAGAGCCGCCGCGTGAGCCAGACCCGCCCCGAGACCCGGACGCGCTCGTTCATCTGCAAGAGCTGCGGAAGCGACTCCGGGATGCGTAGCGGCAAGCAGATCTCGATGCTGCCCGGCGAGTGGCACGACCACCAGGCGACCGAGCGCAGCCGCACCCTGAGCGCGCTCCTGCACGAGCTCGACGGGGCGTTCCGCCGCCGCGAGCCCTGGTACATGTGGATCCTCAACGGCCAGCCGAAGCTGACCGCGGAGGAGTACGAGCGGGAGAGGTGCGACAATCGTCGCGCCAAACGACGCAGGAGGGACACATGAGCGATCCGACGACCGAGCCGCAGCCGCCGGCACAGCCCGTACCGCCGGCGCCGACGCCGGACGACGGCGACAACGACGACGACTAGAGTTCGAAAGCCCAGCTGCAGAGTCGACGGGCGTCTCCACCGGGGCGCCCGTCGTCGCGTCCGGAGCCGTCGTCACTGTTGAGCGATGCACGCGCTCGTGACCGGCGGCGCCGGCTTCATCGGCTCCCACCTCTGCGACGAACTGCTCCTGCACGGCTACGAGGTGACCGCGCTCGACTCGCTCGTCGGGCAGGTGCACCGCAAGGGCGTCAGGCCCGCCTACCTGTCCACCGACGTCGACCTGCGCCGCGCCGACATGAGCGACCCGTACGCCGTGCGCACCGCGCTGCACAACGTCGACCTCGTCGTCCACCTCGCCGCGCGCGTCGGCGTCGGCCAGTCGATGTACGAGTTCCTCGACTACATGCACGCCAACTGCGTCGGCACGTCGGTGCTGCTCGAGGCGCTGATGCACCACGACGTCAAGAAGCTCGTCGTCGCCTCGTCGATGTCGGTCTACGGCGAAGGCCTGTACGAGGACCGCTCCGGCAACCGGATCGAGCAGGGCGTCAAGCGCGCCCGCGGCCAGTTCGAGCCGTTCGACGAGTTCGGCTGCGAGCTGCGCCCGCTCCCCACCCCGGAGTGGAAGCGCGCCGAGCCCGGCTCGTTCTACGCGCTCTCCAAGTACGTGCAGGAGCTGCACTGCCTCCAGTTCGGCGAGGCGTACAAGCTGCCGGTCACCGCGCTGCGCTTCTTCAACGTCTACGGGACGCGCCAGTCGCTCTCGAACCCGTACACCGGCGTGATCGCGATCTTCGCCTCGCGCCTGCTGAACAAGCGCCCGCCGCTGATCTACGAAGACGGCCAGCAGCGCCGAGACTTCATCCACGTCTCCGACGTCACACGGGCGATCCGGCTCGCGCTCGAGGGCGGCGCCGACGGGATGGCGCTCAACGTCGGCTCCGGCAAATGGACGACCGTGGCCGAGATCGCCGAGCTGCTCGCCGAGACGCTCGGGCTCGAGATCGAGCCGAAGTTCGCCGGCAGCTCGCGCGCGGGAGACATACGCCACTGCTACGCGGACACCAGCGCAGCGACGGCGGCGCTCGGGTTCAGGCCCTCGGTCGAGCTCGGGCAAGGCCTAGCGCTGCTAGCGCAGTGGCTCGCGCGCGAGTCTGCCGACGACCGGGTCGCCGCCGCCGACGCCGAGCTCGCAGCCAAGGGCCTGCTCATACGGGCTCAGGCCGCACACCCCGCGCCCCGATGATCCCCTATGGTCATTCCGTGCGAATCCAAGGGAGACGGGCCTGATGGCGAAGTGCACGCCGGCGAAGCACAAGGCCGCCGCGTCTCACCGGGCGGCCGAGAAGAAGTACGTCGCCAAGAATCCCGAGAAGCACCGTGCGGCGGTCAAGAAGTCGGAGCTGAAGCACCACGGCAAGGTGCTTGCCCGCAAGCGCGCCGCGCGCAAGCAGGACTCGAGCGGCGGCAAGTCGAGCGGCGGCAAGATGGGCCGGCCGCGCGAGTGCTAGTCAGGCGGGTTTGACGTTCTGGAGCAGGTAGCGGCGGCGGCTTGTCGTGTCGCCGTCGAGCTCGACGAGTAGCCAGACGTCGCGTACCGGCTTGCCGAACACATAGCTCGTCTGCTCGTCCAGGGCGCGCACGGTGCCGGGGCCGTCGTGGGTGATCACCCGGTCGCCGGACTGGAGGCGCTTGGTCATAAGGACGTCGCCTGCGGGATCGGGCGCGCCGCGAGCGGGAAGCCGCGCCGGCGCAGAAACTCGGTCTGCCAGGCGAGCGTCGGCACCAGCTCGTCGCCGAAGCGTCCGCCGCACCAGCGCGTTCCGGGCACACGCCCGTCGTTGCGGTCGCCGCGGCTGTTCAGGTGGTACTCGTCGACGTTGGCCGGCGGCACGATCCCGAGCTCGCGCACGAACGCGGCGACCGGCCCGTCCTGGGCGCAGCACTGGTCGAAGTCGATCACCTCGACGTCGTCGAAATGGCGCATCCAGAACGCGATCCGCTCCGGGTAGTCGAGCTGCCAGGAGGTCGGTCCGAGATGGTTGAACTGCTCGACGTCGTCGGACAGCCCGATCGGCGACGCGTCGGCGTAGCGTCCCGGTGAGAGCATCTGCCCCGGCTTCTCGCGCACGAGCTCGGCGAGCAGGTCGCGCTGCCAGTCGTCGCGATCGCGGATGAAGATCACGATCTTCGCGTCCCCGACCGTCGCCCTGAGCATCTGCGCTTCCTCGTCGAAGCGGTAGAGCGAGAACTCCTCGCAGGAGAGGATCGTGCGCAGCCCGAGCGTGTCAGTCTCCCAGATGTCGGCGATCACCTGGGCGAGCACGTCCTCGCGCCAGCGGGCCGAACGCCACTCGTCGCCGCGATGGCGCGAGAACGAGTTGCGGCCGAGACGCATCTGCACGAGCGGCAGCTCGAAGTGGTTGTTCAGGTGCAGCCAGCCGTTCGGGAAATGCCAGCCGTGGTCGTAGAGCAACTGCCTGTGGTCGCGCAGCCACGCCTGAATCGACGTCGTCCCCGTCTTGTGCAGGCCGACGTGCAGCAGCAGCTTGTTCGCGGGCGCCGGGAAGTCCTCGGCGTTCATTGGTCTGCCGGCCCGACGGAGCGGTCGCGGCGGCTGACGGTGATCACGGTCGCCTCCGTCGTCGAGGTCGCCTGCTCCGCCGTCCGCCAGTCACGGCGGGCGGCGAAGTGCACGTAGCGGCTGCCCCACTTCTTCGAGAGCTCGCGCCGGCCGCGAGCGAGCCAGTCCTCGGTGCGGATGCCCGAGAGCCCGCCCGCGTTCGAGGCGAGCCGGGCGTCGACGAACTGCCAGCGTTCGTCGCGCCAGATGATCCGGTGGGCGAGCAGCGCCTGCAAGCCGATGTCGACGTCGTGGTGGCCGAGCGTCGCCGGGTCCCAGCGCAGCCCGTGCCCCTTGCGGAAGCCGATCACGTTGCGCACGTAGCCGTTCAGCCGGAAGGGGCGCATCTTGCGGTACTGCGGCGCCGAGACGAGATTGCCGGGCCCGAACAGGAAGCAGCCGGCGTCGCGCGCGCAGATCGCGATCCGCTCGAGCACCTGCGCGACGACCGACGGGTCGCTGTAGGAGCGCGGCCGCCAGCCGACGAGACACATCAGCTTCGAGAGATCGTCGTGCACCTGGTAGACGAACTCCTGCTCGTGGGAGTCGTCGATCCAGTTGCGCAGCTCGGCGAGCGTGTCGAAGTGCGGGTGCGGAAGCAGCTGCTTGCGCGGGATCACGCGCGCGTAGTCGTCGAGCTCGCTCTCTTCGACGGTGACCGTTGCGTACGGGAAAAGCGGCAGCGAGTTCTTGAGGATCGAGTCGGCCCGCTTGCGCGACATGATCACGACCGCGATGTTCTTAGGGAGCATCGGGCGGCTTCAGTCTGTCGATGACGCGCTTCGCGTCGATCACGCGGCCCATGCCGATGCGCTTCGACGTCTTGCCCGAGCGCACCGCGGGCGTCGTGAACTGCACCTGGTCGATGCCGAGCACGTCCTGGAGCGCCATCCAGTCGTAGGTGTTCCGGCAGATGAGCACGACGTAGTCGTAGTGCTCGTAGGGCTGGAGCTCCATCTCGGGCAGCAGCTGACCGTCGCGTGCGCGGCTCGAGGAGCGGCCGCCTTCGTCGACGTCGTCCTCCGCGTTGCGTGCCTCGAGGTCGAGCGAGTGGAGCAGGTCGACGAGCCCCGGTGTGCCGGCCTGGATGTTGTCGAGCAAAGCCGAGAGCTGGGAGCCGTCCGTCTGCGCCAGGCCGCGGAGAGGGTCGAGCGTCGCGAGCAGCAGGTCTGCTTCGTCGTCGTCGACGTCGAGGATGAGCACGGGCCAGTCCGCCTGATGGCCCTTGCGTTCGTGCCCGTCGATCAGGGTGAGCTTGCCGTCGTTGCGCTCCGAGTGGTAGGCGGTGAGGGCGCCCACGATGCCGATCTCGTCGAGCAGCTCGCCGATCGCCGCCGTCTGCGCGTACGGGTGCACGCGCCAGTTCGCGTCGTTGTCCTGGAGCTCCTCGCTGGGTACGCGTCTGAAGTCGATAACGCGATCGCGGATGCTGTGCGTGATGTCAGTCATGAGCCAAAGAGTGACGCGGGCGCAGGACGATCATAAGGTCGTCGCGGGCGACGTCAGGGTGTTATCGTGGGCGTCGCACAGTCGGACGCTCGCCTACCTTGACAGTGGCGCCTCGCGTTCGGTTGCGCGTGCACGCGCGTACGTCCGTCGACTTCTCCTTTGCTGTTGGACTCAGCGATGCAGGGCGACGGGCGTACGCGCCTTTGTGTTACGCGTCGCCGTGAGCGACGCCGGCGGCGTCGCGCGAGCCGGTGAGAGCTAGCGAGCGGCCCGTCGAGCAGCCGGTCGTGCAGCGCGTCGCGCAGCCAGTCGCGCGCATCGGCGAGGGCTAGCGAGCAGCTCGTCGAGCAGCGCGTCGTGCAGCCGGTCGCGCGCTTCGGTGAGAGCTAGGGAGCCGTATGGGAGCGGTATGCGAGCGGCTTCTGAGCGAGCGGTTGTGCAGGGAGTCGTTCGGGGCGTCGTGCAGCTATGGGAGCTGTATGCGAGCGGCTTCTGAGCAGGGCGTCGTCGAGCCCTGGGAGCTGTATGCGAGCGGCTTCTGAGCGAGCGGTTGTGCAGCGCGTCGTACAGGGCGTCGTGCAGCGTGTCGAGCAGTGCGTCGCGCAGAGAGACGCGCGCCCAGGAGGGCGCTATGCGCGATATAAGTCCCATTCCTGCCTCATGTGTTCCCTTAGCGTTTTGCTTAGAGCCAATGCGTCCCACAAAAGCGAAGGCCTGTGTCCTCGTAGTTGTGAAGTCAGTCGTGTAGTCAGTTGTGTAGTCAGTTTTCTCTCGTGGGTTAGTTAGTCAGTTAGTTACTCAGTGAAGTACCACTAGCGTTACTACTAGCGCTTTGTGCGTGTGCGTGTGTGCAAACGCAAGTGTCACTCATCGCGTACTCAGCGCGTTTGCGTGTGAGATAGCGAGTGCAGCGTCGAGAAGAGAGATGCGAGTGAGTGGGGGCGTAAGAGTCGCACCCCCGGACCCCCGTTGCGCGCGTGACTGAAACACCCTTCGGCCGCGCCGCGAAAAAAACCGCAAAATTGCGTCGTGCGACGCCCGCCGAAAAGCCGCGCGTTATCCAGATTGGCGACAAGGCTTTGCTTAGCGCTATGCGCGATGCTATGCGTTCATACCACTTTCAAACCATTCTCATACTGGGTGTGTGCTAGACTGGCAACAGTCAAGGTAGGCCCTAGCTCAGCACTCCGCGCGTCCTGTCCGTGAGTTGCGTGTGTGTGTGAGCTCCGAGAGTGTGTGCGTGTGAGTCCTCTCGAGAGTGTGTGAGTGTGGGGGAGGCGCGGGACTGGGATCCCACCAAACGCGAGTGTGTGAGTGTGCGTTTGCGTCAGCGTGTGCGAAAGCGTGCGTTGAGGATCCCCTCCCACCCAGACCAACTGGGAGCGGCAGCCGGTGTGAGTGGGTGAAACGCCCACCGCGAGTGAGTCCTGTGTTGAAACGGGTGCGTGTGAGACGCGTCCGTTCGCAGTAAAACGGGAAAGGCGTCTGAAAGAGTGTGCGTGATTGCGCCGCAGCGTGAATGTGTCCGCCTGAGATTGCGCTCTTCGTATTCGTCCCCGGGCTCACAAAAGGGAGCGGGTGCGTGCGTGAAGCGTGCGTGCGAGCTGCTGAAAGAGACGCGTGAGAACGCTGTTGGGGATACGTGAACAGCCGACTGTGGGTGACCGAAAGGTGTGCGCGATCTGGACTAGGTAGTGAGTGCGTTGCGCCGCTCCGCCGTACCGGCTCCCTCGTTTGAGTAAGTGTGCGAACTCTGTGATCGCGACGCGTGTGCGTCGCGTTTTGAGCGTTCGGACAAGGAGTGTGTGATGAATTTGCGTGAGATGGCAAAGCGTGAACGCGAGTTGCGCGACCGCGCTGCCAAGCTGTACGTGAAGGGTGACGCGAAAGCGTCTGACGCGTATCGCGAGTGGGAGCGTGCGCGGGTTGCGTATGAGAACGCGCTCGCCGAGGTCAAAGATCCGAAGCGTTCGCGCTTGGGTGAGTTCGAGGTCGGCGGGGTGTTCCGCCCGTACAACATCGCCGTCGGTGTGTCCGGCGGGTTCGGTGAGAACGTCGGTCAGATCAGCAAGGTGAAGCGTGACCCGAACCGGCCGCGGAACGAACAGCTCTTCGCGTGGGCTGTGCTCGAAGAACAGAAGCGGGTGACGCCGAAGACGCGTAAGCGTCGGGGTGCGAAAGCCGAAGCAGACAGACGTCAACCAGAGGTGCGTCGGTACGACGTGCCGGGAAAGTGAGTGTGTGAGATGTACGAAGTGTTTGACTACGAGGTCGGCTCGGTGATCGAGTACCGCGCGTTCGGCGGCGAGCTCCGCCGGGTGCGCGTGACAGAGAAGGAAGCGAACATCAAGAACGGGCGTGCGGGATTCGACGGTGAGCTGCTCAACGGCGCGCCCCCCAGCGAAGAGTGGTCGGTGTGGGGGTACGACGACCAGATCGTGCGCGTCGTCGAGAAGTGAACGCCGTGCCCACGTGAGTGTGCGTGTTGCGAGTCCCGCTGGTTCGGGGCTCGGAGCAATCGTGCTCCGCCAACCGAAAGTGAGTGTGTGAGATGGACAGTTGGAACGAGTTCGACATGATGGTCGAGGAGCTGCTCGAGGAGGGTGCGTCGGGGAGCGAGATCGTGCGTCACGTGAAGCTGGCGATCGCCGCGCACAACGCCGAGATCGAAGGGATCGAGAACGTGCGCCGCGGGCGCGAGGTGCTCGGGCCGTGGGGGATTCAGCTGGTGGAGCTCGGGTGGGTGTTCACGCCCGGGAAGCGCGGCATGTTCGGCGGGCTCGCGGAGTGGACGTCGCCGAACGGGATCGACGTGCGCGACAACGCCCACAAGATCGTGAACGCGTTGCGCCACAACGCGGTCTGGGCGCGCCAAATGGGGAGCCGCCAGCCGGCCCCCGAGAGCGTGTCGTGATGGCAACGAAACGCGACACGCAGGGGCGCCCGGTGATCGGTGCGGACAAGCGCGTGCTGACGGTGCCAGCCGAGGTGCGGGACGCGATCGTGACCTGGCCGGAGTGGTTCGCGGTCGAGTTGACCGAGGAGGGTCTGCTCTACCGCCCGTCGGACGGGCCGGTCGAGCAGCCGGGCTCGAGAGACGTGCCCAGTTGGGCGCGTGCGAAGTGAACCCTGCGGCGGCGCTCCCCGAGGGAGCGCGCGCCGGAGCGTTCGCGGGAAGCGAACGTCCCCGCCGCGCACGGGTGTGCGCGGTGCACAGAAAGGAGTGGGCAGATGCCCATCAAGACCATCCGTATCCGCACGTCGAACGTCTCGGGTGCCGAGATCCCCGAGAAGACGGGCGGAACCTTGCGTCTGAAGGTGGACGGCAAGGTGTTCCGTGCTGACCTCACCGACGCCGAGCTGCGCAAGCTGGCGAAGGAGCTCAAGGCGGAGGAGGTGAAGCCGCGCGAGCGCAAGGCGGGTTCGAAGAAGACGACCCGCGCCGCCGGCTCGCGCCGCCGCGGTCAGAGCGGGAACGGGCAGCAGGCGACCCCCGCGCCCGCAGCAGTGCAGGCCGCGTAACGCGCGCCCTGCGGCGGCGCTCTCAGGGAAGGGAGAGCGCGCGCCGGAGCGCGTCGCGTTCCCGCGGGCTGTGCCCGCGTGTCAAGAGAGGTGAGAGAGATGACCGAAGAGCAAGTGCACGAGGCGATCGGGAAGCTGATCGACCGGTGCGCCGCGAAGATGGACGGCTACCAGCCGGCGGCGGCGCGTCCGATGCTCGAGGAGCTGGACTACCGCGGCGAAGACGTCGAGCAGGTGCTGCAGCACATCTACGACGGCGGGTTCACGTACTGCCTCGACCCGAAGTTCGAGGCGACGCACTTCGACCCGAACAACGCGCGAGCGGTGAACGGGATGGTGACCGATCGCGCGCCGATGAGGGCGTGCTACTGGGGCCCGGATCAGCTGAGCTCGCGGCTCGCGTGTCTGTCGAACGTGCCGTACACGGTGCGCAACCGGAGCCGGGTATGAGCTGGCGCACGCAGGTGTACGCGGACGGCGACTGGGTCGGGAACGCGCTCCGGTTCGCCACCGAGGGTGAGGCGCACGCCTACGGGCGTGACTTGTTCCTGCGCTGGACGATGGCAAAGGACGTGCGTGAGGTCGAAGTCGACGAGCCGCCGACTCACGCGTGGGACTTCGAGAGCGGCAAAACATATGCGTTGAAAGGAAGTGAATGAGGTGAGCAAGTTCGATGACTTGTCCCTGGCTGAGCTGTGCGACCGCGAGGTCGATCTGCTCCACAAGCAGAACGACCTACGTGCCGAGTACGAGCTGCGCCAGACGGCAGAGCGGTACTGGGAGTTGGACACCATCGTCCGCCAGCTGGCGGCGCTGCAGGGTGCGATCCGCCGGCGCCAGCAGATGATGGGTGTCCTGTGAGCGCCGCGATCGAGGGCCTGGCGGTCACGTTGCAGGAGCTCGCAGACGAGAGGTTCGAGGAGATGCGCGAGGCGCGCGCTGCGGGTGAGAAGGAGAGAGTCGCGGAGTTGCGCGGCGAGGTGCTCGGGCTGCTGACCGCCGTGAACATCGTGCGGTTCGAGGTGCGGGCGACGACAAACGAAACGAGAGGTGAGTCATGAGTGAGAAGTACAAGCGGTTGGCGCGCTCGATCGGCGCCGGCGAGTTCGACGGCGAGATCGAGGCGCTCGAGATCGCGTTGCGTCTGCGCCGCGAGGTGCTCGACGCGGAGAAGGCGCAGGGGTTGCAGGCGGGCGACATCGTCCGTCTGAAGAACATGCGTCCGAAGTACGTGAACGGGATGACGGGCACGGTGCTCGCGGTCAGCGGCGCGCGTGTGCTCTGCGAGGTGCAGGGGCTGGAGAAGACGCGCTACCTGACCCAGAGCTGGATCGAGGCGAAGAACCTCGACGTCGTCCCGGTGGAGAGCACGCGCAAGGCGCCCCCGCGGGCGCGGAGGGCCGCGTGATGCGTTGCGAGCACGGGTACGAGTACGACTACTCGCCGGTGGAATGCGACCGCTGCTACCCGCCGGAGTGTCACGCGCACTTCCAGACGGGCGGGCACGACCCGTACGGGACGGGCTGCGATCTGCCGCCCGGCCACGCAGGGAAGCACCGCGGGCGTGACCCGTTCGGCGGCGACGGGTTCGTCGAGTGGAGCGGCGGCGGGTCGGCGGGCGGCGACGCGCTGCCGTTCCGCGACGTCGAGTGGGTGAAGTGAGCCCTGCGGCGGCGCTCCGAAGGGAGCGCGCGCCGGAGTGCTTGTCGACTCCAGCTGAGTCCAACAACGAAGGAGGTTCCGCATGGCGGAACGCAAACGTGCGTCGGCGAAGCGGTCCGGCGCGCGTAAGACAGCCACGCGCTCTGTCCGCGCGCGTGCGGGCACGGACCGCTCGGTCGAGTTGATCCGTGCCGCTGATGTGACGCCGGAAGAGCTGACGTACATGTGGCTCGACCGGATCCCGGAGGGCGCGATCACGTTGATCGGCGGCCGGCCGGGTCAGGGCAAGTCGTTGTTCACGTGCTTCCTCGCTGCGTTCGTGACGCAGAAAGGCGGCGCCGTGATCATGAGTAACCCGGAGGACGCGCTGGCGACGGTGAAGGTGCCGCGTCTGATCGCGGCGGGCGCGGACGCCCGGCTCGTGCACTTCTGGCCGGGCAAGCTGCGTCTGCCGACCGACATCGATCTGCTCGAGCAGTTCGTGCAGTTCCACGGGGTGAAGCTGGTGACGATCGACCCGATCGCGAAGCATGTGGTCGGGCGCGATCCGAACCTGGCGCTCGAGCCGCTGGCCGCGATGTGCGAGCGCACCGGCTGCTCGGTGATCGGGGTGCACCACCTGAACAAGCGGCTGGCGAAGGACGCCCATCCGCAGGAGGCGTTCGGGGGTGCGTCGGGCGGCTGGCTCGGCACGGTGCGGTTCGCGCACGTGCTCGGGCCGGCGGCGGCGGGCGAGCCGGAGTCGCGCTTCCTGGCGGTGGCGAAGGCGAACTACGCCGACGACGACGTGCCAGCGGTCGAGTTCTATCTCGACGAGGCGGAGATCGACCTGCCGAACATGGTGGTGGTCGAAGCGCCGCGGCTGGTCTACGTCGGCGACGGCGCGAAGGTGCACGCGTCGGCGATCGTCCAGTACCGGGCGGTCGGCTTCAAGAAGGAAGGGAGCCCGGAGAAGCGCTCGGTTGCGTTCGAGTTCCTGACGCTGCTGCTCGCGAACCCGAAGAACTTCGGGTTGAAGCAGAAGCCGGGCGAGGCGGTGCCGGCGCAGGACGTGTTCGACGCGGCGGCCGCGCACGACGTGTCGAAGATGACGTGCAAGCGCGCGTCGGTCGACATGGGAATCGTGAAGGAACGGGTCGGGTTCGGTCCCGGCTCGTACATCGCGTGGTCGCTGCCGAAGGACCATCCGCTCGCGTCGATGGGCAAGAAGGCCGACGCCGAGCCGACGGACGAGGAGGTGACCGACGCGATCGAGAAGTGGCTGGCCGACGTGAACGGTGAGAGCGAGGACGACGATGAGTGACCTCGTCCCTGACCGGTTCGGCGAAGTGGTCGGCTGGCGCGCTTGGCGGGTGCTCGGCGGCGAGAAGCTGCCGATCCTCGCGAGCGTGACGCACTCGGAGACGGTGTGGCATCCGGACCGCTGGACGCACGCTGTCTGCGGGAGCCCGCTGAAAGTGAAGGACCACCTGTGCCACCGCCGCAACAAAGGTGTGCAGGTGCCGGGCGAGTCGTGCAGCTGCGGCATGTACGCGGCGAAGAGCCGCGAGCAGCTGGTGCGCCTCGGCTACAACCACGACGCGGGCCACTGGCCGGTGCTGATCGGTGAGGTCGGCCTGGCCGGGAAGGTGATCCCCGGGTCGCAAGGGTGGCGGGCGGAGAAGGGCCGGATCGTCCGGCTGTTTGTGCCGCACGTCCACTTCAAGCTGGTAGCGCCGCTGGAGCGTCTGTACCGCGTCCCGGTGCTGCTCGACAACACGATGAGAGGAGGATGAGTCGATGGATATCGGCGAGGAAGAGAAGCCGTTCGTGACCGAGCCGCTCGAAGATCCGTTCGAGAAGCCGGAGCCGACCGAGCCTATGCCCGAGCCTATGCCCGAGCCGGTGAAGGTGCCGGAGCGGGAGAAGGTGCCTGCGTGAGCCCCAAGCTCACCTTCGCCCAGATGACGACGCCGGGAGGTCACCTCTGTGGAGAGGTGACCTCGGCGTTGCAGAAGTCGATCCGGCGCGGCCACGAGCGGGACGCGCTCTACTGGGTGTCCGAGTTGGACGCTGCCGGGTTCGGGAACTACGCGTGGAAGCGTCTGCGTCTGATCGCGAGTGAGGACGTGGGCATCGCCGACTCCAACGTCGCCGTGCAGGTGAGAGCCCTGTACGAGAACTGGAAGGAGACGGTGCGTGACCCGAAGGTGCGCTGGCCGCGCCTGTTCCTCGTGCACGCCACGCTGATCCTCGTCCGTGCGCCGAAGTCGCGCATCGTCGATCACGCGGCGATGCTCGCCTACGACGGCGGGCAGGAGTGGAGAGACGTCCCCGACTACGCGCTCGACCGCCACACGCGGCGAGGGCGCAGGCTGGGACGCGGGATCGAGCACTTCTTCGACGTGGGCGCCCGCCTGGTGGGAGAAGCGCTCGACGATCCCTACCGTGACGAAGCGCGGGCGTTGAAGACGGGCGCCGAGCTGCCCGACGACGAGCAGCTCGAGCTCGACGAGCCCCCCTCATAGGGGATCAGGCCGCACACCCCGCGGCCGGTTGATCCTCTATGGCACCCGGTCATTCCGTGCGAATCGCTGCCGGTTGCGGCCCCGCCAAAGGGCGGGGCCGGAGCCGTCCGGCTCCAGCTGAGTCCACACAACGAAGGAGGCACGTATGGCAGCGAAAGCTGCGCCTGCCGTGCCGATGCGAGGAACGAAGATCTCGCTCGGCTTCGGCCTGGTAGATGTGCCGGTGACGTTGAAGCTGCTCCACGAGAGCCAGCGTCCCGTCCCCGGCAAGGGCATGTGTCCCGACCACGGCGACACGCTCCAGAGTCAGCAGGTGTGCTGCGCCGGCACCGGCGACGAGCATGTCCTGGCAAGCGGCGAGAAGGTGATCGGGTATCCGCATCCGGACAACCCGTCGAAGCTCGTCGTGCTCGACCCGAACGTCGTCAAGGCGCTCGAGGAGACGAGGAGCGCGCAAGCCTCGATCGAGCGTGTCGTCGACGCGTCGACGATCGACCCGTCCTACTTCGACAAGACGTTCCTGGTGTGGCCGCAGGAGGGCAAGGAGGAGGCGTTCGACCTGCTCTCGTCGGTGCTGCGCTCGCAGCGCAAGGCGGCGGTGGTGACGGTCGTGCTGCGCAAGCAGACACAGACGATCGTCTTCCGCTGGTCGGAGGGCCTCGGCGTCCTGGTCGGTCACGTGATCCGCTTCGAGACGCAGATCCGCCACGAGGAGGCGGAGCTCGTACGCGAGTCGGCGGCGACGCGTAAGGCGCCGCCGAAGAAAGCGCTCGAGCTGGCGAAGCAGATCCTCGCCCCGCTTGAGGGCGACTTCGACGCGGGCGAGGTGCAGGACACGCTCACGCCGTTGATGCACGACGCGATTCGCGCCGCCGACGACGGGCGGGTCGTGAAGATCGACAGGCCCGCGGCGCCGGCCCCGGTCGGCGACCTGATGGCCGCGCTCGAAGCGTCCGTCGCGGGTGTGAGCAAGCCGCGCACTGCCCGTGCGCCCAAGACGAAGAAGGTCGCGGCGTGAGCCGCGACCTTCGCCTCGCTCTGCCGGTGCACACGTCGGTCGACACGCTGCTCGCGATGACCGACGAGCAGAAGGAGGCGATCAAGTGGCGGACCGTGCAGTACGCGAACTCGGGTGCGCTGCGTGAGGTGTCGCTGTTCCTCGGGACGATGGGCCTGCCCGACACGTACGTGGGCGTGATCTTCCACTGGACGGACGGCACGCAGCTCGTCGGCGGGATCGACCCGGAAGGGCGGATGTCGACGTGATCAAGCCGATGCTTGCGAAGGCGGACGAGCTTCCGCTCGGCCGCGGCTGGCAGTACGAGGTGAAGTGGGACGGCGTGCGCTGCACGGCGACCGTCTCGGAGGGCCGGGTGGCGATGCAGTCGCGCTCGGCGAAGACCGACTACGCGAAGCGTTACCCGCAGATCGCGGCGCAGCTCGCGCAGTTGTACGACGGCGTCTACGACGGCGAGCTGGTGACGCTCGACGAGAACGGTGAGACGTTCGGGCTCTCGCGCGGGTCGGAGCCGGCGCTCGTCCTCTTCGACGTGATCGAGAGCGAGGGCCACGACCAGCGCGGCCGTCCGCTCTCCGACCGGCGTGAGCTGCTGGAAGCGATTCTGGCGGAGTTCGACGAGCTCGACCGCCTGGTGCTCTCGCCGGTCTTCTACGACGGCGAGGCGCTGCTCGAGTGGGCGGAGCAACGCGGGATCGAGGGGATCATGGCGAAGCGCCGTTCCTCCCGTTACCGCGAGGGCTCACGCACCGGCGACTGGGTCAAGGTCAAGGTGCGGCCGGAGCAGGAGTTCGTCGTCTGCGGCTGGACGGACGGGAAAGGGTCGCGGCGCGGCCGGATCGGCGGGCTCGTGCTCGGCTACTACGACGACAGCGGCGCGCTCGTCTACTGCGGGCGCGCCGGCTGCCGCACAGACCACGACCAGAGGATCGCGCGGGCGCTCAGCCCGCGCGCGACGGCGCCGTTCGAGAGAGGGGTGCCGAAGGAAGAACGCGACGCGCACTGGTGCGAACCGGAGCTCGTCGTGCAGGTCGCGTTCCAACGCTGGACCGACGACGGGCGCCTCTGGCATCCGTCGTTCAAACGCATCCGCGACGACAAGGAGCCGCGCGACGTGGGTCGCGCGGCGTGAAAGGAGAGAGATGCTCGATCTTGTGAAGTTCACGTGGCGCAACGGTCACGGCTACTGGATCCCGGTGGCTTGGATGACCGTGCCCTCGGACGCGACAGACGTGCGGAGGGACTACCCGAGCACGACGGCGAGCCTGCGTGAGTACGCCAGCGGCGGGCGTGGCGTCATGACCGACTTCAAGGTGCTTGACCGCTGCACGATCCCGGAAGAGATCCGCAGCACCGGCCGTACTGGCGTCGCGAAGGCGCGCGTCGGCTACCGCGCCTCCAGCGATCGCCTCACCTGTGAGGAGTATGTGCAGGCGATGAGAGACGAGCTGGCCTGATGGCGAGCTCGACTGATCAGCGGATCGACCTCGAGTTTGCGATCCACGCGTGCCTCGAGGCCGGTGACGAGCCGGACGAGGTGAAGGAGCAGTGCGCAACCTGGGTCGACGACTGGGTTCAAGAACAGGAGGTGAGTGCTTGACGCGACGAAGAAAGCCCGTGGTCGGAGCGTGTTGGCGAGCACGGGCCGCCGTTCGACGAAACCAGGGTCGTGCCCTGGCTGGCCGATTTCGAGTGCCCGCGCTGCGGGCAGATCGGCTGCGACGGGCACGGCCGCAATCCAATGATGGAGGACCTGATGGCAGAGGTGAAGAGCAGAGCTCGCGAGTTCTGCAAGGTCGAGGGCTGCACGATGCCGCCCTCGGCGTCGAAAGGGATCTACGGCGGCTTGTGCGATGTGCACGCCGCCGTCAAGAAGTCGGAGCGCGCCGCGGCGCGTAACGGCGAGCAGGCGTCGCCGTCGCAGGTGAAGCTCGTGGACGTGATGGCGCGGGCCTACCCGCCGAGCGAGGAGCTGCCGGTGGACGCCACCTACGACGAGCACGAGCAGGCGGCGCGCGACCAGGTCGTGTTCGCCTACGAGCACGTGATCAGCGAGACGCTGACGACGATCGACGACGTGATCCTCGAGGCCGAGAAGCGCCTCGGCGTAATGCTGCGCTCGGAGATCGTCCAGCGGATCATCCCGCAGGTCGAGCCGTGAGCGACTATCCCGACGTCGGTTCGGCCGACGAGATCAAGTGGTTGCGTGAGTGGCATGACAAGACCGCGCCGATCATCGCGGCGCTCGCGCTCTACGGCGAGAACGTCAACGTCGCCTCGCTCGTCGCGAAAGCGCGGGCGTTGAACGAGGCGGGCTCATGAGGCTCACGCAGATCGACGAGTTCGTGCTGCCGGAGCCGGTCGACGTGTTCGGCTGGTGCTTCGGGGTCGGGAATGCGGGCGAGGCGAAGTCGAACGTCGGCTACCTGCTCGCGCAGAAGGAAGCGCTGCGTGTCGTCCCCGAGGGTGGGGTCGGCATCTACCGCGCGAAGGAGGCGAGAGTCGGTTCCGGCTGGTACCTGTGGCTGGTCGACATGAGCTGCAAGATGCTCGCCGAGACGGTGCTGACCGAGCATCTCGGTGAGCCGCTCGAGCCGGACGTCGACCTGGCGCTGCTGCTGCTGGCACGCCACCTGAAGACGGCGTTCGCCACCGGCGGCGGGCTGCACAAGGCGCACTACCCGCAGGGTGGGACGCTGAGAAGTGACGGAACAATCGAGATCCGCGTCAACCGCGGATAGGAGGTGAGTGCGGTGCCGAACTGGTGCCACAACACGCTCACCGTGACCGGAGAGGCCGAGCTGCTGCAGCGCTTCGTTGCGGCGGCTCGGCCGACCGACGCGGTGATCGAAGAGAACTACCGCACGTGGAAGTCGTACACGGGCGAGCAGAAGCCGACGCTCGAGGAGTACCGCAAGCAGGTGATCGGGATGCAGCCGCTCTCGTTCGAGAGCTTCAAGCCGATGCCCGCCTCGGAGTCGGAGAACTGGTACGAGTGGAACATCGCGAACTGGGGCACGAAGTGGGACGCGAGCTTCGGCCAGCCGTTCATCGCGCTCGGCGACGAGGGCATGGACCCGGAGAAGTCGGCGGAGGCGCACGGCGTTACCGACACGCCGACCGTCGCCGTCTACAAGTTCGACACGGCCTGGACGCCGCCGATCCCGGTGTTGCAGGCGATGTCGGACCAGCACACGGAGCTCGAGTTCGTGCTCCGCTTCGCCGAGGTCGGCAACGACTACGCCGGCGAGATGAAGTGGGTCTCCGGCGTCCTGATCGACGAGGAGGAACTGAAAGTGACCGAGGTGCTCGCGCCCGAGGAGATGTGGTTCTGATGCTGGCGACGATCCGGGTCGAGCCGGAGCTCGACGGGGCGACGTACCACATCAGCGAGCCGCGCCGCTTCGACGAAGACGGGCGGGCGGAGGAGCGGGCGCAGATCACGGCCAAGTTCGACGACGTGGTGTTCTACTTCAACGCCGGTGACGCGCGCCGGCTCGCGGAGTGGCTGACGAACATCGCGAAGGAGGCCGAGCAGATCGAGGTGAAGAAGGTCCGCGAGGCGATGGCGTCCGCGGCGATCCGCAAGGCGGCGCCCTGATGCAGTGCGTCGGCTACTGCACCTCCTGTCGGAAGGTCCGCTACGTGCGTCTGACGGCGGCAGGGATGGCGAACGTCGCGGCCGGCGGGCTCGCCTACGGCGTCTGCTTCGAGTGTGAGCGGAAAGGAGGCGGCGGATGATCGTCGAGCTGTGGCACCCGAGTGACCCGCGCTACGTGCTCGTCGACGAGTTGCCTGAACGCATCAGCGTCGAGGAGCTCGGCAAGGGGCGCTACGGCAAGGTGATGGTGTATGCGCCGGGGCCTGTCGATGCCGTCTATCCGCAACCGGACGGGTTCGGCACCGACTGGGTGAAGGAGGTGAGAGATGGCAACGCACGCACGCGCGCACGCCGTGATGGCGCATGAGCTTCTGAACGGGATCAAGGCGTGGCAGGAGCGGCTGGACGCGATGAGCGTCGAGGAGCGGATGCATCACATCGCGTCGGGTGCTGTTCAGCGTTCGAACAAGGACATCGAGTGGACGGCGCAGCTCTCGATCGCGCACTCGCTGGCCGCGATCGCCTGGGCGCTCTCCGCGCCCATAGGGGCTCAGGAGGCGACCCGGCGCGTCGGTTGATCCTCTATGGCATCCGGTCATTCCGTGCGAATCGCTGCCGGTTGCGGCTCCCGCCGAGGGCGGGGGCCGGAGCCGTCCGGCTCCAGCTGAGTCCAGAAAGGAGAAGGCATGACGTTGCTCAAGATCGACCAGCTGAAGCTGGCCGACGACAACGTGCGCACCGAGCTCGGCGACCTTCGCGAGCTGACCGCGTCGATCAAGCAGGTCGGCGTGCTCGAGCCGCTCTTGGTGCGTGAGGGCGACAACCTCGTCGTCTGCGGCTCGCGCCGGCTCGAGGCGGCGAAGAAGGCGGGTCTGAAGGAGGTGCCCGTGCTGGTGCGTCCGTTCACCGAGCAGGAGCGGGTGCAGGCGATGGTGATCGAGAACCTGCAGCGGCGCAACCTGACGCCGCTGGAGGAGGCGGCGGCGTTCCGGCGTCTGCAGGAGCACGGGCTGACGCAGGCGCAGATCGCGGCGCAGGTCGGGATCGGGCAGGGCACCGTCTCGAAGCGGCTGGCGTTGCTCGACCTGCCGGAGTCGGCGCAGAAGGCGGTCAAGTCGGGCGCGATCGCGCTCGAGCACGCGAACGCGTTGACGAAGCTGCGTGACGATCCGAAGCTCGTCGAGAAGGTCGTGAAGCGTGCGACCGGCGGCGACGACGCGAAGAAGAAGGTGTCGGTCGAACGGGTCGGCGCCGAGATCACGCAGTCGGTCGACCGGGAGACGGCGAAGCGCGACCTGAAGGCGAAGGTCGACAAGGTCGTGAAGCAGCTGCGCGACGCCGGCGAGGAGGTGCTCGAGATGCGCTACGACCAGTACGGCTACTCGAAGCCGCCGAAGGGGACCGCGTTCGTCAAGGAGACGGAGCCGGGGTATGCGCGGGAGGCGACGGTGGTCGCTAAGCTCGCCCACCACAAGACGCTGCCCTGCCATGCGGTCGGTGTCGACGGGCACACGTTGAAGCCGGTCGAGATGTGTACGGCGCCGAAGTCGCATCCGGACCCGGCGGCGAAGCGGCAGAAGGCGCGTGAGGCGCAGGAGCGCAAGGATGAGCGCGAGCTGGCGCAGTTCCAGGAGC
>Ga0207644_10000184_pt1 | contig 44908 bp, 30 predicted proteins | sample KBSS73metaG_FD_184326 | JGI IMG/M metagenome (GOLD analysis project Ga0207644, IMG submission 184326) | Switchgrass rhizosphere microbial communities from Kellogg Biological Station, Michigan, USA - KBS S7-3 metaG (SPAdes) (version 2) | ecosystem: Host-associated > Plants > Roots > Rhizosphere... | reverse complement strand
CGAAGTACTTTCCTTGTCTGATGTCGTTGACGCCGCGATAGCCCAGCAGTTCAACGGAATGCTTGATGGCCTTGCCCTGCGGATCGAGGACGCTTGATTTGAGGGTGACGTAAACCTTTGCTTTCATAAAATTGCGTTTCGAGTTTGGAGTTTCGGGTTTCGAGTTCGGCGCGCCCGGTGCAACTTTGCTTCGCGCAAACGACAATCTAACCCGAAACTCGAAACTCAGAACTCGAAACTGCCGCCCGGCGAACGAAAGATAATACGGCAAAACATTGCGCTAACGGTAGCCGATATCATAGTATCTCCGCCGTTGCTGCAGCTTTCGAAACAACATTAAAGGATAGGACAACCAACAAAGTGTCAACGCCAATTGAACCAACGACCGCGCCGGCGTCAGGCGCGCCCGGCGGCAAAACGAACTTTATGCAGCTCGATTCGAATTTAGCTGCGATGCTTTGCTACGTAAGCTATTTCATTTGTTGTCTCGGTCTGGTGGTCGGAATTGTTTTTGTCGTGACGGAGAAAGAGAACCGGTTCGTCAAGTTTCACGCGTTGCAGTCGCTGTTTCTGTTTGCTTTAGTGGCAATTCTCGGAATCATCTTTAATATTCTCACCTACGTTATGGCGATAGTGCTCAACCTGACGGTGGGCTTCGGTTGGATCGCGGGATTATTGACTTGGGTAGTTGGCGTGATTTTGCTCTTGGTGTTTTTCATTTGCCTGATCATTGCCGGAATCAAGGCCTACAGTGGACAGTGGTTCAAGCTGCCGATCATCGGCAACTTCGCCTGGAACATCGTTAACAAACCACAGTCTTCAGTTTAAAACGTTCTACTTACTTTCAATTCGCAGGAGAACTCGAGATGGATACTGGTAAGTCAGCCCTCGGTCTGGACGGAAATGTAGCCGCTGCGCTGGGCTATCCGATCGGCATTATCGCGATCATTTGCCTCATCATGGAGAAAGAGAATCGCTTTGTGAAGTTCCATGCACTGCAGTCGATCTTGCTTCACGTCGCGGCAATCGTCTGCATGATCGCCTTTTGGATATTAAGCGCTGTCCTGTTGGTTGGCGGGGTCGCGGCCAGCGCGGCGACCAACAGCGGCGCGCTTGGTGGTTTAGCCAGCATGCTAATCGGAGTAGTTTGGCTGATCTTCGTGGTTCTCTATCTACTTGGCTTGATTCTTTCGGCCGTCAAAGCCTACCAGGGTAATTGGTTCAAATTGCCGATTATCGGCGGTATGGCTGATAAGTGGGTTAAGTAGAAGACAGGTCGGGCCATTAGCCCGGCCGTGAGGGATGGCGGAAGAACGCCCGTGCTTACGCGCGGGCTACCGCCCCGTTTTCCAAATCAAACACTCGCGCAAACACTTGATCGACGTTCCGCAAGTAACGATCAAGCGAAAATACCTCATCGATTTGCTTTTCAGACAAGTGGGCGGCGACGTCTTTGTCGGCTGATACTAGCTCGCGGAAATCGCCGCCTTCGTCCCAACACTTCATCGCATTTCGTTGCACACATTCGTAAGCCGCTTCTCGCGCGAGACCTGCTTGGGTCAACGCCAGAAGTAACTCGCCGCTGAAAACCAATCCGCGCGTCGCATTGAGATTTTCGAGCATACGATCCGGGTGAACGATCAAGCCGTCGATAAGCGACGCAGCCTTTTCGAGCATGTAGTCCGTCGCGATACTAGAGTCGGGCAGCACGACACGTTCCGCTGACGAATGCGAGATGTCGCGTTCGTGCCAGAGCGCCACGTTCTCAAGTCCGACGATGCTATTCGCGCGCACCACGCGCGCCATGCCACAGAGTCGCTCGGACAAAATTGGATTGCGCTTATGCGGCATCGCGCTCGAACCCTTCTGTCCTTTCTTGAATTTCTCCTGTGCTTCGCGAACTTCGGTGCGCTGCCAGTGACGGACTTGCAACGCGAACTTGTCGATCGAAGAAGCAATCACTGCGAGCGTACAAAGATATTCAGCGTACGAGTCGCGTTGCACCACCTGCGTCGAGACTGGCGCAGCTTTCAATCCCAGACGGGCGCAGACTTTTTCTTCCACGTCGGGCGCCAGGTGCGCGAACGAGCCCACAGCGCCGCTTAATTTCCCGACTGCGACCGCTTCGCGCGCGCGCAACAAGCGCTCTCGATTGCGGCGCATCTCGTCGTACCAAAGCGCGAAGGTCATTCCGAACGATGTTGGCTCCGCGTGAATTCCGTGGGTGCGGCCAATTTGCGGCGTGCTCTTGAATTCAAAGGCGCGGCGTTTCAGCACCTCGAGCAGCGCGTCGATCTTGCGCAGCAGAATGTCACAGGCGTCGCGCAGCAGCAGGGCATTAGCGGTATCCACCACATCTGAAGAAGTCAGGCCGTAGTGAACGAAACGCGAAGCGTCGCCAATTGATTCGGCCAGGTTCGTGGTGAAGGCGATGACGTCGTGATCGGTTGTCTTCTCGATCTCATTGATGCGTTCGACTGAGAACTTCGCCCGAGACTTAATTTGTTCCAGCGCGTCGCGCGGAATAGTGCCCATCTCAGCATGCACTTCGCAGACAGCAATCTCCACGTCCAGCCACTTCTGGAACTTGTTCTGCTCAGACCAGAGCGCGCCCATTTCGGGCAAGGTGTATCTTGAGATCATGGTGAATCGTAAATCGTGAATCGTAAATAGAAAGTAGTTCGACTTCTATTCACGATTTACCATTGACGATTTACTACTTAAGCGCCGTCGAGGTCACAAAATACTTCGCCAGATACCACTTGCCACCGTGTTCGATCAAGATGAATGTTTCCATTGCGTCAGCGCGCTCGAATTGCGTTTGGTAGATCGCCGTCAGTGTATGGCCGGGAACCGGCGCGGTCCCAGTTTGCTCTTCGCGGGCCGTGTCCAGGTTGTGCACTTGCGCGCGTCCCAATTTTTCGTGCAAACGCTGAAACGTCGCCTTCGATTCGTCGAGCGTCGAGTCCTTGCGCCATTCGTCCGCTGCATTATTGTAAAGCTTTTCGTAACGGCCCGCGTCGATGTCCTGAATAGCGGTGTCGAGAACTATTTGCGCATCAGCCGGAATGTGATTGCGCCGCGTGCCCGGACGACAACCGCTGCCCAGCACAGCGAAGGCGCCTACAAAGATGAGAGCAAGTCGTAAGGATTTCATCCTTCCGCCTTGATCCTTCATCCTTGCTTTTACACTTCGATCCACGCGGTTGGTTCTTTCGGAAAAGATAAGGTGATTTCGGTGTCGCTGCGAAATAGCGGCGACCGCTCATACAAAGCTGTCTCAGCCGTGATCTTCGCCAAATAGGGATTGTTCGCGCGCTGCGAAAGATGCGCCAGCACGATGTGTTTGGCGTGGCCATCAAATCCGTCCACGAGCCATTCAGCGACGTCTTCGTTCGACAAATGACCGAGCCGCGAAAGAATCCGCTGCTTCAATTCCCACGGATAATTTTCCACCGTCTTGAGCATGTCGCGGCTGTGATTCGATTCGATCACAATCGCCGCGCATCCGCGCAGTTGTTGTGTAATCAACGTCGTGACATGACCAAAATCCATGAGCGTCGCGACTTTCACGCCGTCATGAGTTGCCGTAAACCCAAAATTGTCCACTGCATCGTGCGGCACGGTGAAGGGATGAAAATCGATTTTCCCGATGCGAAAATCCTGCCCTGAGTCGATCTCGACCATGCGATCACGCAAAGTGTCCGCGCGACGGCGGCGCTCGTCATTAACGACGCCAGACCCGCGTGATTCCAAAACGTAAGCGTTGTGCGTCTTCGCTGACATGTAAACCGGACAATCCAGATCCTTCATCAACACACGCAACCCGCCGGCGTGGTCACCATGTTCGTGCGTAATCAAAATGCCGTCGAGCGAGTTTGGATCTTCGCCCAGTTGATTCATGCGGCGAGCAATTTCGCGCGCGCTGAGTCCTGCATCGACCAACACGCTCGTGCCATTGGCAGACAGCAACACCGCATTGCCGGTTGAGCCGCTACCTAAAACCGAGAGTCGCATCGTTATTTGATTTTCTTTCCGTGATACGTTTCGCCGTCCTGCGTGATGGCGAGTTCAAACACGCGGCCCTGATCGTCGCGAGAGAAACGCAAACTGTTTGGCGAAGCCAGCGAGAAATAATCAGTTTCGGATGACGGCAGCCATTCGCGTTTCACGCCGCCGTTCTGCTGCATGAAGAGCTTTCCGCCCTCGGTTGAAACACTTACCGTGATCGTCAAAGTCGGATTGATCTTGAATTCATAGTCACCGACATACGATTCGTAGATCTTTGGATCAACAGTGGCGACGACCTTTTCCGTAGGTTGAAAGTCCGGCCAGCCGTATTCGCGCGCAATCGATCTAATAATTTCCATCGCTAATTCGGTGCCGCGATCGCCGTTAGTCATTACCGCCGCGCCACGGCCGTCGCCGAATCCAACCCAGAATGCTTCGAATCCTTCATCCACGCCGCCGTGTGAGAACTCGACGGTTTGTCCTCTCATGGCCACGGCCGCACCCAAGCCCCAATTCTGAAACTGCTTTGAGAGCATTTGCTTCGTCATACTCTGCGACAGGATGTGATTGGATTTTCCGGCGAGTGACTTTTGTAGCTCGATCGCCAGCGTCGCCAGGTCAGTTGGGGTAGTCCAGAGGCCAGCTGCCGCCATTTCGGGATAAGTATGATAACGGCCTTTGATTGCTTGTCCGTGTGAATGCGCTGTGGCTGCTTGCTGCGCGCGTGCCGCCGGCGGAGGTTGTTCGTACGTGCTGTGCGTCATGCCCGCAGGTTCCAGCACGAGTGTCCGCATAATTTCAGGGAAGGGCTTTTTCAGAACGTCGATCAGCAGTTGTTGCATGATCGTGTAGCCGCCGCCTGAGTATCGCCAAATGGTTCCCGGCACTGTGTCGACCCGAATCGCCGGAGTATTCGCAGGTTTCTCGCCATTCAAAACCTGAACCAGGGACGGAACCGGTTCATCGGCCGCATACCCGGGAAAGCCATGCACAGTCAGACCGGCATTGTGCGTGAGCAAGCGACGGAGCGTGACTTTTTGATCCTTCGTGAACTCATTCTCAGGAAGCTTCCACGAGACAAGTTTTGCGTTCACGTCTTCGTCCAGACTCAGCTTGCCTTGCTCGACGAGTTTCAATGCGGCGAGCGCGGCGACGGGCTTGCTGATGGATCCGGCCTGAAACAAAGTCTCGGTCGTTACCGCTTCCTGGCTGCTTGCGTCCTTTAATCCGTAGGCGCGTGCCCATTCAACGCGGCCATCATTGACGACAGCGATGCTGACGCCGGGAATCTTATAGTGCGCCAGTCGCTCGGTGAGCGTGGTGTCTGGCGGAAGCGGCGCTCCCTTGATGAGTGTGGCGGGGAGCAAGCCATTTTCGACTCGCTTGATGCGTTCTTCTATGGCGCTGCTTTTCGTCGTCGCGAGCGGCGTCTTGGTGCTTTGCGCCGAGACGAAAGCGTCGAAACGGACAAATGCCATCCCGAGCGCCAGGAGCGCGACAAAAGATAAGGACTTCTTCACTGCAAAAATCCTCCGTGCTGAATAGATGGAGATTATCAGGTTTGTTTGAGTGCCGGGCAACTAAATTTGCAGACGTGTTCGATCGACAGCAAAGCCATTCAAATTTCCCAGCGCCCCCACCGCAAGTGATTCAGTCGTGAAGTGAGTCTGCGCCAGCTTCAACATGTCCTCGCGTGTGACGGCTTCGATTCGTTGAATAATTTCATCGGGTGGAATTCTGCGGCCGTGCACAATTTCCTGACGCGCTAACGCCCCAACACGCGCGCTGGATGACTCGAGGCTCAAAAGGATCGTCGAGATCGCCTGTTCCTTGGCGAGCTGAAGCTCGTCTTCGGTGGCGGGTTCGCGAATGGCACGTCGCAATTCCTGCAAACACAAATCCAGAACCTGATCGATATGTGCCGGGGAAGCACCGGCATAGATCGTGAAGATCCCGATGTCTGTGAACGTGTTACCGCCGGCGCCGATTGAATATGCCAAGCCGCGCTCTTCGCGAATTGATTGCCACAGCCGGCTGGACGTGCTGCCGCCGATAATGGTTCCCAGCATGCTCGCGACATAGCGATCCTCGCTCTTCGCGGATGGCCAAGGCGCGGCAATTATCAGGTGCGCCTGTTCGAGTTCGCCCTTGCGCTCAATAAAGATTGGGGCAGCCGCGGTCGGTATCGCCGTCGTGAGTCTCTGAGGAATGTCACCGTTAGTGTTGCCGAAAAACTTAGTTGCGAGATCGAGAAGCTGTTCGTGACTGACGTTACCAGCAGCGGCGATGACGAGATTGGCGGGTGCGTAGTTGCCGCCATGAAAGGCTGCGGTTTTAGCGCGATCGAAGTTCGAAACTGTCGCGACGGTTCCCTCGATGGGCCGCCCCAGCGAATGATCCGGAAAGTAGGCTGCGTTGAATAATTCGCCCAGGAACTCCTCCGGAGTGTCCTCGACCATCTTCATCTCTTCAATGATGACATTCTGCTCGCGCTTTAGGTCGTCTTCGTCAAAACGTGGGTTCGCCAGCATGTCGGCGACGAGATCGAAGGCAGCCGGCAACGCCGAGTCGACGACCTTCATTGAAAAGCCGGTCATCTCGTGTGTCGTGTACGCATCCAGGTGACCACCCAGCCGATCCGATTCCGTGGCGATGTCATGGGCGGACCGTCTTTGTGTTCCCTTAAATAGTGCGTGCTCAATGAAATGGCAGATGCCATTCAGTTGCGGGACCTCGTGGCGAGATCCGCGCCGCACCCAGATTCCCAGAGTCACCGAGCGCAGTCCCGGCATGTGTTCCGTGAGGATCGTCAGACCATTGGGAAGTCGGGTTGTTAGAACTTGGTCAATCATTGATTACAGAAAAGCGGGCGGCGAATAATCCGGGATAGACATCGTAACATGGCCAAAAGAAGCGGCAAAATTGACGGCTTGCGCAACTTCTTGCACTGTAAATTAGCAGTCCAAAGGGCAAAGTTTCCTTGACAGTTCCCTGCATGGTGGCTGAGAATTACCCCATTCAAGCGGGTGAAGGTCTCTCTCGCCCAAGAGCGGCTTCGTGAGCCGCTCAGGCATCTGACAAACGCAGCGGAGAATCGAATAACCGAAACTTGGGTTCAGTTCGGCGAATGCAAGCCAACACATTTCGTGAAATTGTTCGTGGTTCCGCTCAGGGCAGGGTCGGAGGTCAACCGCGATGAAAAAAATCTTCAGATTTAGCATGCCGCTGGTGGCGTTTGCGGTGATTCTGACGACCATCTGCTCGTCAGCATACGGCAAGGGCACTCGCGGCCTCGCAACCATCACCGGCACTGTTCGCGACAACCGCGGAATGCCGCTGGCCGGCGCTCTCATTCAAATCGTTCGCGAGGGCGCAAACACAATCGTTAAGGAAGCACGGACCGCCGCCGATGGCAGCTTCTCAGCAAAGATTCCCGCCGGAAAATATTCACTGAAAGCGATTGCGACCGGGTTTAGCGAGGTTCTTTTCTCGTCAGTTACTGTGGCGCCGTCTGCCGAAATCGCTTATCGCTTCAACCTGGAACCGCTGGGCGCCGGGAGAACGTACCCTGAGCAGCGCAGCGATCGCGACAATGTGAAGTGGCGCCTGCGCGCGGCGCAAACGCAGCGTTCGATCTTTCAGCAGAACGGCAATGCAGACGCGACTGTCGCCGCAGTTGAATCCGATACGTCCGCGAACGCCGACGACGTTACCATAACAAAAGGAGACGACAGCGGCAGGAGCAATTCGCGACCGCAAGGCGTCGTCGAAGCGTACTTCGAAGAATCTGCAACTCCATTCGTCTCGAGTTATCAGGGCGTGAACTTCGCTTTCGCCCTGCCCGCTTCTGAACGCATCGATCTTATCTTCTCAGGCCAGACCGGCGTCGGCTCGTCAGCTCCGCAACGGTTTGCAACGACTGCGCACGTCCGCGTGAACGATCGTCACCGGGTGGGCGTTACCGCGGGCGGCGCTCAGCTGCCTTCATTCAAGGCATTTTCGCCGCGGGGCTCGCACGACAAGTTAGGCCAGATGTCAGTGCGCGCCGTCGATGAATGGATTGTTCGTGATGGTTTTGTGGTGGTTCTCGGCGTTGATTACTCGCGATTTGTGGGCGCAGGCAATGGTGCGGCGGTGACGCCGCGAATCGGCGTGCAGTTCGATGCCAACGCCCGAACCAGAGTGAAAGCTGCTTATGCGACGGTCGACGGTGACTACGAATTCCAAAGCATGCCGAACTTCGAAGGTGGCGATGTAGTTTTCAAACGGCCCACGAACCAACCGGTTGCTTATGTCGGTGGTCGCGCTGTTATGGCGCGCAGCCGCCGCCTCGAGATTGGACTCGAACGTGAATTGAGCAATCGTTCGATTGTCGAAGCCACGGCGTTTCTCGATATGACTTCCGGTCGTGGTGTGGGTTTACTGGCGACTCCAGTTTCCGCGTTTTCAGGCGAAACGGGAACAGCGCTTCTAAGAGTTGCCAACCAGGAGGGATCAGCGCGCGGTGTTCGCGTGGTTTACTCGAACCGTCTTAACCATGTGTGGAACGCGTCGGCAGGGTATTCGTTCGGCCGCGGCCAGCGAGTGTCGCCTTTGGGTATTGATAATCCGGCGCAGCTCTTCGACGGAGGTTTTTTCCATTCAGTTGCATTCCAGATTGCGGGTGACTGGTCAACCGGCACACATGTCCAGACAGTATTCAGGTTCTCTCCTGAAGCGACGGTTTTCGCCATCGATCCTTTTGCCGGTCAGTTGGCGGTTTACGACCCGTCCTTGAGCATTCAGGTAACGCAGGACTTGCCAACATTCGGGCTGCCTGTGCGAGCGCAGGCGATTGTCGATGCGCGCAACCTGCTGGACGTGCAAACCACAACGACTAACGGTGAGACGATTCTCCTGGTCGGTCCGAATGGCAGATCGCTTCGTGGAGGAATTTCGGTTCGGTTCTGAGACGCGTGAACTCGCGCGTCTTTGTTTTTTTCGCTCCCGATACTTCAGTCGCAAGGCTCGCGGGTTTTCTCCAAAATCTCGGACGCATACGAAAAATCGGACGCGCCTGTCACATCGCGCGCAGTTTGCGCAGATCAGCAGCGTACGAAGCGCCCAAAAGCTGCCTGAAACTGTTGCCAGCGTCCTGTGCTCAAGTCCTGTGGCCGCAAGTCCTTGCTGGAACATCGGTTGCTTCTGGATATAAGCGATTTAGTGTATTTGCGGTTCAGGTAATGAGTCGCACATCCGATCGATTGCTTCTGAAGGTTTAGAAAGCTTCATGAAACGTTCAGTACTCACAGGGCGAACATGGCTGTTGCTTGGTGCGACGGCCTTGTTGGTTGTCGCCGGCATTCTGAACTTTTCACAGCGTCTGCGTCACCAGGCACCCCCATGGGACGGCGTGTCCTGGGTCGACACCGCCCAGGGCGTGATCGCCAGAGCCGTCGAACCAGAGTCCGCTGCGGCCCGCGCGCGAATTATTCCGGGCGACCATTTGATAGCCGTGAGCCCGAACGGCGAACGATGCGAAGAAATTAGCAAAAGCCCGCGTTGCGAGCCGGTTGCCGATTCAGTCAGTGTGCAGATGTATCTCGATCGCGCGCGCGTCGGTGGTGAACTTCACTATCTGATTGAACGGCCTTCGTTCCCGGCCGAAACTCGTTTCTACTACGCTGACCTCGACAATTTGGGATCCGTTCCGACGTGGACAATGCGTGATCTTTACGTGAGTCTGATCGGAATCGTCTATCTCTTCATCGGTCTGTTCGTGGTTTTCAAACAGGGCGGCCGCGCGCCATATGTGCTGCACTTTGCGACGCTTTGTTTAGTCGCTTTCGTGTTTCACTTCTACCGCGCTACCGGAACATACCGCGATCTCGATTTAGCGATCGCTATTTTGGACAACGCCGCGTTCATAATGTTCGCGCCGCTGTTCCTGCACTTCAGCACCATCTATCCCGTTCGTCAACGCCTGTTTGATAATCGCAGATGGAGAAGCCTGTATCTGTATTTGCCCGCGGTGCTGTTGGTCGTGGTGCAAATAGTTATTTTTCTCGAGAACCAGGTGGCCCAGCTGATCCCACCCCTTGGGCGTGCCTTGGACTCGGCTGTATTCATTTCCCGTTTTTATCGGATTTCGGCAATTCATTTCGCCGCGGCATTGGTTATCAGCGCGGTGGTTCTGGTGCGCCGGTTTATCGTTAGTAAGAACACAGTCGCGCGGCAACAGTTGAAGTGGGTAGTTTGGGGCTCCGGAGTCGCGACGCCGTTCGCGCTGTTTTATTTCATTAATTATCTGCTCGGCACTGATTCACCGTCAGGCTTCCCGGATCTTCTGATCCTTCCATTAGTACTGATTCCATTGTCGTTCGGGTACTCAGTCGTCCGGTATCGTTTGATGGACGTTGAGTTGGTGGTGCGTCGCGCCGCAGTCTACGCCGCAACTACGCTGGCGATCGCATTAGCAATCGGCGCGGTCGTGTATGTCGCCGGATTGTATGTGTTGAGCGGCAATGTCGCTTCACCTGGCGAAATCACTTTGCCTCTGATTCTTTCCGTGGCGGCGATGACCGCGATCGTGATGATCGCTGCGCCGGTAAAGAATTTTCTTCAGGAGCAGGTCGATCGTCTGTTCTATGGACGTCGATATGATCTGCGCAACAGTTTGCTCGATTTTGGCCGCACGATTTCTGCGAGTACCGCACTCGATCCGCTCCTGAATTCGCTGATCTCGCGTCTCCGCGAAGTGATGAACGTCGAGCGCGTCGCGATCTTTATCGAGGATGAGTTCGCGCCGTCCGGCTATCGAGTGGCGTGCACTGCTGGACTTTCAGATCTCACCACGCCTCCGGATTTCCGCGAAATGATTCGCACTCGCTCGGCCGAGACCGGCGTGGTCCGCGCGGATGATTTGGAAATGCCGTCCGAGAGTGGCAGCTTCGTGCGTCGCACCCTGCACTATTACGTGCCCTGCGTCGTGCGCGGCCGCATGGTCGCAGTGATCGGCCTGGGACGATCGGCTGATGGCGCTTTGCTGTCGTCCGAAGACGTGGAAATCCTGCGCACTGTGTCAGGCTACATCGCGGTGGCGATCGAAAACGCTCTGCTTTATCAGGAGCAACAACATCGCGCAGCTGAGCTGGAACTTTTGAAAGAGTTCAACGAGTCGATTGTTGAATCGATCAATGTTGGTTTGCTCGCAGTCGATCTCAACGGCAACATCACGCGGCTGAATTCGGCGATGGAAGACATCTTCGCTATCACTCGTGACGAAGCGATTGGAAAGAACCTCGAGGATCTGTTCGCCGATGAGTTTGCCGACACGTTGCGTCAGGTGCTGGGACCGGATGGTTGGCGTTTGAATCAAACCCGCCAGATTTACAAATTGCACACGCTGACCCGCGCTGGCCGCGCCGTGGTACTGAACGTCGCGCTGGCGCCGCTCTACGCTGATTCGGAAGAGCAGATCGGCGCGCTGGTCGTCTTTGAAGACGTCACGCAGCGACTGCAACTCGAAGAACAGCTGCAGCAGCGAGAAAAGCTTTCGTCGATCGGCTTGCTCGCAGCCGGCGTCGCACATGAAGTGAACACGCCTCTGACCGGCGTCTCTTCTTACACGCAGATGCTGCTCGGCATGTTGCCTGAGACCGATCCCAAGCACGCGCTGTTGGAAAAAGTTCGCCGTCAGGCGGATCGCGCGACTGACATCGTCAATAATCTGCTGAACTTTTCTCGCACCGGCAGCGCGACGGAGTTTTCGCCGATCAGTGTGAACCGGGTGCTAGATGACACGCTGCAACTGCTTGAGCCGCAACTTCGCCACAGCCAAATTCAAGTCCAGCGTGACTACAGCGAACAGCTGCCTGACATTCATGGCAACTCAGTGAAATTGCAACAGGTGTTTACCAATCTGATTCTGAATGCGCGCGACTCGATTTCGAATGGCGACGGCCGAATCACCTTGAAGACCGGCAACGGCGAAGACGGTCTGGTCGTGGTCGAAGTCGCCGATAATGGTGTCGGCATCGCGCCGGAACACGTCGCCAAGATTTACGATCCATTCTTCACTACCAAAGGCGTGGGTGGGGGCACGGGGCTTGGTCTCGCTGTCACTTATGGAATTGTGCAGGAGCATTCGGGTCACATCAGCGTCTCCAGCACGCCCGGGCAGGGCTCGACGTTCCGGATCACGCTTCCTACCAATGATCCACGCGCGCGCATGAAAGCCGTGGTGCTTTAGTCGCACTCGCGCATCCTGAATTCCCTTTTCTTAGAAGTTTCGTAATAATCGACCGCTTCTGACACGCAGAAGACGTTTCAGCTATGGCAAAAAAAGGCTCCATTCTCATCGTTGACGATGAAGAGATCATGCGTGACGTGCTTGAGACGCTGCTCTCGGCTGAGGGTTATCGCGTCGATCTCGCGAAGACGGGCGAAGAGGGTCTGGACACGTACACAAAGCGCGCTTACGACGTCGTCCTACTGGACGTCTCGATGCCGGGCATCGGTGGTCTGCGTGCGCTGGAAGAATTTCTTAAGATCGATTCCGATGCGGTCGTGCTGATGATTACGGCTTACGCAACTTTCGACACGGCGATCGCCGCCTGGGAGAAAGGCGCGTTCGGTTGTATTCGCAAGCCTTTTCAAAACGAACATATCAAGGCGCAAGTCGCGGCCGGCATCAAGCGCCGTCGCAAAGAAGAAGAGCGCCGCACGCTGCGTCAGGCGATGAGCCGCGAGGTCGATCGCGGCGCGATCGTGGGCCGGTCGGATCTGATGCAGGAAGTATTTCGTCTGGTAGAACAGGTTGCCCCCGCGCGTTCGACGGTGCTGATTACGGGTGAGAGTGGTACGGGCAAGGAGCTCATCGCGAAAGCGATTCACGAAGCCAGTCCGCGCGCCAGCCGATCGTTTGTGACCGTCAACAGTTCGAACATTCCCTCCGAGTTACTCGAGTCGGAACTCTTTGGACATACGCGTGGCGCGTTCACCGGGGCGGTGGCCGCGAAAAAAGGTTTGTTCGAAGTAGCCGATGGCGGCTCAATTTTTCTTGATGAGATTGGCGACATTCCGCCGGAGACGCAGGTGCGTTTGCTGCGCGTAATTCAGGAGAGGGAATTCACGCCGCTGGGCGACACGACGCCGCGCCGCGTAGATGTACGCATTATTGCCGCCACGAACATCGATTTGAAAGAAGCCGTGCGGCAAGGGGTTTTTCGCGAAGATCTTTATTATCGGCTTGCGGTTGTGCCGATCGAGTTGCCGCCTTTGCGCGATCGTCGTCAGGACATTCTGCCTTTGGCGCAGCACTTCACTCGCAAGTACAACGAAGAAAATGCGCGGCAGGTATCTGAGCACATCGATCCTGAAGTGTTGTCACTCCTTGAGAATTATTCCTGGCCCGGCAATGTGCGCGAGCTGGAGAACACGATCGAGCGCGCCGTAGTGATCGCCCCCGAGGATGAGATCACGAAGGAATGCCTGCGACGAGAGATTGCTGATCCGCAGGCCGCTGCGGCGGTCGCGCGCGAAGCCGCCGGCACCTCGTCGGCGATCGACGTCACGCGCGGCGTGAACTTCTACGATGAAGTAAGACGATTCGAAATCGATCTGATTAGGCGCGCACTCGATCAAACCGGCGGTCATCAATCTCGTGCCGCGCGCCTGCTGGGCATGAACCCCACCACGCTCAACTCAAAAATAAAGACCTACAACATCAACCTGCGATCATAGCGAGAAGCGAAGTTCTATTTCTTAACATGAACCTGGAACAGAGTTCTTGCTAAGAAAGACGCATTAGATAGCTGCTCGAAGTAGGTGACTGGCGTTCAATCGCGCGCGCAATTAGATAGCGAAAAATCTTTACACTTCCACTTCTTTGGCATAGGCTAGCGCCGATTTCACCAATCGCCACACAGGGAGAACTCACCATGGCTACCAAGAAAAAGGCCGCGAAGAAGAAAGCGAACAAGGGCGCCACAAAGGGCAAGAAAAAGGGCAAGAGCAAACTAAGAATGAAGAAGAAACTGGGCTCGCAGCCGAATCCTCCAGTTTAAACATCTAGTTAGTAAGATATCGCCGCAGTTCCTGTACATCCGGCCGCGCGAGATACTGTTTGTAGTTTTCGCTTCCCCAGCTTGATTCAAGCGCGGCCAAAATCGCCGCGCCCCGGGACGCAGTTTGCTTCGCTTTCTCTTTGTCACCCAACTTATCGTAGGCGCGACTGAGAATTACATAGGCTCGCCATTCAGAGTCATGTTGGTTTGCAGCCGTGAAGCGCTGCTGCGCATCACTTGCGTTGTTGACGGCTTCATTTGCGTCCCCAGTCAACAGCGCCGCTTCAGCCAGGGCTAACAATGCCGCGGAAAGCGGCAGAGGATTGCGAAGGCCGCGCGCCAACTCAACGGCTTCTTCACATTGCTTGCGGCCGGCGGCGGCCTGTCCTGCATAAGCCAGCGACAACCCGAGAGTCGCTTTCGCCCGCACAATTATTTGTTTGTAATCGGGCGTCGCGAGTGAGGTCGCTTTCCTGGCTTTCGTGACGGCGTCCTCGAATTTTCGCTCGTGAAGATCCGATACTGCGTAACCCCACGTCGCCTCAGCGAGCAAATCTTTGAATGGATCTTGTCCGGCTGGTTGGGCAATCGCGAAAGCTTCCGCGAAATCGCTGTGCGCTTCGTCGAACTTGCCTAGCCGCGCGGCGGCCAAGCCACGATACTGAGCGGCATAACCAATCGTCAGATCCGCGTTAATCGCCTTGCCGGCTTTATATTCCTCGGCAAATTCCGACCAGGCTTGCGGCCAGAGCTCTTTATCCAAAAACACATGGCCCAGTCCTTCATGCGCGAATGCGATGTAGCGCTGGTCACCGACCTGCTGCGCGGCTTGCAGCAACTGTTCGAAAGTTTGCTGCGCGACGTCAGAGTTGCCCAACTCGGCATGGGCAAAACCAAGGTTCACATACGCGACGAACATTTGCCGGCGATAGGCCCCTTGCTGAAAAAAAGTGAGCGCCTGTTGCGAGTAATTACGCGTGGATTCCGGATCGTCCTTTTGTTTGCTCAGGCTGCCGAGCGCCAACAGCGCCCGCGCTTCGTTGAATCGCGCTTTGTATTGCCTCGCCAGTCGCAATGCTTCGGTATAGTTCTGCTCGGCTCCAGCGAGGTCGCCTTTGAGCAAATAAGAGTTGCCAATCTCGATCAGACCAGCGGTCGTCAGATTTTCCAGCCCGCTGGCGCGCGCCAACTCAGTTGCCTGCTGTGAATACTCCCTCGCTTTAGCTGCGTTGCCGGCCTGAATAAATGTGTTGCTCAACTGCTGAAGCGTACGGACCCGCTGCTCGTTGTTCTCCAAAGCAGTCGATCGTTCAAGTGCTTTCTGGAATTGCGCCTCCGCTTCGCTGAACTTGCCCTGCTGCGCTAACACGCTGCCACGTTGAAAAAGTACTTCAGTCAAACCTTCAATCTCGTTCGAGATGTTGAAAAGCTTTTCCGCGCGATCCAAAGCTGCGCGTGCCTCATCGTATTTTTGGGTGCGCCCAAGCGCCACCCCGAGTCGCAAATGCGCTGCGGCATAGTTCGCGTTCATTTGCGTTGCTTGTTGATAAGTTTCAATAGCCTTGTCGACCTGTTCGTTTTTTTCGTAGGCGCGACCGAGATCTGCGAGCGCAAATGCCTTCTCAGTGTCCGGAACTGTGGCGACGAGTCGTCGATAATTTTCGACTGCTCCTGCGAAATTGCGCTGTACGGTGTTAGTGATTGCTTGCAGCCGAATCTCGTCCGTGTCCGCCATCGCGGTATTCTTCGCAAGGTCGTTGGCGCGAATTAACTGATCTTTCGCTTCGTCAGAATTGTCCAACTCCATATCTGCTTCCGCCAGGCGCGCGTGCGCCAACGCAAATCGATCGTCATCCAGGACCGTCTGCTGCAGAATCTTGCTCGATTTGAAAAAGGCGCCTTGCCGCAGGGCATCAACTGCCTGGTCGTACAGTCGCTTGGCTTCAGGTTTGGGCTCGTAAGGCTTCGGGCGCAGCGCCCACCACGCGCCGACTGCAATCAGGAGAACGACGGCAATACCTGCGAGCACATAACCAAGAGAGATGCGCGGACGCCGGAAGATGTCTGAGAGAGTCGCGAGCGCGCCGGTTGGCCGATGCCCAGCCGCCGCTGACGTGAGACGCGGCACTGCCCGCGAAGCGATGCCGGACGCTGCCAGCGCCGTATCCAAATCTTCGACCAGATCGCTGGCTGTCTGATACCGCGCCGCCGGTTGTTTCGCGAGCGCTTTCATCGTGATCCGATCGACAACTTCGGGCACGTCGGGGTTTAGCCTGGATGGCAGGACCGGGTCGTCGCGAATCACCTTCGTGCAGATCTCCATGCGCGTTTCGCCGTCGAAGGCGGGACGGCCGGCCACGCACTCGTAAAGCAACGAGCCGACCGCGAAGATGTCACTGCGCGCGTCAATCTCAGTGCCCAGCGCCTGCTCCGGCGAAAGATACAAAGGCGTGCCGACGATCACGCCTTCCTGCGTTTGAGAGGTCAGCAAGGTTTGCCGCTCAGGATCAGTCGCGTTCACTGGCTCGACATTCAGTTGTTTGGCGAGCCCAAAGTCCAGCACCTTCACTTCGCCGCGAAGATCGATGGCCACGTTCGAAGGTTTGATATCGCGATGCACAACGCCATTGCGATGCGCTTCGGCCAGAGCCTCGGCAACCTGACGAATGATTTGCAACGCCCGCGGGATCGTCATTGAGTTATCGGCCATCAAATCGCCCAAAGTTTGTCCCTTGACCAACTCCATGACGATGTAAGGCTGCCCGCGTTTGGTCTCACCATAATCGTGAATCGTGGCAATGTGGGGATGCGACAACGCCGACACGGCGCGCGCTTCGCGCAAGAATCGCGTGCGAAAGTGGTGCTCGTCCTGGCCGGGCTTGATCGTCAGCATCTTGATCGCGACGCGCCGGCCCAGCAGTGTGTCCTCAGCGATATAGACCACGCCCATGCCGCCCTCGCCGAGCTTTTCGACGATTCGATAATGCGAGATGGTTTTGCCGATCATGAATCGAAGTTCGGCCGGATGAGGCAGGCAGCTACCGACAGAGCGTTAACAGCTAAGGCATTGTGGTGCAAAGTCCTATTGAATTCAAGAATTTGATTTCGGCGGGATTCGTCGCAGGCAAACCTGACAATTGTGATAAGCTCTGCGCCGAAAGCGAGTAACTGCGCGAGTGCGACGACGCAAAATCGATGGCTGCCCAATCGCCGGCGCGCTGCAATTGATCGGCGACAAGTGGACCCTCTTGGTTGTCCGCGAGCTATTTGCGCGACCCAAACGCACGACCGAACTCCTCGAAGAACTTCATCCCATCAGCAGCCGCACCTTGATGGGCCGCCTCAAAGAAATGGAAAAAGATGAGCTGATTGTGCGCGTAGATTACGGTGGCCTGCCGCGCCGAGTCGAATATGAACTCACCCAACGCGGTCGCCGGCTCGTGCCTTTGCTTGAGGTGTTAGTGCAAACCGGCCAGGTGCTCGATTGTAATGATTGCGAAGATCGCAAGCAGCAGTTGGGTTACTACTGTGACTTCTGTCCAAACGTGCGGGGTGCTTCGCTGGATCGCCCAACGTATGCGGAAGACATTCCGCCCGCCAGATCTCCTGAACCCGCGCCGGTTGGACGTCCGAAGGATGATTCGATTGTGTTGCTTTAGCTATGACGGAAAAGCAGCGCCGTTCTATTCCACTCCCCTAACGTCAACAATCTTCCATAGTCGGCGGCGATGGTTCGTTCGAAACAACTTCGCCAGTTGGCATGATGATCACTGAGTGATCGGCGGGCAGGTGTTCGCCTTCGATCGTGACCTCTTCTCCCGTCGGCATGACGATCGGCAGATGATCGAGAAAGCGTTCAGCATCGATCGCCGCCATGCATCCAGTGCCCGCGGCAGTGATCGCCTGACGATAAACCGAGTCCTGCACGTCCCCGCACGCGAACACGCCCGGAACATTCGTCGCCATTGAGTGGCCGAGAGTCTTGATGTAACCGACGGCATCCATTTCGAGCTGACCCTTGAAAAGATCCGTGTTCGGTTTGTGACCGATGGCGATAAAGACGCCTTCGCATTCAAAGTCACGCGTCTTACCGGTGTGAACATCGCGCAGGCGAACGCCGGTGACGCCCTGCTCCTGGGTTCCGAGAATCTCTTCCAGCCCTGTATTCCAAATGAACTCGAGTTTCTCGTTGCGAAACGCCTTGTCCTGCATAATCTTCGACGCGCGCAATTTGTCCCGACGATGAACAACGAACACTCGCGACGCATATCGAGTCAAGAATGTTGCTTCTTCCATGGCGGTGTCACCGCCGCCAACAACGACCAGACGTTTGTTGCGAAAGGCGGGCAAAGGTCCATCGCACGTCGCGCAGGCGGACACGCCGTTGCCGCCGAAACCGTGCGGTGTTTTGGCTTCACCGGGAATTCCCAGCCACTTTGCGGACGCACCCGACGCAATGATCAATGTTTCAGCTTTGACGACTGTGTTGTCGGTGTAGAGTTTGAAAGGTCGCTCACTAAAATCGACTTTCGTGATCCACTCTTCGAGAAATTCAGTTCCAAATCGCTCAGCCTGCGCGCGAAACTGGATCATCAGATCGGGCCCCTGGATGCCTTCGGCGAAGCCGGGATAGTTCTCGACTTCAGTCGTGATCATTAATTGACCGCCCGGCGTGGTTTGCTTTTCGGTGTCCGCGGGCGCGTCGATCAAAAGCGGTTTCAAGTTGGCGCGGGCAGCATAGATTGCGGCGGTCAGGCCCGCCGGTCCCGATCCGATGATGACAACCTGGCGGCGAATCTCTTCTGTCAATTCAGGGTCTCCTTACTGTTAACAACGCGGAACCTTGCGCGCTGATCCATCGCTATCGCTGCGGGTTCTGACACGGAAGTTCGCAGGAAAACTGTTGGCGTTTTGCTTTGCGCGTGTAGTATAACTAGTGGTGTACGAGTTAGTCGAACCAGCCAGGCCTCAGCCACATCGTGGCCTGATTTGGCATCCACCTTTGGTTCGAACGCTTCGCGAGATACTTTGAGCAGAAACTCGGATCAAGACAACAACACGGCTGCGGCTCGCCCAATCGAGCGCATCAGTGTGCTCGGCGCAGGCACCATGGGCCACGGCATCGCTCAAGTTGCGGCGGCGGCTGGCTACAACGTCGTCATCCGCGACATCGACACCGCCGCGGTGCAGCGCGGGCTGCAAGCGATCGAGCGAAATCTTGTCAAGGGTGTGCAAATCGGCAAAGTAACTGAAGCGGAAAAAGAGCAGACGCTTCAGCGCATTCGCGTGACGACCGACATCGGTGACGTTCGCGACAGCGATCTCATCATCGAAGCGGCGCCTGAGAAGCTCGAGTTAAAACAGAGTCTGTTGCGGGAGATCGAAGCACTCGTCGATAGCGATTGCATCTTTGCGACGAATACTTCGTCGCTTTCGATCACGGAAATCGCGAAAGCGGCAGCCAGACCTGCGAACCTGGTAGGGATGCATTTCTTCAATCCGGTTCACATCATGCGCCTGATCGAAATTGTCATAGGCGCCGAAACGTCAGATCAAACTGCGGCGACAGTGCGTGCGGTTGCTGAGCGAATGAAAAAAGAACCGATCATTGTTCGGGATGTTCCGGGATTCGCGTCCAGCCGGCTGGGTGTGACGCTCGGGCTCGAAGCGATGCGCATGGTGGAGCAAGGTGTCGCCAGCGCCGGCGACATCGACAAGGCGATGGAGCTTGGATACAACCATCCCGTCGGTCCCCTGAAACTGACTGACATGGTCGGGCTGGATGTGCGGTTGAGTATTGCCGAATACCTGCATCAAGCGCTTCAATCTGAGACGTTTCGCCCGCCGGAAATCCTGCGCCGGCTGGTCAGTGAAGGGAAACTTGGCAAGAAAACTGGCGAAGGCTTTTACAAGTGGGACGAGCCAGCGCAGCCGCAGACAGCGTATACTGGTTAATAATCAGAAGTTCACGGACCGCGCCCCGACACGCGAATGGCAACCGCAATGAGTACTCCTTATCAAAACGAAGAAAGACGTTTTGCGCTCCGCATGGCGTTGCGGCTACCCATCGTCGTTTCCGGTCGTGCCGACGACGGCGCCGCCTGGAGCGAGCCCACTGAGACTGATGATATCTCGACCTCGGGCGCGTTATTTCACCTGAATCAAAAGGTGAGCATCGGCGAGCATCTCTACATTCGCGCGCACAAGCCCGACAATTCACCCACTGAAGCGACCGCCACGGTAGTGCGGATTTCGCCAGCCATCTATGGCACCGCGCGCATCGGCGTGCAGATCGCCGAGCCTTCGGAAAACTGGATGCGCCTGTTTGTCGCGTGGGTCGCGGACGAACAAGCCACCGCCACGAGCGACGAATCCGCGAGTTCTACCTAAAAACCATTTTCCATTTGTCATTTGACATTTTTCCATTTGTCATTGGGAAAACGTCGGCGTGCGCCTTGAGAACCACAGTGTGTGCCGCCGTCATCCCCGGCCGCATAATCGCAAATGACAAATGAAAAATGAGGAATGGAAAATAGTCTTTTGCCCGCCTTTATGTTTTACTTTCCCTAACCAAATAACCTAACAGGAGCTGCTTCAGGAGTGAGTCAAAACTACGAGACTATTCTGGTCGAACGCCGCGAACGCGTCGCGATCATTACCATCAATCGCCCCGAAAAACGAAATGCGCTGAACATCCAGACGCGCGCGGAGGGCGCAGCGATACTCGACGAGTTGCGTGATGACGATTCCGTTCGGGTGGTCATTTTCACCGGCGCGGGCGACAAAGCGTTCATCGCCGGCGCGGACATCGCGGAGTTCGCCGGGCGCACCGCTTTGCAACAGCGCGCGATCATGATGGAGCGCGGATTGTTCAATGCGATCGACAGCTTTCCAAAACCGGTGATTGCGATGGTCAATGGCTACTGTCTTGGCGGCGGCTGCGAGTTGGCGCTGGCATGCGACATTCGCATCGCGAGCGAGACGGCGTCCTTCGGGCAACCGGAAATAAATCTCGGCATCATACCCGGTGGGGGCGGCACGCAGCGGCTGACGCGTTTGGTGGGCGAAGGTAAGGCGATGGAAATGATCTTAACCGGCGAGATCATTAACGCTCAGGAAGCTTTTCGCTATGGACTCGTTAACCAGGTGGTGCCGGCGGATCATCTCGAATCGAGGACGATGGAGATTGCCAATCGTATCGCGGAAAAGAGCCCGATCGCATTGAGGCTGGCGAAAGAAGCCGTGAAGTTGGCATCGCGGTCGAATCTTGATGAAGGGTTGCGCCGCGAAGTTGATCTTTTTGCCATGTGCTTCTCGAGTGAAGACAAAGACGAAGGCGTGAATGCGTTTCTGGGAAAGAGGAAACCGGATTTCAAAGGAAAGTGATGGGTACGCACGCGTCCCGCGTGCAGGCACCATCAAAGCAGCCGAGACGGCTGCGTACCCAAGATGTTGAGTCATCTTCAAAATCAGAATTGGGCGGTCCTCAGCGAGCGTGGTTGCGAAGCGACGCACTTGACGCATGAGGAAGCGCGGCGTTTGGTGCACAAGCTCGCGAGCGAAGGGTGTCACGGGTTGTGCATCGTGACGAACGAGGCAGCGAGTTTGGTTAGCCCAGCCGCGGAGACCCGTGAGTTGGTGGGCGGGCGCGCTTAGTCGATCGTCAAGACAACCTTCCCAAAACTTTCATTCGATTCAATTCTCTTGTGGGCCTCACGCACTTGATCGATCTTGAAAACCGAATCAATTACTGGTTGTACTGATCCGTTCGCGAGCAAAGGCACGACGTGGTCGGCGAACAGGCGCGTGGCGGTTGCCTTTTCTTCGATTGATCGCGTTCGCAGTGAAGTTCCCATTATGCGCAGACGTTTGCGCATAACGATTGAATAATCGATTTCGGCTTTCGCACCGCTGGTGGTGCCGACAAAGATCAGCCGTCCGAGTGTAGCCAGCGATTCGAGATTCGGTTTCAGGTAAGCAGCTCCTACGAGATCCAGAATCACATTCACGCCCGCGCCATTTGTCCACTCCTTAACTTGATCAACAAACAACGATGGGTCATTACCGACGGCAACTGACTGCGACAAGCCGAATTCCTTCGCGCGCTCAAGTTTCTCGGATGTTCGCGAAGTGCCGAGTGCGACTGCGCCTGCGGATTTCACCAATTGACTCGCGGCTGTGCCCACGCCCGAACCCGCGGCGTGAATTAATACGCTCTCGCCCATCTGCAGTTTGCATTGCGTGAACAGCGCATCGTGAGCCGTCATGAAGACTTCTGGAATCGAGGCAGCTTCTTCCCAATTTAGATTGTCAGGGACGCGCGCCAGCGTCGATTCCGGAACAGTGACGAATTCAGCCTGCGCGCCGCCGCCGGTGATACCGAATACGCGATCGCCCACTTTCCACGCGCGTACATCCTCGCCGACGGTTTCAACTTCGCCCGCGAACTCGAGCCCCGGAATGTCTTCCGGATATCCGGCCGGCGGAGGGTAACGGCCAAGTCGCTGCAAAATGTCCGCGCGATTCAATCCCGTTGCATGAACGCGCACCCGCACCCGATCGACGGTTGGCTGTGGCGCATCCGGGACTTCCGAAATCTCGAGGCCTTCGACGCCACCAAAGGAAATGATTCTGACTGCTTTCATGGTCGCGCATTCTAGCATTGCAGCGCTTTGCCCTTCGCTCTTTGCCTCGTACACTACGGCGCATGTCTCTCCTCCACGGCGCGCTGATGTTCGCCGCGGCGTTCGCCGCAGGATTGGTGAATTCGATTGCCGGTGGCGGAACCTTACTGACTTTTCCTTTGCTGATCTGGTTGGGACTGGATGCTAAAGTAGCGAATGCGACAAGCACCGTCGCGTTGTGGCCTGGTCTGTTCGGGGGACTCTTTGGTTATCGAAGAGAGATGACCGACAGCTCGCTGATTCTCATGAGGCTGGGCGCGGTCAGTGTCGTCGGCGGCGGACTTGGCGCATGGCTTTTGATTGTCACTCCGGCGCCGACCTTCGCGCGGCTGGTGCCGTTCCTGATTCTGTTCGCGACGATTTTGTTCATGCTGCAAGGGCCAGTGAATCGCTGGCTGCACGTACCTTCGCCGACCTCGGGGTCGCAAAAGAGTTGGTGGACGATTGCCATCGTCGTCCAATTTTTCTCAGCGATGTACGGCGGATATTTTGGTGCGGGGAACGGCATCTGGATGCTGGCCGCGATGGGATTGCTCGGCCTGCATGATATTCATCGCGCGAACGGCATTAAGAACTTTCTCGGAATCTGCATCAACAGCGTCGCCGTCCTGGCGTTCTCGATCTCACATCTAGTGTCTTGGCCGAAAGCTTTGCTGATGGCAGTTGCGGCTTTGCTCGGCGGTTATTTCGGATCGCGCACGGCGCAACGCGTGGGCCGAGTATTTATTCGGCGCGCGATTGTGGTCATTGGATTTGTGATAACGGCGGTGATGTTGTGGCGCATGAGCTGATTTGAACCACAGAGGACACAGAGGAAGACAAAAGAGCAAAGAGCAAAGGTGTAAGGGCCGCGCGGTATTCGTCATTAATCATCGGTGGTTGTTGTCCTTTGTCTCTTTGCAGTTTTATCTTCCTCTGTGTCCTCTGTGGTTCAATCTTCTAATCCAATGAAACTTCCTCGCGACTTTTACACTCGCCCCGACGTCCTCGAAGTTGCGCGCGATCTGCTGGGCAAGAAACTTGTAGTTCCAAACCGCAACGGCCAACGCGTGGCCGGAATCATTGTCGAAACTGAAGCCTATCGCGGCCCCGAAGATCGCGCTTCGCATGCTTACGGCGGCCGCCGTACCAATCGCACAGAGACGATGTATGGGATTGGCGGCACGGCCTACGTCTATTTCGTTTATGGCATGTACAACCAATTTAATGTGGTGACGAACGTTCAGAACACGCCGCACGCGGTGCTCGTTCGCGCGCTCGAGCCAGTGGAAGGACTCGAGATTATCAAGCGGCGACGCGCTGGAAGATCTGAATACGAATGGACGAGTGGCCCTGGGCGTCTTTGTATCGCGTTGGGAATCGATCGAAGGTTAGACAAAGCTGATTTACTGGGCGATCGCGTGTGGCTCGAAGATGGAATTTCGATTTCACCGCGACAAATCGCGCGTGGGCCGAGAATTGGAATTGATTATGCCGAGCGGTGGGTGACGAAGCCTTGGCGGTTTTGGATCAAAGACAATCCGTTTGTGAGTCGACGAGGAAAATGAAAATGGCTAAGTGCAAAGCGCAAAGCGCAAAGAGCTACGCGGAGTTATCGTCGAATCATTTGCCCACCCGGCCACCGCTTGGCACTTCGCCCTTTCCTCTTTGGCGCTTTCCTCTGTGTTCTCTGTGGTGAAATTCATTGCGCGGCGAGCTTTTTCCACACACTCGCCTCGCCGCTGTTTCGGATCATTTCTTTCACTTTCAAGTAAGCATCGGCGTACGCCGCATGCATGTCGGCTTGTGAAGTTGGATGTGTGAGACGCTTCTCCAATTCTTCGTCAGTAAGCATTCCGCGACTGCCGTGTGAATACATCGCGCCTTCGCCGGCCAAATAGATCGCGAAACCCTCTTCCAGCCAACGGGGCGCACGATCACTCGCCAGATGATCAATAACGACGTGAGCGAGTTCGTGCTTGAGCGTCGTATTCAAAACGCCGCGGCGTTTCAGGATTGCCAGGGGTTGCAATTCAACTCGGTTTCCTTTTGTCGCTGCGGCCGCCCACCACGGCTGTCCCGTGCGTCCAGTGAAATCACCGGTTGATTCGTTGATGCGAATTTCGAGCGCCGGCAGATTTTCAATATTGCTCGAGGCGTTTGTCGCGCGACGCAAATAATCCGCGCGCGCATTTTCCAAAATCGTCAGTACCTGATTCGCATCGTGCCGGTCGACATCGGAAAGATAGGTGACGCGGAAGTGCTCGGAAGAGATTGTCAGGAAGCGGGTAAATGCGACGGAGGGGGAGAAAGGGAGACGGGGAGACACGGAGACACGGAGACGCGGAGACGTAGAAAACAAACTGGACTTAGAAGGTGGAAGAAGGTCCGATTCCCACGGCTGTGCCGAATCCATTCTCACCGCGTCCGCGCGTCCCCGCGTCCCCGCGTCTTTCGCGCTCCCCGTCCCCGTGTCTCCCGTTCTCCGCATCTCCCCGTCGCGTCCCACCTTCGTTCCCGGGAAATATTTCTCCAGGATTCTTTGATAGTTCGCGCCGCGCGCCGCCATCACGTGCGCGCCTTCCTGACAGAGTCCCAGGCCGTGACCAAAGCCGCTGCCGCGAAAGACAAAATTCGATCCAGTGCGCGAAACGCTGAAACGCGAACTCTTCAAGACATTCCAGCCGAGTGTGCGTCCGACAATGATTTTGAAATCCCATCCGCGTACGACTTTGCGTTGCTCGCCTTCGATGGTGATGAACTCTGCGCGACCTGTATCGTCGCGCCTGCTGACGACCACTTGATCCAACCGATGCCCGACATCTGTTCGTGAATCGGCTTGTAAAGCACGCAGGAGATCGGTCTTGGAAATCTGATCGAGCCAGTGCGCATGCGGACCAGACTCGCAGAATTCGTCGCGCGCGCCGGAAAGGTAAGACTCAGGCGGAGTCCCCCACAGCGTCGCAATGTCGGCAGTCTCGCCACCGCACGACGCGCCAAAATAGGAGTCGATTAAGACGTCATGATCGTCGAGCAACATCTGGCCTTCGGTCGCGTGCACGGCATCGACCAGGGCATCGGTGCGCGCAGGATGCGCGCGATCCGCCTGCACGGATGCAGGCGCTGCGACGAACCGCTGACAGTGGGTCGTCGAACAGAAATCGTAGCCATCCTTCGCATGGCGGCCTGCATTCTTCAAAGCGAAAGTTCGGATCGAAATGGCGAGGGCCTTTAGCGCTTCCGGTTCAGTTTCCATCGTGCCTTCAGCGCGCATCACGCCGAGAACGTAATCCTCAAGCGCCAGTTCGCGGGTGACGTTTTCGGTGACGAGGTGAACGCGAATAGGAGATGGGGAGACGGGGAGATGGGGAGAAGCGGAGTTTCCGATCTGCTCCGCCGCGCCCTCATTTGAACTTCTCTGTGTCCCTGTGTCTCTGTGGCCAATCTCATTCGCGTACACTTCAAAAATCGGCCGCGAGATCTGCGCGGCTTGCGCGCCGTGAGCGTGAGGGAGAAAAACAATCACGGCCAATTGCACTTCGGCGGTTTGAAGTTCCCGGGTGGCGTTCGCCGGGCCGGCGAAACCGACAAACCAACCATTGGTGCGAAAACCCTTCGGGGGGATTGCGGTTCCTGTCTTTCCAAGGATCGTCAACGGCAAAGAATCAAGTTTTGCGCTGCGCGCGGTGCCGTAACGGATCGCGCCGGACATTCCCTCCAGAACTATGTGACGCTCCTCGGGAGAGACGGTGACCTGGCTGCGTTCAACGAAACGAAAATCATCTGGGGCCCGCGATTGCGGTTGAAACAAGTGACCACCGTTGAGCAGTGCCGCGTACGCAGTCAGCAACTGGATCGGCGTCACCTGAATGCGTTCACTCTCGCCGATTGCTTCACGCGCGGCGCAGTCAGCCTGCTGTGACGCTTGATCGCTCGAGGTTGAACGGATACGCGTCGTATCTCCTGATTCGCACGGTTTGACGGTGCCAATAGCCTCGTCTGTGGCGAACCCGGTCCGCTGTCCGAAACCGAATTGTCGCAACGTCTCGCTCAACTGCTCACGGCCCAACCGTTGTCCGATGGTCGCGAAATAGTAGTTGCACGAATAAGCAATCGCCTGTGAAGGAGTGAACGGCGGCAAGTGATCGGCATGCACGCACGGGAGCGAAAAACTTAATCCAGTGAAACGGCCGGGGCAGGTCGTGTGTGAATTCTCGTCGACTAATCCCGCGCGTAATGCTGCCAGTGTCGTGAAAGGCTTAATCGAGGATCCCGGCATCATCGCCTGCGCGTAGGCTGCCTCGATGTTTACGCCGGCACGCACGCGACCCGTCTGTGCATCCATGACGACAATCGAACCGTCACGGTCGCCGAGAGCGTCTTCCGCTGCTTGCTGTAAAGCGGAATCGATTTCGGCTTCATTCGCGCTCGCTGAAGTCGACCAGGTGAAACCCGGCAACATTCCATTCCGCGATGGCGCATTAAACAAGACGATTACGGCGCATGTGCAAGTCAATAACCATGCATGTGCGCGCGTCAGTCGGCCCAGCAGAAAGAATGCGCGATCCATTACTTGCTAACTGAGCCCGCGTAGCGGGCGGCAGAGTGTAGCCCCGGGCGTAAGCCCGGGGTTAGTCGGTTTTAATTTTGATTGAGCCCCGGAGGGGCGACAGATTACAAACAAATGCTCTTCCTTGCCTGTGTCGCCCGCTAAAGCGGGCTTGGGGATTCAGAAATTGTCGCTGTCCCCGGGCTTACGCCCGGGGCTACATTCTGCCGCGCCTCCGGCGCTGAGTTCGCATTTATCACAAGGGTCGTTACGGTTACCACCCACCCCACAAACGTGAAAATGAAAGCCAACAGCAAGCCCAGGATAAAAACCGCGAAATCGGTCTTGGGGCCTTTGGGGTGAATCGGCACGAAGAGAATCAGGTATGGCCCAAGCACGAAGAGAATCAAGCCCAGGCCATAAACGAAAACCGCTTCGGAACTGAAGGCTCGCGCCAGCGCGCGACCAATCGTACCGAAAATTGTTTTCGCGCCGCCGGCAAATGACGCGCGTACGTCGCAGATAGACGCCTCGATCCAAAGATGAATTGCTGCCAATGGGAATGCAACGCCGAAAAGCACGAAACGCAGAGTGACGATCAGCATGGTCGGCCAGTGAACCGGCGGTGCCTTTGCAGGCTGTGATCCAAAGACAACGGGAGTAACCGGCGCACCATAGCGCGTCTGAAGTTTGCTCATCAGCCACCAGACAAACATGGCGATGAGCACGACGGGAATAGTGACCAGAAACAGTTTGAGGGCGCTGGCCAACAGGCCTTTGACGGCAAACCTACGGTTGCGCGCGAAGTCAAGGATGGCGGCTTGAAACACGAAGAACTCCGCCGGCACCAGGAACAGCAGCGCGTACGTTTCAAGCACCTGGCCGAGCGTCGCCTCGCGCGTGGAGATGAAAAAGTAAAAGCTGACGAGCAGCAGCGCGTAAAGCGCGACGAGCAGCAACGCGCGCAGACTCGTAAGCGTCGTCTTTAAGCTGTCGAACCAGAGTTTCAGAGTTGTAGTCATAGTGGCCTCGCAGAGTGCCGCAGGCACGACATGTTTATAGCCCGCGGCGTTGACTTTGTTCTTCCAGCCCATTCATGGGCGACAGAATATTTCGCTCCTCCGGAGCTGCGATCATTTTCTTAATACGATCTATAAACATTAAAGCCGCTCTGCGGCTTTCCGCGGTGCGCCGATGCAGTCCGCCGGATTTCACGTGTGGTAAGAAGTAGCGGTTTACGGTGATGGCCATTGAAGGAATGAAACAACGTTCCTGTCGCAGTCACTTTCTTCCCGACGAACTTTCGAAAGTTCGTGTATTGCCTGGGCTCCAGCACCAACTGAACCTGCGTTTGCCCTTCTTCATGTACGTCGAAGTGGTCCGCTACTTCAACGCAGATCGGCTTTCTCAGAATCAAAATCCAAACACGCTCTCGTCGATCACCTTTGGCGATGCTCTCGTAATTCGGTGGGCCGGGAAAGCTCTGCCGGACCAAAGTTCCGGACAAAGTCACAGTCTGTGGCTCGTACTTAAGACATTGAGCACAAACTGAGGCAGAGAGCACGACCAGCGCCCCGGCAACCGGCAGCAGTCGCTTGATCATTACCAACACTATTTCTTATCCAAAATCCGCAGACGATCATTTCCGGTATTCGCCTGCACGGTCGGTTGATACATCAATTCCGCGCGGGCCGGAGCGATCTTGAATTCGCCCGGCACTTCGACGCGCATCGCGTATTGCAGCGTCGCGTCGCCGTCGAAGTAATCCATGAAGATTGCCGTGCGATTGTCGCGGAACTCGCGATTGCTGTACCAGTCGCTCCAGTTGCCCAGCGAGTAGTTCAGGTAAATGCCGCTCACCGTAGCGACCTGCTCGGCGCCCGCCGGTATCGGATCTTCGATCATCACGTACTGCGCGCGCGGCCCTTTCAAGTGCAGCCGCACCACGATCATGTCGCCTGAACGAAGCTCGCCCGACAAAGGCTCGATGCGCCAACTCGCTTTGCCGTTTTCATCTTCCGAGACGCGCAGCCGCAGATACTCGCGCGTGACCGTTAGTCCAGCCGACGATTTCGGAGCTACGTTTTCTTCCGCGGTGAAGTATTCGAGCGAACTCGAAACGTAGAGCGCGCCTTTGCCGTGCTTCACGACGCGGATTTGATTGGCCCCGGTAAGTTCGTCCGCCTTCTTCGTGATCACGACGGACTCAGCATTCGCCGCTTCGTTCGCGCCGATGTGACTGCCCGCCACTTTCACACCGTTCAGATACACCTCGTACGAATAGTCGGGCGACAGTTCCTTACTGACCTTCAAATAATCGGTCAGCCCGTAGACAGCGAACGCGGTCTCCTTCGTCGACAGCCAGTAGTAACCGTTGCTGCGGTTCTTCACGAGCCAACGAGCGGCCTTCGGCAGCAGGTACGAACCCGGATCGATTTGCGAAAGGGCTTTCAACGACAGCGACGTCGCTTCGGCGTCGAGATAAACATCGCGACCGTAGTCGCTAACGCGATTTGTTTGCCAGTGCGCTTCGAACTCGCTCTGTTGTGCAGAGCCTTCGATCAACTTCGCCACTTCACCGGCGCGACCGTCTTTGCGTTCCTGCAAAGCCAACGCCAACAAAGCGCGACCATAAGCGCCCAGGTTGTTTCGCTTCCCGTAAAGCTCTTCGAGATAGCGCGTGTCGCCTTCACCACTTTCGGTGTAGGCGTAAATCATGTACGCGCGCGTTTCGTCGTCGATCGGATTGCCGTTGTCGTTCTTGCCGGCGGCCAGCAGCGCCCCAAGCTTTTGATGACCTTGATCGCGTTGCCATGTGCCGATCTGGTAACCCGCTCGGCTTGCCATCGTCAGTCCATCGACGACGTAAGCCGTCATGAACGGATCGGTCTTGTCGTCTTTCCACCAACCCCAACCGCCGTCACCATGTTGATAGGCGTACAGCCGATCGAGCCCGCGCTGAACTTTCTTATCAAGATCATTCGTCGCGCGAATCTTCGCCGTCGGCACATCCTTCAAAGCCTGCGCAACCACAATGTTCGGCAGGAAACTCGACATCGTCTGTTCCGTGCACCCGTACGGGTAGCTCGTCAGATAATCGAGCGCGCCGAACAGTGCGCTGGCGATCGAAGGTGACGCTTCGATGCGCAGCGTCCGCGCCTGCGAATCAGTCGTGCCCGGCAAATTGAGATTGAAGTTTTGATCGGCATCGTCCTGCATCAGCGTGGTCGTGTTGCCGAGCGTCTGCTTCAATCCGTGCGGCACGATGTCCATCGTCATTTCGACCGCGTCGGATTCTTTGTCTGTCAGAGCCTTCGCCAGCAAAGTCAGCTTGCCGACTTGATTCGCCTGCACGCGCCAATCGACGCGATGCTCGCCGTTCTGGCCAATCGTGACCGTCTGCGAAGGCGAATCGAGTAACTGTGCACCGTTGATGTCGAGCGAGATCTTTGTTTGTTTCTCGCTCTTGAGGAAATTGTGGACCACGCCGGAGATCGTTACGGTGTCGCCTTCGGTCAGGAACCGCGGCATCTCCAGCCGCATAATTACGTCTTTGCGCGCAATCGTTTTCTGCACCGCCGATCCAACTTTAGTGTCGGCGGTGACGGCCCGCGCAGTCGCGCGCCACGTGGTTAGATTGTCCGGCAGTTTGAACTCGACAGTCGCCTTGCCATCGCCGCCAGTGGTCACGTCGGGTTGCCAGAACGCCGTGTCCTTGAATTCCTTGCGCACGGTCGGTTCGGCATAGTCTGTACTCTCATTCTTGAAATCCGCGAGTTGATAACCCGACTTTTTCTTCGCCAAATCCGCAGGATTGTTGCCGGCGTAGCCCGCGAATGTGTAATGAATCGCCAGGCTTGTCTGCACTTCGTTGTAGCGCTTGCCATAGAAATCGCGTTTGATGTTCCCGGCAGTCTCAGGCGAAATGCTGTAGATGGCTTCATCCACAATGCCGAGACTCACTTCCGCGTTCGCAGCGGGCGAGCCATCCTGGTTGCGCGCCATGATGGTGTACGACGCAACGTCGCGCGGCTTGAATTCTTTCTTATTCGGAATGATGTCGAGCGACAGCATCTTATCGCGCGCGGGCACGGCGATGATCTGGCTTTGCTCGAACATGTCGTTGTCCTGAACGAACGCGACATCGAGATAGACATTCGGTTCGAAGCGCTGCTCGATGGGCACGTCAATCACAATCGAACGTCCCGGCGCATCGATCTCACGTACAGTCAGAACTTCTGAAAGTTCAGTCGTGACGAGCAGATGAGCTTTATCTTTCGGCAACATGGCGAGCACGTGCGCTGTCTCGCCGGGCTTGTAAGACTTCTTGTCGGGGATCAGTTTGATGGCGTCTGCATCGTAATCGCGATATTCGAAATCGGACCACTCGCCTTTCTTGTCGGGGGCCCAGAACGACCCGCCGCGATTCACAATCTCTTTGCCGTTTTCATAAATGATCGCTTTGACGTAAATGCTGCCGGGCGAGGGAACTGTGAAGTCGTACGCCGCAACACCCTGGGAGTCCGTGTTGACGTCGGTCGAGCCAAGTTCGCGCTCGTGCAGAATGTAGTCGACGTCCGTGTACTTGTAACCGTTCTCCTCTTTCTGAGTTTCTTTCTTCTCCCATTTCTGCTCGATGAATTTCAGCGTGACTTTTTCCGAAACAGGTTGGCCTGAATACGTCGCCGTCTTGACGCGAATCTTTGCCTGGTCACCCTGGTAATAGAGATAACGTTCGGGATACGCGTCCGCGACGCTTTGACCGCGCGTGCCGATGAATGAAGCCGCGGAATCCATCTCGCGGCGCGACGCGTCGGTGACCTGCGCTTCCAGCCGGTATGAATAGTCCCATTCCTCTTTATCGCCGGGCGCGGGCACTTCGAAATCAACAACCATTTCTCCGCGCGAGTTCAGTTCGCCCTCACCTTCGGTGACGAGATCGGTGCCGTAGTAACCGTAGTCTTCGTCATCGCCGCCTTCATTCTCAGGCCCGGCGGCGTCATCAAATTCGTCGCTGTCCTCGTTGTCCCACCACCAGTGGTAATAGCGTTGTTTATAGATGTAGTACTGCACTTCGGCGTTCGTAACGGGCGCGCCAAAGAAGTAATTCGCGTTGACGGTGAAGCGAACTTTCTCTCCGACGGCCGCGAACTGTTTGGGACCTTTGACCGTGACTTTGAATTCAGGTTTCTTGTACTCCTGGACTTCGAAGTAACCGCTTGAAGTGGCGTCTCCGATCTTCGCCGTGATGTTGTAGCCGCCGAGTGGAGCTTCGTCAGAGAGATCAACGTCGCCGCTGAAGGTCCCATGCGTTGAAAGCGGCAAATCCTTTTCGAAGATCTTACCGCTGTTGGGATCTTCGATGGTGAGGTGGACGCTCTTTTCGTCGAGCAACTTGTACCCTTCGCGGCCCCACTGGCGCAGGATGCCTTTGAAAAAAACTTTCTGCGCCGGGCGATAAATCGGCCGATCGGTGTAGATGTAGCTCGTCAGGTCTTCGCTCGAAAGCAGGTCATCCTCGCCGCCCTGGCCGCTGAAATAAAAAGAGTCGATATCGGAAATTGCGAAGTTGTCGCGGTCACGCGCCATCACGAGGTACGCGTTTTTCGGCGCATTTTCCAGATCGACATCCTCCGGTTTGACCTCGTCATTCTTTGTGTCAGGTTTGATTTCAGTTTTGAAAACGCCGCTCTTGTCGGTCTTGCCGGTGGCCAGCGTGTTCTTTGCGCCCGTAACTTCGACCTCGGCGCCTTCGCGCGGCGCGCCCGTCTTGCGATCGACGACGTAGACCATAATCTGACCGTCACCGGTTGATTTTTGCACCATCGTCAAACTGGTAACGATGGCAATTGAGTATGCGCGCAGGTCACCATTGACGCCTTCGATCAAATAGACACCCGGATCCATCTTGCCGATCGGAATCGTGCGGCTGTCGTATTCGTTTTCCAGCGCTGGGAGTGGCTCGCGCCAGTCCTTCACTTTCTGATCCGGATTCAAAAGCGGAACGCGCGCGTAATCAGCAACGTTGAGTGGCGTGCGCGTCTGCTCTTTTTCTTTGCGAAACTTTTCGTTGAAAGTGGCGCGATGTCCCGGCAGCAAGCGATCGCGGACATAATTCTTCACCGCCGAGAAGATCGAAAGCTTGAAACGGTGCGTGCGCTCGAGCAGCGACGTGCGCGCGCCATAACCCTTTGAAAGCGCGGCCTTCTCTTCCTCGCCCATCTGGTGTGGATCGTCGAGCTGCTTGAAAAACTTGTTTGGATCCTTCACGTGGTAGACGCGGAAATCCAGATAATCGACATTTTGATAGCTCGCCCATAGGCGCGCCGACTCGTTCGGTGAATACGTGCGATTCGTCGTGAGCGAAAAATACGGCTTGGTGCTCGAGACGGTTGGCGTTTCCGGTTGGGTCGCCGCTGGCTGCGCTGGCTTCGCAGTCTTCGCGCGAATAACGTTGAACCCGAAGACTGAAGCAACGAGTGCTAAGTAGATGATTCCGGTCGCGACGTAGCGACGGATTTTAGGGTTAGACACGTTCGTAATCCTCCTGAGAGGAAAAAAGTAATTCACCACCAAGACACCAAGGCACAAAGCAAACTAACTTCGCCGCAGATACCGGTTCAGTTTGACTAAGTGGCAGGGGCGTCCCGCCCGTGAAACCACGCGCAAGATGCGCGTGCCACTTCAAACTGGACCAGCGCCTCGTCGCATGTGATGCGTTGCTTCGTGGCTTTGTGTCTTCGTGGTTACCGTTCATTGCTTTCATTGCAAAATCTTCAATCGATAAAACCCCAAAAAATTCTTGTTGCTCTCAATTGGTCGCCAGCGCGGGTCGGGATGCTGATCGAGCACTGACAGCTCGACTTTTTTCACCGCGCCATCATCGGTCGGCGTCGAGCCCGTGTGATAAACGACCCAATCTCGCTGGCCGTTTGCGTTCACTCGCGGCGCGCCCAGAAAAACCATTACGTGATACGGGAATTTCTGGACCCAGGGCTGGTAGTAGAAAAGCAGATCGCCGGGTTCGGCTTCGCGGCGATCACGACTGATGAATTCGACGTTAAAATTTTTCAGCGTGCGGCCATCGGCGAATTCTGAAAACTTGGTGCTGCGCTGATCGCCATCGTGATAAGCGCCGGTTTCAGTTCGAAATATCTTCTCGCCCAATTGGTTGTTGTCGAGGTCGAAACCGCCTACATCTCGCGCCACCGGTTGATAGGCCGGGCCCATTCGCTGAAACCAGGCGCGATCGTGCTTGCGCAGGGCTTCGCGCATCGCGAACCGGACCAAGCCGGCGCAATCGCGCTGTTCATGTTTCCATTGTTCGCTCAGTTGGTAGAACTGGGTTTCCGCAATCGAAGTGAACCAACGGCGGAAGTTTTCGCGATCTTCAAATGTGCGCAGCTCAGCGAAATCCGGGATGCCGTCGTTGTCTGAATCGGCGCTTGCCGAGGTTGTCGTGGAATCTGAAACTGATGCGGTTGCGAGGCCGGTGCTCCCTGACGGCCGGGCTTCTGAGATCTGCCTCGGTCGACTGAATATCCAGATGAAACTTGCGAGCACAACGACGATAACGCTCGCCGTCAGCATCGAACGTGTCGGAAGGGTTCGCAATTTACAGGGGACCAACATTGCCGCTGACTATGACGCGGTTGTTGAGTGCGTTTGCACGCGGATGCTATCACGGATTGCACAGGTCAACCACTGCGCATTTCGGGTTTGGTACGCCGCGGGAAAATGTGGATAGCCTCAGTTTGTGAGCGCATGATAAGCTGCGCGAGTTGTATCGCAGGCTGCCAGCCTGCGAATGACACGCTGGCCGCGTGTCGTACCTGTCATGCCGAAAGTCGATACCACCCCGGATGCCATTCTTGAGGCCGTAAAGAAGATCGACATTGTCTCGGAACTCCTCGACGAGAAAAACAAAAACAACTTGAAGATGATTGTCGAGGGAAAAGTCTCCGGCGGCAAACAAATTGGCCCATACGCGCGGCTGCTCGCCTATGAACCGGGCGAGACCATCATGCGCGAAGGCGAATGGGGCGGAAACACGTTCTATCTCTCCGTCACGGGAGACTTGGACATCTACGTCAAGGACGATTCGGGTGAAGAGAAAAAAGTCGCCCGTGTGGGGCCGGGCGCGTGTCTCGGCGAGCGTTCGATTCTGGCCGGGATTCCCCGCAATGCGACGGTCAAGGCTCCTGAAGGCGCGTCAGTACTGGAATTGGTTCGGCCTGCTTTACGTCTGCTGCGATCGCTGAAAAAGTTCGCCGAGAAAGTTGACGATAGCTATCGCAATCATGGGCTCGCGAATGCCATCGCCACGTTGCAGGAGCAAAGTGGCGGCGCGCTCGAGGCGCTCGATCTGGTGGCCTTGGGCAACATCAGCCAATTCATGGCGTATGGAAAACACCATGTGCTGCTGCAGGAGGGGACGTCGATCGATCGCGTGTTCTTGATTCGCAGCGGCTGGGTTCGCCGCGTGCGCGGCGTGCCAATCTACGAAGACGTCACCGAAAGCCAGGGCCCTGGAGCTTTGGTTCCCGAAGATTTTCTGGGAGCCGGAAACTGCCTCGGTTTGGAAGCGCTGCGCGGCCAGGACAAGTGGGCCTATTCAGCGGCTTTGATGGCGCGGACTGAGTTACTCGAAATCCCGCTCGCGAGTTTGCAGGCCGAGCCTGAACTCTGCCGGCGGCTCACGAAGGCATTTGCGGGATTCTCGACTGCAGATGACGACATCGATCTTACGAAAGAGTCTGACCGGGCGGAATTGGGGGCGGCGGAAAAGGAGATTGCCACCGGAGTTGTAGACGGCGTCAATCTGCTCGTGATGGACATGGACTTGTGCGTGCGTTGCGGAAACTGCTCGCTGGCTTGTCACAAAGTTCATGGGCAATCGCGTCTGTTGCGGCGCGGCATTCACATCGAACGTCCGGTAACGCTCGAATCGTCTTCGATTCAGCACGTGCTGGTGCCGTCGGTGTGCATGCACTGCAAAGATCCGGAATGCCTGACCGGTTGTCCGACGGGCGCAATTTTTCGTGACCCAAAAGGCGATGTCGATATCGATTCGACAACTTGCATCGGTTGTTTCGATTGCGCGACGCAGTGTCCTTACAACGCCATCTCGATGGTGCCGCGCAATGGCGAGCCAATCGTCGCCGATGGCTTGTTGATTCGCCTGCGGAAGTTGTTTGGGTCGAGCGCGCCACCGGTGGTAGCTGTCGAAGCGCCGGGGGTTGAAGTAAAAACTGACGGCGAAGTTAAGCCGGAAGCCAAAGCCGCGGCGAAACCTGAAGACGACATGGTTGCAATCAAATGCAACCTCTGCGAGCACACGCCGCTGAATCCGAAAGGCGCCAAGCGGGCTGCCTATTCATGCGAAGAGAACTGCCCGACCGGCGCATTGGTGCGCGTGAATCCGCAGGAATACTTCGACGAAGCGGGAAAAGCTGTCGGCTTGGTCTTTCGCGATCAGACGCATGCGATTGGCAGAAACATTCACAAGAGCGATCCAATCGCAAGGGTTTGGCACGTGGTGGGCGCGCTATCAGTGATGGCCATTTCGGTTTGGATTTATTGGGCGGCGCGACGTTATGGCTTCAACGAATCATTGCGCGGCACGTGGCTGACGATACGGTGGGTGACAGGACTCGTCGGCTTGGGCGGCATTGCGGTCGTCATGACGTATCCAGTTCGCAAGTCGGTCTATCGGCGCCGCGCCGGCGCGCTGCGCTATTGGCTTCTGGCCCATCTTTATTTTGGAGTACTCGCAGGTGTCGTGCTTTTGATGCACGGCTGGAGTCACGGCGGCAGTCTGCTGACTGCCACGCTGATGTATTCATTCGACGCCGTGATTCTGACGGGACTGTTTGGTTTAGCGGCGTACTTAATTGCGCCGCGAATTCTTACGAGCATCGAAGGCGACCCATTGCTGATCGAAGACCTTGAAGGCCGACGACTAGAGCTGCGCACCGAGTTAAAAGCCCTGGGTGAAAAAGCTGACGGCAGTGCGCGCCAACTAATCGATAACAGAATGCGGCGGTACGTCTTTTCGCTGAGTTACCTTTTCCGGCAATACACCCGTCGCGAGCCATTGACGACTGCGCTGGCCAAGGCGCGGCTGCATTTCAGAAACGAAATCGCCGCGATCGAAGAAAAGGAGAAGCGCGCGCTGGCACTCCGAGCGCTGGAACGAATGGCCACGCTGCGCCGCGTAGACGCGCTGATTTATTTGCATCGCGTGTTGAAGATTTGGGTCGCGCCACACGTGATCACGACAACCGTAATGCTGGTGCTGATGATTGCGCATATTGTGCAAGTCGTTTTCTTCAGTGTTCGATAACGTCGGTTTGTCAGTTGTTCGTAGTCATTTGTCAGTTGAAGCAACGTACAAGCGATGTCAATCGAATCGACTGACAACTGACAACTGACAACTGACCAACATTCATGGACGCAACTTTCGTCATCATCCGCGAAGACCTCCAGGTCGATCCCGTCACGATCGTCGCCGACGGAATCCTCATCGGCCGGCTGCCGGCGTCTGAGTTGTTGCTCAATCATCCGTCCGTGTCGCGCTTGCAGGCCGGCATTACGAACGTCGACGGCGACTATTACATTCGAAATTTCCGCTCGACGAACCCGGTCACTCTCAACGGTGAAAAATTAGAGCAGTACCAGGGCCTGACCGACGGCGATGTGCTCGGCGTGGGACCGTTCGTGCTCAACATTGACCTGATCGAAAACGTTCTGGTCGTCAAAGTTTCGATTCAAATCGGCGCGACGCCGGGCGAAGCGGTGTTGCGCAAAGAGGCTTCCGGAATTTGGGACATTCCCGCGACGGTGCGCCTGCCGAGTGCGCCACTCGATTTGCAGAAAGCTGCGGCCCACAAGAAGCCCGCGCCGCGCAAGCCACCGCCTGCCCCCGCCGGCTCGAAAGCCCTCGACGTTTTTTGGGACAAGCGCATTACCGCCGCGACCAAGACGATCAAACCTTCGCCTCTATTTCCCGTTACGGGACGGCCGAGCGGCAAAGCGCAATCTGTTTGGGCGCCGACAACCGATCTCCGAAGGCGTTGGTCAATTCCCGTTGTTGCTTGGATTGCAATTGTGTTTGCGGCTCTGGCGGTCGCAGGCGCGTTCTACTACGCCAAAGCTTTTGCGCCGGCGCCCATCTCCGACGCGCACACGCGGACGACTATGCAGATAAATCCGGCGATCGCGAATCACGCGAATGCCGGATCGTGTACTGCGTGTCATGCTTTGCGCGCGAACATGGAAGGGAAGTGCGTAGCCTGTCACGCGACGGATGCGTTTGTTCCCACAGTAATAACTCCGCACATGAATGCCGGCATTGGCTGCACCGATTGTCACGCCGAACATCGCGGCGCGCAGTTCGACGCGATCGACGGCGCCCTCTTGTCATGCTTCGATTGTCACAACGATGCGAACAAGAAGACGTACAACGGCAAGAGGGTCTCGACGGCGCACGGCGGCACGTTCGGTTATCCAGTCGTTGATGGTCATTGGAAGTGGGCGGGTTTGGATTCCGAAGAGATGGCCCAGCGGAAAGACACTTTAAAACTGGAACGTCTGCCGACTGATAACGAAGATCAGTGGCGCAGTAAACAGTTTCACGCCGTGCACATCTATCGAGTGCGTGCAGTCGGAGGTTTAGCGGGAAACAAAGAAGGCGAGCTGAGCTGCTCGAGTTGTCACGCGACGCGTGATCCAATTGATCTGGTGACGCCGCGGACGACTTGCGGCAAATGTCACAACGGCCAAGTCGATCCGCGCGCCGGCCGGCAGGTCATTGCCTCGGACAAACCTAACTGTACGTCCTGCCACGTGCAGCACATGAAAGACAAACGACACTGGAGTCCGCAGCTGATGGTGAATTAAGAGATGGCTATCCGCAGATTACACAGAAGGAATAGCCACAAGAAAGCACAAAAGGCTCAAAAATAAACCAAACTTCTCCACCAGTGGATAGTTTGGTTTGTGCGTTTTCGGGGGCTTTTTCTTGCTCTGCGTTATCGGCGAAATCTGCGGACAAATCCTACTTCGCGACGTGGCACTTCCCACAGCCCTTCGGATCGGAACCTGAAATCTTCTGCGCCAATTCGGGCTTGGCTTTGATCGCGGCGTCGTGACACTCAAAGCAGTTGATGTGGTAGGCGTTCTCGTTGTCCATCTTCACCTGTTTGCCGTCTTTGGTGACGATGGGGAGAGGTTTGCTTTCATCGCCGGATTGCAGATGGCACGAGCGGCAAGTTTTTACGGGCTTCGCAGCGGCGTCTTTCAAGACGTCCGCAGTCAGAACCACGTCGCGCTCGGAGGTCGTCAACGGCGCTTTCAGGTTCGCTTTTGGTTGATCGGTGTGGTGGCAGAAGACGCACGATGTGACTGAGGCGCCGTCCGGATTGTAATTCTTAATTGAGTGGGTCTCGTGATCGAAAGCGACTTCGCCCCACTTGTCGTCGAGGCTGTCCTGATCGAGCTTAACTTTCTTCGGCTGCTCTTTGCCTTCTTTAGGAATCTCCTGCGTGAAAAGATGTGACGTGCGCGCGGTAGTGGTGAAAGCGACCAAAGTCGCCGCACTCAAAGTGACGATTGCACCGAAAAGTAGTCGCTTCATAATTTCCCTCCCATTCTCGTGAAAGCGGTTTGCATGTTAGGGAGACGCGCGGCGTCGTGTCAATTGCGAAGTAAGATTAACCACAGAGGACACAGAGGAAATCCGATGCTAAGGGCAAAGGCAAAGGGCAAAGCGTGAAGTGCCAAGAGCTAAGCGCAAAGAGCTAAGTGGATCCATTCCCAATCGATTGGCCTTCCTGTTTGACGGCTTTTTCTCCTTTGGGTTCGGATTTCCTCTGTGTCCTCATGTGGTTAATTCCCAATTCGGAAAGTGGTCCCCGTGTGACACCTTCGGCACGCCTTGAAATCCGTGTCGCCGCCGAAAGCCCGTCGTCCGCTGTGACAAGTCGCGCACGAGTTGTTTCCCGACGGGAAGTGTTCTTGCGCGCGCGTCGAACTCACTTGCCGTTTCTGCGGTAGCCCTCGCGTTGCCGCGTGACAGTCGTTGCAGTCCAAACGCTGCCGCGCAGTGTGATCAGCGTGGCGAAACGCGTAACTGTAGGCTACGGAAGTTGTCGACGTGCGCGAATAAGGCTTTGCGTCATGACAAACACCGCACGATGCCAGGTCACGGCCATTCGCCTGCGCGTTCGGCGTGTGGCACGTATAGCATCCGTTATGCGCGGAGATCCCCGCCGGAATCGACAAAGCGGCGCCGCGCCGCAGAGTGCCGCTATGACAACTCCCGCAGCCGTTTTTGGGCCGAGCGTTTCCAGTCATGTGCTGCGCATGGTCGAACTTCATATTGAAGCTTTCCTTAAATTGATCCGGAAAGACTTTGCGCGGCGGATCGTTTCCGTTCACGTTCTCATGACAGATCGAGCACATCGGAATATTCGGCGTCGTGAATTGCGTCAGATGACAGCCGGTGCAGGCTTTGTGACCGGGAAAACTCGGACGCGTCGAGTTATCCACTCGGTGATGGCAATCGCTGCAACCGATTGATGCGTGCTTCGAACTGGTGTGCAGGAATTTTGAATAATCCTGGGCCGAAGCGAACGAAAAAGTAAAAAGAAACGTCAAGTAAAAAGTAAAAAGGCAAAAGGAAAAAGGAAACGAAATACTTTCGATCAACCTCCGTCGTTTATTTCGCGCCGCCGCCATTCCGCTTTACCTCTTTACTTTTGCCTTTTTACTTTTTCCTTTTGCCTTAACTACTGCACCGCCGCGTCATGGCTCGGCGGTGGCTTCTTCTTCCCGACGTCTTCAGTGTGGCAATACGTGCAATTTCCGGTCGTCTTGAACTGCTCCAACTCGGTTTCGATCGTCACCGCCTTTGGATAAGTAGTCTTCTTGCTGTCGCGATGGCACGAAGCGCAGGCGTTAACCGGCACATCCGGCGTCAAGCCGCGCGTGGTACTCGCGCGCGTGATATTGATGTGACAGGTTGTGCATTCGGCAACGTGCTCCCCTTTACCGCCTTCGTGCGCGAACTTCGCCGAGATGCGTTTCCGCCCAAGCTCTGCGACAAAAGTTGCCGCGGCTTTGTGACATCCTGCGCAATCGGTGGCGATTGGCTTCTGATTTTTCCAGTGACAGTTGAAGCATGAATCATGTGTGCGCGGCATCGACTTGAATGGATGCAGCATCGCCGGATCCGCATTCGGCGCAGCCAATGCGACGATCGCGAGCGACATGTCGGTCTGGTGACAAATTGAGCAGTTGTTGTAGTCGGGTTTCTTGTCGTCCAGGGGCACACTAAACGAAGCACTTACGAAGCGGGTGCGCTCGTTCGACTGGAGCGCAAGCGTCCTCGCTTGCCTCAGGCCCCGCAACCGGGACGGTTGCGCTCCAGTCGGTACGTGAAGCCACGCGATCACATTCTGATGCTTATCATGCGGAAACTCGATCATGAATTGCCGTTCGTCTTTTGCTTTCGCTTGCTGGGCTGAGTTGTTCGGTTTTCCAAATGCGAAGCGAGCGTCCTCGCGCGGCGCGGCGCGCACATGACACACGGTGCAGATGGTTGGGCCGGTGCCGATCATTGCCTGGCGAGTGAAGAACTGCTGGCGGTGACAGCGGACGCACGCATCGTGATCGGGAAAGTCTGCTGCGTCAGGAAAGTTTCGCTTCGCTGTCCACGCAGTTGGGATCTTGTGACACTCGTTGCAACCGAGACTCTTGTGTTTGTCGGATGAGTGCAGGAACGCTGAGTACCTCGTCGCCGATCCGCGCGGCGCCTGTGTTTGGGGTGCGGGTTGCGACGGGCGCGGACGACGACGTGTCTGCGCGGCGATTGATCCTACTATCCCAGTTCCGCCAATGAAGAACAGAACAATCACGCACGGCCAGAGCGCGCGACTCAGCGCCGTAAGTGCTAAATGTCTATAGCTCGCGAGCATCTTATTGATTTCTCGTAGCCCTCTTACGGGCGGCATAACGTTTCGCTCCTGACGGAGTTAACGGCTTCTGGTCTACCGTGGCTGTCTATAAACATTTCGCCGCTACGCGACTGCTCATTCTTAATTGCACACGGGCAATGGCTTCTCAATCACTTCGCATTTCACTTTTGGGTCGTTTTCGTTCGATAGAATCATTGGACGTTTCATCGCGGTACCGAGGTCAGTTGCTTTAACTTCGCGCTCACAAATCCAAAGGATGCTTGTCTTTTCCGTCTCGCTCGCCACCAGATTCGAAATTGTGTAGATGCCCGGCTCGATGTTCGTTAGATACGCCGTGCCTTTTCGATCCGTCATGATCGACATGGGGCTGGTCTTGGTTGTCGTTTCGGCTTCGGAAACGAGTGCTTGAATTGTTTTCTGCTTCTGATCGTAAAAACCGGAGCGAAGCTCTGGCGCCAAATAGTTCGGCAGCCAGCGTCTGGCTACTTCGCGATCCTTCAGTTCAGTTAGCGCCTGCTCGAAAGCTTTCTGAAATTCCGGCACGGCTTCAGCTCCGGAAAGATATTTGTCTTCGACTTCGCGACAATAGACAGACTCGCAATCGCCGTCTCTCAACCATTTGATTAAAGCGGGGCTCGCGCCGTGGCTGCGGTAGAAGCATTCAAGTGAAGGTTCATTGAGTGCCTTCAGTTTCTCGAGCAGAGATTTGTTTTGATCCAGCGAACCAGCGATTAGGAAGAAACGCTTCCGCGGCAAATCTTTCATGCCTGCGGCGGATTTGTAACGGACCTTCAGACGTACTACGCCGCGGGCGGATTGCGGCGCCTGCGCGAAAAGTAAAAAGGAAAAAGTAAAGAGTAAGAAGGAAAAAACAAATCCGGTTCGCAGAGTCTTGCCGAAAGCAAATCGGGGCGTCTTGGCTGACGACCTTTTCCCTTTTTCCTTTGGACTTTTTCCTTTCATAGGTTTGGGCTGCGCGGAAACTTAAGAAACGGCAACCGCACGCCACGCACAAACACCTGATCCGAACGGATCGCAACGGGTGGCGCATACCCCGCACCTCCCGCGGCCGCAATCAAATCGTCCTGGTCAACCCCATCGCCGCTAACGCCAATGGCACCGACAAGCACGCCATTTTTGTACAACGGCATGCTGCCCGGAAAGATCTGAATGCCGTTCGGCAGATTTGGAATCGACGTGCAGGGCGCCACGCCGCCGCTCAAAACTGTTTGCAGGTTTGTTTTGATCAAATCCAATTGCAAACCGACGTTGAAAACACTCCATTGGTTGAGTTCGCGGCTGAACGGACCTGCCGAGCTGTCATTGATGCCGTCGGGAAAGAATGGCCGATGCAGAAATCCTCCGGCACGATCAGTAAATGCAACTGAGCCATTCAGCTGGAGGCCATCGGCGGCTGCGCGATCGACATATGATCCGAATCCGGCCGCGCGTAGCAGCGCTCCGGCATTCGCGCTCGAATAAAACGCGGCCGTACGCGCCTTCTGCACTGCCACATCAAACCCGAAGACCGGCGCGTCCTGCTGGCGAAATACGCCGAGGACAACGCCGTTCGTGTCTACAACCGCCATCGTCACGCGCGCATTGCTGCCGAGCGGTTGGCGAATGGCCGCGCGGGTGATGTTCGCCTGCTGCGCGGCGTGCGAGATGATCGTGTTCACGTCAGCGGCCGTTAACGAATTTGCGGTGACGGTCGGGCTGGATATGAATGGAAAGAATCGCGTGTCGACTTCGCCGGCAATACCGCCAACTACCGCTGCGGTGAATTGCGATGGCTGGGCCGGACGAATCGGGATTAGCGGATCAACGGCGCCCGGCAAACTGCCGAATGGAATCGTCGGCGGAGACGGCGCGCTGGTCACGTTCAGGTACGCGAGTCGAATTCCGTCCACCAGAATGTTATCGCCGCGTACGAGCGACGGTGCTTCGAATCCACGAGTGGCAGAAACTGCGATTACTTCTTCGAACGGCTGATCGAAATCTGTCGGGTCGCGATCGACTGTGTAAACGCCGTCGCCTTCAATGCCGACGCCGCCCACCGCTTCACCGTTCTTGTAAATCGGCGCGCTGCCGGGATCGCCGCTCAAACCTAACGGGAGGGGCGGCCTCTTGATGTCCGTGCACGGCAAAGAAGAAAACTGCACGCCGTAAAGCGGGCCAGCCGGCTGAAAGTCGACGCCCGGCGGGAAGTGTTCCTGAATAATGAAACTCGCCGTGCGCGAAGTGAATGCGTTGCCGCGCGTGCTGAACAAAGCTGCGGTGCCTGCTTTCGAGATGGCGGCGAGCTTCGCCGGCACGACCGTTCCATCTAATCCAGTTGAAACGAATCCAGTACTCGGATCAGGCGCCAAAGTGGGCCCCGGCCCTCCACCGCGAAACTGTGTCGTGGCGGGCGCGCCGGTCATCGTGAAGACTCCGAGGACGTTTCCTTCTTTGTCTGTCACAGCGACTGTCACAGCGCGATTCAGCGATGACGCGGCCGAAACAGCTTGCGCGATGATCAACTGGACATCGCTCGTCGTCAGAGTACCGGCCGTCAGTGACGGCGGTGTTGGAGGCAAGCCGCTGCCCGGTGTGGGCACGGCACCCTCATCGTCGGGCGGTCCATCGCCGATGTGACCGATGGCGACGCGCACACGATTG
>Ga0207644_10000181_pt1 | contig 45051 bp, 48 predicted proteins | sample KBSS73metaG_FD_184326 | JGI IMG/M metagenome (GOLD analysis project Ga0207644, IMG submission 184326) | Switchgrass rhizosphere microbial communities from Kellogg Biological Station, Michigan, USA - KBS S7-3 metaG (SPAdes) (version 2) | ecosystem: Host-associated > Plants > Roots > Rhizosphere... | reverse complement strand
ACCATATCGAAGCTACTCCGCGAGAAGCGAGGATGCCCGTGGGAAGCATTGGACGACTGCTAAGAAGCGGGGGCAGTTCAGCCCAGGAAGAAACACGCCCGCAGTCGACCCGCGCCGAAGGACTTCTTGCCGAGTTCGAGAGCAGCGAAAAAGGATGGTTTTGGGAAACCGACCGCGAGGGGGCGCTTTGCTATATCAGTGACAGCGTGGCCAACGCGGTGGGCAGGGAACCGCGCGATCTGCTCGAACGCCCGTTCACCGACCTTATCTCTACCGAGACCGCCGACGGCAGCGCGACATCCGAGCGGACGCTTGGTTTCTATCTTTCCTCCCACGTCGCATTCCAGGACCTGATCGTTCGCGCCAAGACCAAGAATGAGATCTGGTGGTCGATCTCGGGGCGTCCCGTTCACGACGACATCGGCCGGTTCTTCGGCTTTCGCGGCTTTGCGTCGGACCTCACCAAGATGCGCCAGTCTGAGGTCGAGCTCGATCGTCTCGCGCGCCAGGACGCGCTGACAGGCCTTGCCAACCGGCAGGCACTGCGCCGAGCCCTCGACGATGCCCTGGTGAGCGCGGTTCGCCGCAAGCATCGCTGTTCAATGTTCCTCCTCGACCTCGACCGCTTCAAGGCCGTCAATGACACGCTCGGCCACCCGGCCGGTGACACGCTGTTGCGTTTGGTGGCGCTGAGGCTTCGCGAGGTGATCGGTGACGCCGGGCAAGTCGGGCGGCTCGGCGGAGATGAATTCGAGGTCGTTCTGCCCTCTACATCTGACAAGAGGGAGTTATCGAGACTGGCTCAAGGCATCATCGAGAGTCTGTCGCGGCCGTACACTATCAACGGCACCGCGGTCTCGATCGGCGCATCGGTCGGCATCGTCACGTCAGATTACGACGATCGCACTTCAGACGACCTGATGCGCGATGCCGACTTGGCGCTTTACGCGGCGAAGGCCGCCGGGAAGGGCTGCTTCCGATTTTTCGCAGCGGAGATGCACGAGGCTGCAAGGCAGCGGCAGCTGATGGAGTCCGATCTGCGCGTCGCGCTCGAGAAGGACCAGCTGCGTGTCGTGTATCAACCCAGCGTCGACGCCCTGAGCGAAGAGGTCACCGGCTTCGAAGCGCTGATCCGCTGGCAACATCCCGAACGCGGCCCGGTCAGCCCAGCCGAGTTCATCCCACTTGCCGAGGAGATCGGGCTGATTAACGAAATCGGCGAGTGGGTGCTGCGCACTGCCTGCGCGGAGGCCGCGAAGTGGCCGACGAACATTACCGTCGCGGTCAATCTCTCGCCCGTGCAGTTCAAGTCCCCGGCGCTTCCGACGATGGTCCGGATGGTTCTGAGCGAAACCGACCTTCCCGCAAAGCGGCTGGAACTCGAGATCACCGAAGGCGTGTTCCTGAGCAACGACAGCCATGTCGACGAGATGATCACCAGCCTCAAGGCGATTGGCCTGAAGCTCGCGCTCGACGACTTCGGCACGGGCTATTCGTCGCTGAGTTATCTGCTTCGGGTACCGTTCGACAAGATCAAGGTTGACCAAAGCTTCGTTCGCGGAGCCTCCGACCCCGAAAGCCGGAACGCGGCACTGATCCGAGCGATGGTCGGTCTTGCTTCCGACCTCAAGATGCAGACGACTGCGGAGGGCGTAGAAACGCAGGATGAGCTGATGCTCGTGCGCAGCCTCGGCTGTTCGCTCGTGCAGGGATACTATTTCGGCAAGCCCATGCCAGCCGAGGAAGCCCTGGAGCTTGCTGCAAAGGGTTCTGCGAGCCGTCCCGAGGCCAACCTCCCGCCGCGGGAACCGCGCCTTCGCATCATCCGCGCCGCGCTCTTGCACTACGAGGGTCAAGTCCGCGGCGCGCGGTTACGCAACATCTCCAGCGGGGGAGCCCTTGTGGAATGCCGCGAGCCTATTGACGTCGGCGCGCAGATCCGGCTCGATTTCGCCGCCGGCGGCCTCCACGAAGCCGAGGTTCGGTGGACGCAGGGAACCCAGTTCGGCGTTCAGTTCAAGGAGAGGTTCGATCTCAAGCTCCTCCAGCCGGCCAAGCCGGGTGCAAAGAGCCCGGCGGTCATGGCGCCGACCTATTTGAGTGTAAACGAGGGCTCAGACGGCAAATAAAAGATGGTTCGAGACGGGGCACAACGGCCCGGCGTCGGCAAATCCGCCGCCGGGCCGCGCAACCCGCTCTCACTTGGGCGTGGAGGCGAGCGCGGCTGAACGATAGCTGTTCGCTAGGTCTCCAAGGGTAATCCAGGTTAATGTGAGGGTCGGACGGGCGCAGAGGCGGGGCGGCCCGAAGCTAACGACCGTAATAATGGATTGACTTAATTGATGTCCGTCACGCCCGAACCCGGGTGCTTGTGGGGACGCTTGCGACGATTGCGGTACCTGGCGACAGATTGAAGATGCCGAGCCGGCCGCCAATTTCACGCAACCGCGTCCGCATGCTCGCGATCCCGACTCCCGCGGACCCACCGTCTAACATTGCCCGGGCGATACCAACGCCGTCGTCGGCGATCACCAGGTGGGTCGCGGAAGGACCTACGCGAAGCAGCAGCCGGGCACGACTTGGCCGGGCATGCCGGTGGATGTTGGAGAGCGCTTCCTGAGCGACCCGGTACAGCGCAGTTTCGGCGCCCAACGGGATCAGGCGCGCATCGCCCTCTATCTCGAAGGAAGTCTGGATCTGGGTCCTGCGGCCAAAGCCCTCCACGACCGACTTGATAGCCTCCGGGAGCCGATGCTCCTGAAGGGCCGGGGGATGGGCGAGGTAGGAAATCGAGCGGATCTCGCGCTGCGTATCGCCGACGAGCTGCTGCAGTTCTGCAACGACGCCGAGAACTTCGCGATTTTGGGAGCAGCGCTTCAGATGGCCCAGCAACAGATCGATCGCAACGAGCGACTGTGACGTGGAATCGTGAAGCTCGCGCGCCATGCGCTGTCGCTCGGTCGCCTGTCCCTCGACGAATGAGTGCGCGACAGCGTCCTTCGCGAGTCGAAGCTGGAGGATCTCGGTTAGGTCGAAACGGGTGACCGAAATCAGGCGTTCTTTGCCGACCGCGATACGGTGGATGCAAATCTGGAAATCGCGCCCGTCCCAGCGCTCCTGTCCGTTGTAGATCAGCTGCCAGAAATTCCGCTTGCCTGAACAAATATCGTCAATCGCCGCGACCGCCTCGACGGCAGGATGATATCCCTCCGCGGCCTTCGCGGCGCAGAAGTCGCGATAATTCCCGCCCGCAAGCACTTCCAAATAACCGTGCTCGATGACTGTCTTGTTCCACGCCCGGTTGGCGACGAGGATCGTACCCTGCTCGTCAAGCAGGGCGATCTGTTCGGGAAGATCGTCGATCAGTTCCTGCATGGTGGCGGCGGCGAGCGCAGCCGGGGAAAGGACCAAAGCCTCTGGAGACGTGGGACGGAATAGCTCTGCAGGGGGCAAAAGCCCCTCGTCAATCACTGAAATGAACTCAGTCTGCAGCCCCATTTCGCACCCCCCGGTGCAACCTCCACAAGCTAACGCAAACCGGGAAGTTCCCGAGCAGTATAATACTTACATAGGTTTACGACAAACGCTCGTATTCCCTTAGGGATTAAGCCGCACTTGACGAGCGTCGGGCCAGGCGGTCGGCAAGCTCTACCTGGGAGACGAAATCCCGCATCATTGCAGTGACTTCTGTGTCGGGCCCGAGACGGATCGGTGCTGAATTGCCGGGCCAGCTCGCCCAGGCGTGGCCGTCCTCGCGGCTGAAGATAATTCCGCTGGAATGCTCTTCGGGAACGGAGACTCGCGATAAACGGGCGAAAGCGCTGCGGACAAATTCAACGCAGCCGATAATCAGCGCGCAATAGAACAGAAAGAGGGTCATTCCTGCGAGTTCGCCGCCTCCGTCCATCACGTGACCTGGGCCCGAGTAAAGCCAGATCGAGACAGCGCCAGCCGACACTGCGGCGAATATCGCTGCCTTCCAACCCAGCAACACTGCGGAGGCCAGAACGAAGATGAATAGAGGAGTGCAGCATTCGCCGATTGCGTCCGGGCAATTCATTGACTGTCGGATGAGAAAGGCAACCGGCAAGGCGGCGAGGATCCACAGGATCGTCCATTTGCCTGACAGCGGCGGCGCGACGAACCAACTGCGGAGCAATGCGGCACGTGTCATCGGACTTTCCCTCGTTCGGCATCGAAGGCCAGCCGCTCTGCTTACCACGGGCCTAGCAAATTATGACAGATTGGTGAAATTGCGCAGCGGGACTTCCCTTGCTTGTTGCGGCGAATTTTACTGAGCTGATAAGATCGGGCCCAATGCGCCTAGGGCCGATCATGAAGACGAGCAGCACCATGTCTGCGCGCAGCGGTTTTGACGACACCGCCGCTCATGCGGCTCCGAGCAAGATCATGTTTCGGTGGCCTGCCCGAATCCTAGAGGGAGTAGTGAGCTGAACGTGGAACCCGCCCTCGTTCGCAAGATTGCGATGGGAAGGCGGGCCCCACGTGTGCCCCAACTCGCACCATTATTCTGGTTCCACGCGGTGCGCTCCGAAATCTGCCGTGGGCCGCATCGGTCCGGCATCGGGGAAAATACCGAGATCAACTTTTCCCCTTCGTGCGCTGGCCGCAACGCCGCGATGCGGCGCCACGCGCAGGGGTCGAACAAAGGCCGGCATGGAACTGATCCATCGAGACTCGATGGATTGCCCACCCATTAGGCGGGAAGCGATGCGGGCCGATCGGGCGGCGATGGGATCATGATGGGAAACATTGAAAACCCGCGATGGCGCCGCCAGCCAATCGCCGGCCGATCGCTCCGGAAGGGGCAGGGAGGCGCGCCGCCGCAGCCGAACTGCCCGAAATGCGGCGACGGCTGAATCGCGATCATCCGGTCGAAGCGGGGGTCGCCATCGGCGCGACTGCCGGCGCGTCGCGCAGGCGCCAGAGCTCAGGCGTCGATAGCTTCTTCGTCGATTGCCGCGGCGCTCCGCTGGATGAAGTCGAAGCGCTTCGAAGGGTCTCGGCCCATCAACTCCTCGACCAGGTCCTTCACCGGCTGGCGGTCCTCGTAGGCGCTTGGCAACGTTACCTTGAGCATGGACCTCGTCTTCGGATCCATCGTCGTTTCCTTGAGCTGATTCGGGTTCATCTCCCCGAGGCCCTTGAAGCGACTGACCTCGACCTTCTTTCCCTTGAATTCCGTCGCTTCGAGCTCTGCGCGGTGAGCGTCGTCGCGGGCGTAGAGGGTCTTGGCCCCGGCCGTCAGGCGGTAGAGCGGAGGCTGGGCTAGGAAGAGATGGCCGCGGCGCACCAGCTCCGGCATCTCTTGAAAAAAGAAGGTCATCAGCAGAGTTGCGATATGAGCGCCGTCGACGTCGGCGTCGGTCATGATGACGATGCGTTCGTAACGAAGCGCTTCCTCGCTCCATTTGTCGCGCGCGCCGCAGCCCAGTGCGAGCAGGAGGTCGCCGATCTCGCTGTTGGCGCGGATCTTGTCGGCGGATGCGGATGCAACGTTGAGGATTTTGCCGCGGATCGGAAGGATCGCCTGAGTCTTGCGGTCGCGCGCCTGCTTCGCAGAGCCGCCGGCGCTGTCGCCCTCTACGATGAAGAGCTCGGTGCCTTCGGGGTCGTCGGACGAGCAGTCGGTTAGCTTGCCGGGCAGGCGGAGCTTGCGCGCGGAGGTCGCCGTCTTGCGCTGGACTTCGCGCTCGGCCCGCCGGCGGAGCCGTTCCTCCATGCGCTCGATGATCGAGCCCAGGAGCGCTCGGCCGCGGTCCATGTTGTCGGCGAGATAGTGGTCGAAATGGTCCCGGACGGCGGCTTCGACGAAGCGGGCGGCCTCAAGAGAGGTCAAGCGGTCCTTGGTCTGGCTTTGAAAGTGCGGATTCCGGATGAAGACCGAGAGCATTAGCTCGACGCCGTTGAAGACGTCGTCGGCGGTTATGTCCTTCGCTTTCTTGTTGCCGACCAGCTCGCCGAACGTGCGAATGCCCTTCGTGAGGGCGGCGCGGAGGCCCGCTTCATGTGTGCCGCCGTCGGGGGTGGGGATGGTGTTGCAGTAATAGCTTTCGCTGCCATCGGAATAGAGCGGCCAGGCGACCGCCCACTCGGCGCTGCCCTGGGACTGTCCGGACGGATCGGCCGGGAAGTCCTGGCGGCCGGTAAAAGGCTGGTTGGTGACCGCCGGGCGGTCGCCGAGCTGCTCGGCGAGATTGTCGGCAAGGCCGCCCGGAAAATGGAATACGGCCTGCTCGGGAACCTTGTCTGAGGCAAGGGAGGGATCGCAGCGCCAGCGGATTTCGACGCCGGCGAAAAGATAAGCCTTGGAACGAGCAAGCTTGTACAGGCGCTCAGGGTTGAAGGTGGCATTCTCGCCGAAGATCTCGGGATCGGGAGTGAAGGCGACGGAAGTGCCGCGGCGGTTGGGGGCGGCGCCGACCTCCTCCAGCTTCGAAGTAGCAATGCCGCGCGCAAAGCCTTGTCGATAAAGCTTCTTGTCGCGCGCGACTTCGACGATGGTCTCGGTCGACAGAGCGTTGACGACGCTGACGCCGACGCCGTGGAGGCCGCCCGAAGTCGAGTAGGCCTTGCCCTCGAACTTACCCCCCGAGTGGAGCGTGGTCATGATGACCTCGAGCGCCGACTTGCCCGGGTATTTGGGGTGCGGGTCGACCGGGATGCCGCGGCCATTGTCCACCACCGAAAGCCGGTTTCCAAGGCCAAGCGTGACCTCGATGCGGCTGGCGTGACCGGCGACGGCCTCGTCCATGCTATTGTCGATGACCTCCGCGGCGAGGTGATGGAGGGCGCGGTCGTCAGTGCCGCCGATGTACATGCCGGGACGCCGGCGCACGGGCTCAAGGCCTTCGAGAACCTCGATCGCGGAAGCGTCGTAGCTGTCAGGCGTGGAAGCGGCGTTGGACGAGAACAGGTCGGACATTTGAGCGCCGGTATAGGGCGCTCGTTTCAGCCGTGCCAAGTTGTCGGGCGGCGGTTTTCCACAGGTCTTGAAACCCGACACTGCCGTTCCAAATCAATGCTGCCGGATGCTCAGTGAAGGTCCGGTGACGGGCCGCGGCCCCTGGGCGCTGCCCGCCTTGCTCATCAAGAGGAGGACTAAGAGCTATGCGTAGTGCTTTCGACTTTGCGCCCTATCGGCGCTCCACGGTTGGCTTCGACCGGCTGTTTGACATGCTGGAGAACTCGACTCTCGGGCAGGGCCAGGAGAATTATCCGCCCTTCGACCTCATCAAGCTTGGCGAAAACGACTACCGGATCGAGCTTGCCGTCGCCGGGTTTAAGCCCGATGAGATCGACATCACGGCGCAGCAGAACGTGCTGTTGGTGTCCGGCCGCAAGAAGGAAGAATCGGCCGAGAAGGAAAACAACTACATCTACCGCGGGATCGCGACGCGCTCGTTCGAGCGGCGGTTCGCGCTCGCCGACCATATCCAGGTCAGGGGCGCGGACATGAAGGACGGGCTTCTCGCGATCGAGCTGGTCCGCGAGATCCCCGAGGCGATGAAGCCGAGGAAGATCAACATCGGCGACTCCGATCGCGCCATCGGCAGCAGCGAAAAGCCTGCGTCGAAGCAGACGGTCGACGCCGAAGCCGAAAACGCCTGAGCGATCCGGCGCAGACGCTGGAGGAGCCCCGGGGAGCCGTGCTTCCCGGGGTTCTTTTTACCAGGCACGGGTCTGTTCGACGTCGAGGAGGGCGGCGTAAGTCAGGATCGCTTCGGCGAACTCGTCCAGATTCTCGGCTTTATCGAGGTTCTTGAGGAAATCGGGGTCAAGCCGCTCCTCGAGCCCGCCATGCCGGCCGCGAGTGATGGTCCAGACGCGGGCGCGGTCGTCGACAGACGCGGCCGCCCACTGCTCGACGACGTCGGGGAAATGGGGATCCATCAGCAAGTGCCTCATAACTTGTCCTTTCGCGAAATGTTTTCCGGGCGCGCGGCAGGGTCAGGGGGGAACGCGCGCCCGGAAGCCCTTAGTTCTTGGTGACCGTCACCTTCAGATAGGTGGCCGGGATGATCGTGGTGGTGACGCCGCGGTTTTGGGTAGTGAAAAGCACTTCGAGCTCGTCGCCCAATTGCTTGTCGCGACCATTTCTGGCGGCGGCTTCGAATGCATTCATCGCCGGTCCGTAGAAACGGCGGAAAGTATCGAGCAGTTCGACCGCAGGTCCGTCATGGCGGAACGACCAAGTCGCGCGCTCGAAGCTTATTTCGCCGGGCGCGATGCCGGCGGCTTCGAAGCGTTGGCGCACCTCGGCTTCCTCGCCCCACGTCATCGGGCTGACGAAGCCGTCGGGCGGCGGCGGCGTGTAGGCGGCGCTTATCCTGAGGATCTGCGCCACGAGCGTCGGATCGCCCGGAATCCAGTTGGCCATGACGATCTTGCCGCCCGGCCGCGTTACCCGAACCATCTCGCGCGCGACGTCATAAGGCCGGGGCGCGAACATGGCGCCGAACACCGTCACGAGCAGGTCGAAGCTTGAATCCTCGATGCCGGTGAGGTTCGAAGCGTCGCCTTCGACAAAACGGACATTGTCGAGGCCGGCCTTCCTCGCCCGCACGTTCCCTGCGGCGACAAGGTTCGCTGCAATGTCGATTCCGAGGACGTCGGCGCCGCGGCGGGCCATTGGGAGCGCGGTGGTCCCATCGCCGCAGCCAAGGTCAAGTACCTTCATGCCAGGGCGGATATCGAGGCTGGCAACCAGTTCTTCGCCGCTCTGCCGCATCGTTTCCGCGACTCGCGAGAAATCGCCTTTCTCCCACAAGCTCTTGTTTGGATTGATGAGTGTTTCAACGTCAGCCACTTAGAGATTCTCCTGTGAGGCTCCGCGGACGCGCACGATCTGCCTGTCCGCCCGCGAAAGCCGGTTAGCCGACGCTCAGTGTCCCGTTGACGCGGAGCGGCCGGCAAATGCTGAAATAATTGGGCGAGGTAGCCATTACGCTGCGGTGGATCTCGGCGAACTGATCGGCAGTGCCATCGCCCTTGATCCGTACCGCATAGTCGAGCGCGCGGTGGCCGGGCGGGACATCGTCCCGCATTGCGAGGAAGCCCCGAAGGTCGAGTTCGCCGCGCGTTTCGATCTCCACCGACTCAAGCTCGATGCCACGCAGCGACGCGCCGGCGACATAGCCGACAACAAGGCACGCGTTGAACGCCGCGAGCAGCAGCTGCTGCGGATTGGGCGCCGAGCCGGTCCCAAGCAGCTGCTCCGGTTCGTCAGCCGAAATCCGGTGGGCGCAGCGGATTTCCTCGTCGCCGAGTGCAATGGTTTCAACGAATGTCTCACTTCGCGCCTGGCCCGCCCAGTGGGTCGTGACGGAGAAGCTGGCTTTGGCATTTTTCTTGTCCTGCCCGATGGCCTCCACCATCCCGCTCAGCGCGGTCAGGTCGAGTCCATTCAGTGGTCGCTCTTTACGGCGAGTAGCCATGACGGCTCTCCGTCACCGATCCGCTACGCAAACACGGGCGCGGCTTCGGCGATGCGCTCGGCAGCGCGCGGCGACATGGCGGCAAGCGTTTCCTTGAAGCGCTCGTGAACCATGCCCGAGCCGATGTAGGTCCAGCGCGCGGCCTGATGCTGCTGTGCGATGATCTCCTCGCGATCCTCGAGCTTGCGCCCGATCGCAGTCTCGAGCGCGTCCAGATTGAATCCCGCCTGCTGTTTGAGGCCGGCATCGAGAAAGTCACCGATCTCGAAGAACTCGTCGATCGCCTTGTCGATTTCCTCTTCGGTGCGGCCGTCGGCCAGCGCGTCGACGATCAGAGTGTCGAGCTTGGCGTGCTGGGCCTCCTCCATCCAGTGGTTCTTCAGCAGGCTCTTGAACAGCGGGTCCAGGTCGCCGTCGTCGCGGATCGAGCCGAGGTAATGCTGCTGGCTCATCCACTCGATCATCAGGATCACCAGCCCGACGGCAAGCGGATCGTGACGCAGCACTTCAGCGCCGATTGCTTCCGACGGCCCGATCATCTGGCATTCGACTGGGAAGCCGCGAACGAACGCTGCATGGAAGCGCTTGAATAGCTGGATGTGCTTGGCTTCCTCGCTGGCGAAGTTGAGAATTGCGCGGACTCGCCAGTCGTCGCCTTGCAAATGAGGACGTGCGTGATCGACCACGAAGGGAAGAATGAACTCTTCCACCACGCCGAATATACTAAGGTACTGGTGCGCGCTGATGTGATTGAGAACCCGCTGCTCGAGCGGGCTGAGGCTGCTGAGCGCGGCCGTCCGGGCAAGACTCTCGGGCATGAAGCTGCGCGAGAAGTCCAGGTCCTGATCGGCGCGCAGGACGTCGTCGAGTTGCCACTGTGCGCGAAGCGAGGAAGCGAGGGTCGCCTCGAAACTGAAGTCGTGGTACATGTCGGTAATTCCTTTTCTTCAGAAGTGCGTGATTGCCGGAGCAACTGCCATAGAAACGGCAGAGGCTCCGGACAGAAATGCGAAGAACAGAACGATAACCCGGTGCGAACGCGGACTTGGCTTTGAAGCAAACATCTTTTGTCCCCTTCTTTAATTGGTCACGAGTTCTCTCGTTGTCGGAATCAGTGCGTTCCGATGATGAGAAATCCGTGCCTTTTCGGTCGTTCGTATTTAGGCGACTTGGCTATTTGCCAAAATGACCCGCCTGCCGGATAATTTGACCGAAACGCCGGATTGGCCTTGATCATGGGGGCCCGGGTTGGACGTTCTTGACGATATTCTAAGCTCGCTACGCCTGACGGGCGGAGTCGTTATCGACGGCGAATTCAGCGGCGAATTTTGCGTGCTGGCGCAGTTCACGCCGCACCACTTCGCGCCTTTTTTCCCGGTGCCCGAGACGCTGATCAGCTATCATTATGTGCGCTCGGGCCAGATGATCATCGAGGTTGAGGGGCTGCCCCCGCAAACCATCGACGCGGGCACGGTGGCGATCTTGCCGCGAAACGACCCGCACACGCTTGCGAGCAGGATCGGACTACCACCTGCGGACGCAAGCAACGTCCTGTGGGTGACGCAGGAAGGCGTGCATCATGTGGCAGCCGGTACGGACGGGCCGAAGAACGAAGTGTGGTGCGGGTTTCTGGGAACGGCCAAGAGCAGTGCTCATCCGTTGCTGGACGCCTTGCCGCCCCTGCTGACGCTGGATGTGAGCGCCGGTGAAGCGCAGTGGCTCGACAGTTCCATGCGCTTCCTTGCAGAGCAAAGCGCCTCTCCGGAAATTCTCGCCAAGCTTGCCGAGCTTTTTCTTGCCCAGGCTATCCATGAATATGTCGGGCAGCTGCCGGCAAGCTCGAAGGGCTGGGTGCGCGGGCTCGCCGATCCCGCTGTGTCGAAGGCACTGTCGATCATTCATAACCGTTATGCCGAGGAGCTGGATGTCGAGGGGCTGGCTCGCGAGGCCGGCGTTTCGCGTACGGTGCTTGGAGAGCGTTTTACCGAGCTGATCGGCGAGCCCCCGATGCGATATTGCGCCAGCTGGCGGATGCGGGTGGCGGCGAACATGTTGCGCGACGGCAAGCAGAACACCGCGAACATAGCCTATTCGGTAGGATTCAACAGCGAGGCCGCGTTCAACCGCGCGTTCAAGCGCGAATATGGCGAACCACCGGCGACCTGGCGTCGCAAGCTGGAGGCGGAGGAGCAGGCCCGCGCAATCGCGCTGGAGCACCAGGAGCTACCGCCGCAGGAGGTGCGCTACTGCGAGGCGAGCGACGGCACCCGCCTTGCTTTTTCAGTCACTGGGGACGGGCCACCGCTTGTGAAAACGGCGAACTGGCTCAACCACATTGAGTATGACTGGGAGAGCCCGCTGTGGCGGCACTGGATCCTGGAGTTCACACGTGAGCGGTCGCTTGTCCGCTACGACGAGCGTGGCAATGGACTTTCGGACTGGGATACGCCGGAACTGTCGCTCGGCGCTTTCGTCGACGATCTTGAGCATGTCGTCGATTGCCTCGAGCTCGAACAGTTCGACCTCTTCGCGATCAGCCAGGGCGCGGCCGTCTCGGTAGCCTTTGCCGTTCGGCATCCGGACCGCGTTCGCCATCTCGTCATCCTCAATGGCTACGCGCAGGGTTGGGCCGTCCGCGGGGATCCGGCCGAGCTAGCGCGCCGGGAGGCGATGCTCACTCTGACGCAGGTCGGATGGGGCACCGACAATCCTGCTTACCGGCAACTGTTCACGAATATCTACATTCCGGAGGCGACGCCCAAACAAATGGGCTGGTTCAACGAGCTGCAGCGGCGGTCGGCATCCCCGGAAAATGCGGTGAGGCTGATGCGGGTTCTGTCAGGCATCGACGTGCGCGACCTTTTGCCGAAGGTCCGGACGCCCACTCTCATCTTCCATTCGCGAGGTGATCAGGCAATTCCGTTTGCGCAGGGCGAGCTGCTTGCTGCGGGCATTCCGAAGGCGCGCTTCGTGCCGCTCGAAAGCCGCAACCATATCCTGATCGAGAGCGAACCCGCGTGGCAGGAATTCTCGGAGATCAGCCGCGAATTTCTCAACGATCGTGCCGACGTCCTACCGAGGATGCGGCGCCCGGCGTCCCCGGAGCCCCAGAAGGATAAGTTCGGCGAATGCAGCGGGCCCGATGGGGCGCGGATCTCCTTCGCTTCCACGGGTGAGGGGTTTCCGCTGGTCAAGGCGCCGAACTGGATGACCCACCTCGACCTCGACTGGGGTAGCCCGGTCTATGGTCACTGGTTGCGGGAGGGCACCAAATCGAACCGCTTCATACGCGCCGACATGCGCGGGTTCGGGAAGTCGGAGTGGGAGCCTCAGCGGTTCGATTTCGAGGCGATGGTGGACGACCTCGCTGCCGTCATCGATGCTGCCGGCATCGAGCAATGCGACCTACTCGGAATTTCGCACGGCGCGGCAATCGCGATCGCCTATGCCGCGCGGCGGCCAGAGCGGGTGCGAAGGCTGGTGCTGGTCAACAGCTTCGCTGCGGGCTGGCGAGTGCGCGCAGATCCGGAGGAGGTTGCGTGGCGCGAGTCGCTCCTGGAAATGAACCGGCGGCAGCCGAGCTTTCGCCGCAGCTTGCTGGGGGAAATGTTCATCACACTCTACTTCCCCTCGGCGAGCGAGGGGTTGATCGCCTGGCACAATCAGCATTTCCAGACGCTCGGGCCGGTTCCCAACATGCAGAAGATGATCGAGGTCGCGGCGTGGATCGACGTGCGCGACGAACTCGCGAAGGTCCGCGCGCCGACGTTGGTGTTTCATGCTGACAAGGACGGCAATGCGCCCGTGAGCGTCGGGCGGCAGGTTGCCGAGGGCATCGCAAACGCGCGGTTCGTCGAGCTCGATAGTGCCAATCACGTGCTCCTCGGTGACGAGCCAGCGTGGCCAGTCTTCGCCCGGGCGATGAGGTCGTTCCTCGCTGCGCCGGAGCCTAAAGCTCCGATGGACGCCGTCGTCCCGCCGGTTGCCACTGCTGCTTCATGATACCGAGCCGCTCGAGCCCGTCGACGATGTAGGGGAGCCACGTCGCGCGGCGCTCCGCGATCGGTTTGATCGAGAGCGCATCGAGGCCAGTCCACGGCACGAAGGGCGTGCGGCGGGAATAGGCCCAGATCTCCACGCGGACGACCGGGCGGTCAGCACTGCCGCGCGCGTGAAAACCAAATGTGTCGACCGCAACCAGCGTATTTGCAGGAACGGCGAAGCGCCGGGGATGCGGTAGTCCGAGTGACGCGAGTTCCTCCGGCGCGACCCTGAGCGATCCTCGCTGGGAAAGTCGATCCGCGTCGTTGATCGCAATACTGCGGGCGTGTTCCCATTCAACGCGCTCGACTGTCAGCCGGTGCGAACCGGGAACAAAGGTAAGTGGCCCCTGGTCGTCGGATACGTCAGTGAGGAACAGCCAGGCCTTCAGCGAAGGGTGGAAGGTGTCCGCGTGAAGCTCAAGCTGCGGGTCGGGCGCGCCGTCGGCATGACCCATAATTACGGTCTGAATGTAGTAAAGCGGCTCGGCGCGGGTACTTGCGATATAGGAAAGCAGTGCCTTCCAGCGCCGGTCTTCGAGGAGACGCCGAAGCTGGGGCACTTTGCGCAGGAGCTCGGGGCCGATCGGCACGCGACGCGTAATCGCATCGCCCTGCTGGTGCTGGCGCGTCTCGAACTCGGTTTCGAGCAGCGCCGTCTGGATTTCGGCGAACTGCTCCGACGGCAGGAAGTCGCGGATCTCGACGAAGCCATCGCGGTCGAACTGCTCGCGCCATTCGATGCTGAGAGCTGGAGCGAGGCGCTTTCGCCGTGCCCAGGCGAGACGGTGAGCCAACCTTAGACGTTTGACGTGGAGTCCGCGCCGGTTCAGCCGTTCTGAACCGAGGATTGGATTGTCGACGAAGCTCTTGGCGCCGGTTGCCAGCGCCAGAGTCCAGAACGGCGCACGCCACCATTTGAGGAGCGCGCGCACGCCCAAGGCCGGGTCGCGGCTTAGCGAACCCTGGGGCCGCCGAATGGCAGCGGCGGCGGCGGACGGCGGTCGCGGCGCGGCAACTGGGCTTGATAGGCGACGCCGCAATGCTGGACGCAATAGGGGAAGCCGGGGTTCGAAGGCTCGCCGCAGAAATAGAAGTCAGGCTCCCCCGGGTGCCCCATCGGCCATTTGCAGATGCGGTCGTTCAGGTCGAGCAGGCTGGTCTTGTCGGCGACCTCAGGGCTCGGCTTGGCCGGCACCAGGCGACGCGGCGGAGCGGGCGGAATCGGCGCCTGCTGCTCGCCCGGGCCCTGGCGGATGAAGCCGCCAGGACCGATCGAGCGGTACTGCATCTCGGGCGCGGAGCGCGCCTGTTGGGGCGTTGCCTGCTGGGGCTGCGGAACAACCGGAGCCGCTGCAGGCGCGGGCTTAAGTGCCTCTGCCCTGGGCGCAGCGGCCTTGGGAGCCGCAGTAGCCGGCGCTGCCTTCTTCGCTTCTTTCTCTTCGCCAGGCTTCACCGGAGACGGGCGCTGCTCGAGCCCGAGACGGTGCGCCTTGCCGATCACAGCGTTGCGGCTGACGCCGCCAAGCTCATCGGCGATCTGGCTTGCGGTGGCGCCATCGTGCCACATCTTCTTCAGGCGCTCGATACGCTCTTCAGTCCACGACATTGAACAATCGCTCCAATTCTTCTCGACCCGCCGCCTTGCGGGCATCTCGCTCAACCGATAGTCGGCGCGCAGTGAACGACCAATCCCTAAACGACGGTTCAGCGCAATGGGTACGCTTTGCGCCAGGCAAGCCGGTGCTCAAGGGCGTCAATTGGGGAGGCCTTAAGACCCTCTATATCAAGGAGGTTCGCCGGTTCTTCAAGGTGCAGCTGCAAACCGTCTGGGCGCCAGCGATAACGACGCTTCTGTATCTTGCTATTTTCACCGTGGCGCTGGGGCGGGGCGGCAAGACCGTCATGGGTGTGCCATTCGCCGATTTCATTGGCCCTGGCCTCATTGTCATGGCGATGATCCAGAATGCTTTCGCCAATTCGAGCTTTTCGCTGCTGGTCGGCAAGATCCAGGGGAACATCGTTGACTATCTGATGCCGCCCTTGTCCACGGGCGAATTGATTGCTGGCCTGGTTGGCGCGGCAACTACTCGCGCCTTCCTGGTTGGCTTTGCGGTCTGGCTTGCGATGCTGTTGTGGCCTGGTGTGACCGTCGAAATGCGGCGACCCGAGCTCGCGTTCTGGTTCGGCCTGATGGGCGCGCTAATGCTGTCGTTTCTCGGCCTGCTGACCTCGATCTGGGCGGACAAATTCGACCATGCCGCGGCTGTGACCAATTTCGTGGTGACGCCGTTGTCGCTGCTGTCAGGCACTTTCTATTCGGTCCACCAGCTCGCGCCGCGCTTCCAGGCGGTGAGCCATGCCAACCCGGTCTTCTACGTGATTTCAGGCTTCCGGGCCGGTTTCCTCGGCTCGAGCGATTCTCCGCTGTGGGTCGGTGGAATCGGGCTACTGATCCTGAACATCGTGCTCTGGGTCGCTTGTTTTTGGCTTCTGAAGAGCGGTTGGAAAATCAAGAATTAAGCCGCTTCAATGAGTTAGCGGGTTAATCTTCTTGAACACTTCATAACGGACGCGTTCAGACGACCATCAAGTGCAGCGGCGCACAGTCAATCGCATCAACCTGCTCAAGGAGAGCCGTGATGCGTAAGATTATTCTTTTCCTTGCTGCTGCAGGTGCCGCGACTGTCGCCGCGACCCCCGCAGCAGCCCAATATTATCAGCCCAATGGCTATAACGGATATGGCTACAACAGTGGCTTCAATCCCGGCCAAGTCCGCGCGCTGCAGGTCCGCCTTGACCGCGTGGAGCGCCAGATCAATCGCCTCGATCGCCGCGACGCGATCGGCAACCGAAGCGCCGACCGGCTGCGCGATCAGGCCAGTCGCATCGAGGATCGACTGCGCAGTCGTGCTCGAGGCGGACTCAATCCGAACGAAACCCGCGATATCGAAGTTCGGATCGCGCGGCTCGAGCAGAACGTGCAGCTCGCGCTCAACAACCGCTACGGCGGGTACGGCTCTAACGGCTATGGTTTCGCAGATCGCGATCGCGACGGTCGCGACGACCGCTTTGAAGACGATCGTGGCTGGCGCCACGACTAAGCCGTCAGAACGACTTTGACGAAGGCGCTCCGGCTCACTCCGGGGCGCCTTTTTTCATGCGCTTTGCCCTTTAGAGGGCCGCTGGCTATAGCGCGGGCAACCACTTCATCGCCGAAAAAGGGAGCCTGCCTTGGCCATTACGCCGCTTATGCCCGTCTATCCGCGTTCGCCGGTGCGTCCGGTCCGCGGCGAGGGAGTCTATCTCTACGGGGAGCAGGGCGAGCGATATCTCGACTTCGCGGCCGGCATCGCCGTCAATATCCTGGGTCACGGGCATCCGCACCTCACCAAGGCGATCCAGGAGCAGGCTGCAACGTTGATGCACGTTTCAAACCTCTACGGCTCGCCGCAGGGGGAGGCGTTCGCCAGGCGGCTTTGCGACAATACGTTTGCTGACACAGTTTTCTTCACCAACTCGGGCGTTGAGGCGGTGGAGTGCGCGATCAAGACCGCGCGCCGATACCATTACGCCAAGGGAAATCCGCACAAACACGACCTCATCACCTTTTCCAACGCCTTCCACGGTCGGACCATGGGCGCGATCAGCGCGACGGACCAGGCAAAGATGGTCGACGGTTTCGCGCCGCTTCTTCCAGGCTTCAGGGTTGTCGAGTTCAACAACCTCGACGCGGCTCTTGCAGCCGTCGACGAGAATACGGCGGGCTTCCTGCTGGAGCCGATCCAGGGCGAGGGCGGCATTCGGCCGGCGACGCACGAGTTCCTGTCTGGACTGCGCGCGGCCTGCGACGAGCATGACTTGATGCTGGTGTTCGACGAGGTTCAGTGCGGCGTGGCTCGAACAGGCCAGCTCTATGCCTACCAGCATTATGGTATTGAGCCGGACATCCTCGCCTCGGCGAAGGGGATCGGTGGCGGTTTTCCGATGGGCGCCTGTCTCGCGAGCGAGAAGGCAGCGGCCGGCATGGTGTTAGGTACGCATGGCTCGACTTACGGCGGCAACCCGCTGGCGATGGCGGCAGGACAGGCGGTGTTCGACGTCGTTGCCAATGAGGATTTCCTCGCAAATGTGCGACTTAAAGGGGAGCGGCTGAGGGCTGCGCTCGAGCAGATGATCCCGAACCACGACCATCTGTTCGAAAGCGTTCGCGGCGTCGGTTTGATGCTCGGTATCCGCATGAAGGCCGACAGCCGAGCTTTTGTCACCTACCTCCGCACGAAGGGGCTGCTCACGGTGAGCGCAGGCGACAATGTCATGCGCGTGCTCCCACCACTGATTATCGAGGAAGAACATATCCGCGAGTTCGTCGACACCCTGTCGGCTGCGGCGGCGCAATATGAGGTGCCCGCCGAGGCAGCGTGATTGCGGCCCGGGACAAAGGAACTGAATGGGGCGGCTCGACGGAAAAATAACCTTGGTCACCGGTGCGGCGCGCGGCATCGGTGAAGGGATCGCGCGTGCATTCGTACGCGAAGGCGCCTCCGTGTGGATTACCGACATTGACGAAGAGGGCGGCAGCGCGCTGGCCGGTGAGCTTGGCGCGCCGCACCGCTTTGCGCGGCTCGACGTAGGGTCGGAAGCGGACTGGGCGATCGTCGACGAGCTCGTTGCCGCTGAGGGGCGCCTTGATGTCGTCGTCAACAATGCGGGCATCACCGGCTTCGAGGAAGACACTGGCCCGCACGATCCCGAGCATGCGTCGCTCGAGCAATGGCACCGCGTCCACCGGGTCAATCTCGACGGGACGTTCCTTGGTTGCCGGGCGGCAATCCGGGCGATGCGGGCGCAGCGTCGTGGCTCGATTATCAATATGTCGTCCAGGTCCGGTCTGGTCGGGATTCCGGGGGCAGCAGCCTATGCTTCGTCCAAGGCAGCAATCCGCAACCACAGCAAGTCGGTAGCTCTCTGGTGCGCGCAGGAAGGGATGGAGATCCGCTGCAACTCCGTGCATCCAGCAGCCATCATGACCCCGATGTGGGATGCGCTCCTCGGCAGCGGGCCGGATCGCGACCGGAACGTCGCGGCATTCGTCAAGGACACGCCCCTCAATCGCTTCGGCACGGTGGCGGAAGTGGCCGAGTTGGTAGTCTTTTTGGCCTCCGATGAAGCGCCGTACATCACCGGCTCCGAATTCGACATCGACGGGGGCTTGCTTGCTGGATCGACGGCTTCGCCGGGAGCCGACTGAGGCGAGGTTGCGCTTTGGGCTGCCTGCAACCATCTTGCAGCAATGCCGACAGTTGAGCTCAGTACGGACGTCGCGCTCGGCGTCGCGATCCCGACGCGTAACGCACGGGGCAGAATCGCGCGACTGGGACCGGTGATCGATTCCGTTCTTTCGAACCATGGTTATCCGCCGGTGATCGAGAAATTGCTGGCCGAGGCGCTGACGTTGACTGCCTTGCTCGGCTCGCTGCTCAAGGAGCCTGAAGGCCAGCTGACACTTCAGGCGCAAACGGAAGGCGGTATCATCGATCTGATGGTCTGTGATTATCTGGGCGGCGAGTTGCGCGGGTACATCCGTCACGACCGCGAGAGACTCGCCGATGCGTCGATGAACCCGGGGCTGAAGGAGCTGTTCGGCAAGGGTTACCTCGCGATCACCTTCGATCAGCCCGTCGCGAAGGAGCGTTACCAGGGGATTGTGCCGCTGGAGGGCAAGAATCTCGGCGAAGCGGCGCAGAGCTATTTCGCGCAGTCGGAGCAGATCCCGAGCCTTGTTCGCCTCGCTTCAGCGACGCGGGACGGCCATTGGTCGGCCGGCGGGCTGCTGCTTCAGCACCTTCCGGAAGGCGAAGAGGGACGTGAGCGGCTGCATACGCGCCTCGACCATCCCGACTGGCCGCATGTAGCGATCATGGGGGGATCGGTGAAAGCAGAGGAGCTGACGGACCCAGCTCTTCCGCTCGACGATCTGATCTGGCGGCTGTTCCACGAAGAGGAAGAGGTGCGCACTCTTGCTGCCATAAAGCTCAGTCGTGGGTGTCGCTGCGATCCCGACTATGTCCGTTCGGTCATCGCGCGCTTCCCTGCGGAAGAACGCGAGGCAATGGTCGGCGAGGATGGTCTGATCCGCGTCGATTGCGCCTTCTGCTCATCGAGCTTCCCGATCCAGCCGAACGAACTGACCTGAACCGGTACGCCGCGCAAATTGCCATTTACTGGCGTTAACGATTCGGTGATAGGCGCGCGGGGGATGGCTCGTTTCGCTGCACTTTTCCTGCCGCTGGCTAGCCTTGGCACCGCTGCGGCACTCACCGCAACGCAGTTGCCGCCGACGTTTGCGCAAGCGCAGCCGGGCGAGTGGGACATCAGTGGACTGCCCGGGACGAGGGCAGTGATTCGCCTGTGCGTGCCAGATCCGGCAGTCTTCGCGCATTTCGAGCACCGGTCCAGCCACTGCACGTCGAGAGTTCTCAAGAACAACGGCAGCACGACTCAGATCGAATACAGCTGTGGCGGCGCCGGTTTCGGTCATAGCGACATCCAGGTTCTGACCCCGCGTTCGCTGAGGATCAGCACCCAGGGGATCTCCGGCGGCCTGCCGTTCAACTACGTATTGCAGGCGCACAGGATCGACGACTGCCAGAAAAGCGAGCCCGCGCCGCGCCATTAAGGCGACGTTTAACCATTTTGAGCTAAAGCAGACTCGTGCCGGATTTTTGGCACGCTTTCCTCCCAATCGGGCAGGTATGCCCGATACCTGGGCCGCCTGTCTTCGGACCGGCGGCCCTTCTTTTGTGCGCGTGCCGAGCTTAAGTGCGCGACCGTGTTGTACCTCATCACCAAAGCCGCCCTGTCGGGCGTTATCGTCGCCGCCGTTTCAGAGGTGGCTCGTCGCTATCCCGGCTGGGGAGGGCTGCTTGCGTCGTTGCCGTTGACCTCGTTGCTGGCGATGATCTGGCTCTTTCTCGACAGCGGAAATTCCGGGAAGGTCGCCGAACTATCGATTGGCACGTTCTGGTTCTTCCTTCCATCGGTCCCGCTGTTCCTCGTGCTTCCGATACTGCTGCGGGCAAATATCGGCTTCTGGCCGAGCCTCGCGATCTGCGTCGTTGGTACGCTTGCGCTTTATGCAACGTGGTTCTGGGCAGCACCGCGAATGGGCATCAAGCTGTGAAGACTGCCGTCGTTCTCCTGTCTGGTGGTCTCGATTCTATGGTGTGCGCCGGGATTGCGCGCGAAGAGGGCTATTCGGTCGTCGCGCTGACGATCGATTATAACCAGCGGCACCGCATAGAAATTGATGCCGCGCGAAAGATCGCGGCGGACCTTGCGGATCGGCACATCGTCCTGCCACTCGATCTTCGCGCGTTCGGCGGCTCAGCACTGACGAGCGACATCGCCGTGCCGAAGGAAGGCGTGGGCAAAGGAATTCCGGTGACCTACGTTCCCGCGCGGAACACGATCTTCCTCAGCCTTGCGCTTGGCCTCGCGGAGGCGAGCGGCGCTCGCGACCTGTTCATCGGCGTGAACGCGCTTGATTATTCGGGCTACCCGGACTGCCGGCCAGAGTTCGTTGCCGAGTTCGAGCGCACCGCCAACCTGGCGACAAAGGCCGGGGTGGAGGGAGACCGCTTCCTCATCCATGCGCCGCTTCAACACATGAGCAAGGGCGACATCGCGCGTGAGGCGCAGCGGCTCGGTCTCGATGCCGGGATGAGTCACAGCTGCTACGATCCGCAGCCGGACGGCCGCCATTGCGGTCGGTGCGATGCCTGCCGCCTACGAGCGAAGGGCTTCGCAGAGGCGGGGGTTGCGGATCCGACGGTTTACGCATGAGCTACGCCGTCAAGGAATGCTTCCTTACACTGCAGGGTGAAGGCATGCAGTCGGGCAGTCGCGCAGTCTTTCTGCGGTTTGCCGGCTGCAACCTGTGGTCGGGGCGGGAGGAGGACCGGGCGAAGGCCCAGTGCACCTTCTGCGATACGGATTTCGTCGGCACGGACGGGGAAGGCGGTGGGAAATTCACGTCGGCCGAAGAACTAGCGGCCCACATTGAGGGGCTGTGGGGGAACGGCGAGGAACAGCGGTTGGTAGTGATCACCGGCGGCGAGCCAATGCTTCAGCTCGATGATGCACTGGTTGAGGCCCTGCACGAATGCCGCTTTCGCGTGGCTGTCGAAAGCAACGGTACGCTTCCGGCGGTTGGCGGCCTCGACTGGATCTGCATCAGTCCGAAATCCGGTACGGATATCGTGCAACGCCGAGGGAATGAGCTGAAGCTCGTCTGGCCACAAGAGGGTGTCGACCCGGCAGTGTTTGAAAATTGGGATTTCGAGTATTTCCTGGTGCAGCCGATGGACTGTGAAGAGCGCGAGGAGGCGCTGGACGCGGCGATCAGACTTGCAATGGACCGCCCAAAATGGCGCCTGACACTGCAAGCGCACAAAGTCGTGGGGCTTGCCTAGGTTTATTCGGCGTTCGTTGTCGTCGCTGCTGAGTTGGTTGCCGCGGAGGGAGTCGGCGCTGTCGACGGCTTCTTCACCGAAGGACGCGGCTTGCTCGCAGGCGCATTCGTAGTCGCGTCCGAAAGATCCTGGTCTAGGTTGCCGAAGTTCATGTCGACGTCTGCGGCCATGTTCGCAGCGTCGCCGGTCACGGCGTCGATCGCGGTGACGTCATTCGACACAATGTTCTCCGCCGTCAGGTTCTCGCCAATGTTGACGGTATTGTCCGTCTGGTCGTTGTTACCGCAGCCGGCGAGCACGAGGGCTGCGGTGATAAGGAGCGGGGCGCGCATCATCGAACTCCAGATGTCTCGGGACGAAAAAAGAGGCTGCCGGCAGTTACCGACAGCCTCTTCAAAAGCCAACGCCTCCGTGAACGGAGGCGCCAAGACGATTACATCGCGTTGTTGGTCGTGGTGTTCGTCGTCGTCTCGGTCGTCGTGTTGGTCGTCGTCGTCGCGTTCATGTCCGTGGCGTTCATGTCCGTCGTAGCGTTCATGTCCGTCGCGTTCATGTCGGTCGTCGCGTTCATGTCGGTCGTCGTGAGATTCTCATCGACGTTCATGGTGTTGTTGGCGTTGTCGTTGCTGCTGCAAGCCGCAACCGCCAGGGCCGCGCCAGCGACCAGGATAAGAGCACGCATTCAAGACTCCCTATTTATTGCGATCTGCAACGGTTTCCCGTCCCGCAAATCGCGCGGACAATAGTCTGAAGCAGGACGCTCCATCAAGACTCTTTGCACGCGCCGTTCAAGGCCTTGAGAAACGACGGAAAACTCCGCTTCAAGGCGGCATCAACCCTCGTCAGGGGCATTTGTTTCCCAAGGTCGGCGAGGCTGGTGACGCCATATTCGGCGATGCCGCAGGGCACGATGCCGCTGAAATGAGTCAGATCTGGTGCAACGTTGAGCGAAAAGCCGTGCAGCGTCACCCAGCGCTTCACGCGGACACCGAGTGCGCCGATCTTCTTTTCGTCAGCGCCTTCGCCGGTCCAGATTCCGATGCGTCCCTGCGCCCGGTGGGCCGCCACGCCGAGCTCGGCCAGCGTGTCGATGACCCAGCCCTCGAGGGCGTGAACGAAACAGCGGATATCGCGGCCTCGTTTGTCGAGATCGAGCATGATGTAGCCGACGCGCTGGCCAGGGCCGTGGTAGGTGTAGCGACCGCCGCGACCCGCCTCGAAGACAGGGAATTCCTGTGGGTTTAAGAGCTCGCTCGGGTCTGCACTGGTGCCGGCAGTAAAGAGTGGCGGGTGCTCGAGCAGCCAGACGCATTCCCTGGCACCACCTTCACGAATAGCGGCGGCCCGCAGCTCCATGAAGGCAAGCGCATCCTCATAAGCGACGGGATCGTCGCTGATCTTCCATTCGATGTCATTCGCGGTCGAGGTCACGGGCGCTGAGATGGCGAGCGCCGCCGAAGAGAGCAAGCGTTGCGCACGGGCCCCGACGTCCGCATAACGGCCGCCATGAACTGGGGAGCACCACAGATGCGCGGACTGTCGATCTCGGCAGCTTGGGACGAGAGCAGGGCGATTCTCGCGCATGACGGCCGTTTGCTGATGACCGTCGCTCTCGCGCTGGTCGCCTTTCCGTCGGCGATCAATAATCTGATCAATCCGGCCGGGGTGGGCGGCACGTCGTCGCTGTGGGTCGACGCCGTGACCTTTGGGGTCACGCTATTGACCCTTACGGGACAGTTGGCGCTCATCCGCCTTGCGCTCGGCCCGTCGATTACGGTCGGGAGTGCAATCAGCCACGGTTTCCAGCGCTTGCCGGCTTACTGTCTTGTCGTCGTCGTCCTGCTCGTCGGTCTGTTCCTGCTTGCTGTCCCGTGCGCCGTCGTGCTCGCCGCATTGGGAATTCCTCTTGAGACAAGGCCACTCCAGCTAACACCTGCGGCGGCGGTCGTTTTGCTCATTTACCTTGCCGTCGCAGTCTATTTCGCCGTTCGGCTAGTCCTGTCCTCGGCAGTTGCAAGCGCGGAAGACGTCGGGCCGATCGCGATCCTCAAGCGCAGCTGGCGGCTGACCGCGGGCAACTGGTGGACGTTGTTCGGATTTCTCATGATTTTCGTCGTCGGTGCGATCGTTCTTCTGGTGGCGATCGGCAGCGCGGCAGGTGTGATCGTCAATCTTCTCGTCGGATCGCTGCAGCCGATGTCGGCAGCGGCTTTGATCGTTGCGCTGATCCAGGCTGTCGTGAGCGCGGCGATCACTGCGGTCTTTTCCGTGATGCTTGCGCGGATCTACCTACAGCTTGCCGGCCGCAACGCTCAGGCGAGCGTCCCGAGCAGCGGGATCTGAAGCGCGCAGTCCTTCGGCAATATTCCGAGCAATCGCGGGTCCGGAAAGCGCTCGATCGCGCGCTTGTAGGCCGTGAAGCCGGCACGGCGGTATGCCGTGAGCGCTGCCGGATGATCGAGCGAGCAGGTGTGGACGTGGACGCGGTCTACGTTCTCACGCCATGCGCGGCGCAACGCCTCCGCGAGAAGCCACGGGCCATGGCCCTGGCCGGACAGCTCGGGAATCAAGCCGACGAAGGATAGCTCACAGTCATGCGGCTCACGGAAGTCGAGCTCGAGCATTCCAACCTCGCGGCCCGTCTCGTCCAGCACGATGTCGAGCTCGACCTTCGGGTGCTGGATGATCGAGGCCAGGTGGGCGTCATCGAGGATGAGGCGCGAGAACCACAGCCAAGGAGCGCCGATCAGGCGGAACAGCTCCCGATAATGCTCCGGCTGAGGGACCTCAACGCGCTTCAGGGAGAGCGGCGAAGCGGGGATCTGATGGTCCGGTGGAACGCGCATTTCCAGATAAGTGACCACGGCGGCGAGTTCGCCGCCAGCGAGAGCTTCATAGCTCATTTCCACTTCGCCAGGGGCGGCAAGCTCATCAGGATGGCATCGATGTTGCCGCCGGTCTTGAGGCCGAACAAAGTGCCGCGGTCATAGAGCAGGTTGAACTCGACATAGCGACCGCGGAAGGTCAGCAGCTTGTCGAGGTCGTCGTCGGTGAACGACATGTCCATCCGTTTGCGGACGATCTGCGGGAATATTTCCAGGAATGCTTCGCCAACATCACGCGTGAAGGCGAAATGCGCGTCGAAATGGCCTTCCAGGTGGTCGTAGAAAATGCCGCCGACGCCGCGCGGAACGCCGCGATGCGGAATCCAGAAATATTCGTCGGCCCACTTGGCAAAGCGTGGATAGAAAGTGGGATCGTGCGCTGCGCAGGCGGCACGGAGCCGCGCATGAAACGCTTCGGTGTCTTCTTCGTAGGATATTGCGGGGTTGAGGTCGGCACCGCCGCCGAACCAGCGCTTCCTCGTCGTGAGGAAGCGTGTATTCATGTGAACGGCGGGCACGTGCGGGTTGGCCATGTGCGCGACCAGGCTGATCCCGGTGGCGAAGAAGCTCGGATCGTTCTCGGCTCCAGGGATGCTCTTGGCGAACTCGGGGCTGAACTGGCCTCCGACGGTCGATACGTTGACGCCGACCTTTTCGAAAACTTTTCCGGCCATCTGGCCGCGAACTCCGCCGCCACCGGTTTCTCCGGTCGCGTCCGTTCGGTCCCAAGGGGTGTATGCGAAGGAAGCATCGGAGCCGGCCTCGCGCTCGATTTCTTCGAACGCCGCGCAAATGCGGTTGCGCAATGATTCGAACCAGTCGCGTGCGGATTGCTGTTGATCGTCCAAAGGCAGCATGGAAACTCCTCGGGCCCGATAGCCATGCTCGACCGGAGCGCGCAAGAAATCCCGACGATGAAGGGAAGGCCAGCCGTGCCGAAGGTCCCGCGCGTTGCAACATTGTAATGGGGACTTAAATTGACCTCATCTCTTGTGATGCCCAGACCCGGCGCCATAGAATGCGGCTGCAGCAGTGCGGCCGAACACAGGAGCGGTCGGACCCATGGGGAAAATGTCCTTTTATTCGACGTGCGCAGCCTTCATTGTCCTCTCGACGCCGGCGCCGGCGCTTTTAGCCGCATCGCGTGACCAAGGCTTGAATATCGCGCGGCAGCAAGCCGTGCAGCGGGCTGACAGTCTATTCCGGCAATTCGACATGAATCATGACGGCGTCATCACACGGGACGAGGCTGCAATTGCCGGCGGGCGGTTGATGGTGGCCGGAGCAATATCGAACCATGACGTCGCCCCGGGCATCGGGGGCCACACCCTAAAATTCATGGAACATGCGTTCTCCGGCGCTTCGAGCGTAACGAGACGGCAGCTCGAGCAGGCGATGCTCGCGCATTTCGATGAGATGGACCTTGATCACGACGGCGTCCTCACGGCGGCCGAACGCGCGACGGCGCGGGCGGAGCTCGGTAGTCGCTGACGAACGATTTCATGGGGATGTAAGGTCAAATACATCGTCCGTTCACTGCAGAATCTGCACTAGCCATCAAACGCATTTCGATCCGCTCGCACGGTTAATCGAGGGAATAACAAGAGAATGAAAATCTTGCTTTTGCCTTTCGCGCTCGGCGCGGCGTTCGTTTCAGCGCAGGCCATTGCACAGGACGCTGGGCACGGCGGGTTCATGCAGCGCGACCAGACACGTGCGGAAGCCCAGCAGCGCGCCGACATGCTCTTCCAGATGCTCGACGCCAACAAGGACGGCATCGTGACGAAGGCAGAAGCCGAGCAGGCGCTGGCGCAGATGCAGGCGGCGCGCGGTGGCGCAGACAATAGCGGCCGTGGGGGAGGGCGCATGCAGCGGATGATCGACCAGGCGTTCGGATCGACGCAGGCGGTGACCCTGCAACAGTTCGAGGCCCAGTCCCTCGCCCGGTTCGACGCAATCGACCTCAATCACGACGGCACGGTGACCGCCGCGGAGCGCCAGCAGGCCCGGGCCCAGCAGGGCCAGCCGAACGGCCGTCAGTAAACGCGCCGCTGCGCGTTCACGAGCATTCTCAAAAGCATGGCGACGGGGCGGGGCACACCCACCTTGCCCTCGAGCCAGAGACTGACGGCAGAGCGGGAAACGCCGATCGCCTGCGCGAGATCGTTCTGCGTGCGATAGCCGAGACTACGCATTGCAGAGCGCAACTCGTCCGGCGACATCGACGCCAGCATTTCGCGACTGTCGTTCAAATCGCGTCCGCTCCCCGATCACCAGTGCGGATTCGGATCGCTTCCTCCACATTGAAGACAAAGATCTTGCCGTCGCCGATGCGGCCGGTGCGCGCCGCATTCTCGATTGCTTCGAGGACATTATCGAGCATGCCGTCTTCGACGATGACCTCGATTTTCACCTTTGGCAGGAAGTCGATGACATATTCGGCGCCGCGGTAGAGCTCGGTGTGGCCCTTCTGGCGGCCGAAACCCTTCACTTCGGTTACGGTGATCCCCGACACGCCCACCTCGTGAAGCGCGTCCTTCACGTCGTCGAGCTTGAAGGGCTTGATGATCGCTTCGATCTTCTTCACGCGGAAGTCTCCAGGCGATGGCGCAAACTGCTAATGCCCAATCGCAGTCCTATTTCCAAGGCAGGTGCCGCGACAACATGAAAGCGATCATCCTTTCCGCAGGCCAGGGATCGCGCCTCGGCCATCTCGTCGACGAGCGACCCAAGTGTCTGATCGACTTCAACGGGCGCTCTCTGCTCGAGCGGCAGCTCGACACGCTCGAAGCGAATGGCGTGCACGAGGCGGTGGTGGTCACAGGCTTTCACGACGACCGCGTCGAGGAGACGCTTGCCAGGCGCAGCGGCGGACCGGCCGTCCGAACGATCTACAATCCTTTCTATAAGGTCGCCGATAATACGGGCTCGCTTTACATGGCGCGCGAAGAGCTCGCGGGCGATTGCCTCGTGTGGAACGGCGATACGCTGGTGTCGACAGCGCTGATGAAGCGGGTGGTGGCGAATCAACAGGCTGGTATTTGCGTTACGATCGACCGCAAGTCGTCCTACGATGACGATGATATGAAGGTTCTGGAAGAGCGCGGCCGCCTCAAGGCGATCGGCAAGCGGCTAGATCTTAGCACGGTCAACGCGGAGTCGATCGGTCTACTCGCCTTTCGTGCCGGCGGCGCCGAGCGATTTCGCGAGGCAATCCAGCGCGCGCTGCGGACACCTGAGGGCACGACGATATGGTACCTGCGGGTGATCCATCACCTCGCGCAAAGCAGTGAAGTGTGGACGCTCGACATCGCGGGCGAGGAATGGGGTGAGGTCGATTTTCCCCCCGACGTTGAGGCCGCTCGCGAACTCACTGCGCGTTGGGATGCGGAGGCCAAGGCCGCGGCCGCTTGATGGAGGAGCTGCGCATCCCCGTCGGCGGCGAAAGCGTTTCAGCGCTCCTGATCCGTCCGCCTCAGGCAAAGGCGCTTTATCTGTTCGCGCATGGCGCCGGGGCCGGAATGACGCATGTTAGCATGGCATCCAATGCCGAGGGGCTTGCGGCGCGGGAAATCGCGACGCTGCGGTACCAGTTCCCGTACATGGAGAAGGGGTTGAAGCGGCCGGACTTTCCCAACGTCGCGCAAGTCGCCGTTCGCGCCGCAGCGGCGGAGGCGATCACGAAGGCTCCGGACTTGCCGCTGTTCGCGGGTGGCAGGTCGTTTGGCGGGCGCATGACCTCCCAGGCACAGGCGGCATCGCCGCTGCCGGGTGTTCGAGGCCTCGCGTTCCTTGGCTTTCCGCTGCATCCGGCGGGCAAGCCTGGTACCGAACGCGCCGAGCACCTCAAGGACATCGAGGTCCCGATGCTTTTCGTCTCGGGGGACCACGACGCGTTGGCGCAGCCGGAGTTGCTTAGGCCGGTCGTTAAGGGTCTCGGCGACCGTGCGGTCCTGCATGTGGTGCGAGGCGCCGATCACAGCCTCAAGGTAGCCGCGAAGACCGGCCGCACCGCCGCGGATGCCGAAGCCGAGGCGCTGGACGCGCTCGCTGCGTGGATGATCCGCCGGACAGGCCACTGAAATCGGCAAAAGGGGCCGCCCACCTCGGGCGACCCCTTAGCATTCTCAATAGACCGGAAAAGGCGTTTAGCGCTGCTGGCTTCGATGTGTGCTGGTATCCTTGCGCGAAGTATCGCTGCTTCTGTTCTTGTGGTTGTCGCGGCTGGGCTGTTGCGACTGCTGCCACTGACCCTGCCGTCCCTGGTCGCCCTGCTGGTGCTGGCGGTTGCTGCTGTTCTGGCGGTCCTTCATCACTCACTCCTTGGTAGGCGTGCTCGCTCGAGCACACCCAACAGGAACGGTTAGCGCTGCCCGCTGTTTCTTCATTGGGGGTGGCTTGCCCCTCTTAAGCGACCAGTCGAGCTCTCACATGATGCAAGGGAAATCATGACTTATTGCTTGGGTATGTTGCTGAAATCAGGCCTGGTTCTGATGGCTGATACAAGGACCAATGCCGGCATCGACAACTTCTCGACGTTCCGAAAGCTTCACGTGCTGTGCGACCAGCCCGGAAGACAGGTTTATGCTGCGACGGCGGGCAGCCTTTCGCTTAGCCAGTCGGCGATCGGCCTTCTTGTGGAGGCTGGGCAGCATCCCGGCGGCGGCAAGGGAATCCACGAAATCGACGAGGCCGAGAGCATGTTCGCGGTGGCGCGGCTGATCGGCGAGGCTGTCGCCGAGGTCGGCACAACGACCGGCGCCGCGCTCGCACGCGAGCATATCGACAATTCGCTAGAGCTTCTGGTCGGGGGTCGCGTAGGCGAGGGGCCACTCAAGCTCTTTCTCGTCTACACGATCGGCAATTTCATCGAATGCACGTCCGACGTGCCCTTCATGCAGATTGGCGAGACCAAATATGGCCGGCCGATACTCGACCGGGCCCTTCGATATGAGACGCCCCTCGCCGAAGCCGTGAAGATAGGCATCCTGTCGTTCGACAGCACCATGGAGTCGAACCTCGGCGTCGCGCATCCGATCGATCTTCTCGTCATCCCGGCGGATCGGGAAGAACCGGCATTCAAATTCCGCATCGAAGAGGAAGATGCCTATTTCCGCGACGTCACGCGCATGTGGGCGCGGATACTCAACGATGGAGTGAGCGGGCTTCCAGATCCGCCGTGGCTGGCAATTGGCTAAGGGCCAGGCGCGAGGAATCGCCCTGCAATATCGCGGGCGAGGCGGGCGGGGCGCTTGGTTACTGCGTCAAGGCAGCACCAGCAGCTCTCGATCTCGCTCAGTACCTCGTCGCCACGGCGCAGGACGGTGTGAAAGAATGCGCGCGCGCCTTCGACCTTCTCGGCAATCACTTCGGCGACGACATTGTCCTGAAGGAATGTCGGCTTGAGATAGGTAATCTCATGCTTTAGCGCGACCCACAGGTGCCCGGCGACGGCGCTCGGCGGGGCAACGCTGCTCCAGTAATCCACGACGGCTTCCTGCACCCACTTGAGGTACACGGCATTGTTGACATGACCCATGTGGTCGATGTCGGCGGGGTGAATCGCCACTGGGTGCCGGAACGTCACGCGCAAGTGCCCCGAATCAAAGCCATCTTCAGCTCTCATTTGCTGACAGACGTGTCAATAAGATTAAGCCCGAAGGCTAACGGGGCGGCGATGGTGAGCCTCAGCCGGTCGTGACCTCCTTCACATTGTCGTCGCTGTTGCGGTCGATGTAGAAATTATAAGGGTCGACGCCGGCGAAGGCGGGTTTCTGCGTGCTGTGCAGGACGACCTGCTGTTCGCCGCTTTTGAGCGAGCGTTGCCCCATCACGATTACGTCCTTCCTGGAGAAGGAGCCGAGACCCGGCCGCGCAGTGAACAGGCCAAGCTCGATCGCTTCCGCGAGCTTCGCCTTTGTCTCGACGCCCTTGCCGCTGGCGTAAAACTTGTCGGCATCAACCGTTAGGGTCGTGGTCCAGCCGGTTGCGTCCTTGCGGGTTTGTGCGTCCTTCACCTTGAGGTCATAGAGAGTGATCCTCTCGAACAAATCGGTAATGAGCTGCTGCTGCTCGGGCGTCTTTGCCTCCTTTCGGAATTCGCCGACGAGGTCGACCGAGCGCTCGTAGGGCGCGCCCTTGAAGCGAAACCTTGCAAGAAAGCGGGAAAGCGCGCGGTCTACGGCGGCTTCGCCGAGCCGTTCTTGCAGCAGGTACATGGCGACGGCGCCCTTCCGGTAATGAATATACTGCTGGTTCTCCACGCGCTCGAGCGGCACTTCCTCGACCGCTTCTCCGGCGCGGCTGCGCAGGTAATTGTCGAGTTCGTATTTCAGGAACCGGCGGATTTTGTCGGGGCCGTAAAGGTGCTTCATCACCATCAGTGCTGAATATTGCGCCAGCGTCTCGCTTGTCAGCGTTCCGCCCTGCATGTCTGCCCCGATGACTTGGTGTGCCCAGTACTGGTGCGACATCTCGTGGGCAACGACGTAGGTCGTGAAGTCGATCTTCTCGGGGTCGTCGGTCTTCGCGTTGAAGCCGATCGATTCCGAATAGGGCATCGTGCCGGCGAACGCCTGCGCGAAGCTGGCATAGCCCGGGAATTCGATGATGCGAGCATAGTTGAACTGATAGGGCCCGTAGTGCGCGCGATAATAATCAAGCGCCATACCCATTGCGCGGAGCATCTTCGACACGTTCCAGTCGTGACCGTCGTGGTAATAGACCGACAAGCGGATGCCGTTGTGCATCTGTGAGGCCACACGATAATCGGCCGATTGGATCGAGAAGAAGTTGAGGATTGGCGCGCCGCTGACGAAATGCGCAGTGCGCCGGCCGTTGGCGGTGACGTCCGAGACGCGGCTGCCGGGCGCGATCGGCGTCTGGTTGGCATCTGTCGTCAGCGTGATGTCCGACACAACCCAGTCGGAACCGATGTAGTTGCGCTTCGTGGCCGACAGATCCTCGAGCTTGGCAGGGCGGAGCTCGGCGGGCAGGCCTTGCCGACGTCGCTTGGAGCGGTCGGTGAGAAGGTTCTGCCGGCTCATTCCGATCACGGGCGCAAAATCGTAATTATTGGCAAATGTGCCGTTCTCGATCACGTCCGTTTCCGGATTCCCCGCCTTGAAGCCGCGCCGCCACAGCCGCGATTTGAAGGTGAGGGTTGTGGCTGCGCCGGGTGCAAGCGGCGCATCGAAGCGGTAAATGCGATAGCCGAACTTCTCGTCGTCTGAAGCGAGGTGTGCGCCGGCCACGTCGAGCTTCAGCCATTCGAGATCCTGGCTGAACTTGCGGACGTGGATCTCGTTGAGCGAGGCATCGGTCTTGTTGACGAGGTCGTAGCTTCCCTCCGCGAGGAGCATCCGCTGCTTTGGATATAGCTGGACGTTAAGCGTGACCCTGCTGATCGAAGGCTGGGCGAGCTTTTCGAACCTGAGATATTTGCGCTCGTAATCTGCCTGCAGTTTTTCGGCGTCGTCGCTGGTCTGGTACCGGTTCAGGACCTTGATGTTGTAATAGGCATAGGCTCCGCTCGCAGCCATCGCCGCGAGCGCGATACCGGCAATGCCAAGGACGGGAGCGCTCAGGGCGGACCGGAGCCTGCGCACTCGACTTCGAAGCGCGAGGTCGGTTCCGCGGGGCCACAGCAGGTGCGCTGCGGCAACGAGGATCAGGGCGAAGCAAAGCCAATAGAACTGGAGAACTGCCGCCCCCCTCCAGAAGCTGCCGGCCCCGACGAAGTCGCTCAAGGGTACGTTCGGGGTTCGGCCATAGGTGTAGAGCGGGTTCGAATATCCCATATTGCTGAGGAAGATCCCGCCGACGAACCACACGAACAGGATACCCCAGCCTACATATTTGTTCGGACTGAGCACCTGCACGAAGACGGCGAGGATCGCGATCAGCAGCCCGTCGATCGCGGCGGGCACGATGAACCAGCCAAGATATTCAGGAAGGCCGAGAACCCGTGCGCCCTCGACCAGCTGGTAAACGATGCCGGTCAGTGCTGCCGCGAGATTGACGATCAGCAGCACGAGGAAGATCGCAATGATCTTCGGAACGGTCATCACCCAGCTTGGAACCGGCGTTGAATCGATCAGCTCGTTGAGCTTGCGGTCGCGTTCGCGCCAGACGAGCTCGCCGCCATAGAATGCCGCGATCATGAGCAGGAAGATCGCCGAGCCGCCCTGGACCCCGGTGATCGTTGCGGCCAGCGTCGGGTGATCGGTGGTGCCGTACGTCGAGCGCGAGATGAAGAGCGTAAGGCCGGTGAATGCGATCGCCAGGAGAGTGAGGATGATGAGGCCGGGGCTGGTTAACACCTGGCGCACCTCGACGCGGAGCCGCGTCATGAACTGCGCCGCGCGCGAGGGCGTGGCGTCGCGGGCAGTGACGTTTTCGCCGCCAACTTCTGCAGGGACCGCGGCGACCCGCGCCTCGCGGGCCTGCTGTCTGGCAAGCCTTTTCAGCCTGCGGCGCGACGGCGCCCGCTCCGTCATCGAGAAGCGCCAAACCGTGATGCAGAGGAAAGCTACGCCGAGCAGGACGGCCCATACCCGGTTGAACAACATGGTGCCGGCAAGGTCGACGAGCCGGCTATTCATCTCGCTCTGCGTCCAATAGCGCGTCGCTTCTGCGACTGCGCCGTTCCCGAGCGGCTCCCAGCGGGCCATTACCTCGCGATATTCGATTTTCTGGCCGAGGACGCTGTTGGTGACGAGGTAGACCATCACCAGCGTGATTGCGCCGACATACGCCGCCATCATCGAGCGCAGGACCGTCGCCAATGCGAACAGAATCGCGCTGATCAGGAAGATGTTTGGGAGGGCGAAGATCGCGAAGGGCCAGGCATAGTATGAGAAATTTTGGGGGCCGACCGTCTCGGGATCGACCCAGGGCATCACCGAACCTGCCCACATTCCTAACGGTATCGAAAGATAGCCGAGCCAGGCGATGATGAGGCCGCCCAGGAATCGGCCCAATACTATATCTCTGCCCTTGACCGATGTAGCGCGGATGATCGGCGAGAAGCCGCTGGTGTCGTCGCGTACGATTGCGTTGGCGACGAAGGCTGTGACCACGAACAGATAGAAGAGCGAGAATACCGCCGTCGCGACCGAAATTGCATAGGGCGCGTTTTCATGCACCGCTCCAGGTGTGCCGATACGGACGTTCTCGCTCGCCGTGATGCCGAAGCCCATCAGGAAGAAGATTGCGACGGAAACCCAGAAAACCGGGTTGCGGAGCTGGTACCGGATCTCGAAGCCGGTGATCCCGAAGAGCATGGGTGAACTCCTCAGGCTGCGCGGCGAAGCGTGGAGAGGGTCGAGAAGTAGACGTCCTCCAGGCCGCCTTCCACCGGCTCGAAACCGTCGGGGCGTTGGTCGGACAGGACGTGGATGACTGAATTGCCGGCGAACAGGCGCGTCGAGATGACCTCGTGACGGGACTGGTAGTCCTCGAGATCCTGCCGGCTGACGAGCTTCCTCCAGATCCGGCCACGGGTCGCCGCGATGAGGTCGCCGGGCTTGCCTTCGAGTTGAACCCTGCCGTTGGCGAGCACTGCCATACGCGGGCACAGGTCGGCGACGTCGTCGACGATGTGCGTCGAAAGGATCACGACGACATTATCACCGATCGCCGCAAGCAGATTAAGGAAGCGGTTTCGCTCTTCAGGGTCGAGGCCGGCTGTGGGCTCGTCGACAATGATCAGTTCGGGGTTCCCGATCAGCGCCTGGGCGATTCCAAAGCGCTGCCGCATCCCGCCTGAGAAACCCGCGATCGACTTGTTGCGCACCGCCCACAGGTTGGTCTGCTCAAGGAGCGTCTCGACGACGGACCGGCGGTCCTTTGCGTTGGTGATCCCTTTGAGAACCGCCAGCTGATCCAGCATCGCGTAGGCAGAGACGCGTGGATAGACGCCGAAGTCCTGCGGCAGATAACCGAGGGTCTTCCGCAGGCGCTCGGGCTCGGCAAGCACGTCGATGTCGCCGAACTTGATCGAGCCTGCAGTGGGCTGCTGAAGCGTTGCAACGGTACGCATCAGAGTCGACTTGCCGGCACCGTTCGGGCCGAGCAGGCCGTACATGCCGCGCGGAATAGACAGGCTTACGTTGTCGAGAGCTACGGTGCCGTTCGCGTAGGTATGCGACAGGTTCGCGATATCGAGCATTGATCCCCCCAAAATTCAGGCGATTGATCAAGGGGGTAGCGGCTGTCGTCAAGCCCGTCAGCGAACGTTTTTCGACAGGCCGACGAACGGGGGCTGCGCTCAGCCGTAGGGGGGCTTGTCCAACCCCGCGGGGCTCTTTGTGAAGATCTCGCAGCCCGTGTCCGTGATTCCGATCGAATGCTCGAACTGGGCAGAAAGCGAGCGATCGCGGGTGACGGCGGTCCAGCCGTCATCGAGCACCTTAACGTCCGGGCGGCCGATGTTGATCATAGGCTCCACGGTGAAGATCATGCCCGGCTTGAGCTCGGGTCCGGTGCCCGGGCGTCCGGCGTGAACGACCTCGGGGCTGTCATGGAACACTCGGCCGACGCCGTGTCCGCAGAAGTCGCGAACAACGCTGTAGCGCTGAGCTTCGGCGTGGCGCTGGATCGCGTTCGCGACGTCTCCGAGGTGGTTGCCGGGTTTCGCCTGCTCGAGACCGAGCATCAGGCACTCGTACGTGACGTCGACCAGCTTGCGCGCCTTCAAGGGCACGTCGCCAACCAGGTACATGCGGCTGGAATCGCCGTGCCATCCGTCGAGGATCGGGGTGACGTCGATGTTGACGATGTCACCGTCCTTGAGTGCCTTCTCGCTCGGAATACCGTGACAGACCACGTGATTGACCGAGATACAGCAGCTCTTCGTGTACCCGCGATAGCCGAGCGTCGCCGGAAGCCCGCCGGCATCCCGCGTCATCTTGTGAACGAGGTCGTCAATCTCCTGCATCGAGACGCCGGGCCCGACGTGTAGCGCCAGCGCGTCAAGGATTTCGGCAGCGAGCCGGCCCGCGCGGCGCATCCCTGCGAAAGCCTCCGGCCCATGCAGCTTGATGATGCCGTTCTTGGCTTCGGCGCGATCGTCCGGCGCGACGGTGATGTATTGAGTCATTGGCACCTAACTAGTCGCCCGGCCGTGATTTTGCACCCCCGGTTCAGCGAAGGACCTGCATTGCATCGACGATCCGGACGTCCTGCATCATGTTCAGATAGGCATCGAGATAGCCCTTGTGGGTCGAGCCGACGATGACGAGCACGCGAGCATCGGGCTTGCTCCCGAAAGCGGACCTGATGTTCGCGGCCATTCGTAAGTTCCGGCTTTCCCACCACGAGAGATATTGTCGGCCATAGTGCTGAGCCGAGGGCTCGAGCGCAGCACGGCCCATGTCGGCGGCGATTACAGCGCGTTGCGTCGCGGGCATATTGAGCCACCGGTAGTAGTCGATGAGATCTGCCGGTGTTCGGATATTCGCTTCGTGTTGCTTGGTTTCCGCCGACACGGCCGGCGTTGGCATCGCACGCCAGGCGCGCTGAATCGCCTCGCCATAGTCCGGACCCGCGTCGGGCATATCGGCGACATGGTCGTCGGCAAGATAGACACGGTCGAGCCCAAGCCGCGCCGCAAGCGCCGAACCGATCGCATAATTCTCGTTTGGCGCCTTTCCCTTGCGCAGGATGATGTCGACCATGGCTTCATTGAGCCCGTCGCCCGCGTGACGTTCGGCTTTGGGCAGCCGAAGCCACTGAACTGTTGCCGAAGCGCGATCGCCAGCGGCCAGGAACAGCATTGCGAGGCGGCGGCGCTGCGCGGGACCGGGATCCTTTGGCCATGAAGCAAGCGTCTTGTCGACCTCGGCAGCCGCCAAGGACGTGGTCATGCCTGTAGCGCTTTCGATGTCCGCGGTCGGCCAGCAATAATCGTCCCACGCCGTGCCGTGCTGCGCCTTGAAGCGTAGCAGGAGATCACATTCCTCTCCCGACAGGCCTTCGACCGTAATCACATCGGGCCTGAACCCTGCCAGCCGAGTCAGCAACGGTTCGAGCAGATCCGGATCAAGCTTCTCCGGCAACTGTGACAAGTGGGGGCTCCCGAGAACCAGGACCTCGGCGGGCCGTCCGCGGATCCCCTGCTTGTGCCGGCGCGGATCGAAGGCAGGGGCCGCGGTGGCAAATGCCGGGGCAGCGAAAGCAAGAAAGGCAGCGATCAAGGCAATATCCTCCGCCGACCTAGTGTATTACAACAATAGATCACTAGCGCAAGTGAGTTGCGCTGTCCGCGAGTGAGGCTAGGGCTTTCACATGAGTTCGGAGCGCATCTGGACCGCAGCGTTGCTGGTCATCGGCGATGAGATCCTGTCGGGCCGCACGCAGGACAAGAATGTTGCGCAGGTAGCGCTGTGGCTGAACGAGCAGGGGATCAGGCTCGCCGAGGTCAGGATCGTTCCTGATGAGATCGTCCGGATTGCGGAGACGGTGAACGAGTTGCGGAGGGTTCACGACTATCTGTTTACGACAGGCGGAATTGGGCCAACGCACGACGACATTACCGTCGACGCGATGGCGGAGGCATTTGGCGTACCGGTCATCGTTCATCCCGTCGCCCGTCAGATACTGGAGGATTATTACCGCGACCGGCCCGGTGGGCTCACCGAGGCTCGCCTTCGCATGGCGCGTGCGCCGGAGGGCGCCGAATTGATCCCCAATGAAACGTCCGGCGCGCCCGGTGTGAAGATCGACAATGTCTATATCCTGGCCGGCGTGCCTTACATTGCGGCGGCAATGCTCGAGGCGTTGACCGGGATGCTCGAGGGCGGACGGCCCATTGTTTCGGTGACGGTCGGCGCGCGCGCACCCGAAAGCGATGTCGCCGACTTGCTGCGCGAGACCGAGGCCGCCAATCCCGGCGTGGCGATCGGGAGCTATCCGTTCTTCAGGGATGGTCGCTATGGGGCCAACTTCGTGATCAGGTCGGTAGACGGCGAGTTGGCGCGGCGAACAGCCGACGAGCTCGCGAGCCGGTTGCGCGAGGCGGGCTTCGAGCCGGTCAAGGGCGGGATCTAGGCGGTGGCAGCAATGTTGGTGACGCGAGGCTGGCTCCAAGTTGACTCGGAGCGGCTGAAATTCCAAATCGACTGTGAGCCCTCGAGCGGGTATGATGTAATGGTAGCCTGTCAGCTTCCCAAGCTGAACGCGCGGGTTCGATTCCCGCTACCCGCTCCAGGCCGGCTCATTGCGGGGAGGGGCCGGCATGGCGCTCTGCGGTAGAGCAAGACCGGCAATTCAACCGACCTCATTCTGGAATTCGTAGAGTCGGTGATCCTCGTAGAGGCCAGCGATGAGATAGGGGCTATTCTTGACCAGCGCCTCCGCCGCGGCGCGGTCCTCGACCTCGAAGATCATCATCATCCCCGCCCGGTGCCCGGCTTCGTCGCGAAGGGCGCCCACGCTCTTGATCGGGATGTAAGGCTGTTCGAGGAAATCGTTTGTTTGCTGCTGCACGTCCTGCGGGATGGGGCCGGCATCCGCTTTGAGAAAGCCCAACCAGACAAACTGCATCGCCGCCTCCTGGGTTGTTTGCGCCAAAGAACAGTCCACGAGCCAACGCAACATGAAAAGTTAGTAACTTGGAACCGGTCTGACGACTTTGGCGTTGCTTAATATAAGCAAGCTTACTATATCGGTTGCCTATGGAAACCCTTCCTTTCGAGATTGGCGAGACTGCTCACGCGCTCCGCAAGGCGTTCGATCGGCGCGCTGTCGGGCTGGGCGTCACTCGCGCGCAGTGGAAGGTGCTGTTTCGCCTCGAACGTCAGCCAGGACTGCGGCAAATCGAGCTTGCGGACATGCTCGACATCGAGCCGATAACGCTGTCGCGGATCGTCGACAGGCTAGAAGAGGCGGGACTGGTCCAGCGGGTCGCCGACCCGGCCGACCGCCGCGTCTGGCGGCTTCACGTCACCGCACAGGCACAGCCGCTCATCGAGAAGCTCCGTCTGATAGCCGACGAGATGATTTCCGAAGCGTTTGCAGGGATCGACGAGAAAGACATTGAAATCACTCGGCAAGTGTTGCGGCGAGCGCGCGAAAACGCCTCGCGGCCCGCGCCGCTGAACAGGGCTTCGAACCAATGAATAAGATGCTGACCGAACCGATCACTGCCGGCGATGCCGCCGAGGGCAAGCGCCGTTTCAGGATCGAAGGGCGAAATTGGACCCGAACGATCGTGATGCTGATCGTTCCTGCTCTGCTGATCCTTGCCGGCGGCTATTACTGGCTGACCAGCGGCGGCAGTGTCTCTACGGACGATGCCCAGATCCGACAGGACATCGTCTCCGTCAGTCCGCAGGTCGCCGGACAGGTCGTGGAGGTCCACGTCCGCAATGGCGCGCGCGTGAAGCGTGGGGACCTTCTTTTTCGCATCGATCCAAAACCCTATCGGGTCGCACTTGAACAGGCGCAGGCAACGCTCGCGGCGGCTCGGCTCCAGACGCACGTTCTGCAAACTACGGCGGCAGGTACGGGCGGCGATATCACGGGTGCCGAAGCAAATCTCGCGATCAAGCGCAGTGCGCTCGGCCGGCAGTCGGCCTTGCTGAAACAGGGCTTCACGACCCGTGCCGACTATGAGGATGCGCTCAACGAGGTTCGTTCAGCCGAAACCCAGCTCGCCGACGCGCGCGCTCGTGCCGCGAATGCAAGCGCGGCAGTGGTTTCAAGTGGTGAGCAGCCGCAGATCGCACAGGCACAGGCCGCGATCGACAAGGCCAAGCTCGACCTTGAGCGTACCGACGTTCGTGCACCGATGGACGGCGTGATCGAGAACGCGGACAAGCTGCAGGTGGGTCAGATGGCGATCCAGGGCATCGGGATGGTCTCGCTCGTCCACAGCGCCAACGCCTGGGTCGAAGCGAACTTCAAGGAGAAGGATCTCGCGCGCATGGCTCCGGGTCAGCGCGCGAAGGTCGAGGTGGACGCCTATGGCGGCGAGGAATTCGACGCTCACGTTCAGAGCATCGGCGCCGGCACGGGCAGCGAGTTCTCGCTTCTCCCGGCCCAGAACGCCAACGGCAACTGGGTCAAGGTCACGCAGCGAGTGCCGATCCGGATCGTCTTCGATGGAAAACCCTCACGGCCGATGATCGCGGGCCTCTCGGTGACGGCGAGGGTCTATCTCGAAGACAAGAAGAAGTAAGCTTCGAATGGCCGAGGAACATTCGGCGTCAGCTGCAACGCATCCGCTGCCATCGGGGGAGCGGCTCATCGTCACGATTGGCGTGATGATGGCCGTGCTTCTCCAGGTGCTCGACACGACGATCGCGAACGTTGCGCTGCCGCATATGCAAGCGGACCTCAGCGCCTCTCAGGACCAGATCAACTGGGTGCTGACGAGCTATATCGTCGCCTCGGCCATCGCGCTCCCGATCAGCGGCTGGCTTGCGGACCGGGTCGGCCGCAAGCGGCTGCTGCTGATTTCGGTCGTTTTCTTCACCATCGCTTCGGTCCTTTGCGCAACCGCGACGTCGCTGACGGAGATGGTCGTTTTTCGCGCCTTCCAGGGCGTCAGCGGCGCGTTCATCGTGCCGCTTGCCCAGGCGACGTTGTTCGACATCAACCCCAGGGAGAAGCACGGCCAGGCGATGGCCCTGTTCGGCGGCGGCGTCATGATCGGGCCGATCCTCGGGCCCGTGCTCGGAGGTTGGCTGACCGACAATTACAACTGGCGGTGGGTGTTCCTGGTGAACCTGCCGGTCGGGGTTCTATGCACGCTCGTCATGTTGAGGTTCATGCCGAAAACCGACACACATCGGCGCAGCTTCGACATGTTCGGTTTCGTGCTGCTGGCCCTCGCGCTGGCCGGCCTGCAGCTGTTCCTCGATCGCGGCGAGCAGGAGGACTGGCTGTCGAGCTGGGAGATCCGCATCGAGCTCGGCATGGCGATCGCGGCGGCATGGATGTTCATCGTGCACATGGTGACGGCGGAACATCCATTGTTTGACCGCAGCATGTTCAAGGACCGCAATTTCGCGACCGGCATGCTGTTCATGGCGGTAACCGGCGTTCTGCTCCTGGCCGGCCTCGCGCTGTTACCGCCGCTGCTTCAGAACATGTACGGCTATTCGGTCCTGCAGTCGGGGTTCCTGACCGCCCCGCGTGGTGTCGGTACTCTCATCTCCATGCTGCTCGCAGGCCGGCTGACCGGCAAGATCGACGCGCGCGTCCTGGTCGGCATCGGCGTCTGCCTGATGGGTATCTCACTCTACATGATGACTGGGTTTGCCATCGAACAGCCTTCCGGCCCGGTAATCGAGAGCGGTGTCGTCCAGGGTCTCGGCCTTGGCCTCATCTTCGTGCCACTGCAGAGCCTCGCTTTTGAAACGCTTGCGCCGCGCATGCGAACGACGGCGGCCGCATTGCTCAACCTCTCTCGCAATATCGGTGGCTCGATCGGCATTTCGGTCGTCAGCACCCAGCTGGTGCGAATGACGCAGGTCGCACATGCCGATATGGCCCACAATATCACCGAGCAGACAATTCCTGCGCTTGACCCAACGACCTTGCAGACCATCTTCCCGGTCGCTGGTCCGGCGGCGCTCGCCTACATCAACCTGATGATCAACAAGCAGGCGCTATTCATCGCCTATCTGGACGACTTCAAGCTGATGATGCTCATCACCTTCGCGGTACTTCCGCTCCTGTTGCTGATGCGGCGCGGCAGCCAGGTCGGCGGCGGCGGTCCGCCGGTCCACATGGATTGAGCAAAATTCTGGCGATCCGCGTCACGCCACGCTCCTCAAAGCCGGGAATCGGCGGCTGGCGTGAGGGTGTCGACGGCCGTGAGGAACTGGAGATGAGAGTTGCCGCAGCGCCCGCAGAAGGCGCTGCCAACGAGGCCACCATCAGCTTGCTCGCGAATGCGCTTGGGATCAGCCGTTCTCAACTGTCGATCATTTCGGGCGCGGGATCTCGTCACAAGAGGATAGCGATCCCATTTGATGTTGCAGAGGCGCGGGGGCGGCTCGCATCTAGGCAGGAGAACAACATGTTCCAGGTCGGCAAACGGCGTCTTGGCAGAAACGGCCCCGAAGTCTCGGCCATCGGTCTGGGCTGCATGGGGATGAGCGAATTCTACGGCTCGGGAAGCGAGCAGGAATCAATCGCGACCATCCACCATGCGATCGAGCGCGGTGTAACCTTCCTCGACACGGCAGACATGTATGGCGTGGGCAAGAACGAGGAACTGGTCGGGCGCGCCATCCGCGACCGCCGCGACAAGGTCTTTCTCGCAACCAAGTTCGGAAACGTCCGCGGTCCGAACGGCGAGTTTTTGGGAGTGAAGGGCGATCCCGCTTATGTTCGATCCGCCTGCGAAGCGAGCCTCAAGCGCCTCGGCGTCGACGCGATCGACCTCTACTACCAGCACCGAGTCGATCCGAACGTGCCGATTGAGGATACGGTCGGCGAGATGTCGCGGCTGCAGCAGGAAGGGAAAGTGCGCTATCTTGGCCTGTCCGAAGCGGCGCCGCGAACCATCCGCGCGGCCTATGCAACTTCGCCGATTGTAGCGGTGCAGACGGAGCTTTCACTCTGGAGCCGCGATGCGGAGGCCGAGGTCATTCCGACAATCCGGGATCTGGGCATTTCCTATGTGGCATATTCACCGCTTGGGCGAGGCTTTCTGAGCGGCCGATTCAAGTCGTCAGCGGATTTCCCCGACGATGATTTCCGCAAGAACCACCCCCGTTTCCAGGGCGAGAATTTTGAGAAGAACCTCCGTCTCGTCCGCGAAGTCGAAGCAATGGCGAAAGAGAAAGGCTGCACGACTGCGCAACTGGCGCTCGCCTGGGTGCTGGCACAGGGCGAAGACATCGTCCCCATTCCTGGCACCAAGCACGTTCGATATCTCGACGAGAATATCGGCGCTCTTAACGTCAAGCTTGCGAGCGAAGACCTCCAGCGTCTGAACGAGATCCTGCCACCAGGTGCGGCCGCCGGAGAACGCTACCACGCGCGCGGCATGGAGACGGTAAACCGCTAGGGAGCGCGGACCACTCGTCCGCCCTTCATCACGAACCGCACGTTCCTGACGGCGTTCACGTCGTGCGTCGGGTCACCTTCGACCGCGACGAGGTCGGCAAGGAGGCCTGCCTTCACTTCGCCGCGGTCGGTGAGGTGCAGGATACGCGCGTTTCGCGACGTCGCCGAGATCATGACCTGGGCAGCGGACATGCCCGCTCGCTGCATTGCGTCCATTTCGCGCCAGTTCTCGCCATGGTTGAAGACGCCGACGTCGCCGCCCATGCAGATCGGCACGCCGTCCTTCATTGCGAGCTGGAATGAGCGTCGATTCTGCTGGACGCTATCGGGAGCCGGTTCCTCGCCGTTCCAATGCTCGAAATAGCGTGCGTATGCTTCTGACGCGCCGATCGTGGGGCACAGGGCAATTCCTTTGGCGGCCATCGCCTTGAATACCGGGTCCGTTCCGCCATAGCCATGCTCGATCGTGTCCGCTCCGGCGCGGACCGCTCGCATCATCCCTTCGGGGGTTGTCGCGTGCACGGCGACCAGCCGGCCTGCATCGTGCGCCGCGGAGACGCCTGCGTCGAGCTCAGCCTGGGAAAGCGTAGTGCGGCTCGGCTCGCCTTTGCCCCAATGATAATCGGAATAAAATTTGATGATGGTTGCGCCGCCGGCAATCTGGTCGCGCACCGCGCGGATCGTCTCGTCGACGCCGGCGACTTCCTGCGCACCCTGCGGGATTACAACTCCCGGCTCATAGCCCTTGGGGCCATATGCGCCGCGCGCGACGATCGCTTTGGTAGAGACGAGTAGCCGAGGGCCGCGGACAATTCCCTGGTCAATGGCCTGCTTGAGGCCGACGTCCGCGAAGCCCGCTCCTTCGGTACCAAGGTCGCGCTCGGTCGTGAAACCGGCATCGAGCGTGCGCTCGGCTTGAACGACGGCGCGAGCGGTCCGAAGCGCGAGCGGTTCGTGCAGCACCTGATCGTCCCACAGTGCCTCGTTATAAGGATGAAGGAAAAGGTGCGAATGGCCTTCGATCATGCCGGGCATGAGCGTCGTGCCGGGAAGGTCGATCGTGCGAGCTCCGGCAGGCGCGGACAGGTTCGGGCCGGCTGCAGCGATTTTGTCGCCCTCGACGAGGACGGACCAGCCCTCGTGCGCTTGTGGGTTCACGCCATCGAAGACGCGGGCCGGACGGAGCAGGAGGGGCTCGCCAATTGCGGGTGCGGCGAGCAGGCTGGCGGCCAGCAGGAGGACGAGGCGGCGCATCAGCGCGAGCCTAGATCCAAAGCGGCGATGCCGCCAAGCCGCGCGATGATGGTCAGATCCGTCAGGCCAAAGAATTTCTGCCGCCCTTGCGTCACTCGCTCGCAATCGCCGGCGGAGCCTTGGTTGCTACCTTTTTTTCAGTTCGTGACCAGCCGGCGATTTCATATCCCCGTTCATGCAGGCAGCCCTGAAGCGCGGACTTGATCGCGCGCTCTTTCCTGGCGCGCTTCATCCGGGAGATGCCCCATGCTCCGCCGACCACCGCGAAGGGCAGAAGTACGACCGTAGCGCTCGCGAGCGCGAGGCCGCCGTAGCCGCCAGCCGCCGCAGCCGCTGCGCTGCCAACGGCTGCCGTTCCCGCGCCGGCCCCAGCGCCCGCTGCCGCAGACGCACCCTTGCCGCTGGTATCCAGCTTGCCGTTGATCAGAAGCTCCTTGCAGCTTGCATAGGCTGCAGCGAACTCAGATTGGCTGGCTGGAGCAATTGCGAGCTGCGGCGCAAATTCACGCGGTCTCGACGAGCAGGCCTCCAATGCCATGCACGCGGTCAACAGGCCTGCAGTAATTCCATGGTTTTTCATTGTTCCCCCGAACGGCAGGTAACCACGAGTATCATGCCGTTGCAATATTCGAGGCTCGATCCCGAGCAGGCGCCGACGCGGTAGAATTTCCAGGGAAATCGCTGATGGCTGAGCCCCTCATGAGGCGCAAAGGTCTGTGCGAGTTCAACAGAACGGAGAGCGATCGTGGCCGCTTCCGATGGCGAGGATGGTATTGTCAGGCTGTCCGACGAAGAGCCGGTTCGCCAGATACTGGTCGATGCGCTCTTTTCGCTTTGGTCAACCGCCAACAGCCTCAGCCGCATCCGTCCGACCACCAAGGATCGATACCGAGTGACCGTGTTCGGCTCCGCTAGG
>Ga0207644_10000178_pt1 | contig 45435 bp, 48 predicted proteins | sample KBSS73metaG_FD_184326 | JGI IMG/M metagenome (GOLD analysis project Ga0207644, IMG submission 184326) | Switchgrass rhizosphere microbial communities from Kellogg Biological Station, Michigan, USA - KBS S7-3 metaG (SPAdes) (version 2) | ecosystem: Host-associated > Plants > Roots > Rhizosphere... | reverse complement strand
TTGCGGCGCATGTGATCCCGTTCCTGGAACGTGGAGGAATCTACGCGATCGTTAACGCGAAAGGGGGAGGGGAATTCGGCGAAGAATGGCATCGAGCCGGCATGCGCGAGAGAAAGCAGAACGTCTTCGATGACTTCATCGCCGCAGGCGAGTGGTTGATAAGCGAGGGATATACCCAAAGCTCGAAGCTCGGTTGTTTTGGTTGGAGCAACGGCGGTTTGTCAGTTAACGCGGTGGCGGTGCAACGGCCCGATTTATGGAAAGCAGTGGTCGCCGGCGCGCCCGTCACCGACATGGCCCGCTTTCATTTGGCCGACGCGGCGAGGCTCTGGATCGCGGAATATGGTTCACCCGAAGACCCTCATGACCTCAACTTCCTGATGCAATACAGCCCTTATCACAGGCTGCCGGAAAAAATCGAAGCGCCCGCGATCCTGACCTTCGCGCCGGGTAATGATGACCGCGTGGCTCCCTGGCATAGCTACAAAATGCACGCTACGTGGCTTGCCGCCAACGTCTCGAACCGGCCCGTCCTCTTGCAGGGAGAAAGACAGGCCGGACACCACGGCAGTCCGGCTCTGAGCAGAACCATCGACCGTTACGCTGATATCTGGGCGTTCTTTTTCTGGCAGCTCGGCCTTGAATGAAATAGTCCTGTGTCAGTACCGGGAGCGGTAGCGACCGGATCAGGAAGTCCATTCGATTCCTAAGGTTCCTCCTGATCCGGTCGCTACCGCTCCCGGTACTGACATCAATGCATTCGAAAAAATCAAAAATTCAGTTTGACAGCGAACTGAATCAGGCGCGGATTATTGCTGGTAGAAATCACGCGACCGAAGTCGCCCGGGCTGCCGGTAATCCGGCCGGTGTTGGCATCGATTGAAGTGGTAGGGACGGCGCTTAGGTTACTGACCGGATTAGCAAAATTTGGATGATTGAAAAGATTGAAGAACTCCGCGCGCAACTCAACGTTCCTGGATTCTCCAAACGGAAAACGTTTGATTAACGAGAAGTCCACATTAACCTGACCCGGTCCGCGAAGGACGTTGCGACCGACATTGCCGAAATCCGTTCCGGTCGCATTCGCGATTGCGGTTCCGTTTGAACTGGGAATCAACTGGCCCGCCAAAACGGTCGGACGTACGAAAGCGAGTGGATTAAAGAAATAACCGGCAGGTATGTTGCTGCTGGCCGTGCTCGTGGTTGCGCCCGCCGCCCAGTTTGGCCGAACGAAGGCATTGTTTCCGCCGTTCAACCCATACAGAGAACCCGCGCCACCGTCAATTATGTCAATCGGCAGGCCCGACATCGCAGTCACAATGCCGCCGATTTGCCAGTTGGCGAGGAGGAGCCTTCCCGCATTTGAATGCGACGCAAAGGCGGGACGCCGCAGGTCCCAAAGGTAACTCAAGACAAAGCGATGCGTGCGGTCAAAGTCAGATAAGCCGCGATTGGCGCGATTGTCCAACTGGTTGCCGGCAATATTGATCGTATCTCTGGCTTCGCCCGTGCTGTCGCTACCACCCGACGCGTTGTCGATCGACCTGCCGTAAGTATATGACGCAAGGAATTGAAGACCACGGGAGAGACGCTTCGTCAAACTCAGCTGCAGAGAGTTGAAAGTCGATTGCGCCGTTGACTGAATCTGAAGAAAGCCACCTACTTCGACGCCCTGATACGGAGCTCGCAGCGCCGCGTTGGCCGGTGTGTTCGCCGTAATGCTCTGGCCAGTGACAGCGTTGACGACTGGATGCGTTGGGCTGGCCAGTTGCGCCTGGTTGATCGCGAGGTCGCGGATCAAATCAACTCCATGCGTGCCTACATAGGCAACCTCCACCAGAAAGTCTGGGCGCAGTAAGTATTGAAAGCCGGCATTGTACTGGTGGAAATAAGCCGTGCGCAGGCTGCGGTCGAATATTTGGCCCGCCAGGGCAACGCCGCTGACCAGTGCGGGAAACTGATCCTGCGACGGCAAGGGAAAGAACGGATCAGCGAATGGCACAGTTGCGCCGTTCGGACTGCGGCGAATGGCGTACAGAGGTGGAGCGTTAATCGCAGTCCCAATGTAAGCCGTGGAAGGTCGCGAGTAGTAGATGCCATAACCGCCGCGCACCACCAACGAATCTCGTGGCGAATAGGCAAACCCCACCCGCGGCGCAAGATTGTTCGGATCGACGCTGTTGAGCATGCGCTTGCTGACGTTTGGTACATTCGCCAGGTCGTATTGGGGAATCACATTTCCCGCCTGCACAAATCCGCCGATCGGTGGACCGACCGGGTTGCCGCTGCCATCGACCTGCATTCTGGGTTGGTAAAGCGCCGGATCGAAAGTCGAGAGCGCGCCGCGAGTCTCATAGGGGGGAAGATCCAACTCGTAACGCAGTCCCAGGTTCAGGGTGAGCCGCCGCGAAACCTTCCAATCGTCCTGAAAGAAAAAACCGTAATCCGCCGCCCGCAGGAACCGTCTAGTTATGCCATCTCCATACACTGAATTATTAGCCAGGCCCAGCAAAAAGTTATTGAAGCTTTGGAAGGCAACTGTCCCGCGCCGGTTGTTATTCGCGGCCAGTGTATTTCGGTAAAGAATAATCTGGGCGCCGGTGCGGATGCTGTGTGCGCCATGGGCGATGGACACAATATCAACCAGCGTAGTCGCGGACGCGACGTTCTCTGTGTCGATGTTGGCGCCGGAATTTCCGATGGCGATTGAGTTAGTGCCGGTCGGCCCGATGCGAATCGCGCCCAGCCCTGGATACGTGCTGGCATTTGCCCGCCGCATGCCCAGGTCAGAGTCCTTTACCGGATTCTGCCCAGACATATTAGCGCGAATAAAACTGTAACCGGCTCTCGCCTCATTTATGATTCGCGAGCTAAAGCTGTGAATGTTCTGAATCGAAAGCAGCCGGTTGTCCTGCTCCAGATCGGCGCCAAACCCGGGAACATTCGCGCCGCTGTTGGGCAGCGCGAGGAACTGCGGCGCATTCGAGAAAAAGAATCTCACTGCCACCGAACTCTTCTCGTTGATGCGGTAATCAAGGTTCGTGTTGAATTGATCTTCGCGATAAGAGGATATGGCGGAGCCCGAATAGTGGCCGTCCGGCAGTGGCGTCGGAATCAGGAACTGGCCGTTCGGGAGTTTTGTATTGAGCATCGCGAGCGCGACCGGATTGATTGACGTCGCCAGAGGCGCAGTCGGCGACGACCTCGGCCGAAACGTCGCCAACAAAGTCTGTTGCGAACGATCATCCGTTAGACCGGGCGCGATTAGAACGTTCGAGGTGAGGCTGTTGGATGACGCGCCGTTCCGCTCGCGAGTGCCCTGGTATGAGCCAAAGAAAAACAGGCGGTCAACTTTGATGGGCCCGCCGATCATCCCACCGAAAATATTGCGCTGTAAGGTTGGCCGCTTGACACCGGCCGCCTTCAAAAACGGATTGTTGGCATTCAGTGCATCGTTTTGGAAATATTCATAAGCCGCGCCGTGAAGAGCGTTGCTGCCGCTTTTGGTGACAGCCTGAATACTACCGCCCGCGCCGCGTCCAAAGGTTGCCGGATACAGAGAGGTCTGAACTTTGAATTCCAAAATGGTCTCCGGCGCCGGCACCGCCACCGAGGCGGCGGCGTTGGTGGCCAGATTGTTCGCATCAATTCCATTGATCTCGAAATCATTCTGAGTCACGCGCGCACCGTTGACCGAAATATTTTGCGAGTTGCGGCCAAGCGCGGCGTTGTCAGGAAGGGACACAGACGTGCCGGGCGAGAGCGCCATGATTTGCGTGAAGTTGCGGGTTGCCAGCGGCAGCTCTGATACTGCGGGTGAATTGACCACGCGGCCGAGGTGCGGTCCGTCCTTTTGAATCAACTGCGCGATGTCGACGGTAATTGTATCGACGCCTGCAACCTCTAGTCGGGCGTCGACTGTGGTGGTTTCGGTAAGGCCCACCTGGACCGGGTCGACATCAAGCGAATTGAACCCGGCGACAGCGATTTTCAAACGATACACGCCGGGAGGGAGCAGTGACACGGTGTAGTTGCCTCGATCATCGGTCGTCGTGATTCGTTCCGCCGCCGTGGCCTTGCTCTTGACGGTTACCTCAGCGCCCGCTATCACTGCGCCATTGGGGTCTTTCACAGTCCCGGCAATCCTGCCAGTTGTTTGATTCTGACCAAAAGCCGCGGACGCGCATAGCCCTACCATCCAGCCAATCCAGACAACGCGAATGCAGTTTCCCCACATCCCCAGACTTCCGCAGAAAAAGTTTGGCGCGCATTCTAACATGCCGAAAGACAGAAGGATGCTGTCATTTGAAGCTTTTTATGCTGGAAGCTCCGGAGGGGACGTGTTCTTTGGGTTTCACCATCGTAATACTCGCGCCGCGCTAGGGAGAACTCGAGCAGCTGCCATGCCCGCCAGCAAGCTTGTCAGCTCTAATTTCTGAGAGACGACCGGCGACAGTTATTAGATTGAGAACGCCGCAATCAGTTTTTCAGGTGCATTCGCTGACTTCCATCAAGTGACACACCGTCCCGCAAAGGTCCCGCAGCGACACGCAAATCAGGCAACGCAGGCACGGCATGCAGCGCATGCACGTGCCTTTTTTCCGCAGCGATCTTGTAAGTATTGGAAATAAAGGATCGAAAATTCAGCTTCCCAAGCTGAGAATACGGGTTCGATTCCCGTCGTCCGCTCCAGTTTTTTCTGAGCGATTCTTAAGAGTAAGCTTCAAACGTTAGAGAAACTCCTTAACCGTCCCTCAAAACGTCCCACAGATCTATCCGGCCCACTGGTCAGCCTCCAGAAAGCTGAATCTCCGCCATGCTAATCCACCATGCGAGAAACGATATTCACCCCTGAGCGGCTGTTGGGACTAGCCAAAACAAGGCGTTGCGAGCATAACCTTTGATGTCGTTTAGTTTTTCACTTTCACGTTGATCTGGTAGCCCGGAGATTCAAGCAGGAAGCTGGGACAGCCTTTCGAAGTGTCCGAGTTGTAGTCGACGAAATGATAAAAGCTGGACTCGGCAATCGCGCGTCCGAGCATGTTGCCATGTCGGTCGCGGGCGCGTCCGAAAGCGACGATGAGGTTGAATGGACGACCGGTGATTTGACTGGTGCCGGTCGCGATTACGTTCGCGTGTTCTTCATCATTCCGCACGCCTATGGTGCCTTCGTGAGGATGCGCGGGAAAATACTCAAGCAAGCGGGAGTTGTTACCGTTACTCTTAAGCAATTCGTGAACGGGCTTGACTGCAATAATGTGCTGGTAGTCGCCGTTATTGCGAGAGTGATGGGTGGGCCACGAAATCTCTTTCGTATTCTGATCGTCTCGCACGTGATGATACTCATCCGGCTCGGGCTGTCTTGAATGGAAGAAGTGAACCAGGCCGACTCCGCCTCGTGTACAAAGCGAAGATCCCCGGTCCTGATGATCTCTCGTTGTTAGCATCCCACCCCCGCGCTGACGAGCAACGTGTGATACCTTCGCAGTCGGACACCGATCGCCCGCGTCGACGGCAAACAGCCATAGCTCATCCAAGTCGGTTTCATCCAAGTGGCTCAGTACCGATCATTGCCGTCGTCGGCGCTCTCACGATCGCGTGTAATTACTTCAGAGCCCTACTGCATCACCATCCGTAAGAGACGACAAATGCTCCGCCAGCAGCGAAAAACGATTGATGTGCCAGTCGTCTTCAGTGAAGGGAATCGTTGTCTGCGAGAGAATCTTAACGCGCGTTTCATAGAGGAATTATCAAGACATTTCTTTAACCGAGTAAATCGGGAGCCATGTAACCCATTGTCAGGACGGCTGGGAAACGCACTCTGCCACGGTGCATTTGCTCCTAAGCCTCAGACACGTTATCGAGCGTATATTTCTCGACCATGGGATGAACGTAACTCAGGGCGCTGAATTCCATAGTCTCTTGCGAGTCCCGTGCTGTTGATGAATACCAGCCGGCGACTGAACTTCGTTTCATGATCAAAGAGAACATACCGATTGACAATGGCTCTGCCGGCGCGGCGGGAACCAATAGTGTGCTTCTGGGCAAGGTCATCAACAAATGGAGAAATTGCCTGCGCGCTCGGAGCCCGTTGCCAGGATTACTCTTGCGTAACCGAGCCTTATCAGTTCCGTGATTGTTGTTTGGAACAGTGTCAATCGGATTTGACTGTCGCCTGTTGATATAACGTCTAAACCACACTCGCGATTCTCTGTGGTGCGACTTGCCACCAATTGCAGGTCCCAAATTGACGAAATCACTCAACAAGGCATAGCATGCACCAACCTCGAGCAAGTCACTTTCGCTCTAACACAATGTTGCCAAAGACAGGTTGGTAGTTAATGGATGACAAAGTTAACGGAGCCCAGTCGTCCACTCCCGGAGAAGGGTTCAGTGGCAAAGGCATCGTTTCGATTGAGAAAGACAATGTTCGGCTGGATTTCTCAATCGTAAAGCAGAGCATCAAAGCGGACGCAAGTTTCCGCACACAAACATTAAAGTTTGTGGCATGGCTTGGCGCTTCGGTGAGTGGCTTAACCGTGATTCTCCTGGTCATCGGTTATCTGGCGCTGGGCGCGCATGACGCGATGGTCGGTATACCTCGCGTGGTGGAGATTGAATCCGAGTACGTCGTGGTAGGAGGTTTGTTCTTCGCGAGGTCGGGCATATTTGTGTTCGGCGCCCTTTTGCTTAAGAAGAGTTGGATTGTTGTGTTGCTCACCGTGTTGCTGCTGAGCACTCTTCACCTCTCAAAGTCCTGGTCGGCACGTAAAAGACGGATAGCTCTCTGGGTGAGTATTATTGCCGTATTTGTTGGTGGTTTATTCAGCCTTTGGAGTCTGACGGATCCGCTGCAGTTCACGAACATTCTATTCAATAACACGGCAGATACGCCCGATGTCTTGGATTGGATCCGTCGGAATGAGACAGTCGCGTTACAAAAGCAATACGGGTTTTGCACTCTCGGATTCATTTGCGTGGCGACAGTTTTCGTTTACTGGTTACGCTCACTCAATTTAGGAGAAGCACACGGTTCATCTTCGGCTCGCATGACTAGTTGGAAAGCGGTGACCGTATCGGCGTTGGTTCTGCTGGGAGTTGAACTCTTTTTGATCCCGAGAAGCTATGGCGTGATGACCCTGCCCGTCGAATATCCGGTACTGACTTCGATTGAGCCGTCGACGACCGGGATATCGTTACCGCTCTTCCTATTGCGACAAGACAAAGATCTGCTGGTCCTCTATGACCCAAAGAGTCAATTAATCATTAACCTCAAGGCGAGCTCGTTGGAACGATTTGATGTAGGTGCCCCGAGAAATGTTTTTGCAGAAAAAACCAATCAAGAATCGGGAGCCCGAAGGGAACAGTAAACAGATCGCGAGCAGAGCACTCATGAGTAAAGACGGATTCCAAAAGTTGACCCAACGATTTTGTTTCATAATGGCCTGCCTGATCATGATCGGAAGCCTTTCGGCGGCTGCCGCACAGTCGGCTCCGCAAAACATTCGCGCGTCTATTTGGCCTGGCAACGTAGCCGAAGGTCCTGCCGAGGCGCGCGCCGCTCAGCAGCCCACGCCCAAGCCAAAACTCATCCCTCCCAAAGAATCGTGGATTTCCTGGGTCTTCAATGCACCTGAACGTATGGTCGAGAGACTTCTCAAGTCTGCCGGTGATGGCCGCCGTGGGGTCGTCTTCGGTGAAAAGATTGGCGAGAATCCCGAGAGCATTGGCGTGTGGGTAGCCGAATTATCCAAGTTCGGCAACAAGATTGACTCGGGTTCGGTTAAATTGGTTTCGCGAGGCGCCATGATGCCATCCTGGTCTAACGACGGATCCAAACTTGTCTGCAGTGTATGGCAAGGAGGAAGGTGGAGGCTCAGATCATATCGACGGACCGACAAGGGATTTGAAAAAGAATGGGATTGGGAATCCAGTCAAGGCACCGGCGACTTTGCACCTGTGTGGGCTGGTGATGATTCAGCGATTGCATTTGTTCGTCAACAAAGTGACAAACGGACGGATATGTGGCTGCTAAAGTTGGACCCAAACGGAAAACCAGTCAATGACAAGCGGGTAACGACTCTGGGAAGTGTTTCGCAGGTGGTCGGATTAGATAGTGCGACGGGGGTACTGTTGGTGACCGGTGAAATACTGTACAACCGTGCGACTGTCGACTTATTGTGGCGTATTGATGACTTCTCACCTTCTCTGTCTTCATATTCTGACCCGGTAGCTCTTTGTGTTCGGTTTCCCCAAATGCGCGGTAGATCTCTAAAACGGGATTCCGTTATTCTCGCCGTAACGCTTCCAGGCGAGTCCTCGAACCGGGTGCGCACCAAGTTAGTTGAGATTAACAAGGACGGCGAACAGTCCCCATTGTTTGATGCGCATCAATGGTCCGACAACTCTCCCTCCGTGAGAGCGGACGGAAAACTACTAGCTTTTGATTCAACGAGACCCTAAGTTGAGTGTCATACCTTCAATAGTCAGACACATCGGCAACTCTCTACTTGCAGTTGTGAGTTTGAAATTCAGATCTCCCCTCAGGCTCATCTGTGCCTGCATTACCGTTCTCAGTCTCATTTCTATCGCTTCCTGCACGTTTTTAGTCAAGGCACAATCTTCGCAATCGCCAGATGAGGCGTTGAAGAAAGAAATTCTGAAACTTGAAATAGATGCTATGAACTATGCCTGGAAGGAGTCTTTTGATGGTGCCATAACTGTTCAGCGGTCGATCCTTGATCGATTGGAGAGCATGCATGATCCAGTTCAAAAAGACTCCCGCAAGATAGACACCTTATTTAGCATCGGCCTGCTGCATTATCTCAAAGGCGAGTATCAAAAATCAGCGGATTTATATTCCCAAGCGCTTGCGATCGATAAAGCTCGGACGAAGGCCAACATCAGTACGTGGGTGAGTTCCGAGGGACGCTGGTTGGTGTGGCTGGCCCTCACTGAACAGGCATTGGGCCACGGTCGGACTGCCTCGGGATACTTTCAATTGGCGGAAAAATCGCGCAGCGAAGAGCTGTGGCAGTGGGTTACCCATTTAGAGTCCTCCGGCTATGACTATCGGCGGTCCGTCTTTGAGAGCAGTCGTGCCATGTCCGAGATTCTGGTTGCCGCGAATATTGGCTTCGCCGGCAACGATCCGGTGGCAACGCGAACCGCCCTTACTGGAGTGTTGCATTGGAAGGGACGCGATGCCGATTCATTCGGCGTGCTGAAACAGGCAATACGATTCACCAAGCCCGAACTTGCGCCGCTCTTGAATGAGTACCTAGCGACACGAACGAAGCTCTCAAACCTGAAATATGCCCTCAGGACTGAGTCCGGGGAGGACAAGACCCTGGTTAAGAAATACGAAAATGCGCTTAAGCTGTTGCAGTCTCAGCTGGAAGACAAGACCCTATTAAATACCGTTTCCGGGGAGCCAGAAACATTTGAAGAAATACAGCAATCCATCCCGCCGAATGCAGCCTTAATCGAGTATGTGCTGTATAAGCCGATTGTTTTTGTTAACAATCGGCCTCAGTTCGGACCACAACGCTACGCGGCCTACGTAATAAAGGATCGAGGCGACCCGATCGTGTCTGATCTGGGGGACGCGTCAACGCTAGATCGCCTGATCGCGGAGCTGCTTAACCTGCTGCGGGATCGTTTTGCGGTCGAGGAGGTCAGAGCCAAGGCGGCGTACGTGTTTTCCCAAGCCTTCTCACCTCTGATGAACAAGCTGGGAGGCACCCGCTCGATTTTTGTTTCACCAGAGGGAGCCTTGAACCTTGTGCCCTTCGGCGCGTTAGTGGGAAACGATGGCAAATATTTGGTGGAAGATTACTCTTTCAAATACCTCTTGAGTGGCCGAGACATGCTTTGGCTCCGTCCCAGAGCGCGCACTGGCAGCTTTTCGCCCCGTGCCAGAGTTCATCAGTGGAGCATGGATTGGGACTGGAAGAGTCGTCAGAGTCCAGTGATTTTTGGTTATCCAGATTTCAATAGTGACCTGAGTTCGCTTTCCATCTTCCCCGCGAGGCCCTGCGAGCCAGCGACCCTCTCGGCCCGAGTGGCCTTGGCACTTGCGAACGAGGCGGCGACTAGCGCAAGCCCCAGTTCCCGAGCGAACGCCTCGGCTTCTCCTGCCAAAAGCTCTGACGCGGCACCTAATACCGGTAATCGAACGGTTCCCGGCACCAGCCTAGATGTGGACTATGGAAAGTTGCGTTTCGAAAGACGTGGGATCGATCAGACGCGCCAGGAAGTAGAAGACATCTGTGAGTACCTGCCCGGAGGCGTCATATATTCGTCATCAAGCGCAGCGGAGCCGGTCCTGAAAAGGGTCACCGGCCCGAGCGTTATTCATATCGCTACGCACGGATTTTTCTTTGACGATAAGACGAATCCCAGTACCAGATCAGACAACCTATGGGCTGAATTGCAATTTGGTTCAGGTCCGCCGCAGCAAATGGAAGACGATCCAAACCTCCGCTCCGGATTGGCCCTGGCGGGCGCCAACGAAAGACATGGCGGCGACAACGAGGACGGCATCTTGACCGCAAGCGAATTAAGCGATGTGGATCTGGTAGGCACGCGACTCGCCGTTTTGTCCGCGTGCGATACCGGCTTGGGAGAGATGAGAGACGGCTCGTTGGTCTCGGGACTGCGCCGAGCTCTGGTGATTGCTGGTTCTGAGAGTCAGGTTATTAGTTTGTGGGCCGTTAACGATGGCGCCACGAACATGCTGATGAAGAACTATTACCGCCATCTCTGGGAAGGTCAGGGCAGGGGAGAGGCCTTGCGACAGGCGCAACTCGATCTGCTGCGAGGGGCGCCGGAACTTCGCGCTCCGTTTTACTGGGCCGGCTTCATCAACAGCGGCGCCTGGACCAGTCTTAGCCTGATATTGCCTGATAAGCCTTAAACATTTTGCACCAGGGAAAGCTTTGCTCAGCTCTAACATCAGAAAATTGAAATCGAGCTTCGGGATAGTCCCGTTTGGACTAATATTCTTTCTCCTTGTCATAGGGTCACGCTGTGCTGCTCAAAGTGAGCTCCCTGACACCAAACAGCTGAAGGGGTTGCTTGAACACTCCGTGGTGGCCGTAATTGTCTATGACGATGAAGGTGAAAAATTCTCTCAGAGCGTTGGGTGCATAATCGGAAGCGATTTGGTTTTGACAAATTACTTTTATGTCGAAGAGGCTTCCTACATAGAGATCAAGACGTCGGATGACAGCGTTCATGAAGTGGAGACTGTGTTAAGGACCGACAAGGAAAATGATCTGGCTTTATTGAAAATAAGAGGCGGGTCACTCGCACCGGTGCTTTCTGTGGCTGCCAGCCCCCCGAAAACAAATGAACTAGTCTTTCTAATTAACGCACCTGATCGGTTCTATTTTTGGCCTCAAGATTCGCAGCGTTTTAGCTCCACCAGCGACGGAAGAGTTTTGGGTAATCACAGACTACCGATGGGAACGCTGGTCCTGATTGCTTCAACACTCTCGCCGAAGGCGTCCGGTCTATTGGTCACCAATAGCCTGGGCGAGATCGTCGGCCTCGCGATCCTGCCGTTCGTGCGCAACGAATCAAGTTTCTATGCCGCCGGGTCAGAGAGAATCGCGGCTCTATTGCGCGAACCGCCAAATTCACCGAGCACATACCAAAAGAAAAAGGATCTGCGTCGAACGGCTTCCAAAAGAATGTATGCGCGCGGGTTTCTGGTGGACAACGAACACATGGACCTCAAGTATGACCGTCAGCAGGTCATCACTTACTACGAACGGGCGACGGCAGCTGATCCGACTTTTGCTGCGGCCTGGTTCAGGTTGGGAGCAGCCCTATCGGTCTCCGACCTGCTTGCGGTTAAAGAAAAGTACGGCACCTTATCATATCCATTGAGTCGTTCTTCCGTTGAAGCATATCAAAAGTCGCTCGAACTCGAGCCTTACCCATTCCTGAAATCTTTTTACTACGGAAGCGACTGCGCCGCTCGATCACCGGATAAGTCCGGCAAATCATTATGCCAGCTAGCGCTCGAGCTGAATCCTGACAATATTGAGGCCCTCGAGAGCCTGGGATTTTCCTACCAGCAGAGCGCCGATTACGCGTCAGCCATTAAAACTTTCCGTCAGATCCTGGAACGCGATTCCGACGCGGTAAGGACTCGATATTTTCTAGGTCGGTGTTATCTGGCAATTGGAAATAAGTCGGCTGCAATGGAGCAGTATCATGAGATAGTCGGTTATGAGCAACGTGGGCGAGAGTTTTTTACGATGGGACATATCATAGGTTATGCGCAGAGTTTGCAAGAAGAGATAAGCAAATCGCCGGCGCGCAACTGATCTCTCCATTATCGCGGTAGCTTGTGGGGAAAACGTTGGAAGTACTCAACTGATGCGGACGGTGACATTGAGATCGAGCCGCCGTCACATCCTTCCTACCGGAAAGCTGACCGGCTCGGCTGCTCTCATTTGGGCGATCACATAGAGCAGAGGCAGATAATGATCTGGCGTAGGCACCGACAGGATCGCGTCGATTCCCAGCTTCTCACAAGCGATGAGTGTTTCGTGATCGCGGCGAGCATTGGTTCCGCGCTCGTTCTTCAAAAGCGCACCGCCCAGTCGGACGGCTCCACCTGTAGACGGCCCCCACGCATAGGCGTACAGGTTGTGAACTAGATTGCCGCTGCCTATGACGAGTATTCCTTTATCGCGTAAAGGTGTAAGCCGCTTCGCGGTCTCGGAGTGGAATTCCGCTCGCTGCGTTAAGCCGATACTAAGCTGCACCACCGGGATATCGGCGTGACGGAAGACGTGGCAGATGACGGACCGGTTGCGTGATCCAATCTGGCTTAGTATCAGCTCCCATAAGGTGCGCTACTTGTTGACCAGCAGTTAATCGGCATAAGCGTCGTCGCGCGCCGGGGGATTCACCGACACGCTACGCTTCCGCACGATTGATTTTAGGTCGCGGAATTAACGAGAGGTGACGCGACACACGTCCCGCAAAACGTCCCCCAGCGACACGCAAATCAGGCACGGCATGCGCGGTATGCAGCGCATGCACGTACATGTTTTCTAACCGATTTTGTAAGTGTTGAAAATAAAGGATCGAAAATTCAGCTTCCCAAGCTGAAAGTTGCGAGTTCGAGCCTCGTCGCCCGCTCCAGTTTTGCTAACTTCAGAGTGTAGACCATCCGTTTCCGAGTAGATCCAGGCTGGACTTCGATTCTCTAGTTAATACCGATTCATAGCTTCTCATCAAAGCAAGAAAACCAGGAATTCACAGCCGCGACAAGCACCGCTGGTTTTTGATGATGTGTGTGTTAGCGCACAGACCGTGCACGGGGGCCGTGACTTAATGAGCATTCTTTTGATCAGACTGTCGTTGGGCGCCTATCCGCTCCCTCCTGCACACCTGATTGAATGGTTCGTGCCTAAGGCGAAGAACAACTTCAGGGCAGCGACAACATCCCACTCCTGCGGACCTCCGGAACAGGCTCACGTGAGTTCGGGAAATCAGGCCGGTGCCTTGGTTTGAAGATGTGCGCGGTCGCCATTCATTGTGACGTATCAACGTTCGCGACCACACTGCGCTCCACGAAAGTAAGGAAGGAACAAACCATGAACAGTTCGAATGAGGTCAACTGGACTACCCTGATTTGGCAGGAGATCAACGACGCCGTCGTCGCCGAGATGGGCAAGGTAAGAAGCGCGCAGAAAGTATTTCCAGCTACCGAATACGAGAGCAATCCAACCGAGATTCCCAATGATGTTATCGACTTCGCCGATCTCAGCATTAAGGAGGGCCAAACGAAGCCCTTCGTGGAAATCTTCCAAGAATTTTCTTTGAGCAGCGCGCAGGTTATGAACGAGGCGCACCTCAAGAGCTGCAAAACCCTGGCGCAAATGGCGGCCAAAGCGATCGCGCTCGCGGAGGACACGGTCATCTTCCAAGGCAACACCGGCAAGCTGCCGGCGAACGTCAAAGCCGAACTCATCGAGTCAGCCGGCACGGGCCTATTGGGAGAGGCGAGTCCAAGAGATGCTAACGATAACGACCCCAACAAAGTCAGCGTGCCGATCGTGATCTCGAAGGTCAAAAAAGGAGCGGGCCTCCTCTTTGGGGAAAATGTCTTCCTGGCGGTGGCCGACGGCATCGCCAAGCTGACTGCCAAGACCCAGGCGCCCAAGTTTGCGCTGTTTCTGCCGCTCAAGGTTTTTGCGGACACCTTTGGCCCGCCGAGCGATGCTGGCTTGGTGACGGTCGCGGACCGGATCAGGCCGCTGGTAGAGGGCGGATTTCAGGAGACCGTCGGCCTGCCTCAGGACAAAGGACTGCTCGCAGCGTTGGCCGGCGAGCCAACCAGACTTTTTGTGGGACGTGAAGCGTCAGCCGAATTTGTTCGCATGGAAGGTTCGAGGTACTTCTTCCGGGTCGTCGAGCGTATTCAATTCGTGGCCCGTGACCCGCGCGCATTTGTACTGCTCAAGTTCAATTTCAACTAAACGACGGCCCGCTACTCCAGACGGGGCGATGGATTCCCATGAACTCTTTAAAGCTAAGCGTGGGACATTTCGGCGACGAAGTTGTACGCCTGCACGAGCGCTTGAAGAACCATGGCTTCGCCGTTTCCGAAGAAGAAACTAAGCGAAAGTTCTTTGGCCCCGCGACGCGCGCTACCGTTCGGGAATTCCAGAAACGGCAGCGGCTCGAGGTCAACGGAATAATTGATCAGAAAACGGCGCTGGCTCTCTCGGCCGACACCGTGACCGCGGCTAATCCGCCGCCGGCCGCGCGCCTTGCGACCGCGCAAACATCCGGGGCGGACGTCTCGATCTCAGGTGTTCGGAGCGCCGAATCGAGTTTACCGGTTGGCGCGCTGGTCGGCCTCACTCAGCTAGACGAGGAAAACTTCGCGAGGGAGATCGAGTTTCTCCCAATCAGGGTCGAAGGAAACGCGACCACGGACCTGCAATTCGGACCACCCACCGCCGGTTATATTCTGCTCAGCTTTAACGACGTGTGGACCGGGCCTGACCGCGCCCGAATGGCCCGCAGAACGAGCAACGTGAATGTGATCGGAACCGTTGCGGGCACAAATGCAGTGGCAGCGTCTGTTAACGAAAATGGTGGGCCTGGGGATGGCGGTGGCGGCGGCGGAGACGGCAGTGGCCTACTGGACACGCGTTTCGTTCGCGTCGAGTTAATCCCGCCTTTTGCCGTATCCGGAACAATCTTGGACGCCGTAGCGCCGTTCGAATTTACCGTACCGGCGTCTGTCCACTCCCGGCTGCAATCGGTATTTACCAATTTCGGTAACGCGCCGAAATGGACGCTGCGAATTACCAACACCTTCGAACGCGAAGCGTTTGGCAAAGTCGAGGTTACCTATATCGGCACCCGGCCGATCTTGCGCAAAGACCTCGATCTGCACGCCCTCAATCATCTGCTCGAACAAATTATCGGCGGTTCGCTGACCCGCCCGATGACGGTTGCGTTAGAAAACCGCGCGGTCCAGCCCGGCCAAAACGAATTTCTTACTATCGAAACAACCTGGCTCATCCTGCTCCCGGATCCAGTCCTGCAACTGGAATTCGGTAAGCAAGAATTCGATCTCGGGATGAAGATCATCGCCAATCGTAGCGGTGAGCGGGTCGAGTCCGGTCCGCTGTCGGTGAGACTGATAGTCAACGATGGACGACTGGCTTTGAAAACTCGGATCTCTTTCCCGTCCGGCACTAAGCTCCTTCTTAAGACACTCCTCAAGAAACTCATCAAGAACGAAGTCCACGGCTTCGTTAGTTCCGCCATCAACTCCATACCGGGGTTGGACGTTGCCCGCGGCGCTGCGTCTTTTTTCGGTGTTGGTTCGTCCCTTTCCGCGCTTGAAGACGTAATCATCGACTATGTAGAGGATGCCGCGATCGGCGACGACGTGAAACTCAGGACGCTGGCAGCCGACATTTGCTTTAGCATGCGCGACAACTCAATCGCAGCCGGCGTGCCGAGCTTCGGCAGTGACACCTGCGATGTCATGATTCGTCCTGACCTCGAGACGGAAAGTGGTTCCACGACTTTCACGATCCTGGTGGCTTCGATTATCGAAGGCTTGTGCAGTCGCGCCGACGATACTGGCAATCCGGCCTACGACTCACTGGGCAAGTTGCGCGACACCGCCAAGCTAATCTGGCGCAGCCTCGGTCAATATTTACTTGGACGCGATCGCCCGGAACTCACCAGCCAGGTCGTGCCAAAGATCCAAATGCGTTATCCAGGTGATAAGCCCAAACCGGCGACGGCCAGCACCGGCGAAAGTCCGCGCACGCCATTGCCCGATCCCGGCCTGCTGGCGGGCATCGAGCACATCGTCGTGTTGATGCTGGAGAACCGCTCGTTCGATCAAATGCTCGGGCATCTCAGCCTGCCGGTGTCGATGGGTGGAGCCGGCCGGAAGGACGTTCACGGGCTGCGTGGAACCGAGTTCTGTCTCAGACGCGACGGCAGCCGTGCCTACGTGTTTCCGTTTACGCATAGTCCGGCCACCCTGTTCGGCTACGACCCGGGCCACGCCTTCCACGATCAGCTGGTGCAACGCGGCGGGCAGACACTCATGCTCCCGACTACCAGCATCCAGGACAATCTCAACAAGCCTCCGGTCGACGACGATGTCGATGATGATCCCGGGGCCAACCAGGTTATCGTGCCGCCGATGGGCGGGTTCGTGTTGGCTTATCAAAGCCACCTGGAAGGGAAGTATACGGTCGAAGAACGATCTGATACGGCACGCAACTACGGAAGATCAGCCAATGACATTATGGGCTACCACCTGCCTGCCAGCGTGCCGATGTACTCGTTCCTCGCGAGCCACGCGTTAATCTGCGATGGTTGGTACGCGGCCCATCCCGGCGACACCTGGCCGAACCGTTTCATCACGCTCACGGGCAATCTGGCGCCCAGATCTCCGCACGATCCGCATGCCGGCCTCCCGGAGACAGGCACGCCGTCCCCACAGAACTTCACTCCCGTTCACGTGCGGAACATTTTCGACTATCTCACTGCAGCCGACGTGACCTGGCGCTACTACGAGCACGATTTGTCTTTCCTGCGTCTGTTCGCCGATTACACTCTCGGACATCCGAACATCGTGCAGATCGATGACCCGGTGCAAGGGCTGAAAGCGGCGGTGGACAACCATACGCTGGACCACCCAACGTTGCCATCCGTGGTTTTCATCGACCCCGACCTGACCGATGTCCCGGCGGGCAACGACGACCATCCGCCCACGGACATCGCCGGCGGACAACGATTGGTGAAACGAGTGTACGACACGTTGTCATCGAACAAGCAGCTGTGGGCCAAGACAATGCTGATCGTGACCTATGACGAGTACGGCGGCTTCTATGACCACGTGTTACCGCCCGAAGTCAGCGACCCCACCGATCCGAATTACGTCTCGCCGATGTTCACCAACCCTGAATTTCCTGAGCAGGTGGCGCCGAGACAATTCAACCCCGTGCCCGTGCACTACCGTGGACCGCGAGTACCCGCCTTCATCGTGTCGCCCTGGGTCGAGCCCGGCACCGTGTCGCATCTCGCGTTTGATCACACTTCGATCTTGAAGACGATCATCACCCGCTTTCTGCACGACAATCCGCCGCGTTTAGGTGAGCGTGTGGATCGCGCGAAAGGTCTCGAAAACGTGCTATCTGCACCGCTCACGCGCGTCGGCGACGGGACCGGCAGCGTGCTCGCGAAACCCGCGCCAAGGTTGGCGGCCATCTCTCCCGCTCTCCCTGATCTCAAGCAGGGTGCCGCACGGGCCATCCCTGCCGGTGAGTTCGTCGACGATTTCCGCACTCTGATGAGCGCCGTCCGTGATCGCAACCGCCTGGGTTAAGGCGTATGCACACACAGACAGGTAGGCTTTCTATACAAATGGCAGAAAGAGTGTTAACGAAGCGCAGGCAGTAGAATCGTCCCCCCAACGTCCCGCAGCGACACGCAAATCAGGCAATGCATGCGCGGATATGCAAATGCTCGTTTAGAGCACGCAGATCCGCTGAGACTCGTTCGTACCCTGTTCAGCATTAACGGGCTCTTGGCGGCCAATCCGCTCTCGGTTAACATTCGACTAACTCGAACTGATTGTGATTCGGCGATTAGCGTCAGGAATCGGTGACATATGGCTTCAACCCTCAATGTAGTTGAAAACCGGCTGCTGGCAGCGCTGCCGCCGGATGAATATCAACGGTTGCGACCACACTTGCGGCCTGTTTCGTTTTCCCTGGGCGAAGTCGTTTATGAATTCGGTGGCCAGTTGGATTACGTCTTCTTCCCCACCACCTCAATTGTCTCGTTGCTCTATACGATGGAAAACGGCTCGAGCGCCGAAATGGGTTTGACTGGAAATGATGGCGTGGTCGGGATTGCCCTCTTCATGGGAGGTGGCACGATGCCCAACCGGGCCGTGGTGCAAAGCGCCGGCGACGCCCTCAGGATGAAGGCGAAAGTGTTGCAGGACGAGTTCGCGCGCGGGGGGAAGTTCCAGCAATTGCTGCTGCGCTATACCCAAGCATTGATCACTCAAATATCGCAAACGGCGGTTTGCAATCGTCTTCATTCAGTCGAGGAACAGCTTTGCCGCTGGCTGCTGCTAAGCCACGACCGCGTGCAGGCCGATGAACTGATCATGACGCAAGAACTGATTGCCGACATGTTGGGCGTACGCCGTGAAGGCGTCACTGTGGCTGCTGGGCACCTGCAGGATCTCGGTGCCATCAGTTACGTCCGCGGTCGCATTCAGATTCTCGATCGAAAGAAACTGGAAGAGACGGTCTGCGAATGCTACCGCGTGGTGAGGGACGAGTTCGATCGGCTACTGGGATAACAGATCATCTTTCGGGAAATCAGTTGGTGTTGTTCTCCTTGCGACCGGGCCCCACGCAATCTGCCGATTTCATTTGATCCAACTGCTACTGATCCTAAACTCCCGGATCACCGCGCTGAAAGCACCGAAGAGGAAAAACAAACCCAAGGCAGTGAGAAACATGGCGAAGACCATGACGAAATATGACGATGTCCCGCGGCCTATGAGTCCGCACTCCTGTCCACGCTGCGCCAACTAACAGGACTATGCCTATTGCTATCTCTAATGTTCGCATAGCTTCTTGGTAAGGAAGATCAACAGTTTACTGAATCCGTATTTTGAATGTTCTGGTTGTTGCACGCTCATCTTGTTACCAGTCGCTTGTTCCTCAGACAGACAATTCGAGGCTCAGTCAACTGCTATTCCGTCGTCTTCCCATCGAAGTGTTCGCCGTCGGCCTCAGCGTCGTCGCGGGTGTGGTGGACCACACCGTCGCGATGATTCGGCGGCGCATAAAGCGTGTAGAGCTTCAACGGAACAGTCCCGGTGTTGATGATGTTGTGATTCGTCCCAGCCGGGACGACTACCGCGAAGCCGGCGTGGATCGCCGTCCGAGTGTCATCGAGAACGGCCTCACCAGTTCCTGCCTCAACGCGAAAGAACTGATCGAGCCTATGGACTTCGGCTCCTATCTCCTCCCCAGCCTTCAAAGACATGAGTACGAGCTGGCAGTGCTTCGCCGTGTAAAGCACTCGGCGAAAATTGTCGTTCTTGACGCTGAGACTCTCAATGTCTTGCACAAAGCCTTTCACGCGACTCCTCCTTCGTTACGCTCGACTCATCTTTTCCATAATTAGGAACGCCATTTCAGAGCACCACTTTGAGTGCGCCCTCCTTTTCCGCGTACGCCTTCATGATGTCGTTCATCGCGAATCGATGAGTCGCCAGTTTAATCGGTTGCAGCTTGCCCGAGCGGACGACCTTCAGCATCATCGGTGTCGTTCAACACGATGTAAGTCGGAAACAATAGTACTGGCTACAACCACTTAGTCATCGCTCCTAAACTCCCGATACTCTTGGCTCGATCTTTTTGTTGGAATTGGCCAATTCCTACAAACGTCGAGAACCAGGTCACTTCTTCGCGAAGATCATCCAACCAAGTACGACGCCGAGAGCGAGGGTAAGCAACGTAGGAATCCACATCCAACTGAACCCGCCGTTTATCCAACCTTGTCCCATCCTGTATCCGCCTATCCCTCCTGGTGCCATCATCCCGCCGCCCATCATTGACCCGGTCATTGCCCCGCCGCCGAAGATCAAAAAAAGCGCGACGACGACGACAAACGCGATGACCAAGGGTGTCTTGTTCGTTTGGTTCATGACATTAATCTCATGAGTTGTCGGTGTTAGTTGTGTTGCTAGACGTGGGCCGGACGGATGGGCGATTTGTCTCCGCCTTTAGCGCACACACGAATCGCAACGCAAGGTTGGGCGCTGAACAGAAGCGCTGGTCGAAACAACACTCACATTTTCATGTCCATCTTCTTCTTCATCGCCATCTTTTTCTTACCCGCTTTGCTTTGACCATCCATCTTGGCCATCATTCCGAAGTGTTTGAGCAGAGCGTCAGCATGGGCCGCCACTTGCTTAGAGTCTGCCTTATCGGCCTGCACATCCGCCTCGAGAGCACCGACCTGGTCTTTCACCATTGAGCGTTCCTTATCCATCTTCTCCATCATCATCTTCATCTTTGCTTGCATCTCAGCACTCATCGCCTGCATGTGCTTTTGGTGAATCGCTTCCATTGCGTCGAGGTTGTGTCTTAGCTCGACCACCGCCGCGCGTGCGAATTCGACATCCAGAGCCTCAGGCTTCACAGCCTGATCACGAAGTGCCGTGGCGAACGCGGACATGCTCTTCATGTGCGCTGTCATCAGCATGTGGTGCGGCGATTTCATCATCTTCGACATCTCTGACTTCATGCCTGCCATGCCGGGTTTCTTCGGTGCGCCTTGTGTGTGCTTGTGTTGCGCCCATGCTGCGCCCGGAATTGTCAGAACCAGCATGATGGCTGTAGCTGACAGCACGGCGCGTGTGCTCACTCTCATATTGTTATCCTCTCCTCGGATAGTCAACTGAGATTCTGGCAGTCAAGGCTGCCCGGTATTGCAGAACACTCCACTTTCTTCACTTTCGGAATTAGCGTCTGTGCTCTAACACACAGAGCAAGCTTTTTTCCAAGAAACTACCTTGGTATCTTCTTTGTAATTTTCGCGACAAAGGAAATTGATCTGGTGCGTTCGCGAAACGATCCGCAGCTCGCAGTGGCAAAAGCTCTTTAGGGACCTTTACCACAGTCTGGAAGCATGTACTTCGGCTTTGTGTGTTAGCGCACAGACCTCCGTCCATTGGAATGCTATAAAACCTTACCTAGCTCCGCTTTAGAAATTATCTTTCGACATCTCGGATCAGGCCAGCAACCTTCTTCTTTGAGCCGTCTGCAAATTTCCCGAACAGGGCTGTAGCGAGAGGACCCCTATCTCCGCGTCCAGGCACCCCATCTACAACCAGGATCTCTGGTGCACTTAAATACTTCGTGACGTGTGTTTGGAAAACATTGGTAGCAGCTATAGAAGCTGAAAGGAAAATATGAAGAATTCAAAGCATGTCTTTTTGGGATTAATTGTGTTCGCGCTCGCCATTATCGGCGTGAGCGCCCAGGCTCAGCCGCGGCCTAACCGCGCCAGCGACCGGCAGGTTAGTAACGTACTGCAACGACTCGAACGAAGCTCCAACAGGTTCCGCAGCAGTCTAAACCTGGCACTCGTAAACGGACGCATCGACGAAACGCGGCCGCAAAACGACATCAATACGTTCGAACCCGCTTTGCAGAATGCGATTGACCAATTCAGAGTTGGGTTCAATCGTCGTCAGGCGTCGGCGGCCGATGTCGAGAACATCATGCAAAAGGCGTCCCTGGTCAACGGATTCATGACCCGCAATCGCTTGAACGTAACAGTGCAGAACGATTGGGCCGCGGTTCGAACTGATCTGAACGCGCTGGCTAATGCCTATGGCGTGAACTGGCAGTGGAACCGACAGGCTCAGACCCCGGTCGACTTAGGCCGATCCCCGCGACTGTCCGACAGCCAGCTCGACCAGCTAATTCGCCGAATCGAAACTGGCAGTGACACGTTTAAATCCAGTCTCACCGAAGCTCTTGGTCGTCGCTACAATCAAACGAGAAGCCCAGACAACATGAATGAAGCACTCCGGGACTTCGATAATGCAACTGACCAATTGCGCAATCAGTTCAACGCCAAGCAGCCAGTGGCCGATTATGTCGGACGGTTGCTAGCTCGGGCGACACCGATCGACACTTTCATGCACAACAATCATCTCACTAATCGGACTCAGAGTGATTGGTCAACGTTGCATGGAGACTTAAGCACGCTGGCCAGTGCCTTCAATCTTTCTGCGAATTTGCAGAACGGCGGCGAGCAGCGGCCGCCATACAACTCAACGAGTCGCTTGACCGGAACCTATCGATTGGATTCGTCGCGCAGCGATGATCCTCGCGAAATGGCAAACCGTGCGACCACGAGTCTTCCCAACAAAGAACGACAGGGTGTCTATGACCGCATGATAACCCGGCTCGAATCGCCGCAAATGCTGGCCATCGAGCGCAGTAATTCAACGGTGACCATGGCGTCATCGATCGCTCAACGCTCAACTTTTGACGCCGACGGCGTCGAGCGTCAGGAGCAACTCTCCAATGGTAAAACGAACCGGGTAACCGCGAGTTTGCGAGGGGATCAGTTAGCCGTAAATTCCACCGGTTACAGAGAGAATGACTTCAACGTTACGTTCGAGCCAATTGAAAACGGCAGTCGGTTGCGCGTCATACGCGAGATATATTCTGAGCGCCTGAACCAACCCGTGATTGTGAATAGCATCTATGACCGCACTTCGGATTCCGCGCAATGGAATATCTATAACGGCGCCGGACCGGTGCTCGGCAACTCAGGTGCTAACAACGGTGAATTCATCATTCGCGATGGCGAGACCGTGGTGGCCATTTTGAACAATGACCTGACCACAAAGCAGACCAAGCAGGGCGACCGGTTCACCATGACCGTGCGCGAGCCAGGCGAATATGAAGGGGCAGTTATCGAAGGCACGGTGGGTGCGGTTACCCAGAGTGGAAGCCTCACTGGCCGGTCCGGAATGACCCTTAACTTCGACACGATCCGTTTGCGCAACGGTCAAACCTACAAATTCGCCGGCACTCTCTCGAGTGTAAGAACGGCGAATGGCGACACGATCAAGATTGATAATGAAGGAAGCGCGCAAGGCGACAATCAAACGACGCAGACCGTCACCCGCGCTGGCATCGGCACCGCCATCGGCGCGATCATCGGTGCAATTGCCGGCGGTGGAAAAGGCGCTGCGATAGGAGCAGTCATAGGCGCGGCAGGCGGAGCCGGCTCAGTCTATGTTACGGGCAAGGACAATCTGGAGCTTTCGCAGGGCACCGAGCTAACCGTTCGTTCGGGTGCGCCGAGATAAATAGCTCCTGCGAGAGAGTTGTTCACTCTGCTGCGCGCGCCGAATAATTCATTCGAGGATTCGGTGCGCGCTTGCGATGGAAGGCCGATTGACTTGATCGTCGGCCTTCTTTTTGTTCACTGCGCTTCCTGTTTTTTCCCGTTTTGAAGTTCGCATAGTGACAAGCCCTTCCTTCGCTAGGTTGAAGATAGCTCGTCGATTTTCAAAGATGACTCTCACCCAGGCCCACTTTGTTGTCTGCGGAAAATAAATTCCGCGGAAGAACAGACGTGAAACCAGGTGGCTGACACGATTTTTGAACGGCGCATCTCTGATCGAATCGATTGCCTGCGCGTTTCGCTTAGGACTATAGGAGGCGCGCCAGGCCCTGTCGGTTTCGCGACGCGCGTCTTCGATTGTCATCTTGAGCGGGGTGTGGGCCATCCAGAAAGGCGCAAAGTCCAGCCAGTGCCTCGGCCGTGTAAGCCGTCCGGCCTTTGCCAGGCGATCGTAAAGCGGAGTTGCGGGGAACGGCGTGAGTTGTCCGAAAACCGGCAGACCCGGAGGCCATGAATGAATTTCATTGAGCGTACGCTCGGCAATACCCACGGTGTCATTGTCCATCCCGAAGATGAACGAGGTGATCGCGTAGATGTGATGCCGTGCGAGGCGGTGAAGAACACCCGCGTACTCGCCGGGTTTACTAAAATTCTTGTTTACATCGGCCATGTTCGCAGGATCGATCGACTCCATGCCGATGAAAATCCATTGACCACCGGATTCAGCGATGAGATCAACGAGTTCTTCGTCGCGCAGCAGGTTAGCGCTGATCTGGGCTACCCACGGCAGTTGGGCGCCGGCGGCGATGATGTCCCGCAGCAGGGACTTCGTGCGTTTGATATTGATGGCCAGGTTGTCGTCGATGAAGAAGACTGCGATTTGACCGCGCTCTTTGCGCGCGCGCGCCTTGAGCCGCAAGAGTTCGTCAACCACACTCTCGTTGCTACGAAAGCGAATAGAATCGCCGAAGAATCCAGTCACAGTGCAAAACTCACAGCCATAAGGACAGCCACGCCCCGTCTCTATCGGCACAACGTGAAATGTTCCCCAACCGCTTCCCCGCCGAGACATGAACGGCCGGAGCACGTTCGGGACAAGGCTGAACTGATCAAGATTCAGTGTCTCCCAGGGAATTAAGGGATACGGTTGCAGATTCGGTTTGCGATCCAAACCCTTCGCGTCGCGTTCCGGCTCGTAAACATCCTTTAGTTCACCGCGCGCCGCGTCGGCAACAATTAGCGGCCAGGTCTCATCCGCTTCACCCAGCGCCACCGCATTCGCGTGACGAGGACCACCATCGCGACCGAGGGCCTCGTCCGGTACCTCGGTAACGTGTGGGCCTCCCATGACAACCGGCACACCCGCAGCACGAACAGCATCGGCCATGCGGTAGGCGCGAGCTATCATTCTCGTCATCGCGCCGATGCCGACCAGTTCGACGCCCTGCTCGCGCACAAACGAGACCAGTTCCTCTTCGTCCATCGCCCTGGCGTTGCCGTCAATCAAGAGCACTTCATGGCCAGGCGGGGTGAGCGCCTGGAGCAGAAACATCCACAGGTGCGGCATGAAGTTGCGCGTTACCCCGTTGTCAGGGTTGTAAAGCAGGATTTTCATTTTCCGATCTCCGATGCACCCGATGAACTAATAAGCCGTTTCAACTTGCGCGGAATTACGCAATGGGATGGCAAGAGGAGGAGTCGGAACACTCGGTCCAGATGTCAAGCAGGCTAATTCGCTTCATCGCAAACTATATCACATGTGTGCGACGACGCACACAGCGCGGTAGCATCCGGTTTTGATCCTGCAATGAGAGATTTACGCTGATTCCCTTACCACGAGACGGAATGCCGAACAGCTATTTCGCGAGTAAGCTGTCGTATTCTCTTTTGATGGTCCGGTAGCACTTGCATGCGATGGCGGTGAGCGCCGCCGGCTTAAGAATTGTGAGAGTGCCGCGACTGTAACGGATCACATTCTGTCTTTGAAGATCGCCGGCGGCCTTGTTTACGGCCTCGCGCCGCACGCCCAGCATGTTGGACAGGAATTCCTGAGTGAGTTGAAACTCATCACTGCCCATCCGGTCGCGAGTCATCAACAACCAGCGAGCGAGGCGCGCGTCGATTGAGTGATTCTGGTTGCAGACGGCAGACTGAGAGAGCTGTGACCACAACGAGTAGGAATAGCGTTGCAGCAGTCGAGGCAACAACTGGCCGTCGCTGGTGCTCGTTCGCAAGGCCGCCGCTGTCAGAGTCCAAGCGGAACCGGCGCCTTGCACTACGGCGTGATTCGGCGAGGTCTTGACACCCATAAATACGGGCATGCCGACCAGGCCTTCGCGGCCTACGATTCCAACTTCAAGCGTGCCTCCTTCGTCAACGTTCGCCAGTAAAGAGATGATGCCGCTGGTAGGAAAGAAAACGCGGCGAATAAGATCGCCAGGTTCATAAATCACTTCCCCGAAGACTAAAGGGACCAGTTTTAGGCTCGGCGCCAGCCGCCGATATTCATTCTTTGGCAACGCCGCAAGAAGTTGATTGGTTGGCGGGGCGCGAAGTGCAGAAGGTTTCGACATTCAGGAACTCCTCATTCCGATAGTGTTGTGAAAGACAACAAACGGCATAAGAAGATATCCTCGAGATCTGCCTGATGTCGGATGGTGGATTTAACAACCCAAGGTAAGACAATAAGAGTTGGCAGTCTGTGCGCCAACACACACAAGCCGAGGGCTGGGTAGGGATGGGCAGGACCTGGTGATTGCCTTAGGCGCTTTGATTCGCTGGAAACCCCCGCCGTAGAATACTTCATCGAAACTGCTCTGAAATCACTGCGCTTGCGTTGAAGCCGAGACCACACTCCTTTTCTGACAAGAAGCTCGAGACGCTCCAGCGGCTCACCTTTGACTATTTCCTGAAAGAGACGAACCCGCACAACGGTCTGGTGCCGGATAGCACGCGGCAAGGAGCGCCTTGCAGTATCACCGCCACGGGCTTTGCGCTCGCTGCTTATCCGGTTGGCGTCGAGCGAAGATTCATCACGCGGCACGACGCGATTAAGCGTACCCTCACGACGCTGCGTTTCTTCTGGAATAGTCCGCAGGGCCGGAAGCCAGACGCGACGGGCTACAAGGGTTTCTACTACCACTTCCTCGACATGAAGACCGGGCGCCGGACGTGGGATTGCGAACTGTCAACCATCGATTCGACGTTTTTGATCGCCGGAGCACTTACGGCCGCGGAGTATTTCAATCGCGACAATAAAGATGAGCGCGAAATTCGCACGCTTGCTGATGCTATTTATCGGCGAGCCGACTGGCGTTGGGCGCGGAACCGCGGAGTCACGGTCACGCATGGTTGGCGACCGGAAAGCGGCTTCATTAAGTATCGTTGGCGGGGCTACAACGAAGCGTTGCTTCTTTACGTCCTCGCTCTCGCCTCACCCACGCACCCTCTGCCCGCAAAGACCTATCCGGCATGGACGAGGACTTACAAGTGGAAGAAGCTTTACGGCCGCGAGTTTCTCTACGCCGGGCCGCTCTTCATTCACCAGCTCTCGCACATGTGGATCGATTTTCGCGACATCCAGGACAAGTACATGCGGAAACATGCGATCGATTATTTCGAAAACAGCCGCCGCGCCACATACATTCAGCAGCAGTACGCGATTCGGAATCCAAGAGGCTTCAAAGGCTATGGTGAATACATTTGGGGCCTAACCGCGAGCGATGGTCCCGGACCGGCCAGCAAAAAGATCAATGGGAAGGTGCGGAGGTTCTACGACTATAGCGCGCGCGGTGTTCCCCACGGGCCGGATGACGGCACGCTGGCGCCGTGGGCCGTGGTCGCTTCACTACCGTTTGCGCCCGAGATCGTTCTGCCGTCGATCAGTTATTTCGACGAGACGTTTCCTGAGATGACCAGCAAGTATGGATTCAAGTGCAGTTTCAACCCGACGTTTTCGACGGCTACAAGCGAAGAATGGATCTCAAAGGGCTACTATGGTCTGGACCAGGGCCCGATAGTCATGATGATCGAGAACTACCGATCAGGATTTCTCTGGCAGTTAATGCGCCGCTGTCCCTACATAATTGACGGACTGCGCCGGGCGGGTTTTTCGGGAGGGTGGTTGACTCCTCAAGTAAAGAAATCGTCGAGGCAAAGACCATAAAGGCCCTAATTAATAAAAGATAAGCAAACAAGCCAGAAGTTTGCTATTGACTTTTGTTCAGAGACTGCCCTATCGTCTCACCGTTTCCCTATCAAGGCTGAATTCCCACGAGCCTTCCTTCGCACACTCGTTAATCCAGCCTCGATTCAATTCTACAATCACGTTGCGTAAGGATCACTTCACGATTCGGGCGGCCTGATGGACTATAGGGTACAAAGAGTTATTTCCCTGATGGAGGATAGTCTCGGTCTTCAATGGTCCGTTGCTGACCTCGCGAAGGCGGTCAATCTTTCACCATGGCGCTTGTGCCATATCTTTAAGACGGAAACCACCGTGGGTCTGGTGCGATACCTCAGGACTCTGCGAATGGAACAAGCCAGAAGACTTCTGGAAACTACCTTCCTCAGCGTGAAAGAGATAACGAACAAAGTCGGTGCGCGAGATGAGAGCCATTTTCTAAGGGATTTCAAAGCGACTTATGGGTTATCTCCAGCCAAATATCGTTCGAAATTTTTGCGTATCCGCTCCACAAAAGAATTGAGAAAGCATTGACAGCAAGATTGGCTAGGAAACAGCAAAATCGGCCAACAACATGTTCTTGCCTAACCGGAAGCGCACTCCTATAAATACTTCTCGCGTTCAAAAACTACGAGGCAAAGTATTTAATTAGGGACTAGTCTTCAAAAAGCCGCCATGGCAGAAGAAGTTAAACGATTCATTACACCAAGTCTCGAGCCGGTAGACTGCCCTGTGGAGTTCGTGGTGTCTTTTTCTGATTCTGATCCAGAAAGTGTCAAAGTCTTCACTTTTCGATGGACTTCGGGGAGGCCTCAACTTGAGAACGGTGCACCCGAGGATGACTATTCGTAGCCCATTTCAAAGGAAAGGAGGTAGACACCAATGGCAGAAAGAACGTTGTCGTTGGATGAAGTCAATAAATTCATCCAACCATTACTGACCCGAGTGGATTTCGCTGCGGCTGATCTCGCGGCTAGGTCCTGCGGCTGCGGCTGCGGTTGCCAGGGAGGCGGCGGTGGCGGCGGTGGCGGCGGCGGCGGAAAGATCGCCAGCGCCGTTCTGGAAGCAAGAAACATTATTCCAAGCTCTAACAAGTGATGGCGATCCTTAGAGCTAACCAGGAGCCGTACAGGGCAATCCCTTGCGGCTCCCTACACTTCCCATCGAAGTGGAGGGAGACGGAAATGCTTAACAGGGTAGTGGTACCTACACGCCTCGGACTCATTTACAGAGCCGGTCAAACCCTCGGCTACAATCCCGCAATCAATGTCTGGGAACGTCTGGAGGAAGACACGGCTGAAGTACTTCGTTGGCTGCGTGCCAAGCGTGCGCGCGTTGAACTTGAAGCGCATCTTGAGCGGCGATTCGGATATCCATCGGCTGCAGTCAACGAACGGCTTCAAAGAATATTGGCGTGGTGCATTTTCAGAAAGATGCTTTATCTTGACCATGAGCCGGAAGCCCTGGAAATAGTCCATCCAGCCAATCCGCTAGAGACCGTATACTGGATTTGCACGCAACTCTGCAACCTCCGTTGTACCTACTGTTATCAGGATGCGACCGTAAGACGCCCCCACGAACTCACGACAGCTGAAGGTAAGAACCTGGTAGACCAGACTGTCGCGGCCGGAGCAGACACTTTTATTTTCACTGGTGGTGAGCCTTTTAGTCGTCCCGATTTGCTGGAGATTGCCCGATACTCCAAAGACCGCGGGCTGCGAACGAATGTGATCACGAATGGACACTACATTACGACTAAGAACATTGACGAAGTGGTCGACATCTTTGACACTGTAACGGTGAGCCTCGACCATGGTCTGGCCCGGCATCATGATCGTAATCGCGGCTCGGGCTCCTGGTTGCGCGCGGTAAATGCCATCGACTTGCTGCTTGAGCGCGGCGTGAATGTTGACGCTAATTCAGTTCTCTCGCGTTTTGGTCTTAAAGACGTGAAGGAACTATTGCAGTTCGCCCGGCGGCGGCCGATTCGGCAACTACGTATTATCCCGCAATTCCCCATGGGGCGAGGTGCGCTTAGCCGTGATGACGAATTGACGCCCATCGAGATTATGGGTCTCAACGATCAACTCGACCAAGCCAGCTGCGAACTTTCTCAAGAGAGCGAAACGCGTATCTCACCGGAGGGCCAATACAGTTCCAAGGCGAACATTCGTAACCACTGTGGTGCAGGTTTGAGCGAGGTGTCCGTTGACCCGGAAGGCTGGGTCTATCCATGCAAATTGCTTCAGTACGACCGGTTCAAGACTCATAACGTTCGAAGTCACCAACTGAGCGACATCTTCGCTAATCACCCAATCTTGAAGCAGGCGCGGGGGAGGGTCGCAAGCACGATGCACCCCTGCAAGACCTGCATCATCAAGAACCACTGCGGGGGCGGTTGTCGTGGCATCCACTTCTCCTTTACCCAAGAGTACGTTCAAGCCGAGCCAATGTTTTGTGCTTACCTCAGGAACTCATTTGAAACGCAAGCTTGGGCCACCACCGGCGGCGTTCCCTTTCCGCGTAAAGCTCAATTCAACCAGGCGTCGAGGGGCGGAAAAACAAACTTCCTCCCTATCGAGCTGCCCGTGATTCCAACGTCATTTCTATCTTCTTCCATCGCGGGGGTGAACAATGAAAAAGATTAAAAGAAATCCACAAGTAATCTCGGATGAGGTCGAAGGAACCAGAATGCTTTGCCACACGGGCTTCGTGGAGTTTTTCCGATTGAATGCCACCGGGGCCCAAATCTGGGACATCTGCGAAGGAACTGATGTCGATGAGATTGTGAAGCGTTTGATCGACATTTATCCCGGTGAAAAGCACGACCATCTCGATCAAGAAGCGCGACAGTTTGTAAGTTCCATGGAACAGGCAGGGTTAGTCGAGATGACGGAGCTCACTGCTTGAGCTTAAGAACGAAGGAGATGGCAGCTAACCTAACAAGGAACGTAATGACATGGCAGAACAACTATCACAGGAATTGCTCGAATTCATTCGGCCTTTCCTGGAACCTGTGGAATTTGTGCCGCGCAACGCCGCTGGCAGGACTGTTGAGTGCGCCTGCGGTTGCCAGGGTGCTTGCGGACTTGGCGCAGGACATACTGTTGGAAAATTCGCGGAAGACTTGTTGCTAGCGCAGCGAACTACTAAAGCCGAGTCAAAAAAGAGGTGACGGAGATGGCAGAACTGCTATCAACGGAACTGCTCGAATTCATTCGGCCTTTCCTGGAACATGTGGATTTCGTCACGAGGGATAACAGGGCCGGGGGTACCGAATGTCATTGCGGATGTGCATGCATGGCCGGTGGCGGTACTGGATGCTGTTCCGGAAAACTAGTTGGCGGCTTCATACAGGCACAGAGGATTATTCAGAAGGAACCACAAAAATCGCGCGACTAGCAACTTTCAGAATCCAACTCGAGTTCCCTTCCACTCTGCAAGAACATGCTGCGACCGTCAATCGAGGGGAGTAAAAGAAATGTCTGTGCTGATCACTGAAAGTTGCGTCACCTGCGGAGCGTGCGTGTGGGAGTGTCCTAGTGAAGCGATCGCTCCTGGTGATCCTCGTCCGGTCGTGAATCAGGATGTGTGCACAGAATGTCACGGTTTTTTTGGGGAGGGTCAGTGCATCGTCGTGTGTCCCGTAGATGCGATTGTCGTTAAGCCGGAGCCGGCCCTAGAACTCGCAAATCGATTCCACCGCCTCCATCCTGACCGCCAACCTCAGGATACCTGGATTTGGCGACGCATCGGCAGAACTCTTGCATCCCCTTTCGAATAGTGCATATTGAACGGACCGCCGCGCGGCTCAGGCGCGAGTTGGGGACGAGAGGAATCCTGTAAGACCTCATGCAGCTCCAGGACGTTTGTCTTAAAGTAAGCGTCTTTCGGCAGCGTGCCTGATTGAGCGTGGCCCTTCACAAACTCGTCTGAACGTACCCAGTTGAGAAAATCCTGCCGGCTATTCCACGTCGTAAAAACAACGTAAGGATCGCATCTTCAATCCCCCGGATCAACGCAGAGACCCTCATCAGCGCCGGCAACGCCCGCCAGCAAAGCTTGCATATGTTGCCCGGCCTTCCACGCGCCGGTACGACCCGCGGCTTCAATCCCATCTCTCCAGGCTTGTTGTGCTCCGGTACGGTCATCGGTATTAGCCAGGACCGTGCCCAGCATCTGATAGGCAGCCGTGTAATCCGGGTTGAGGCTTACCACTTGGCGCAAAGCCTTCACTGCCTCGGGCCAGTTTTCCACTCTGTATTGTTCGCTGGCCAGGCCATACCAGATCATGGCGTTGTCCGGTTGCTCGGCGAGCATTGCCGTGAAGACTTCGATTTTCGACTGGGCCATAGGTTTATATTCAATCCCTCCAGCATCTACTCCTTTTTGAACGGCTGGCTAGCCCGAAACTACGATCTCATTGTCAACTGATTTCACGCCTCGAACCGCCTTTACTATCTGTTCAGCCTTCACCTTGGTAGCTTCCGAATCGACAGTTCCAGTCAAGACTGCTCGGGCTGCATTGATGGCTATAGAAAGCGTAGTCATATCCGGTTCGTCATTCAGCCTGCTGGTTGCAACTTCCTGCATGTTTGCATCATCGCTCGCGATGTCTCTGTGGGTTGGCTGTTTAAATCTCATACTGAGAAACCGTCTCCGGCGAAACAGCGCGTGGTAGACGAACATGAACACAACGGCGCCAACCCCTGCTACGACGAGGCTATAAAGATCCAGACCCGGACCACCGGGCTTCCCCAGCAGATTAGCCAGGAAACCGCTAATGAATGCCCCGACAATGCCTATCAGACAATCGCGACCCAGACCGCGACCCGTCTTGTTGAGAATTTTACTGCCGATGAAACCGATTGCCAGACCGATCACAATCCAGGCGACAAAAGACAAGGTCGAACTTTCCTGCCGGTTCAAAACGAGCAAACCCGTTCTGTCACTGATGCTGATTAATCTGTTACTGACTGTGAGTAAATAGAGAATGAAGGCGATAACCGCGATCGCGAGAATCGCAATTATGGCAATCGTAGCTGGCGAAAGCCGCCGGCCTCTCTCTGTTCTTTCGGTCGGAACCTCGCGTCGCTGGTCAGGACTATTGACGCCGACATGCTTTTGGACTCTTCCTTCATTGGAATCCATAGACTTGTCCTCCTGATATCACCTAATAATGAAAGTCGGCGCTAGAGGCGTCCACCTGCGATCAACCGTGCATATTGAACGGACCGCCGCGCGGCTCGGGCGTCAGTTCGGGACGCGAGGAATCCTGCAAGACCTCATGCAGCTCCAACACGTTTGTTTTGAAGTATGCGTCTTTCGGCAAGGTGCCTGACTGAGCATGACCTTTCACAAACTCATCAGAGCGAACCCAGTTGAGAAAATCCTGCCGGCTATTCCAGGTCGTAAAAACAACGTAAGGATCGCCCTCGTTCACGGGGCGCAGGATCTGATTCGAAATGAACCCTTCCATCTTATCCACCAGCCCGGCCCGCTCCCGGAACACCTTCTCAAAGGCGGCCGCGTACTCAGGTTTCACGTAAAGGCGATTAGCAACAGTAATCATAATTTGGCCCTACCTGGTTCAATGCCGATGCTTACTATGCTTGATCTGGTGCCGAGCCTCAGCTTCTTCGACTGAGTGACTTTGGGTGAGCTTGATGTCCTTCTTGGCCATCTGGACCAGCTTCTGATAGTGCTTGTGAAGCGTGTCGAGTTCCTCTTCGGTAAGATCTTCAACGTCGATCAATCTATTGCTTGCGCCTTCCATCCCCGCAACTATTTCGTTGAGTTTAAGGTGAATCGCCTGCGCGTCCTTGTTTTGCGTCCGCTGAATAAGAAAGACCATCAGGAAGGTTACTATCGTCGTGCTGGTGTTTATGACAAGTTGCCAGGTGTCAGAGAAGCGAAACAACGGCCCGGTCAATCCCCAAACAATAATCACCGACAAAGCGAGAATGAACGACATTGACGTCCCGGTAGCTTTTGTCGCCTTGAGCGAGAACCGCTCGAGGATTTGGCTGAGCTTGTTGCTTTTCTTTCGGACCATAATTACCCTTGGGCAAGCTATTCCGCGGTCTTATCTTTCTCGTCCATGGCGTCACCGTCGTGACCGTCCAAAGTATCGTCGAGGAATAGCGGGGTGTGGGGTTCCTCCCGGACGATTTCTATGACCGGTTCTTTGGTCTCTTTGTCGGCCAACCCTTGACCGATTTCGTAACCGGCTTGCCAGTACTTCGTGTCTTCGGAAGTGAGTCCAGCTTCAACTCCCCGTGTGAATTCTCGCGAATTCGCCTCCGCATTTGTTTTTTCGTTCTCGCTCATGGTCGTCTCCTCTTAATTAATTAGTGCCGCTTGATGTGGGCTTGGCCTTTCGCTCGGCAAGTTTGGCTACGACGGAGGTCAATTCGGCGGGCTCGACTGGCTTCGGAATGTGTAATTGGTAGCCCGCCACGAGCGCACGTTTGCGATCCTCGATTCCGGCATAAGCTGTCAAAGCCGCAGCTGGAATTCCTCCTCCGCACTCTGCCGGAAGCTGACGTACTTTTTTGATTAGCCAATAGCCGTCCATCTTCGGCATACCGATGTCGCTTACCAGCACGTCGAATGGTTGTCGCTCGATCTCTTCCAGCGCTTCAATGGCCGATCCAAAAGAGACCACTTCGGCGCCGCGCATCGTCAACGCCGCCGCCACAAGCTCGCGGGAGTCTCGTTCATCATCGACTACGAGCACCCGAACACCGTTCAGCGCCGGCTTTGACTCGGCCGGATTATTACCTTCAATAATTGGCAGCGGCGTCTTTTCTGTCTTGTTCAAGTCGTGCTGTACGCTCGTCACAGGGAGCATGACCTTGACGGTAGTGCCCGCTCCAGCGCCCGGACTTTCAGCCGTCACCGTCCCGCCGTGCAGTTCGACCAACTGGCGCACGATGGAGAGCCCGAGTCCAAGCCCGCCGTGCCTTCGTGTGCTCGACGAATCGAACTGACGGAAGCGATCAAAGACGTGGAGTAGAAGCTCGGGATCGATACCTTGTCCGGTGTCACTGATCGTGATTTCAACCTGGGAGTCGCTGCGCTCCAGCCGCACCTTAACGCGCCCGCCTTCAGGTGTGAACTTGATTGCGTTGGACAAGAGATTCCAAATAATTTGCTGGAGCCGGTCCGCGTCACCTGAGATCGGACCCGTTCGCGGATCAATCGCAGTCTGGAGCTGAATGTTTCGAGCATCTGCTGCCGGCCGCATGCTTTCAACGACTGCTTCGATCATCCGCGCGAGTTCAACCGAGTGTACGTCGAGGCGAAGCTTGCCCGTGATGATGCGCGAGATGTCCAGCAGGTCGTCAATAATCTCTTTCTGCGCGCGGGCGTTGCGCAAGATGGTCTCAACTGCGCGTTTTGATTCTTGCTCGCTAAGTTGGCCGCTGACCAGCATCTGTGACCAGCCGAGAATCGAAGTCAGGGGAGTACGCAATTCATGTGACACCGTGGCGAGAAACTCATCCTTGATACTGTTAGCTGTATCGGCCTCCGCGCGTGCCGCCTGCGCGCTTGCCAACAGCAGTGTGCGTTCTTCTTCCGCGTGTTTGCGGTCTGTGATGTCGCGGATATTGCATTGAATAACTTGATGCCTGTCTTCGTCATAAACGTTACTGACAAACTCCACTTCCCGGAGCTTTCCGTCAGTCGTTTGCAGCGGTAAGTTCTCGTAGCGAAGATAGCCATTCGACTGCAATTCTCTAAACGCTTGTTGGCTCGCCTCCTTATCACTGAACAGGCCAATCTCCCAAAGCTCCTTTCCCAGGAACTCGTCGCGTGAGTAACCCAACAACTCCATCATAAATGGATTCACATCGGTGATTTTTAGAGAGGCCGCATTAAGAATGAGTATGCCGTCGCGGGCGGACTCAAAGAGTCGTCGGTAACGAATCTCAGAAGTCCGGAGCGTGGAGTTGTCCGACGCTTCGACCGCAGGCGTTTCTTGCGTCCCCTTAAGCGCGATGATGTCGGCCTTTGCGGGCAAGGGTTGAGACATCCCGAGCGCACCTGTCCTGGCTTGTTTTGTGGATGGCATCGGGACCTTCCATTTTTGTCGATTGAAAGTGTTTCGCTTTCAACTTTGCAACAATGTCTCTCTTAGTCGAGTCGACTTCAGGCCGCAGCCTTCGTGCGGGTCAACTCCGCCTCGCCAACCAGTTCACCAAAAAGCGTCCGGTAGTGGATCATTGCCTGGCGCAAGTCTTCGGTGTTGGCCTGCCCTTGCGTTTGACGAACGGCAATTGCGTGGGCCGTTCGGTAATTTTCCATAACCAGAGGATGGTCCACAGAGATATCTGCCGCGCGTTGTTCAAAGTCACTTACCGGATAGCCGCGTGTGGACATCACATCGCGCAGCAACTGATCGGCCTCCGTGACTGCGCCTCCGGGGCCGTCAACAAAGCGCGCCTGGACTCTGCTCCACGACTCTCCGAAGCGCGCACGATCACCTGCGGTCAATGGTCGGATGTTCAAACTCTCCACTCGCGCGGTGCGCTCTTTGAGCCCGGCTTCCGCATGCCGCCGGCCTCCGTCTTCTTTCACAGCGCGTTCGTATTCAGCGCCAAACTGCGCCCGGAGTTTTTCGGTTCGGCGCTTTCGAATGGAATACCACGCGACAATGCCTGCAACTACAAGCACGGCGAAACCAATGATTAACGCCAGTTCCATTGGGCCGAATGTTGTCATGTTCATAATGTACCTCCAGTTTTTGACCACTTTCTGACTCGCCTCTTTAAGAGTCGTCGCGGTGCGGTTGGCAAAGTGGAAGCCGCGCGCACCCCTCATTCGACGGCTTACTTCGGAGTGTCTTTACGTTTATCTTCGCGCCTTCAGACCGAACGCCGCCCAGCGACCAGGTTGTAGATCAAGACGATCACTGCGATGACTATTAAGATGTGAATTAGGTTCCCACCGACGTGGCCGATGAATCCCAGTAACCACAAGATCACCAGGATCACGATGATTGTCCACAACATCTTGCACTCTCCTTTGTTTAAGCCTGAGCCGTTTTAGGCCCCAGCGATGAACGAGCCGGTTAATCGCCCGAAACGACGATCTGATTGTTCGCTGATTTCCCGCGTTCGAACTGCCCTGACTAACTGTTTAGGGCTGCGGAACTGCGATCGAGTGTGATTTATAAGCACGATTAACAGTGAAGGTACAACTGAAGAGGTCGGCCGTCTGTGCGACAACACACAGAGGCAAACACGGGCGAAGAGCACGGCTTCTCGTCGCCGAAAGAGTTCTTATGACCCCCGAAAAACAGGGTTTGGGTTATATGTGTGTTAACACACAGACGTTCATTCGAACATGATCCAGACTGCGGGCCGAGTAGGCACAATCCCCGATATGCAGGAGGCAAACATGTCATCCATCGCCCGACCGCGAGTTCTATGCGTCGATGACGATCAAGACTCCCGCGTGATGCTAACCACATTATTAGGCATCGAACTGATTGAAGCCAAAGCTGTAGAAACTGCCGCCCAGGCTTTGTCGTCGATTAGAGCGGAACATTTCGACCTGTACTTGCTGGACTCACATTTACCCGATGCCGATGGCTTTGAGTTGTGTCGCCGGATTCGTGACTACGATCCGCAGACGCCGATTCTTTTCTTTTCCGGCTCGGCCTTTGACACCGACAAGAAGAAAGGGATCGAAGCCGGCGCAAATGACTATGTGATTAAGCCCGACCTTGAGGCTTTGCTCGGAAGTATCAAGCGGTTCGTCTCTCAAGAGAAAAGCGACGCGGCGGCTAAAATCCTTCCATTCAGACCAAATATCGATTCATTCTCTCCATTCACTTTTGATCCAGCCGCAGCTTGATATGTGTTACAGCACACACCACAGGTTCGCGAAGTCATACAGTCAAAATTCACAAGCGCCATCGCCGGCGTTGCTTCTTTAACATCCACTACGACATATGAAGTGTTCCACCACCTGGACAGTTCATATGTGTGCTAGCCCACAGACGCCCGCAGTTACGTAGTCTATGTTAGCCAACCCGGACAATTTGACTATGAAAGCGCCGCGCAGTTTTTCCAATCGAGCGGTACGGTTATGGTCCGCAAGAATCAGGAGATCAGATATGAGGATACGAAACTTACACAATAGGATTGCAGGAGTACTTTTGGGGGCTTCGCTGCTCTTAGTCGTCGGCGTTGGCGCCGGTGTTCACGCTCAGGATCGCAACGGCGATGGGAATCGCCGCGATCGCAACTGGGATCGATACGGCAACTACGGCGGCTCCTCCGAGCTGCGTCAAACAGCTCTGAACGTTGGCTACAACGAGGGTGTCAGGGCCGGAAACAAAGACCGCCAGATCAATAGGCACACTGACTACCGAGACTTTGATGTCTACCAGGCAGCCACTAAAGACTACAACTCACGTCTCGGCGATCGCGAACTCTACCGACGATACTTCCGTGAAGCTTTTGAAAACGGATACAACTCTAACGGCGATGGCTGGGGGGATTACGGTCGTAATGATCGCGACAGATACCCTGACCGCAACAACGATAATAACCAAACTCGTGGCCGGAACCGGGATGGTTATGGCAACTTGGGTGGCTCATTTCAGCTTCGACAAACGGCTCTGAACGCCGGCTTCAACGAAGGCACAAAGCAAGGTCGCAAAGATCGGAATAAGCGCAACAACTCGGGCTTCCAAGGCCAAAGCACCTACCAGAAGGCGACCAAGGACTACAGCTCACGGCTTGGCGACCGCGAAATCTATCGCCGATATTTCCGTGAGGCATACGAACATGGCTACGCCGACGGTATCAGTGGGCACTAGATCTGCGGATTCCAGGTTCTTCAGCTTTTCGAGTTGGTTTTACAGATACTTATCGCTGTCGCTTAGCGTAAGGCGATCGTCAGTACCGCGGGATGCGTAGATAGCCGGCTCATAATTAGAAGATGAAGAACAAAGCACCAGTAAAACTGAAGCGGCGGGAACGGGCCTTGTTGCGGGCCCGAGCGAGAGTCAGATCATCCATAGGCTCCAACAGATGGTCGAAGTCGGTGCACTCCTGGGTTGATGAGTTCCAAAAACGCGATCACGACGAATCGCTCCCAGCCTTCGACAGTTTGTTCAAAGACGCGCTCCCCGAGCCCGAAGAGGGAAGCGCGGCCTGACGTTCGCAAACAAGAAAAGGAAAAAGATGGAAACAGATAAGTTGAGGATCGTGGCGGACACGCCGCCACCCCACATCGTTGCGCAAGCCACGATCGCGGCCGAGGCCCATGCGCCAATTAATAGCATCGTCGCCGGGCCGGTTCCGCTTCGCCGGGCTCGGCATCTCGACGTGGACGGCATTCTGGCTCGCTCGCTGCCCAAGGTCGCCGAAAGTTTTAAGAAGGCCGCCTAAAGCCAGGCGAACCTTTGTTCCACGCTCGAGCTTACCTTCTGAAAGCCTAACCTGCGTTTTGTGCGACGTATTCCTCGCGCCGAAGGAGAGACGCCATATCAACGGCTTCCTGGACCGTCATTAGATCGCCACCCGAGTCGCCGATAGACTTGACTCCGCTTGAGCGTAGTTCCCAATCTTCACGGCCCTGATACTTTTGGCGATTGAATATCTCTACTGCCTCATAGCCACTAAGCGTAGTCAACGACAACAGGAGTATCTCCGTACCATGCCGTTCTTTGGTAGTGTTCTCAATCGCTGCACGGATGGTGTTCCGGGTCGGTAACGTATGTTCGGGCGATGAAGACGCAAACGGTTGGCGGGTGCGGAGAGTCCATTGTTGTTCGTAAAGCTTGGTGCGATATTGGGCGAGCACCGCCAGGTATCCTTTGCAAAGCTCAACGAGGTTTTCACAGGTCGCTCTCTTCAAAGCGTTCTTGGCGTGATTCAGCTTTTCCTCTAATTGGGGATAAACCATAATTAATCAACCGCTATTCTGCCGTCTTATCTTTTTCATCCTGAGCGTTTCCTTTTTTGCCTTCGGAACCACCTCTGAGGAAGAGTGGAATATCACTTTCCTGATCGGACGGTTCACGAGCTGGCGGCTTTCTCTCGGAGTCGTTCGCGTTCACATCTGTGTTTGGGTTTTGACTCAAGGTAAATCGCCTGCTTTGAGTAGCTCCGCATCAATGCCCGACAGGAATCCTTTGAAAACGCATCTTGCCTTCGGCATTCTCCCAGGAAATATCCAGCACGTAGGGATTAACTTTACCCGAGATGCTCTTTAGTTGAGTCATTTGATCCTGCTCATCGCTGGCCGGCTTGCCATCAATCCAGGTGCGGTGGGACATCACCGCCGTCTGACGCGGGGGCATCAGCTTGATGGCGTCGAACCTTATGTGAGCCTGAGAATAACCGTTGTTCAGCGTCGCGTTCGTTTTTAGGAAGATCGTGAGAACCTCCACAGACTTGAGTGTCGTTTCGGTTTCGTTAGTCAGCTCCAAAAGCACCTTAGGTTGGGTATCGAGAAATCTTGCGGTAAGAGTTTTTGTCATATTGTTACTCATGATATTACGACTGCTTCAATTGCAGACCGCGGATAAGTTTTGATCGAGCAGACGCGCAAGGAGCCTTCTTAATTGATTGAAGTTATCGGGGCGCGTGAGATGAACATTGTGCCCGATAGCAACTTCACCACCCTCGTCGATTCCGCCCCCACAAAAAATCACAACCGGCACGTTCTCGCCCGGTTGGATGCCTTCGCGGATGCGGGTTGCGGCCGTGCTAACGTCGGTCGGGGATCCAGCGAGGCTTACCAGGATCAAGTCGGGGTGTTTGAGCCGCCCGTTGTCCAGCGCGTCTTGTTCGTCTCGCGCCAGCGAAACGCGATAACCATCCGCCGTTAGCAGCTTCTCCATGCCGTCGCGAATTTCGTGGACATCTTCGACTACCAGGATAAGCGGGTTCGTATGGTTATTCACCAAAAGCTCCTGTGGTTGGCCGGCAATTTGTGAATGATTCATGGCGCAAGTTCTCTGTACCATTAAGCGTTGGCAAGCTTGGCTAAGCTGACACGTTTGATCGCTCTCGCCAGGCCAAGAAACTGCATGGCCCGGATGCCCCACCAGTTCAAGTCTATTTCGTACCAGGCGAGCCCATGTCGCGCCGACCTTGGGTGCGCATGATGGTTGTTGTGCCACCCTTCGCCAAACGTCAGCAGCGCCACCCACCAATTGTTTCTGGAATCATCGCGCGTAACGAAGCGGCGCCTGCCCCACATGTGTGTGGCGGAGTTGACCAGCCAGGTCGCATGCAAATTAAAAGTGACCCGAAGGAAAACACCCCACATCAGGTATGGCCAACCGCCGAATACAAGCAAGGCAACGCCCAGCAGAACCAGCGGCACCCAGTACACACGGTTGAGCCACACGTGAAACCGGTCCTTTACCATGTCCGGCGCATAGCGCGCCTTAACTGAACTGTCATATTGCTGTGCAGTGCCGGTCAGAATCCATCCCATGTGGGCCCACCAGCCGCCATCGCGCGGCGTGTGTGGGTCACCGGGCGCATCTGTATGCGCGTGATGGATGCGATGCGTCACGACCCAATTGATAGGCCCGCCTTCGAACGAAAGAGTGCCGCACACGCTGAGAAAATATTCAACCAGCTTTGGTGTCTTGTATCCGCGATGCGTCAACAATCGGTGATAACCCATGCCGACGCCCAGGCTCGCGGTAATCCACCAGAGCACGAGAGCAACTACCAGCGCTTGCCAACTGAACATGAAAAGCGCCGCGACCGCCCCGAGATGAAACAGCCCCATAAAAATGGCGGTGTCCCAATTAATACTCTTCACCCGTTCCCTCATCGTCTTTTTGTTCTTCATCACGCTCTCCGATTTCTTTCGGGGTACAGCCTCGGCCATCACTTCTAAGTGCATTCGAGGAGAGATTTCTTCTGTCCTCAATAATGCGGGTTGAAATTCCAGCCGTCAGTGCGACAACACACATATACGAAATAACTCGTTTTGCCCCCAAATCAGTGATTCCGGCGCGTAAGCGGTCTAACGCACAGACCGCTTCCGGTGCTCAAGATAGTGTTCTATTGGAAAACTGATGGAGGGAAGTGTGGATCAGAAGAAGAGCGTAACTAAAACTTTAATGGCGGTAATCGGGTTGGCCGTCCTCGCCGCAGTCGCGGCCTGGCAGTTCTACCTGTTCGCGGTTTTCAAGAACGTTGATGGGGTCGTCGATGTTCAAGGCGGCACAATCCATTTGTGGTTGGCTATAGGCTGCACACTGGTCGTGGGCATCGCCGTGTTCTTTCTGTTCTCACAATTCCTTCGCTACGACAAGGGGAAAGAGATTCACATTACTTCACCGGGTCCGGTTCCAGGCGACGGAAGGATTACGAGAAACATCCTGTGACGGAAGTCTATGCAATGCGGCGTGCTAACGGCGATTGGTTTGCACTTGAGCGCCAGGGACGGCTGCGCGTGCCCCTGTTTCGCAGCAGTAACGACGGCATGATGGCGCGGCTACGTAACTTTGGAATGCTGCTTTTCGAGCCGGTCGCGCTTGACGCTAAGTTACTCGAAAGTATCTCACCCGCAGGCGAAAGCGATGTGGACTTCTGCATCGTGAAAGATCCCTTCGCCAGCCTGAAGCGCAGTAGGTGCATGGAGCGCGCCCAACTTGCCCTGTTGATGCGAAATTCCAATGCATCGCCGGCTGCGCCACGAAATGGAAATGATCTTCAGCCCGGACTCAACAAGCGTCTTCAAAGTGAGTGGTGGAACTGAGGATGAGGGTTCGCGCGCCGCACTCGTCACTTGATGTTCAAGACGCACGACTAACAGTTTAGGAAATCATCGTATGACCACAATAAACTCTGAGCAATTCGAAAAGATTTGTGACTTTGTGTGGAACGACCGCGCCTCGATACTGAGAGGACGCGGCACCCTGAGCGGCGAAGCCACGCTGTTGCGAGCCGTGTTCTGGCGTCTCTGTAAGTCAGGAATCAAGGCCAAAGGTTGTGCCGACAATGATAGTTCAAAGCCCCCGATTGACGCTTACCAGTTGGTTGTACGCCGCATGTTGGAAGTGAACGGTCGTCCACCCTTTGATGGCGCGCCAATCCTGAAAGCACTCGTCGAGCGCTATCAACATGAAGCCACGGCCGGAAACTAGAAAGAGGTAGTAAAATGGGCATTACACGAAGTCCCTGCTGTCGTCGTCTTTGCTTTACCAATACGGCATCCTGTCCGCATTGCGGAAAAGCGTTCCAACCGGGAGTCCTGAAGGCCAAAGCAGTTGCGGAAGACAAAGCGTTCGATAAGAGATCCCACATTCTCTTCCTCGTTATGTTTCTGGTTTTGCCGACAGTGCTGCTTTTCATTTCTTCCACAGCTAACTGAATAACGCGAGCGAACTTGAATAGCCACCCTATGAGAATACATTGCCATCACTGCCAAAGGGCCGTGCGCTTCCTGGATATGAGATGCCCCTTTTGCCATCAATTATCGATTACATGGCGCCACTTCATGATTCTGTCCGTCATCGTGATAGCCGCCGGCCTGTTCCTGTTTAAGGCGTTCTAGCAAGGTAATGTGAAGGAAATATTGAAGGCCGCGTCGAATATGTTTGAGCAATTCACGCTTGGTATCGAAGAAGAGTTTCAGATAATCGATCCCGAGACGCGCGAGTTGCGCTCGCACGTCTCGGAAATTCTGGAAGACGGCAAAACGCTGCTCGGCGAGCAAGTAAAACCGGAAATAATTCAGTCGATGATCGAAGTGGGCACAGGGATCTGCAAAAATATAAAAGAAGCGCGCACCGATATCATAAATCTTCGCAGCATTCTCTCCGGTCTTGTTCGTAAAAAGGGCTTGGTGATTGTCGCTGCCGGTACGCACCCGTTCTCACATTGGCAAGATCAGAAGATTTTTGAGAACGCCAGATACGAGGTGATCGTTGAAGAGAATCAGATGATCGCGCGTTCGGCGCTCACCTTCGGTCTTCACGTCCATGTCGGCATCCCGGATCCTGAGAGGGCAATCCAGATCATGAACGCGGTGCGCTATATGCTGCCACATGTGCTCGCGCTCTCGACTTCATCCCCTTTCTGGCTGGGGGTACACACTGGATTAAGATCTTACCGATCGGAGGTCTTCACCAGGATGCCGCGCAGCGGCATTCCTGACCAATTCGAGTCGTACGCCTCGTTTCAACGTTACGTCGCACTGCTTGTAGAAACAGGGTGTATAGATGATGGGAAGAAAATTTATTGGGACGTGCGACCTCATCCCTTCTTCCCAACGCTGGAGTTTCGGATCTGTGACATTCCCACACGGGTTGATGACACGATCGCGATTGCCGCACTATTTCAGGCACTGGTCGCCAAGGTCAATAGGCTTCTTGAGCAGAATCTCACCTTCAGACTCCATCACAAAATGCTAATCGAGGAAAACAAGTGGCGCGCCGCGCGTTACGGGCTCGATGGCAAGATGATCGATTTCGGCAAAGGAAAGGAAGTGCTTACCCGTGACCTCATTCGCGAGCTACTGGTGTTCGTCGACGACGTGGTTGACGGTTTGGGTTCCCGCGAAGAGATCGAACACATCCATACAATTCTTGACCGGGGTACCTCAGCCGACGATCAGCTTCGGGTGTGGCGAGAGACCGGCGATATTAACGCCGTCGTGGACCACTTGATTGAAATGACGATGGAGAATGTTCCGAGTAAAGCAATTCCTAACGCGTTAGGAGCGGCGTCGTGAGAATGGAATTGCCACCGCCAGTGTGAAGGTCGAATGCGGCCCCCGGCCATGCAAATCAGGCACTGCATGCCACGTTGATTTTTCCTGAGACGCGGTTTCCGTTCTCACTTGGGAAATTGAAGTGATACGACCGAACATTAAGCCCGTTAAGAAGAAAATGATCGCAACCATCCTAGAACTCTGCCCACTTTGGGGAGTCGCCGATAGTATGTTGCTCTGATAGTGTCCCAAATCTCACGGTACGTTCACGGGTACTGTGTGTGTTAGCGCACATACCGTTAATTGTGAAACGGGATATCGTAAGTCAACCGTGTCAGCCTTCGTCATCGAAAAAGACGGCGAGATCAAAGAGAAGTTTAGCTACGAGATTTCGTTTAATAAAACGACTCAGCAATCCCTCGTCGCATACAGCCACGCGAACTACGGGTCTGAAGCCGTGTTTCGTGAGATGACCGACGAACGAGACGCTGAGCTCACAGCACGCGCCTCCGCTAACTCTAATCGCGATTCCTAACTAACTGACCGAAGACCTTTCGTCGAGCCTTGTTATAATGCGCCGATGAGCTACAAGCACCTCTTCTTTGATGACTACTCGGAAGGCGCGCATCCCCGGATTCTGGAAGCCTTCACGCGAACCAATCGCCAGCAGGAACCCGGATACGTCATGGATTCCTTCGCGCTTGAAGCGGCTAAGCTGATTGGGGAAAGGTTCGGTGACCCTGAAGCCGATGTTCACTTTGTCGCGAGTGGTACGCACGCAAATCTTTGCGTTCTGTCCTCGATGCTCAAGCCGTGGGAATCTGTGATCGCAGCCGAGACCGGCCATATCAACACCCATGAAACCGGCGCGATTGAAGCGACTGGTCACAAAATCAACTCTGTGAAAGGCCACCAGGGCAAGGTTACGCCGGCCGAAGTTGACGAAGTCGTCGAGATGCACGACTTCGATCAGATGGTGCTGCCGAGAGCGGTCTATATTTCGCAATCAACTGAGCTCGGGACGGTTTACACGAAAGCAGAGTTGGAAGCGTTGTCGGAAAAGTGTAAGCAGCGCG